>Ga0335081_10010795_pt1 | contig 14763 bp, 14 predicted proteins | sample Lox_Sample_35_FD_206713 | JGI IMG/M metagenome (GOLD analysis project Ga0335081, IMG submission 206713) | Soil microbial communities from Loxahatchee National Wildlife Refuge, Florida, United States - Lox_Sample_3.5 | ecosystem: Environmental > Terrestrial > Soil > Wetlands | place: USA... | reverse complement strand
ATGCGCCCGGCTGGAGCACGCTTGATGACGACCGGCTCGCCGCCTCGCAGATCGACACCCAGGAACGTTTCGACGAGGGAGCCGCTGTTCAGGACGGTCGTCGCGCGGTAACGAGCGAGGCAGAGGTCAACAGTTCCGGCCGAAACCTTCGAGTTCGCCACACGATGAGCGTTGGCGCGAAGAGTCGACTCGGGCACGGTCGGATTGGGTCGCGCTCCCCATCTCGCCCCCGGAACGATAAAGTGGATCTGAGCTCGCCACTCGACAATGCATGCGACCTTGGCGTGAGCAGGCCGCGAAGCCCTGGCTTGCCCGTTTGATCGCGCCGTCCTCCTGCCTGGCCGGCGCGCTCAAGAACGAGGCGACTGTTGGCAGAACGGCTTCCCCGAGGGCCTGCGGCCTCGCCCGAGCGGTGATATCCGAGGGGGAATGCGAGCCCAACCCGGCCTCTGCTACCGCTCCACCGAGCTGAAAGTCCCGCGGGGCCCGGACCACCGAAGGGCCGGGTGATGCCGGAGTTCAGGCCGACCAGGCAATGCGAAATGGCCCATCTGGCCAGCTGTGCTCGCGGGCGGCCGCGCCCGTTCCCTCTCTTCGCTGCGCGACCCAGAACGTTCAGTGCTCCGACGATTGCGACTGACTCTCGACGGGGCCCATGGAGATGTATACGACTCGAGGCGTCTCGCCCGGAGAGCCTGACGTATCTACCAGCTGTACCATCCCGTACTTTGGCGCTCTGAATCTGCACACTGCCTTTGCATCAGGGAGCGTGTCGAAGCGGGCCAGAACATACCCCGTGGTCTTCCCGAAGCGCATCAGCGTGTCCCCACGATGCACCGGCTGACCCACCAAAAGCACGTACCGTTTCATCACCGACTCCATGCCGCTCGCGGTTCGGAGCGGTCCCTTGATCGCCTCCCGCACTCTGGCGTGGGCTCCGCCCCCGGTGGCCAGCGCCACCGCGACAACGCCCGTGCAGACATCGTCCTCGATGATGCGAGGGCGCTCAGACCTGCTGCGAATCCGTCACCGGCCGTGCCGACAGCGCCCGCCCGCCTTGGAAAGCTCACGAGCAACCCTCAGTCCCTCGCCCTGTACCCACGTTGTGCATCCAGCGAGCCAATGAAGCCAACGACCTGTCAAGGACGGAGATCGGAAGTGTTCTGGGGCCACGTGCGCACAGCCAATGAAAACACCTCCTTTTGTCCATGGACAGAAATGCATTGTGTTCGCGGACACGTGCAACCATTGCGCGACGCGACGCAGGAAGGACTATTCCGTGAACCGCCCAAGTTGACCACGCCCGGCAGGATCGCCGTTGGCGAGCATTCCTCTCCGGGGGTTCTCCCGAGCCCCTCCCCTGGTCGACGCAGTCGAATGTGGCAGCCTGGCAGACGAGCGACGGCTCCCTTCGGAGGCGCCTGACTTGCGCTCGGGCGGTGTTCTTGCGTGCCTGCCGAGGCGACGCGCACCCGGCGACACACTCGCTGACCCCGCGCCGCAAGGCGCCGGGCCGCACGCGATCAGCAGCCAGACGCGGAGGAGTGTGTGCGGGCGACCGCGGAGGGATGCCTCCCATTGTTCGCTCGCCTCGTCTCTCGGGTCGTTTCCCCAAAGGTGAGGAACGCTCCGTTGCGCAGCATCGAGCAGGCCCGAGGCGATCAGGCGAACCAACGGGTCCTGCAGCTGGCGGGTGATGTCGGCGGATCTTTGCGGAGCAGGCGGCGCGACCGCGCCCAGTCGAATGCACCCACGGTGATCGGCAGTGGCAGCTGGGCAAGATCCGCCGGACGAGGCTGGGAACACGTCTGGGCCAGAGCAGCCGATCGGGCGGGGCGTTGAGAACGAGGTGCGCCGCTGCCGATCCACCGGGACCGCTCGCTCTCTCCTACCGTGGTGATGCCCGGCGGCCCAGAATCGAAAGGCGTTGCCTGGAACCGTCCCAATTGTCCCAATCATGCAGTCAATCCGAATTGGGACTGCGAATCACGAGGGCGACCGCTGCTATCCTGCTGGCGAAACGGCAGCCAGCACGCTCGACGGGCGACATCCGTCGCCCCTTCACCGAAGTCATACACCAGCGGGACGAGCGCGGCGCCCGATCATCCTCTTGAGCGAGTGCCGTGACATTCGCTACAGTTGGTGCTGCGCCGAGAATCCGTAGAGGTCGGGAGCCATCCTGAGACGCTCCTGAAGCGACCGTCCGCGACGCACCTGGCACGGCAGCGGAAAGCCGGCTTGCATCGTTCCCGCCGTTCCGGGCCGTTGGTCGGTTCCGTGGCACGAGGATCTGCGTCTTGGACATGCGGGGGGCCGCATGGGGAACCACCTGTGGTGGCCTGCTGGGATCGATGGTGGTGATGGGGATCCTCGTTTCAGCCGAAACAGGCAACCGGCTTCTCAATGAACTCATGCGCTGGTATTGTATTGGCCCCTTGGCTATCTTCGCGCCCGATAGGCTCGGAGTTGGGACCAGACCGATAGGGCTCCCCCACCTCCTGTGCAAGCGGTGTGAGAATGGACTTCGAGACCGCATAGCAGCAGCCGCCTTCCTCATGGCCCGCGTACGCAATCTGGGCCGCAAGCAGCGGGTCGACCTTTCGATACGGCCAAGGGAGCGAGACCGTCTCCTTTCTCGCGATCGAACCGGAGTTCCACCTGCAGAGCACCCCCATCAACGCGGCGCCCGCAGCCATCAGCCCTCTCTGCTGGAGCAAGAATCTCCTCGAACACTTCCCAGGGGGCTTGTCCATGGCCACTCCTCGCCCTCCCGCACTTGTCGTCACAGGCCACACCGGGCAAAACACGAACAGCCCACATTCCGTGGAACGCCAAGAACTGGTACAGCCTTGCGTCTTCCTCGCCAACAGTTGTCGTCCATCGGCCACGCCCAGGCTTGCCTGGATGGTTCTTGACTACGGGAACCGACCGGCGCCAGAGATCGGCGCTTTGGGCAGACTGGGCGTCTCCCCTTCTCGACGCGCGATCCGCAGACATCGGTCGCAGGCGACGCGACCCGCTCGCGCTGGCTCGCCGTGGGCGCGGGCGAGCGCTGAGGCAGGACTTCGATGGCGGTTCCTTCGAGGCTTGCTCTCAAGCTCGAGCAGCATCTCAAGCGAACGTTTGTCTTTGCGCGGTGCCTCGGCGCAGTGCCGCACTTCGATCCAGTTCTTCCAGGCAAGGAGCACGGACAGCCCGAGTCCCAGGAGACTGGCCGGGACCGCGCGTGGCAGGCTGCGCGGAGACGTCCCCCCGCCGCACGGTCAGTTCGCTCTCGAAAGGAAGGTGTGAATCGTCGCGATCACCTGCGCGCCCTCGCCGACGGCCGCGGCGACACGTTTAGTGGACCCCGACCGAACGTCGCCGATCGCGAATGCGCGGTCCTGGCTCGTCTCGAGCGCTCCGCGACCAGGAGCGACGTCCGCGCCCGTTCGGACGAACCCCTTGGCGTCGAGCGCAACGCCCGACCTGGACAGCCACGAGGTGTTCGGATCGGCCCCGATGAAGAGGAACAGATGGCTGATGGCGCGGCGCGTTTCCTCACCCGAGGGTGCGTGCCGCCAGCGAACGGCTCTCAACACGCCATCTTGTCCCTCGAGGGCCACCACCTCGGTCTGGAACAGCACCTCCACGCCGCGCAGACCCGCGATGCGGTCGACGAGATAGCGCGACATGCTCGCCTCGAGGCTTTTGCCGCGCACGAGGAGCGAGACCCTGGGAACCTGGCTCGCGAGATAGACCACCGCCTGGCCAGCGGAGTTTCCGGCACCAACCAGCGCCACTTCCTGAGCGGCGCACAGCTTTGCCTCCAATGGCGAGGCCCAGTAATGGACGCCCGAGCCTTCGAAGGCCGCCAGGTTCTCGACATCGAGGCGACGGTACTTGGCGCCGCTGGCAATCACCACCGTGCGGGCACCGATACGCTCGCCGTTTGCCAGGCGCACCTCGAAGCGCTCCGCGCCATGGTTCTTCCACACAAGATCAACGACCTCGTCAGGGATCGCCATCTCGGCGCCGAATTTCTGCGCCTGGGTGAAGGCGCGGGCCATCAGCGCCATACCGGTGATGCCGGTCGGAAATCCGAGATAGTTCTCGATCCGCGCCGAGGCGCCCGCTTGCCCCCCGAACGCGCGGCTGTCGAGAACGATGACGGACAATCCTTCCGACGCGCCGTAGACCGCGGCGGCGAGACCCGCCGGTCCGGCTCCGACGATGGCGACATCGTAGACTTTGGTCGAATCGATCCGTTGGAGGAGACCGAGACAGCCAGCGAGCTCCGCTTCGCTCGGATTTCTCAGCATTGAGCCGTTCGGGCAGACCACGATGGGAAGCTGAGACGATTCTACGCGGAAGCGTTCGAGAAACGTCGTCGCGCACGAATCGGTGTCGGGATCGAGCCGCTGAAACGGGTGCCCATTGCGGGAGAGGAACCCGGCGAGCCGAAGGGCGTCGGGATCCGCTGCGCGCCCCACGATCACCGGTCCGCTGATGCCGCTCTCCAGCAGGCCGACGCGGCGAAGGATGAGCGCGCGCATGATGCGTTCCCCCACCTCGGCTTCAGCCACGAGCACGTCGCGCAACCTGCGGGAGGGGATCACAAGCGCGTCGACCGGCCTCGTGGCCTCCGCATCGACCAGCGAGGGGCGACCTGAAAGCTGAGCGAGCTCGCCCATCAGCGATCCCGGGCCGTGTGTGACTATCAGCTGAGCGCGCCCGAGCGGGCTACGCTGAGTGACCGTCACCTCGCCCTTCACGATGACGAACATCCCTGGGCCTACCTCGCCGGCGGTCATGAGGCGTTCCCCAGCCCGGTAGGACCGCATCACGCCGAAGCCGCTCAACCGCTCGATCTTCGCGGAGTCGAGGTTCGGAAACACCTGCTCGTATCTCGTCTCGATGATGGAGCGCGCCGATGAAGCCATAGGTGAGTCTCCTCGAGGAACGCCACAGCGCCAGCGACAAGATGTCGAATCCCGGAGCGCGGCTCGCAACGAGCCATGATGCGACGGCGCCCCATGTGCACGACGAAGCGATGGGGGCTCGCGACTGAAGACGCTGTGGGCTCTCGACAGGACGCCCGCCGACCTGGCGGCGAGTTGTGCGTGTAGCCGTCCTGCCCCCCCTTGGCTCTCGCCGGAGCGCGAACTTCACTCTGCGAATTGATCTGCGCCGCGACGCGGGTGCGCGGTGCGACGTCCCAGAGGTCGGACGTCCCACCACCTGTCGACGGGGAAATACTTGCGTTGCCAGGCGAGGCGGCTTCCGCTCTTCACCGCAACGCCCGACAACTGCGACCTCGATACCCAACTTGACGAGCCCTTGCGCCACAGGAAGCCTCCGTCGCGGATGCCAGCCTGTGCCCTCGACCCCCTGGGCGCCATGGGCTGGGCCCGCGTCGCCAGCTCCTTTGGGCGACGGCAAAACAGCCCCGGGGTTTCGCGCTGACCGTCCGGACCATCGGCAACCCGCCTGGTGCCCCCCGGACGGCACCTCGTCGCGGGTGTGGGCGCTGCGAGCATTCGAACCTATGTGCAGCTGGGCGGCATCCCCAGAGCGGCGTCAGGCGCCTGCGCCGGAAGACGCCCGTCGCCGGCCTATATTTGGTCGGACAGTGGACCCCGACCCGGGCATGGGGTCATTGGTCGTCCTCTCGGGAGAGGCGGCCCGGGCATTCCATGGCCAACTGCATGATCTCTCGCGCACATTCGACGAACCCTTTTTCGCGCCCACGGGTCCAACGACCAGCGGCGCGTATTGCCCAACTGAGCGCCCACGAAAGGCTCATGAGATGAGCGACGCTACCTTTGAAATTGCGGACAATACCTTCAACGACTTCATCGAGAAGGATGGGATCGTCCTGCTCGACTGGTGGGCGCCATGGTGCGGCCCGTGCCGCACCTTCGCCCCCACCTACGAGTCCATCGCGAAGCGCCATCCGGACATTCGCTTCGGCAAGGTGAACACCGAGCAGGAAGCGACCCTTGCAGCGACTTTCGATATCCGCTCCATCCCGACGCTGATGGTCCTGCGCGACCGCGTACTCCTCTATTCAGAGCCCGGAGCACTGCCCGAGGCAGCGCTCGAGGACCTGATCCACAGGGTCCGGGCGCTGGACATGGACAAGGTGCGCGCAGACATGGCGGCCCGCGAACAGGAAAGCTCAGCGCCGCGTTCGACCTGACCAGGACGCCCGGCAAGCCCCACCTCAGGGCGGGGAAGGATAGCGCCTCCGAGGGAGCGGGGCCCGGGATGCCCCGCTTCCCGAATTCTCCCATGTCATCGGCCAAGTGTGTCGCGTTCCTCGCTCGCGGAATGCAGCGAGCCGAAGGGCAGGACACGATGCACGCTTCGATTGGGTGCGCAGCCACAGCCCGGATCGCCTGTGAAGTGAGCGATACCGCAATTCACCCGCGACGGCAGCACGACCTCTTCAGCCAGGCCTGCCGAGCAGGTACTCCTGCCAGGTCATTGTCAGTACCCCGGCGCGCTCCGCGACGGTACGCATCTGGGCGTCGCAGATGACGAGCGGCTTGAACTTCGGGAAGCGGCGCGCGAACTCGAGGAGCCCGCTCAGATTGGCCGTTCGGAAGTTACCCGTCTTGACCTCGATTGCCCACGATCCCCAGCTTCCATCGAGGACCCCATCGACTTCGAGCGGCTCCTCTCTCCAGTAGTGGACCCGCTGGCCGGCGTTCCAGGCATGGGCAAGACATGCGTTCTCCACCCATGTCCCGAAACGCATCGGATCAACCGTCGCGTCAACGACTCCGCCGGGCTGGACCACGGCGATGAGGGCGTTGTTGAGCGTGACAAGCTTGGGCGGCGCTGCGCGCCGGCGCGTAGCCTGCACCGCATACTTGGGAACCGGCACGACCAGGAACGCTTCCTCGAGCAGCGACAGATAGTGGGCGATGGTCTCGAGTGCGCCCTTGTCCTGGAGCTGCCCCTGGATCTTCTGGAGCGAGACGATCTGCCCTGGTGAGGAGGCGGCAACACCGAACACCTGGCGCAACAGCGCCGGGCGGCGCACGGCCGCCAGGGCCAGGATGTCTCGCCCGATCGCGGGCTCGAGAATCGCGTCTCGGACATAGGCCGACCATCGGACGACGTCGTTGCGCAAGGAGAACGCGCCGGGGTAGGAGCCCATCCGGACCAAGAGGTCGGCGGCGTTCTCGCGCTTCAGCTTGAACACCTCCGCCAGGGAGACGGCGGACCAGTGGGCGAGCGTGAGGCGCTCGAACCGGCCGGCAAGACTCTCGCGCGAGCCCGTTGCGAGGTGAAGTGCGGAGGAGCCCGTGGCCACGACATGGACCGGGATCTTGTGACGTCGGAAGCTATCCCAGCCCCCCTTGATCCGGGCGGCCCAGTCGTGGAGCGAATGCACCTCGTCGAGCAGCAGGACGGCCCGGCCTTGCGCCTTGGCCACTTCCTCCGCCTGGCCCCATATCCGTTCCCAGAATCCTGGCAGCGCCGCCTCGGGCGCGTCCGCGGCAACGTACACTGCCTGTCGGCCATCGCGGTCCGCGAGCTCGAGCAGGAGCGTCGTCTTGCCCACCTGGCGTGGCCCGGACAGGAGCTGAATCCTTCCCGGCGCAGGCTCGGCGAGGCGCTTCACCAGTTCTTCCCGGCACTCGTGATAACTCAGCCGATAGTTTTCTGTCATGATCGAATAATTATTAGATTACAACTTGAGAACAGAGGCATTGTCAAGGACGGGCTGTTCAAGTCGGGCGAAGACCACGACGGCGCCGCACCCGAAGGCCTCGGCGAACCGACTGGTGCCGGACGAGTACTTCACCACCGCGTTTCGGATCACGCCTGGGTTGCACGCGGAGCTCATGGCTGCAGCGGGGGGAACTGACCTTCGGCGGACGAGTCGGCCGAGGCTTCGTCCACGCCTCGCGTCGAGCTCGCGCGCGACTGCGACGAGGATCCGCGCGGCCCGGTGGCGGCCTACCGCCCGCTGTTCCCCTACTACGGCCTCGACGAGGTCGAAGCCGAAAGGCGTCCGACGCGACCGCGCAACGGGACGAGCTCACAGCGGCTCGAGAGGCCCCCGCTCCTGAGCATCGCGGGGCGCTTCGATGCGGACGAATAGGCGCCAGGGAGCCGCCCTCGCGCTTGCACCGGCGGGGGGTCCCGGCGGGTGCCTCCCGACAGCTATCGGCCTGTGCGACGAACGAGGTCGATCTCATCGTCGACTCCGGAGTCCGAGAGCTCAACGAGGTCGAGCGGCTGCTCGCCGAAGAGCAGGCGCACAGGAGTGAGCTCCGGCGGCGGCTGCAAGAGGCTGCCCTCGAGCGCGGTGGCAACACCTCGGCTGACCATCGCAGCGATCAGATGTGGGCGTGCGCGAGAGAGGCATGGAGGGAGGCCCACGCGCCGCTGATCGCCGCGCGGCGAGCGCTCGCGGAGGCAAGCGTCAATGACGAGCAGTCGCTCACGATCCTCCGGGAGGCGGTCGAGAACCTACTCACGCAGGTGAGGCGCCTGGGCGATGCGAATCCCTGGGCAGTCCCAAGCCTGGACGACCACGAGGAGGCGAGGGGCGCGTCAGGGCTCCATGTCCTCGACGCGCTCGTCGCCGGCTACCTGGATGAGCTCGGGCGGGAGGGAAGTGCCCTGCGCGCCGTGGGTCGTCAAGCGGCCGAGGAGATACGCACCAAAGGTCGCGTGCGCTGGGCGAACTGGGCGGCTGCACCGGGACAGGGTGGACCTCCGCCATCGAAATTGGCGGGCGCGCGTGCTGTGGCTGGGTGAGGTCCAGGATCGCGTCGCGCGGCTCCGCGCGAAGCCCCCGGGCACCATCTACGCCGTCTTCCGCTCGATCGCGCGCGTCTCCTCCGCGCAGCTCGAACTCGGCTTCGACGACCAGGGCCGGAGGGCGCTCCGCCGCCGCGATTACCATCACGACGTTGGCGCCGCCGTCGCGGACGTACCCGTTGAGCGAGGAGATCTTCACGCGCGGCCTCACGCTCCTCGGCAGCCGCTACACCCTGCCGATGGTCGAGTTGCTCGTCGAACGCGCGCACGTTCAGGCGCTGCAGGGCGCCGATCGGCCGGACATCATCGAGGTAGAGGGAGGATGGGAGGCCTTCGCCGCCGCCGTCTTCGAGAAGCCTGCTGCGCATCCACGAGAGCGCTCGACTCTGCGGAGCCTCGCCGGCATCTTGGCCGGCACCCCCATCCGCTGGCAGGACGACGCTCGATCCTCCTTGCCCTTCATAATGTACGAGAACGCGAGCGCCGTCGGTCGAGGACGCGGCCGCTCGATCATCCGCTTCAGGCTCGACGCACGGCTGCTCGAGCACGAGCACCACCGCGCTCGCGAACGGTTCGGTCCTGGCGCCGGACCAGCCCAGTGGGCCGACTGGCGGATCGTGCCGCTGCCTCGGCCACGGATCATCGCCTCGCTCGCCGGCAGTCCCCACGACACCTACGGCCCGCAGGCTGTCGCGCTCCGTCTCCTCTGGCTGTTCTTCGTGCGGCACTGGGACCAGCTGCTGGACGCGCCCGGGCTCGTGCGAGTCGCGCCCCAGGATCGCAGGGCCATCGCCGAAGAGGCGCAGCTTCCGTCCCCGCTCATCGAGCCGCTGCTCGCTCACTTCGCGCAGGGGAAGGCCGTCATCACCGGCCCCGGCTCCCGATTCGCCCCTGCCGATCCGGCCGCTCGCGCGTTCATCGCCGATGGCTGGCGCCGGTCGCGCCTCGCCAGCGAGAACGGTCAGCGTGCCGCCTGCGCCCGAGCCACTGGGTCTTGCGCCCCGAATTAGGGGTCCGGTGGTGCGTGATCTCCGAGATCGTATCTACCGAACGATTCTCATTGCGGATTTCAGGCGTTTCGCACTGGGTCCGGTGGTCAGCGGAACGGATCGGAGATCCGGAGCCCTTCGCTGGCGCTGCGGGCGCCAGCCGCTTTGGTGCAGGTCCTTCGGCAACCACCCACTGGCCAGGCTCATCCAGCCGGCCACCAGATGGGCAAACGCGCATGCGAGAACAGCTGCCGGTACCTGGCCGCAATCGCAGTCGCATCCGCCCACTCCAGATAGCCACCGGTCACGAGCGACGCGAGGAGCCCCTGAAACGAGAGCACGCGGCCGCGAAGCTCCTCCACCGCCCGGCGAATCGCGGCCTTGTCCATCAGTACGGCGGTGCAGTCCGCATGATGGTGGCAGTAGGCGATGACCGAATGCTCGCCAGGCCCCTCCGTCTTCGGCGCCACCTGCAGCTGGATGAACGTGCCCGCCTCGGTCCCGCCTCGGCCGAGTCAGCTTGCAGGATGGCAGCGGCCCCTGCAACCGCCTGAGCGAACGCAAGCGCGCGCGCCCGGGGATCGCCAGGTGCGCGAAGCTCGTCCCAGACCACGTCCGTGATCACGACCGGCAGCAAGCCACGTTCGGAGAGAGCGCTTCGGGTATCTGTCCGCCCGAGAGCAATCACGACGTCCGTGTCGAGGACGTACCGAGTCACAGGGCAGCGGCGACGGTCTCGGGGTCGGCGCCGCCCAGGAGCTCCCGCGCTCGCCCGCGGGACACGATCTCCCTCGCGTACGCCTGGAAGACGCAGCGCTCGAGTCCGTCGAATCGGGTGTCTTCCTCGAACCCAGTCACCGGATCGGCCTCGGGTTCAGCGAGCAATAGCGTCTCCGCCAAGCCCTGGTCGAAGTACCCGAGGTTGTGTAGATGCCAGGTCGTGGCAGCGAACCCCATCCCAACATGCGCGCGAACCCTTTCGACGATCACCTTTGCTCCCTCGTACGAGCTTGCGCTACGCGGCGGCCCCGTGACCTCCTCGACCGCTACGGCGGGAGCGAGCAGCATCGCGGCGAAGGCGTCCGCACGCTTCTCGCTTGGCGCTTTCTCGAACCACGCGCGTGGTCCCCGTTCCGTCCGCTCGTCCGCCGTCACGCCGGATTCGTCCAGGTCGAGGAGCTGGTGGGCGAGCTCGTGCGCGAGAGCGAACCGCCGAGTGGTCTCCGTCGGGCAACCGACGTTCACCGCCACGAGGCGGGCACTCCCGGAGCGGCAGGCTGCGCCGAGAACGCGGGGGTCGCCGAACCGATACCGCAGAACGAGGACGTCGAACTTGTCTTCCAGCAGCCGGGCCAGTCCTCGTAGTGGACCTGGCCGTGCCAGCTGACTACGAACGGCAAGTGCCGCTTCATACCCCTGCTGGTGCGCGTTCCATTCCGGCGGGCTCTTGGGGCGGAACGCGTCGCCCTGTCGCGGTGCACCGAGCAGCTCACCGGCCTCCGTAAACGCGCGGGCGCGTCGCAGTCCCTCGGCGAGAGCTTGTCGGTCACGATCGTCGAGCCATGCGGCACCCGGCCCCTTGAGGACAACGGTTGGGTCCAGGGGCGCATGCACAGTCGGCGCGCGTGTGTGCACGAAAGACGTACCCGGCACTCCCAGTGCGTTCGCAAGGCGCATCAGTTCCGCGACCCCAAGCCCTCCCTCGCCCGCTTCGAATGCCTGTATCCGCGAGGCATCCACGCTTGCCAGCGCCGCGAGCGTCTGGACATCCAGGCGAGCCTCATCGCGCCGGGCACGGACGCGCCGACCAAGTTCGATCAAGCCTGGGAGGGGCCCAGCCACAGTAGATGCATCCTATCCGACAAAGTCGCCTCCGGCGACGCGCGGGTGTGGGTCATCCTCCGCGCAGACTTGTGCTTGACTTTTCCCGTTCGCGTCCCTCCTGGGCCACGCCAGGTCGGGGGAACTCGTGGCCGAAAGTTCGCGTGAAATCGAGCTGTTCTACCGATCCGCGCTCCTCGCCGTCCTCGCTGTCGAAGCGCACTGCGCGCGGCGCCCGTCGTTCGGTCCCGCGCCGACGCGACGTGGCATGCATTCAAGGGGGGAGCTTCGGGACGCCGACAGAATCGCGCTCCTCCTTCCTCCTTCGCGACGTCGTCGACCGAGACGCTCGCCGCGCCGCCCGGCAGCGTCGACGTTGCGTCTTTGACCTCCGCATCCGGATACCGCCGCGGGCCACCCTCGACCTACGTCGCCGGGCGGCTCGCTCGCGTCACCACAACTTCGACGACGTCATTTCGAGACTACTTCCCGGCTACAGCGAGAGCCGGCACAGCTCGCTGACATGCGACGGTAAGTGCTGGGACGACATGGGGCAGTACTCGGGGCTGTTCGGCATCGCGGTCGACGAGCACAAGGTCGACAGCCTCCTTCAGAGAACGCACGGGATGAATGTCGAGCTTGCTTCCGAGCTCCGCTTAGCCTGCCGAGCTCGGAAGCGTTCTCGGCCGGGATGACTACGAGTTTGCGGCCATGGCGGGCTGCCGCACTTAGCTTTTCTGCGACGCCACCGATGGCGTTCACGTTTCCGTGCACCGAGAGCTCGCCCGTGATAGCGACGCGCCGGCGCACGGCCCGTCCGGTCGCCACAGAAAGCATCGCGATCGCTACGGCGAGGCCTGCGCTTGGTCCCTCCTTAGGTTCGGCGATGTTGACGAGATGGACTCCGAAGCGCTTCGCTCGCAGTTGTGCAGCGGACACGCCGAGGTCGGGCCCGACATGCAGGAGCGCTTGGCAGGCTGCCTCGACGGAGTGCCTGAGCTCGGGGCCGTGGAGCCCGGTCACGATAGGCATGCCGCCGCCGGGGTTGTGCACGCACTCGACGAATCCGACGCCGCCTCCGCCCTTGCCGCCCAAGCCTACGGCCGCACCGCCTCCCACACCTGCCCCCTCCACTCGGTGGTGATCGCGCCGCTCCAGGTGGACGGCGTCGTCGTCGGAACGGTCCACGCGCGGTCGGCGCTTGCTCAACATTTGGGAGTCTGCGGGGTGGGAGGAGTTCATCGGGCGGAAGTTCAAGCCCGACGATCTCATCTTCCCCCGCCAGGAGCGTCTGGGACACGAACGAGCGGTTCAAGCTCGACCTGGAACTGCTCGGCATCCCGGTTCAGCGTCAGTACGAGACGCGGTCGACCTTCAGGAACCTCGCGCTGCGCGCCGGTGCGAGCGAGTTCCGCTTGAACCTCATCACCCACCCGAAGCCCAAGCAGGCATCCGACTTCTACACGCGGCTCGAGATGCAGCGGGGCGAGAGCTGCCGGGCTGTCCTCGCCATCGACCCCGGCTGCTGGGGGGTACGCTGGAGGGTACACTCCAGAGGCAACAAACAATAAAGCCCCGGAATCACTCGGATTCCGGGGCCCCGGACTGGCGCGCCCTAGAGGATTTGAACCTCTGGCCTTCGGATTCGTAGTCCGACGCTCTATCCAACTGAGCTAAGGGCGCAACACCGCGAGGCCGCTGAGCCAACCCTCGTTCGCGAACACAAGGATTCGGTGCCGATGGCGAAACGTCTATCTCCTTCCAAAGCCAGCGATCTGGCGAGACCACCTTTCGTGGCCTCATACCATGTGATGGCCGGGTACCTGCAAGCAGTAAGCGCCATTGCACAAGTGGCGCCGTGTCGGACCCCTTTGATGGACTGCGATGAAGCCCGGGGACCCGTAGCGCTTCGATGCCGGCCGAAAGATGGCCCAAGGCCACCCGCCTGGAGCCCCCACACCTGGGAGCTGGGCCCGTAGCGCCCCCCCGCTTGCAGTACCCGTAACGACATGGATGAGGAGCCAGTTCGGTTCCTCAGTGCAGCCCGCGCCGTCCCAGGGGGATCTTGACGTGGACGATCCTCTGCGAAACCAGCGGCCGACACGAAGCAGCTATTCGTCCTCAGTGCCAGCAGTCGGTGCCTCAGGCCTCAGCCACGGAAACTCGTTACCCAGCACACGCGAGCCGCTTCATCGCGTTTACCATGCGATTGGTGATGCATCGGCTGGGCGACGCCGCGGCGACTCGGGTGGAAGATCGTTCTGGCAGTGCTTCTATCGTCGCTCCCCAGAGGACGTACCGCCCACATGCCCCTCGTTTTCCCCGGCGATTCCGGTGAGAGCTGGCCCGGGCGAGGCCAGTGGGATAGGGGCATCGGCCCCACAATTGTTCGCGCTCAGGATTGGCGTTGACCTGCACCGATCCGCAGTACCGACCGGCCCATCGCGCGCCCAGGTCTGCGGGTGGCTTCGTTGATCAAGCACTTGGTCTCCATCCGGCTACATTGAACGAGGCGTCTCTTCGTGGGGGGCCGCCTCAATGCGGAAGCGGAGAGCGTGCGAGAATCGCTGTCCAAAAGGGAGCCGCCGCCAATGGAACAGGAGCGTGAGCGAACCTTTCCTCCCGGCGCCGCGGCGGGGGCGCCTCGGCAGCGTGGCCCGGGCGAACAGCTCGGGAGTCTACCGCGTGCGTTCTGGATGGTGAACGTGATGGAGATGTTCGAGCGGCTCGCCTACTACGGCGTGCGCGTCGTCATTCCCATCTACATCGCTCAGGCCGATGAGATCCACGGGTTGCACTTCAACCAGGTCCAGAAGGGGACGATCTTCATGCTGTGGGCGCTGGTGCAGAGCGGTGTCCCCGTGATCTCGGGAGGCTTCGCGGATCGCTATGGATACAAGCGCACCATTGCTGCCTCCGTCGCCATCAAGGCCACCGGCTATCTCCTCATGGCGACGCAGCGGGCCTTCTGGCCCTTCACGGCGGGCTGTCTCACGCTCGCGCTGGGAACGGCCGTATTCAAGCCGGGGGTGCAGGGCACGCTGGTGCGCACGCTCTCCGATGAGACCTCTTCGGTGGGCTGGGGCACATTCTACATGCTGGTCAACATCGGCGGTTTCCTGGGCCCCCCGCTGGCTCATTTCCTGTACGGGTTCTCATGGCCCGCGGTCTTCTTTGGGTGCGCGGTGAT
>Ga0335081_10010794_pt1 | contig 14763 bp, 16 predicted proteins | sample Lox_Sample_35_FD_206713 | JGI IMG/M metagenome (GOLD analysis project Ga0335081, IMG submission 206713) | Soil microbial communities from Loxahatchee National Wildlife Refuge, Florida, United States - Lox_Sample_3.5 | ecosystem: Environmental > Terrestrial > Soil > Wetlands | place: USA... | reverse complement strand
CGGATCGTCCGGCCATCTCGCGCGAATGAATTCGCGCCTACAGCCCGCTTGCGCGGACGACGTTGCGATATCCTGAGCGATAGTCTACCCGAGGCGACTACGCCGTCTGGTCGAAATCCACTACGACCTTGTCAGTCACGGGATAGCTCTGGCAGCACAGGACGAAGCCGCGCGCCAGCTCGTAGTCCTCCAGCGCGAAGTTGACGTCCATGTCCACCTCGCCTTCGACGAGCTTGGCGCGACAGGTCGAGCACACGCCGCCCTTGCACGAGTACGGCAGCTCGATGCCCTGGCGCAGCGCGGCGTCGATCACATTCTCCTTGGTCTTCTCGACGATGAACTGCCGCGCCGCGCCGTCGATGATCGCGGTGACCGCGCATTCGCCGCTGCCGGCCGCCGGCGCCGCCGCAGTCCGGTGCTCGTGCTTCGGGATGCTGGCCGCAAAGAGCTCGATCTTGATCTTCGACTTGGGAAAGCCGCGCCCCTGCAGGGACATCGAGACCGCCTGCATCATGCCGTCCGGCCCGCAGACGAATGCGGTATCGACGTCCTCGAGGTCGACCCAGTGCCCCAGCAGCGCATCGGTCTTCTGCTTGTCGATGCGACCGTTCAGGAGCGCAATGTCCTGCGGCTCGCGACTCATCACGTAGACGATGTTCAGCCGGGCCAGGAACCGATCCTTCAGGTCGGAGAGCTCTTCCCTGAAGATCACGGTGGCCGAGGAGCGGTTGCCGTAGAAGAGGGTGAACCGGCTGCGCGGCTCGGTCACGAGCGTCGTCTTGATGATCGACAGCAACGGTGTGATCCCGCTGCCGGCGGCGAAGCCGAGATAGTGCTTGCGGTTCGCCGGATCGAGCGGCACGTTGAAGTGGCCCATCGGCGGCATGACTTCGACGGTCTGGCCGGCGTCGAGCCGCTCGTTCACCCAGGTCGAGAACGCGCCCCCGGGGGCCTTCTTCACCGCGATGCGCAGGCTGTCGTCCTGGACCGCGGAGCAGATCGAGTACGAGCGCCGCAGGTCCTCGCCCCCGACGTCGGCGCGCAGCGTCAGGTGCTGTCCCTGCACGAAGCGGAACGCCTCTTTCAGCGCCGGCGGCACATCGAAGGTGATCGCCACCGCATCGCGCGTCTCGCGCGCGACCCGGGCGATGGTCAGCGGGTAGAACCGGCTCAAAGCGGCTTGAAGTAGTCGAAGGGCTCGAGGCAGGCGTCGCAGACGTACTGCGCCTTGCACGGCGTGGAGCCGAAGCGCGAGAGCTCGCGCGTCCGCGGCGAGCCGCAGCGCGGGCACGGCACGCCGCGGCGGGACGGCCGCTCCCGCAGTGCCGAGGCGTCGATGCGCACCACCGGCTCCGCATGGCCGGGTGGCGGCGCGATCCCGTAGCGCGCGAGTCGCGCGCGCGCCTCCGGCGCAATCCAGTCGGTGGTCCAGGCCGGTGAAAGCCTCATCTCCAGGCGATGCCGCGCAAATCCCGCCGCCGCAAGCGCCCGACCAACGTCGGCGACGATCATCTCCGTCGCCGGGCAGCCCGAATAGGTCGGCGTCAGGGTGACGACCAATTGATCGCCGCGCCATTCGACACCGCGCACGATGCCGAGATCAACCACCGAGACCACCGGGATCTCCGGATCGGGGACACGCGAGAGCGTGCGCCATACCGCGGCGTCGCGCTCCTCGACCGGAGCATCGGCGCTCACCACTGCGCCCCCGGATAGGCGCGCTGCAGCCACTGCATGGTCGCCAGCATGTGCCCGAGATGCTCGGTATGGACGCCACGCCGGCCGCCGCGCTGCACGGCGGAGGTCTTCGGAACGGCGAGCGTCGCCTCGCGGAGCACCGCCTCCACTGTCTCGCGCCAGGGCGCGGCGAGCGCGGCGAGATCGCAACCGATTCCCTCGCCGGCGAGTGCCCGATCGGTCGCATCGGGCTCGAACATCTCGCCCGTATACATCCAGAGATCGTCGATCGCCGATTGCATCCTGGCATGGCTCTCCTCGGTGCCGTCGCCCAGCCGGATCACCCAGTCGGCGCTGCGCTCGACGTGGTAGGTGGCCTCCTTGCGCGCCTTGGCCGCGATCTCGGCGATGCGCTCGTCGCCGGAGAGGATCAGGCTGCCGAGCACCAGACCGTGCCATACGTCGAACAGGAATTGCCGCGCCATCGTATCGGCGTAGCTGCCGTTGGGTTGCTCCGCCAGCAGCAGATTGCGGAACTCGCCGCCATCGCGAAGGAAGGCGAGCTCGTCTTCGGTTCGCCCGCGGTCCGCGAACCGCGCTTCGACTTCGCCGGCGTACGCGAACCACAGCCGGGCCTGGCCCAGGAGATCGAGCCCGACGTTGGTGAGCGCGATGTCCTCCTCGAGCACCGGCCCATGGCCGACCCATTCGCCGAGGCGCTGCGCCAGCACCAGATCGCTGTCGGCGAGCCGAAGCAGGAATTCGAAGCGGCGTCGATCGGCGTCGTTCACAGGTGCTTAACCCCTTCCGGCATGGGGAAGAACGTCGGGTGCCGGTACACCTTGCTCGCCGCCGGGTCGAACAGCGGCGTCTTGTCGCCCGGAGCAGTCGCGGTGATGTCCTCCGACTTCACCACCCAGATGCTCACCCCCTCGTTGCGTCGGGTGTAGACGTCGCGCGCGTTCTTGACGGCCATCTCGGCGTCGGGCGCGTGCAGGCTCCCCACGTGCTTGTGAGCAAGCCCGTGCTGGCTGCGGATGAAGATTTCCCACAGCGGCCATTCGTTGCGGCTCATGGCGTTCTCCAAATGTCCTGCCTCATCGTGCCAATGAATTCGCACCTCCGTGGTGCGTCATCGTGCGAGTGAATTCGCACCTACGCGGCCTGCTTCGCCCGCGCCGCGCGCTTTTCGGCATGGGCGAGGGCCGCCTCGCGAACCCACGCTCCGTCCTCCCACGCCGTCACGCGCGTGCGCAGCCGGTCGCGATTGCACGGACCGTTGCCCTTGATCACCTCGTGGAACTCCTGCCAGTCTATCGGCCCGAAGTCGTAGTGGCCGCGCTCGTCATTCCATTTCAGCGCCGCATCGGGCACCTTCAAGCCGAGGAAATCCGCCTGCGGCACCGTCTGGTCGAGGAAGCGCTGCCGCAGCTCATCGTTCGACAGGATCTTGATGCGCCAGGCCGCAGACTGCGCGCTGTGCACGCTCTCCGCGTCCGGGGGGCCGAACATCATCAGCGATGGCCACCACCAGCGGTCGAGCGCATCCTGCGCCATGGCCTTCTGCTCGGCCGTCCCGGCGCAGAGCTTCATCATGATGTCGAAGCCCTGGCGCTGGTGGAAGCTCTCCTCCTTGCACACGCGGATCATCGCCCGGGCGTAGGGCCCAAACGAGCAGCGGCACAGCGGAATCTGGTTCATGATCGCGGCGCCGTCGACCAGCCAGCCGATCGCGCCGATGTCCGCCCAGGTGAGCGTCGGGTAATTGAAGATGCTCGAGTACTTCGCCTTGCCGGAATGCAGCTCGCCGACGAGCTGGTCGCGCGACACGCCCAGCGTCTCGGCGGCCGCGTAGAGATAGAGCCCGTGACCCGCCTCGTCCTGCACCTTGGCCATGAGGATCGCCTTGCGCTTCAGGGTGGGCGCGCGCGTGATCCAGTTGCCCTCGGGCAGCATGCCGACGATCTCCGAGTGCGCGTGCTGCGAGATCTGGCGGATCAGCGTCCGTCGGTAGCCTTCGGGCATCCACTCCTTGGGCTCGATCTTCACGTCGGCGTCGATGCGCCGCTGGAACGCCTGCTCCTCGGGCGAGAGCTCCTCGAGCGAGCGTAGCCGCTTCTCGCCCGTGTCGACCATCTGTGCGTACATAACGTCACCTCCGGCCCCGGCGGGGCCGAACCCTGGCGGGGCCGAAGCGAAAACGATACACTTTTGCAATGATGCGCGCAATTTCCGTATCACGTTGATGACAGGCGCCGGGCTGCCGAGCCGCTCACCCCCGAGGGCGGCCATCGCGCGCTGGATCCGGCGCGAGCTCGAGCGGGAGCCGCCGCGAGCCAAGTCGCTCGTGGTCACGGTCTGGGGCGACGCCATCGCGCCTCACGGCGGCGCGGTCTGGCTCGGCAGCCTGATCCGACTCCTGGCGCCGTTCGGCCTGAACGAGCGCCTGGTGCGCACGAGCGTCTATCGCCTGACGCAACTGGGTTGGCTCGAGGCGCGACAGGATGGACGGCGCAGTCTCTATCGCCTGACCGCGGCGGGCGCGCAGCGCTTCGAGCACGCCTACCGCCGGATCTATGCTGCACCTGCGGATGGCTGGGACGGGACCTGGGAAGTCGTGCTCGCGCCGGCGGCGCGGGTCTCGGCGTCGCAGCGGCGGGAGCTCAGGCAGCAGCTGCGATGGGAAGGCTTTGGCCCGATCGCTCCGGGGGTGCTCGTGCGTCCGTCCCACCACGCGGGAACGGACCTTGCCCGGATCCTCACGGCGCTCGGCGTCGAGCGCGAGGTCGTCACGATCGAAGGGCGCGGCGCGACCGGGCGCGGCGCGGAAGCGCTGCGCGCCTACGCGCGCGCATCATGGGATCTCGCGAGGGTCGCGGCCGAATACCGGGCTTTCCTGCGGCGCTTCGGCGCCATCGCGCGGCAAGCTCTTGCGGTCCGCGCGCTCGATCGACAGCAGGCGTTCCTCGTACGCACGCTGCTGATCCACGCCTTCCGGCGCGTGACGCTGCACGATCCTCAGCTACCCGCGGAATTGTCGCCGCCGCGATGGCCCGCGCCGCAGGCCTATGCGCTGTGCCGCGACTTGTATCGGGTCACCTCGCGCGCCGCCGAAGCGCATCTCGCGGCGACGCTCGGAACGGAGCATGAGCCCTTGCGCCCCGCGGCTCCGTATTTCTGTCGGCGCTTCGGCGGGCTCTGAATCCCGGCCCCCGCGGGTCGCCGATCGCCGAGCCCGGAGCCCCCGACGCTCGGCTCGGCGTCGGATTGCTTTACATCGTACATCGAGCGGACGCCTCGCCGGCTAACCGTTTGTTTTTGGGAGCGTACGTGGCGGGGCGATGCACTTTGTTACATGTTGTTCACGACAGCTTGTGGCAGAGACAGGGAATGAAAGCCATGTCGCCACTATCCAAATGCTCGGTGGGTAAACGCTCGCTCGGGTCGATCGTCGCATTCTTTGCGCTGACGCTGACCCCGGGCTTCTGCTGGAGCGGCCGGCTCGCCTCGATTCAGCGGCGAGCGGGCAGAATCGCGCCCCGCACTTCGCCGAAGCCGACGCGGTAGCCCTCGCCCTCGCACCAGCCGGTCATCGCGACCTCGTCGCCGTCCTCGAGAAACGATCGCGTTTCGCCGGCCGCGAGCGTGATCGGATTCTGGCCGTTCCAGGCGAGCTCGAGCAGGCTTCCGCGCGAATCCGGCGCGGGCCCGCTGATCGTGCCCGACGCCATCAGGTCGCCGACCCGCGTGTTGCAGCCCGACACGGTGTGATGCGCGAGCTGCTGAGCCATGCTCCAGTAGAGGTGGCGCGCGTTGGTGCGGCAGATCGTGGTCGGCGCTGCGCCAGCCGGCGCCAGTGCCACCTCGAGATGAATGTCAAACGCATGCGCCCCGCTTTGCGCGAGATAAGGCAGCGGCTCGGGATCCTGCGCCGGGCCGGCGACGCGAAACGGCTCCAGCGCGTCGAGCGTGACCACCCACGGCGAGATCGAGGTCGCGAAGCTCTTGCTGTTGAACGGTCCCAGCGGCATGTACTCCCACTGCTGGAGGTCGCGCGCGCTCCAGTCGTTGAGCAGCACCAGTCCGAAGATGTGAGCTTCCGCCTCGTCTGCGGGAATCGGCTCGCCCAGGGCGTTGCCCTGGCCGACGATGAAAGCCGTCTCGAGTTCGAAATCGAGCTTGCGCGAGGGCCCGAAGGCGGGTCGCTCGACATCGGCCGGCTTCGTCTGACCCATCGGGCGGCGGATCGGCGTCCCGCTGACCACGACGGAGCTGGCGCGGCCGTTGTAGGCCACCGGCAGATGCAGCCAGTTCGGAAGCAGCGCGTTCTTCGGATCGCGAAACATCGCGCCGACGTTGCTGGCGTGCTCCTTCGAGGAATAGAAGTCCGTGTATCCGGCGACCTCGACCGGCAGCGCGAGCTCCGCTTCCTCGAGCGGCACAAGCGCGCGCGCGCGGAGCTCCCTGTTGTCACGCAGCGAACGCTCGTCGCTCGAGAGCAGCGCCGCGATCCGCTCGCGCGTCCGGCGCCACGCGGAGCGGCCGAGGCCGATGAACGCGTTGAGCGAAGCGCGATCGAACACGCGCTCGCTCGCGCCCGTCGCGAGCAGGCCCACAGCCTCCAGCGCCGCTAGGTCAAGCACGAACTCGCCGATCGCGACCCCGGCGCGCCAGCGTGGCGCGGTGCGCGTGCGGAAGATGCCGTAGGGCAGGTTCTGCAGGGAAAAGGGAGCATCGCGAGCGACGTCGACGAACGAGCGCGCCGACGGAGCGATGACGGGCATGGAGCTCGAGACGCGGCTGGCTGCGCCGGTCGCTCTCGCTACGGCTTTCCGGTGAAATGCTTCGCGAGCCCGGCCCAGCAGTCGCGGTAGCGCGCCTGCAGGAGCGGCGACTGCAGCGCGAAGCGCGTCGGCCGGATGACGTAGCGGCTCTCGAACATGAAGGCGAGCGTGCCTTCGAGCCTCTCGGGGGAGAGCGTCGCGTTCACCGCCCGCTCGAAGGTGGCGGCGTCGGGCCCGTGTCCCGACATGCAGTTGTGGAGGCTCGCGCCGCCCGCAGCGAAGCCCTCGGCCTTGGCGTCGTAGACGCCGCGCACGAGGCCCATGAACTCGCTCATCACGTTGCGGTGGAACCACGGCGGGCGGAAGCTGTGCTCGGCGACCAGCCAGCGCGGCGGAAAGATCACGAAGTCGACATTGGCGGTCCCAGCCGTCTCGGAGGGAGAAGTGAGCACGGTGAAGATCGACGGATCGGCGTGGTCGAAGGTCACCGTGTTCATGGCGTTGAACCGGCCGAGATCGTACTTGTACGGCGCGAGGTTCCCGTGCCAGGCCACGACGTCGAGCGGCGAGTGATCGACCGGCGCCGACCACAGGCGCCCGCCGAACTTGGCGACGAGCTCGAAGTCTCCAGCGCGGTCCTCGAAGGCGGCGACGGGAGCCAGGAAGTCGCGGGGGTTGGCGAGCCCGTTGGCGCCGATGGGCCCGAGCTCGGGCAGGCGCAGCATGGCCCCGTAGTTCTCGCACACGTACCCGCGCGCGGTCGCATCCGACAGCGCCACCGCGAAGCGCACGCCGCGTGGAACGAGCGCGATCTCTTCGGGGCGGACGTCGAGCGACCCCAGCTCGGTCGCGATGCGCAGCGCCCCCTGCTGCGGTACGATCAGCAGCTCGCCGTCGGCGTCGTAGAAGAAACGGCCCTGCATCGACCGGTTGCAGGCGTAGAGATGGATGCCGATCCCGGACTGCAGCGAAGCATCGCCGTTGCCGGCGAACGTGACCAGGCCTTCGACGAAGTCGGTCGGGCCCGCCGGCAGCGGCAACGGATCCCAGCGCAGTTGATCGGGTGGGGCCGGGACTTCGTCGAACGGCGCGCTGCGCAACAATCCCGCCTCGCGCGGACGGAATGCGCCGTGCTTGACCGCAGGCTGCAGGCGGTACAGCCACGAGCGCCGGTTGGCATGGCGCGGCGCGGTGAACGCGGTGCCCGAGAGTTGCTCGGCGTAGAGCCCGTACGGAACGTTCTGCGGCGAATTCTGGCCCTGCGGCAGCGCGCCCGCCAACGCTTCGGTCGCCCATTCGCTCGCGAACCCGGACTGGTAGTCGAGCGCACCGGCGCGGCCGGCCGCAGTGTCCTTCGCCGAAGGTTGGCGCTCAGCGGTGTCCATCAGCGCTGAATGTCGCCCTCGCGAAGGCCGGGGAAGAGCCTGAATTGCGGGCCATCGAAGGCGGCGGCGAGCTCCCGATGCATTTCTGAAACCGGATCGCGGCCCGTGTCGGAGTGACCGCGCGTCCAGAGGGTCTCGTCGTCATCGTCCTCGTCTTCATCCTCGAAGTCGCCTTCGTCGTCGTCGGGATCGATGTTGCCGCCGCTCGAGCCGCGATTGTCGTCGTCGTCCTCGTCCTCGTCGTCGTCCGGCACCGGGTCGGGCTTGTGGCAGCGCAGGGCTTCGATCTCCGGCGCAATGCCGGCCGAGGCCGATTCGGTGGCCGGAGTATCGAGTACCGTATCGAGCGTGGTCATCGGATGTGGCGCGTCGGCCGTCGGGCGTCCGCGGCTCCTGATTATCATCCCACAGAAGCCCGTGCACGGTCGCTTTCCGCCGCGGCGGCGTACGAGCGAACGACAGAGGGCAATCTTTCAGCGGCGCCGCTTCTCGGCGCGTGCCGTGAGCCTACGGCGCAACTCCGGAGAGGCGAGCGAGGCGTCGTACGCGGCTCGCGATGCTGCCTCGTCGGTCTCGCCGGCGGCGATCGCGTCGATCTGTCGCTTCATCGTCCGCTGGACGGTCGGCTCGCCTGCCTTGATCGCGGCGAGATAGTCGGCCACGGTGCGCTGCAGCCGGCTCCGCGGCACGCAGTCGGTCAGGAACCCGATCCGGAGCATCTCCTCGGCGGAGATCGTCTGCCCGGTCAGGAAGAGGCGCTTCGCCTCGGCCGGACCCATGGCGGCGACGTAGCGGCGCAGCCCCCCGGGGTAGTAGTGCAGCCCGAAGCGGGCAGCGGGCATGAACATCCGCGTCTCCTTGACGCCGATGCGGATGTCGCAGCACAGCGCGAGGTCGGTCGCGCCGCCGTACACGCCGCCGTTGATCGCTGCGATCGTCGGCATCGGCAGGCGCTCGATCGCGTCGAGCAGCTCCTCGAAGCTGCGGTCGAGACGGCCGAGGATGGCCTCGATCGTGAAGCCGGAGCTGAAGGTCCGCGTGCCCGCGCCGGTGAACACGACGGCGCGGACGGAGGCGTCGACCGCAGCCCGCTCGAGGTGCGCGCGCAGCACGGGAATGTCGTCCGGGTCAATGCGATTGCCCTCACGCAGGCGCTCGAAGCGTACGGTGGCCACGCCTTCGGTCACCTTGAGGCTCGGCGCCCCGTCCGACGTGGGTTGGCGCGCGGCCATCGCGCCCTCTAGCGGCCCACCATTGCCAGCACGTCGGACTTCAGGAACCGCTCGACCACCAGCATGAACCCGATCGAAGGAACGAGCAGCAGCAGCGCCGTGATCGACGAGATCTGGTAGTTGCCGCCCATCGTGGCGTTGAACATGAGCAGCGGCAGCGTGGTGACGTCGGGGACGCCGACGAAGTACGTGCCGGTGAACTCGTCGAGCGATTCGAGGAAGACGAAGATGGCGCTCGCGATCAGGCCCGGAACGGCGAGCGGCAGCGTCACGGTGCGGAAGCACGTCCACGCCGACGCACCGAGATTGCGCGAGGCTTCCTCGAGCGAGACGTCGACCGAGGCAAACGCCGCGGAGGCGATCCAGACCGCCAGCACCAGCCCGTGCGAGGCATGGACGAGAACGACGCCCAGGATCGTCCCGTTGAGGCCGATCTGGTAGAACACCTGGGCGATGTTCACGTACACGGGAAGGTTCGGAACCGCCTGCGGCAGCAGGAAGGCGAGCAGGATCGCGCCGCGGAACGGTAGCCTGAGCCGAGCCAGCGCATATCCGGCCGGGACCGCCACGGCGAGGCTTACGATGACCGTGAGCACGGCGATCCAGACGCTCGTTCCCAGCGAGGCGAGCGCGTTGCCGCGCGGCTGGAACACGCGGTGCCAGTAGGTGAGCCCGTATTCCAGAGGAAGCTTGCTCGGAAAATACCAGCGCTCGGCGAACGCCCAGAGGAGCAGGTTCAGCAGCGGGCCGAAGATCGCGAAGGCGAGCAGCGCGAGGACGAGCGCGCGAAAAAGAGTCGCCAGCGGCGACGGCAGGCTCCACGTGCGGAGCCCGATCGCAGCGGGCGCATCCAGGGTCGCCATCAGGAGGCCCCTTCGGCCCTGGCCACGGCGTGCCGCAGATAGAACACCGCTCCGATCGCCGCCAGCGCGAGAGACAGCAGGCACAGCGCGTTGGCCACGGCGTAATCGGCAAAGGTGCTGATGCGGTAGGCGACGTCGACCGTCACCATCGTCGGCGAGTTCGGGTTGATCATCAGCGGCACGGACAACACCGAGAGCATCGTGACGAACGACAGCACCAGGCCGACCAGCAGCGTGCCACGGACCTGCGGCAGGACGATGTCGACGAGCACCCGCAGCCGCTTGGCGCCCAGGTTGCGCGCCGCCTCGATGTGCTGCGATTCCACGGCGGCCATCGCCCCGGCGAGCAGCAGCGTCACGAACGGCGCCTGCTTCCACACGAAGGCCACCACGATCCCGCGCCAGTCGAGCAGGCTCTGGGCCGAGATCGGCTCGATCAGGCCGCTGCCGATGAGCACGTGGTTGAGCATGCCGTTCTTGGCGAGGAAGGTGCGCATGAGCTGGCCGGCGACGACGAACGGTATGAACAGCGGCCAGCGGTAGAGCCAGCGCAGCAGCGCGACCGTGCGCGGGTGGCCGCCGAGCGTGAGATAGCCGGCGATGGCGATCGCGACCAGGCCGATCAGCAGCGTCGCGACGAGCACGATCGCCAGCGTGAAGACGAGATCGGTGGTGTAGAAGTCGAACGCCTTGGCAAAATGCTCGAGCGTGAAACCGCCTTCCTTGCCGCGGAAGGCGACCACCGCCGACATGGCGAGCGGCGCGACGAAGAACAGCCCGACCACGCCGAGCGCGGGCGCGATCAGGAGCAGCGCCGCGCCGCGGCCGCGGAGGAGCGACCGCGCGCTCGGCGATCCGACGGCGAGGCTGGTCGTCGTCATGGCCTTAGACCAGGCGAAGGTCGCCCCGGGACAGGCCGGAGCCGCGAGGCCGGATTCATCCGGCCCGCACGGCGTGCGAATGAATTCGCACCTACTTGATCACGACGCGCTCGTAGCCCTCGACGATATCCTTGAAATACGGCGACAGCGGGAAGGGACGACCGTACTTGGCGAGATCCTGCGGCGAGACGTCGGTGAAGAGCTTGTTCCACGCCGCCTGGTCGAGCTTGGGCTGCACGTACTGCGGATCGATGCCCGGATACCAGTTGAATTGCTTGATGATGCCGTCGGCCTGGACTTCGGGGCTCTCCGCCAGCTCGATGAACTTCTTGGCGAGCGCCGCGTGCGCCGCCTTGGCCGGAATCACGTAGTACATCGGCTGCCCGGGCAATCCCGGCGAAGGCAGAACGAGCTTGATCTTCGGGCTCATGCGGCCGTCGGCCTGCCAGGTGTAGAACATGTCGACCCAGACCGGGCCCATCGCGATCTCGCCGCGATTGAGCATGTCGAGGGTGCCGGCGTTGCCCGGCGTCATCGTGACGTACTGGTTGAAATCCTTGAGCCCCGTGAGCGCCTTGTCGATGGCCGGCACAGTCGACGGATCGTACGGCCCGTTCTCCAGCTTGTCGGCCAGCCCGCTGTACGCCGATACCCAGCCGGTGACGAAGCCCACACCGGACATGCCGCCCTTCACGCCGTTGTAGCCGAACTGCTTGGGATTCTTCTTCACCCACTCGGCGAGCTCGGCGAAGGATCGCGGCGGATTCTTCACCAGATCGGGGTTGTAGGCGAATACGATCTGGCTGTGGAACATCGGCAGCACGTAGCCGTCGACGTTTGCGCCCAGAGCGTTCTTGGCGTCGTCCCGCGAGACGAGCTTACCGACCGAAACGTCGTGGCGGTACGGCATCAGCAGCTTCTCCTTCACCATCGTCGCCGAGGCGAGCTGATGGATGACCGCGACGTCGACGTCCCAGGCGTTGCTGCCCGCCTTCTCCTGGGCGGCGAGCTTCTCGTAGATCTTCTGCGAGCCGGCGTCACCCGGGCCGGTACCGACCGCGCGCACCTTCACGCCCGGGTTCATCGCTTCGAATTTCGGCGCCAGATAGTTGTTGACGTAATCGACCATGTTCTGGTCGCCGGCAGTGACGACGTTGAGCGTGGTCTGTGCGCTCGCCGCGCCGGCGAAGCCGAGCGCGCCGGCGAAGGCCAACGCGACGGCGAATACGGTCAATCCTCTCTTCATGGTGTCCTCCTGGGAAAACGAGCAGTGGAGCGTGATCTTCAAGGAAACAACAGCAAAGCCGAACGCGGCACGACCACGCGAGTCGGCGTGCCCTCGGCGACGCGCTCGGGCGCCTGCACCCAGATGTCCGCGCTGTCGGTGCGCACGCGATAGCGGTATCCCTGGCCCACGTAGACCGACTGCGCGACGACGCCGTCGAGCACGAGGTCGGCGCCGTTGGCCGATGCATCGGACGCTGCGAGCCGGGCGGCGTCGCTGCGGAAGTGCGCGCGGATCCTGCGCCCGCTGTCCCCGCTCGCCGCCGCGATTCCGCCGCCGCTCGCCACTACGTCCACCGCGTTGTCGGCGCCCATGAAGCCGGCAACGAACGCCGAGGACGGATGGTGGAAGATCTCTTCGGGCGCGCCGGTCTGCACGATGCGCCCGGCATCGATCACGGCGATGCGGTCGGAGAGCGTGAGCGCCTCCTCGCGATCGTGCGTGACGTACACCGCGGTGATGCCGATCCGCTTCTGCAGCGCCCGCAGCTCGTGCCGCAGCTCCAGTCGGACCTTGTAATCGAGGTTCGACATCGGCTCGTCGAGCAGCAGCACGTGCGGGCTCACCGCCAGCGCGCGGCCGAGCGCCACGCGCTGGCGCTGACCGCCCGAGAGCTGCGTGACGGGCCGCGGCCCGAAACCTTCGAGCTGCAGGAGCCTGAGCATCTCCTCGACGCGCGCGGCGATCGCGTCCTTCTTCTTGCCTCGCATCCGCAACCCGTAGCCGATGTTGTCCGCGACGTTCATGTGCGGCCATAGCGCATACGACTGGAACATCATCGCCGTGCCGCGCGCTTCGGGCGGCAGCCGCGCGATGTCGCGCCCTTCGATGCGGATGGTCCCGGAATCGGGCATCACGAATCCGGCGATGGATCGCAGCAGCGTGGTCTTGCCGCAGCCGCTGCTGCCGAGCAGCGCCACCATCTCGCCCCGCTCCACCGCGAGACTCACCCGGTGGAGCACGGGAGGCCCGCCGTAGGAGACGGTCAGGTCCTCGATCGCGAGGTAAGCAGGCATGGGGACGAAGAAATGCCGGGAGCGCAGCTAGGCTCGGAAGTATGACGCGGAAGGGTTTGCGAGGCCAGCGGCGGCACGAGCCCCGGGTCCGGACCAACCGTGGCGACGCGCGGATCAGAGCGCGCGCGCATAGAGGCCCTTTACGTGCGATGCGACCGGACGAGGCCAGTATTCAGGATCTCGAGCAGGCGTTAAGACGCGTGCTCGCCGACGAGTCGAAGCTTCGAGGCAACCGACGATACGGCGTGCCGAGACTCGAGGAGCTGGCGATGCTCGACCTCTCGATTAGCGGCATGATGATGACGGGCTTCAACCGCGCCGGACTTCGACGTGCGCGCCACGATCATTCCTGGACCGATTGCGCATGCGGCTTGTACCCGACAAGCAGGGCGGCCTCCTGTTCCACGGCGACGTGTTCCGTGGCGACGGGCACGAGAACATGGACGGCGCGCTGCACGCGGGTTGACTGGCGCGTCGCCGCCGCCCAACCCGCCGAAGGCGTCATCGAGAAGACTTCTGGGCGACTTTCTGCCCTTGCGCGTCCAGCCCGCGCGCGCTGCCGCCGGGCCTGCGCGGCGCCGACTCGCTGCAGCTCGTTCTTCACCCCTCCGCAGCGCAGAACACTGGGTGCCGCATGGCACGGTTGGCGTAAGCCACAGTGCTGGCATGGCAGTTGCTCCAACGCTATCGCGGATGGTGGTCTTGATCGCTTCCGACGGTGAATCAGCAGCTTAGCAATTGATACACCGGCGCAGAAGCGTTCTTCCACCGACTACGGCATAACTCTAATGGGAAGGGACTGTGATGAACACGATTGGCTTCAGCAAACGCGCGACTTCGCTTGCGCTCGCCTCATTGTTCGGCATCGGTATCGCTTCACTCGCTGCTCCGGCGGTCGCCGCCAACCAGACCGCGAACCTCGCGGTTTCGGCTTCCGTGACCGCGAACTGCACGATCAGCACCAGCGCCGTCGCCTTCGGTGCGTACGATCCCGTGGTCGCCAACGCGGCGACCGCTCTGAATGCCACGGGTTCGGTGACGATCGCCTGCACGAAGGGTTCGGCGCCGACCATAACGCTGGGGTTGGGCGGAAACGCTTCCGGCTCGCAGCGCAACATGAAGCTCGGAAGCGGTAGCGACCTGCTCGCATACGAGCTCTACCAGCCGCCGAGCACCACGCCGGCAACCGCGTGCTCATTCCCGGGCACCACGGTATGGGGTACTTCGGGGAGCAATATCTTCACGCCGACGTCACCCGGCAGCAAGGCGGCGCGCACGTACAACGTCTGCGGCACTGTCGCCGCCGGCCAGGATGTGAGCGTCGGCTCTTACACCGACACGGTCGTCGCCACCGTCAACTTCTAACGCCGGCGCGGGCGACCGCGCCCCGGCCTGAAGCTTCGGCGGCAGCGTGGCGTTCGCACGTGCCGTCGCGGCGCGATCGCGCAAGGCGCGATCGCCGCTGTCCGGTCGCGACGGCCCCGCTCGCGGAGCGGTTGATATGGCTCTCGATAAACGCGACCGACGGCTGAGCGTCGCCTGTGCCCGCCTGACGGCGATCGCCGGCGCGCTGCTTGTGGCGGGCGCAGCCGGCGCGACCGCCACCACGGCGGTGCTGGGCATTTCCGCCTCGGTGGACG
>Ga0335081_10010792_pt1 | contig 14765 bp, 13 predicted proteins | sample Lox_Sample_35_FD_206713 | JGI IMG/M metagenome (GOLD analysis project Ga0335081, IMG submission 206713) | Soil microbial communities from Loxahatchee National Wildlife Refuge, Florida, United States - Lox_Sample_3.5 | ecosystem: Environmental > Terrestrial > Soil > Wetlands | place: USA... | reverse complement strand
CTGGCCAGGCGCGCCAACAATCCCGTGCGCAAGGACGACGCACGGCGAACCGTGTCGTTCGTCATCGCGGTCTACAACGGCGAAAAATTTCTCGAGCGCAAACTACGGACCATCCTTGCGCTGAACTATCCGCGCGAGCTGATGGAGGTCCTTGTGGTCTCCGACGGCTCGACCGACCGCACCGACGAGATCGCGCGCAGCTTCGCCGGCGAGGGCGTGAAGTTCCTGCGCGTGCCCCGTGGCGGCAAGGCCGCGGCATTGAATGTGGGCGTGCCGCTCGTGTCCGGCGAGATTCTCGTGCTCAACGACGTGCGGCAGACGCTCGACCGCGACTGCCTGCGCAACGTCATCGCCTGCTTCGGCGATCCCAAGGTCGGCGCGGTGAGCCCGCAGACCATCATCGTCAGAGGCGAGACGCTGGAGGAGACGAGCACCAGCTTGTATTGGCGCTACGAGTCGTGGATTCGCGAGCGGCTGACGCGCATCGATTCGACCTTCGGCTACAGCGGCGCCTTCGCCGCCATCCGCCGCGCGCTGTGGGTGCCGCTGCCGGAGGGCACGCTGCTCGATGACGTGTACGAGCCGCTGGTGGCCTTCTTCAAGGGCTATCGCATCCTGTACGAATCGAGTGCCACAATGTATGACTTCCCCACGGTGTTGCAATCGGAGTTCCGGCGCAAGGTGCGTTTGCAGGCCGGGCTGTACCAGATGCTGAAGATGATGCCCGAGCTGTTGAGTTCGCGCAACCGCATGAGACTGCATTTTCTCTCCGCCAAGTACGGACGCATCGTGATTCCCTATTGCATGATCGCGGCCGCGCTGGCGACCGTCGGGCTGCCACCGTACTGGCGTGCGGCGGCCGCGTGGGCGCAAGGATTTTTTTATGGACTGGCCGCGCTGGATATTTTTGTTCCGGATGGCACGGCGCTGAAGCGCGTCACATCGCCCCTTCGGACGTTTGTCGTGTTGATGGCGGCATCGCTGGCAGCGGTGCGGGTCTACTTCGTGCCTCCGGCCAGTCTGTGGAAGGAGGCATCCTACCGGCCGTCAATCGCAGAGCAGGCGCATTCCACCGAGCCCAAGGTGCCGACGGGGAGCGGAGCGGCATAAGTTTGACTTACTCCCCATCTATTCGTAACGTTCTACTTTCGCAAACGTCTCGCTCTTATGGGGGCATGATGAAACGTTTCTGCATAAACCTGGCCGTCCTGCTTCTTATGGCGGCGGCCCTGCCGCGGGCGGCGCAAACTCCGCCGTCCGCCTGGTCAGCGGCGGCGCAATCGCAGACGAATTCCATCGACCTGTCGCAGTACGAGAAGCGCGTCTCGGTCAAGACGCTGCCCAACGGCCTGACGGTCGTGTTGTGGCGGCGGCCGGAGGCGCCGGTGTTTTCGTTCTTCACGCTGGTGGACGCCGGATCGGCCCAGGACCCGCTGCACGCCACCGGCCTGGCGCACATGATGGAGCACATGGCCTTCAAGGGCACGCCCGACATCGGCACCAAGGATTATGCGGCCGAGAAGGCGGCGCTCGAAAAAGTCGAGCAGGCGTACGCCGCATACGAGGCCGAGCGCATCAAGCAAGTCGATCAAGATCCGAAGAAGCTGGCACAGTTGAAGCAAGCCTGGCAGGACGCGATCAAGAACGCCGACCAGTACGCCATCAAGAATGAATTTGGCCAAGTGGTGGAGAGTCACGGCGGGGTGGGGCTGAACGCCTTCACCAACTACGACGAGACCGCCTACATGTACTCGCTGCCGTCGAACCAGATCGAATTGTGGGCGGCGCTGGAGTCGGACCGCATGGCGCACCCCGTGATGCGCGAGTTCTACAAAGAGCGCAACGTGGTGATGGAGGAGCGGCGCATGCGCACCGATAGCCAGCCGACCGGACGGCTGGTGGAGCAGTTCCTGGGCACGGCCTTCATGGCGAATCCGTATCACCGGCCGACCATCGGCTATCAATCCGATCTGGAGAGCTTCTCCGCCACCGACGCGCAGAATTTTTTCCATCGCTACTACCTGCCCAGCAACATGGTCATCGGACTGGTCGGCGACCTCGATCCGGACAAAGTCTTCCCCATAATCGAGCGCTATTTTGGGCAGATTCCGGCGAAGGCCAAGCCGGAGGAGCTATACACCATCGAGCCGCCGCAGAACTCGGTTCGCGAGGTCATGCTGCAAGATCCGGCGCAGCCGTTTTATCTCGAGGGCTATCACCGGCCCAGCTACCTTGCGCCGGATGATGTGGTGTACGACGCCATCTCCGACATTCTGTCCAACGGGCGCACCTCGCGGCTGTACCGCTCGCTGGTGCGCGACAAGCAGATCGCCGCCTTCGCCGCCGGCTTCACCGGATTTCCCGGCAACAAGTACGCCCACCTGTTCGCGTTCTACGCAGTGCCGATCCCCGGGCACACCACTGCCGAATTGCAGAAGGGGTTCGCGGAGGAGATTGCGAAGCTGAAGATGCAGGACGTGACGGACGAGGAGTTGCAGATGTTCAAGACGCGCACCAAGGCCGACCTGATTCGCGGGTTGGCCAGCAACGAGGGCCTGGCCGAACAGCTTGCGCTGTACCAGACCCGCTATGGCGACTGGCGCGAACTGTTCCGCTACCTCAGTCGCGTGGACAAGGTGACGAAGGCGGATGTGCGGCGGGTGGCGAACCAGGCGTTTCAGGACACGAACCGTACCGTGGGCGTAATCGAGACGAAGGCCGCGCCGGCGGGGAAACGAGGGGCGCAATGAGCGATAAGACGAGCCTTTCCCTGCGGGCGAACAGCAGGTCCTTCGACTACGGCGCGCCAAACGCGGGCGCGCCTCCGCTCAGGATGACAACGTTGGGGGTGGCGACGATATTGACTGAGGTCCAGCATTGCAGCCACGAAACATTTGGTTTGTCATCCCGAGCCCGCCTGGGCGGGCGAGGGACCTGCTTTTTGCTTGCGCTGGCATGCTGCCTGCTTTTGCTGACTGCCCTCGCCCCCGCCCAACAGATCACGCCGTGGAACAAAATCCAGGCGCCGCCGCTGCCGGCGTTCACGCCCGAGCAGCCGACGCGCATTCAACTCGCGAACGGCATGGTCATCTTCCTGCAACCCGATCACGAGCTGCCGCTGATCACCGCTACCGCGCGCATTCGCGGGGGCTCGGTCTACGAGCCTGCCGGCAAGACGGGGCTCACAGAGCTTTACGGCGATGTCTGGCGCACGGGCGGCAGCAAGACGAAGACGGGCGACGAGATGGACGACTTCCTGGAGGCGCGCGCCGCCAAGATCGAGACCGATGATCAGTCGGACTCGACCACCATCTCGCTCAGCTGCCTGAAGGGCGACTTTGACGCGGTCTTCGACTTGTACCTCGAGCTGCTGCACAACCCAGCCTTCCGCGAGGACAAGCTTCAGCTATCGAAAGAGCAGTTGTACACCACGATCGCGCGCCGCAACGACAACGTAGAGTCCATCGTGCATCGCGAGAGCCTAATCATCGGCTACGGCAAGGACAATCCATACGCGCGCACTCCCGAGTACACGACGGTCGCGGCGGTGACGCGGCAGCACCTGCTGAACTGGCACCAGCAGTACGTCCACCCCAACAACATCATTTTCGGCATCACCGGCGACTTCGATCCGCAGGCGATGGAGGCGAAGCTGCGGCAGGCGTTCGAGTCGTGGCCGAAAGGCCCGGAGGCGAAGCAGCCCGACATCAAGTTCAGCGGGCCTAAGCCCGGCTACTACCAGGTGCGCAAGACGGACGTAAACCAGAGCACCATCGCGATGCTGGACCTCGGCATCGAGCGCAGCAATCCCGACTACTACGCCGTCACCGTGATGAACGAGATCTTCGGCGGGGGCTTCTCCTCGCGGCTGTTCAACAATCTGCGGACGGCGCGCGGGCTGGCGTATGCCGTGGGCGGCGGTGTGGGCTACGGCTGGAACCATCCCGGCCTCACCAATCTCGAGATGCAGACCAAGAGCTCCACTACTGTCGAAGGCATTGTCGGGATCGATGGCCAGATTGACGAGCTGCTGAAGGCCCCGCCCAGCGCCGAGGAGCTCAAGCGCGCCAAGGACGACATCCTGAACTCGTTCATCTTCCAGTTCGACACGCCGGAGAAGGTGCTGCACGAGAAGATGGCGTACGAGTTCTACCGGTACCCGCTGGATTTCCTGGAGCGCTATCGCAGCCAGGTGGAGAAGGTGACGGCCGACGATGTCGCGCGCGTCGCCCGCAAGTACGTGCACAAGGACCGGCTCGCGGTGCTGGTGGTGGGTAACGACGCGGAGTTCGATAAGCCGCTCAGCTCGCTGGGCCCGGTGACGAATCTGGACATCACGATCCCACCGCCCCCGGCCAGCCTCATGGGAGAGCAGGGGCCGGGGGAGCGGTAGGAACGGCTTTGCGCTCGCTCCTCTATCGGGCGGGAGGCTCTTTGACATGCGACGCGGGCTGCGCCTGCTTCTCGTAGGCGGGAGGACGCGGCACCTCGCGCGGCTGCTGCTCCGGCTTGGAAGCGTGCATCGCCGGGGCCTTCTCGACATGGGGAGCCGCGTTCCCGCGATACGGATTTTCTCTCTCCTGCTCCCGCGGCGGTGAGGCTACGCGGGGTGCAGGACGGGCCGTGGTTTCAGGACGCGGCGCGGTTGCGGGATGCGGCGCGGTTGCGTTTGGATTGCCCGGACGCGGGACGTTGGTCTCGTTCGGCCGTGCAACGTTGCCGTGCGCGGGCGGCGCGGCTGTATTCACCGGGGCATTTCTGGCAGCTACAACTCCGGATTCATGGAATGCCGCGGGTTTGGAAGTTGCGGCAATCGGCGGCCGCCCATGGTTCTCCGTCGCCAACAGCGACCGGTTCTGGCGCGCCGTCTGCTCATGCTGTACCTGAAGGCTGGTGGCGGAAACATGCCGCTCCCGCAGGGCGGCTTGCTGCGCCGCGGTAGGCCGCGCCGCGAGACCGCCCTTGCCGCCGTTGTAGCTGACGCGGTTCACCGTGACATTGTTGACCACGGTGGTGTTGTAGACATTGCGGACGTTTACGACATTCACGTTGTTGACCGAACGGTTGTAGTAGAAGGCCCGGTCGCGCCAGTATCCGCCGTTATAGCCGTAGCCGTTATAGCCGTAGCCGTAGTTGACGCCGCCGTAAAAACCGACCCGCGGCCCCCAATATCCGGGATGCCAGAGGAAGGCACTACCGCCCCAACCCCAATATCCGGGAGTCCACAAATAGCCGACCACCGGCGCCAGTACCCACGTCCCGGGGACCCAGTAATAGCCATAAGGTCCGTAGGCCCAATATCCCGGCGTCCAGATGTAGCCCTCAGCCGGGCATGGAGGCTGCTCATAAACCGGCAACAGAGGCGGGGCATAGCCCACCGAGATGAACACGTCCGCGCACAGCGATGCGGGAACAATCAGCAGCACAATCGCCAGCAGGAACAGCCGACTGCAATGGAACGTACGCATGTTTGTAACCTCGTTCTCCACCGCGCGGCCAGTCGCAGGGACTTGGCGGTGCATCCGCTTACTCTAACAGGGGAACACCGCTAAGCATGGGAACCAAAATGGAGCGGATTAGTTGCGAATTCCAGTCCCTGTAACGCGCAAAATATTTGCGATTTCGGCTTTGGTCCAGGCAACCGAAACCCAGGCTCGCCTCGGGTTCTTGGGAGGGCGCTCGACACAATGGTACGAACTCAAGACAAAAGCATTCGTCTGCTATGCTCTCCAGGATGCCCAAGTTTTTGTTCGGTAGACCTGCGACTGGAGGCAATGGGCCGGAAAGGTACACGGTTCGAATTCCCCTGTGGCTCGCTGAGAATGCAAAACTTGGTGCGCTCGAAAAACTCGGCTTAGATGAGACGATCAACTTTCGTCTCGCCAGGCAGACCGCTGTCATTGAAAAGAGGCACGACTTTGTTGTGCTGAAAATCCCGGATCTCACCTCCCAAACCGCAGCGGAGGACATAGCGGGCCAGGTAGCAATAGGCTTAATCCGATTCTCGGCGCGTAAGGGTGTCGCGATACACTTCCCATTCCCGCCGTCGAACGTCGCACGATCTGAGGACCCGAACCTCTGGTTGCGCGAGCGGTTACAGGATTCGGAATACCCTCGCGACTGGGAGCGTCGATCCGACGGAACCGTTACTGATGGCGGAATCTTCCCCTCCGAGACGTGCATTCTGCCCGAGCACGAGAGGATATGGGAATACCCGATGTATTTTGGCAGGGTCATCCGCCCGTTCACATTAGACGAGGTGAATGGTGCGGTTGAGGAAGCTGACAGTTTTGTCCCCGACGCGGCAAGAGACCCGACCATTCTCACAGCGGCACAAACGCTGGGGGTCGCATGCGGGCAGCAGGACAGGAGGTTGACTTGCCTACTACTCATTGCTGCGCTGGACGTACTCGCCCAGGATGAAAGTGTCACAAAGTGGCCCGACTTGAATGACATCGTTGCAGAAATTCAGAACTTGCTGAACAAACACCGTGATGCCGATGAGGCCAGGTCGAATTTCATCCAAAAGCTGTCGCAAAGAATCGAGGGCGGGCCACCAATGGCGGAGCGTATCCGAACCTTGGTATTGAGAGCATTGGGGGTACAGCAGACCGACTCTTTCGAGGGGAAGGCAGTCATTGCAGAGGTGAATCAAATACTCCGGTGGCGGGCCAAGTTGGCCCATGGCGGGGGATTCCGTGAAATGCCAACAGCCACGGAAAATGAGAGATTGCGGTCCATTGTCGCGGCTGCGCTGGATGCCAAGTTGAGTGATTTGAGCGGTGAAGCATACCAAGGAGATCGCCAAGCAAAAGGGACGACTATGAGAAGCTCGACCTGGAAACGGAATATGGAAGTTAAACCCATCCGATCGCAGCGCGATTACAAACGCGCCCTTCAACGTGTCGAAGCCCTTTGGGGCTCGCCGGTGGGGAGTTCGCAGAGCGACGAACTAGAAGTCCTGGTCACACTGCTTGAAGCCTATGAGCGTGAGCATTATGCGATTGACCTGCCCAATCCTCTCGAAGCCATACGGTTCCGGTTGGAGCAGTCAGGCAAAGACCTGCGCGCGCTGGTTGGGATCATTGGGCAGAGGACGCGAGTTTACGAAGTGATGCGCGGCGACCGACCCCTGTCGCTGAAAATGATTCGCAATCTGCATCGGGAGCTCGGAATTCCAGCCGAGGTGCTAATTCAGCCGAGTCGAATGCCACGCCGGACACGGCAGCATCATCGTTCTGCCACACCCCGGCATTCGAGCCTAAAAAAACCAGCGTAGCAAGGTTGCAATCCGCCTTGGGGGAGACGGGGCGGGTACGGAGCCAAGCAGCCCTTAGTCCCCCCGCAGCCGTCCCGACGCGTACTTGTGCAGCAGGCTGGAGATCAGGGTCTGATAAGGAAGGCCCTCCTCAAGGGCGCGCTTCTGGATCGCCTCCAGGTCTTTGGTGGAGATGCGGATATTGACACGGCGGTCCTTGCGAACGGTCGCCTTGGCGTACCCGGCGTAACGCTTCAGCTCGCGCTTTGTCGGCTTAACGGAGCGCCATTCGCCTCGCTCGAATGATGCGAGAACCCCTTTTTCCTCTGCGTCAAGTTTCATCGTCTTCGGCCTCCTTGCCCAGATACTGCCTCGTCGCCTTGCGGCTTGGGATAATCGTTTTCAGGAACAGGTACGTCTCTCCCTCAACGAACGGTACCAGAAATACGTAATCCTCTCGTCGGACGACGAAAATTCGCTGGCCGCCGTACCGCTGCTGGTTGGGATGTTCAAGGATGTCCAGCAAGTTTCCGCATTCGATGAGGAAGACGATTTCCTCGAATCCAATGCCACGCTCCGCCTTCAGCCTGTCGTTCTTGGCTCCGTCCCAACGAAAATATTTCAACTATTCGAGTCTAGCACGATGTGTGCCGAATCGGCATACAGTGGCGTCAGCCTAATTCCACGCCGCCATCTGCCGCAACAAGCCGACGAGCTCAAGATTCTGCTCGCCGCCTACATGATCGAGCGGGCCCTGATCGAGATCGAGCATGAACTGGAGCAGCGCCCCGCGTGGATACGTATTCCCGTGCACGGGATTTTGGAGCAGTTGAGCGGGGGCGAGAGCTAACCACAGAGACAGAGGCACAGAGAAAAAAAAGAAGAAAACTCGTGTCAGGGAACGGCTGGAGTACTAGCGCTTGGGCGTAAGCCGGTAATTGTCGCCCTGATTGAACACCGCATTCGCGCCGATGTGAGCAGGCGTGCCGGAGAGTAGCTGCTCTTTGCGATAAACCAGGTTGCTGGCGTTGTAGGTAGCCAGCTCGAAGCCATGGCCATGAGTGATGGCGTCGGTGGGGCAGGCCTCCACGCAGTAGCCGCAGAAGATGCAGCGGTTGTAATCGATGTTGTAGACCTTGGCGTAGCGCTCGGCGCCGCTCACGCGATGGGTCCCGGTGTTCTCGGCGGCTTCGATGTAGATGCAGTTGGAGGGACACGCCGCCGCGCAGAGGAAGCAGGCCACGCATTTCTCCAGCCCGTTCTCGTCACGTTGCAGCACGTGCATGCCGCGGAAGCGGTCCTGGAACATCGCACCGCGCGTGGGGCCGGGGCCATCGGGATAGTTCTCGACGATTGTGGGCTTGAACATCTCCCTGAACGTGACGCTCATGCCCTTGGCGATGGCGGCTATGTTCTTCACAATTCCCATGTCAGTGCAGTATAACAACGGCGCCGCGACTGCGAATTTCAGGTTCGTATCATATCAGGGCACGACTTCAGCGTGCCCATTTGAAGCCCTGCCCCGATCAACCACTAGTAGCCACCTAGCCGGTGGGGGTAAGATGCGGAGAAGCGAGGTACTATGCTGGCTGAACACCGTGGAACAACTCACCGGTTCACTGTAATTTTCGAGAAGGAGAACGGAGGCGGATATCACGTCTTTTGTCCCACCCTGCCCGGCTGCCACACGCAAAGCGAGACGGTGGAGGAGGGCATCGCGAATATTCGGGAGGCAATTCAGCTATATGTCGAGACCTTGATCGAAGACGGGCGACCAATACCCGAGGAAGATATCTTTATCAAGCCGATTGAGATTAGCGCGTGACGCCCAAACTGCCGGTCGTAACCGGCAAAGAGCTTGCCCGAATTGCCCACCGCCTCGGGTTCGACACTGCGCGGTATTCTTGACGACTTAGGAGTGAACACGGAGGAGCTCCACAACCTGCTTTGAAACTGCTGCCGTAGACCTCTGACAGATGTGCGTGGGGTGTTCCAGTCACGCGAGAAACGGCTTTAGGCTTTCGCGGATGGCATCCTCGTCGACCTGCTCACCGCGATTCAGGCGATCGAGGATTTCATCGACCACCTGCTTGGCCTGGTTGCGCTCGCGGTGCAGCAGGAAGCCATCGAAGACGTGCTGGCCACGCATCGCGTGGTCGATCTCGGTCTCTTTGTCATGTTCGCCGAGTTCGGTAAAGTACACGACCTTGTAGCGGCCGCCAAAATCGCTGTCGCGGTAGATTTCGAACATGACCTTCTTGGTGTCGGTAGTCAGGGGCATGGAAAGAGAGAGCCGGGGGTAGAACTGGCCTTTGGGCCAGCGTTCACCGCTCGTCTTAATTATAAGGCCGGCTTCAGCCCGCCGACGACTTGCCTTTCCGTCCTTTCTGCGCCGTAGGTTAAAAAAGGTAGAGCTTGGCTTATTCGAATGTCAGACAGCAATGGTATAATGTCTGACAAACGGTTTGACATGGCATCGCAACGTATCTCCGTTCGAATTTCTGGACCGCTCGGGCAGCGCCTTAGGGAGCAGTCCGTGCGGAAAGGACAATCAGAATCCGAGCTCGTCCGCGAGGCATTGGAGACCTATCTTGCCGGGACGACCGGCGAGCCGTCAGCTTACGAATTGGCGAAGCGGGCGGGCCTTATCGGCATTATGCGGCGCGGGCCGAAGGACCTCAGCACCAATCCACGTCACTTCAGGGGTTTTGGTAAGTCGGGATGAAACGTGTGCTGGTGGACACGGGCCCGTTGGTGGCGATGCTTTTCCGCGCAGATGAGCATCACGAAACCTGTGTGAACGTGCTGCGGTCGATCCCGGGACCGCTCTTCTCCTGCTGGCCAGTCATTACTGAAGCAGCTTGGCTTTTGCGGGCCGATCAACGTGCTGTTCAGCAGCTTCTGCGCAGCATCAGCGACGGATTTCCGGTGCTGCTCCCATTGGTGGAGTCCGAAGCGCGCAAAATAGCCGACGTGATGAGCGAGTACGAGAACCTAGAGCCGCAGTTGGCGGATGCGGCTCTCGTCTATCTGGGGCAGCGCGAGGGCATTGATACGATTTTCACACTAGACCGGCGAGACTTTTCCGTGTACCGCAGTTCCAAAAACCGGGAATTCCGAATCCTCCCGGAAGTGTACTGAACGCGCACAAACTTCGGTTTGCTTGCAAAAGTAAGGGCCGGCTTCTAAGCCCGCCTTTACTTATAAATGGTGCTGGGACGCTAATCTGAAGGTTCGCTCTACCGGTCTCGGGATGGCAGGTCTAATCGTCTCCCGCTGCTGTCGCCGTCTCGGGTTCGCGCACCGGCTCCGGGAAGGGAACTATCTCTGCTTCCCGCCTCATGGACTTGTGCGTCAAGCTCATGCGCAGCGCGCGTTCGTACTCGGCGAGCTGCTCCTCCAGCTTCTTTGCGGCCTCGGCCTTCTTCAGCAGGTCCTCGCGATAGCGCTTGAGGAAGTAGTCAATGGTCTCGACGCGAATCTTGATCGAGCCGGTCGGCTTGTTCTCGTCGAGGTCCTTGAACGAGAAGTACGGCGTACCCGATTTCTCGATGATGTCCTCAATCACGCTGTAGATGGGCGCGTCGTGCCCGCACTTGAAGTTGCTGATCTCCAGCGCCACCAAGTTCGGGTGGCGTGCGGTAAACTTCGCCGCCCAAATCTTCTGATTGGTGCTGGCCGAGTAGGCGTTCTTCCACACGTCGCGGATATCGAGCGCGTGCGTGATTGCGCCGGAGCGCACCTCCTCGCCGAAGAGCCGGTCGAGGATGTCCTCGTCCGTCGGCAACAGGCTCTGCGAGAAAACCGGATATCCGAGCTTCTGGAACTCCTCCATGATCTCGTGGTTCAGCCCGGGATCGTGGTGATAGACGCGGCCCAGCATCACGATGCCGAGGCGGTTCTCGCGCTCCAGCGTGTCGAGCACCTCGCGGGCACGCTTGCCCAGGCTGATGTCGAGATCCTCAAATGCCTGGAAGCCGGCGTCGAGTGCGCGCTCGTTCTCCTCTTCGGAGAGGCCGAGAATCGGCGCCCACGTCTGGAACATCTGCAAGCCAAACAGCTTGCGATCATGGATGTTCACGATGGGATCGAGATACTGGATGCCGTTCTCCTTGAAGACGTCGTTCTCCTTGATGAAGGCGGCCTTCACGGCGTTGGGCGTCGCGGTCACGGTCGGGCACGCGTTCGAGCCGCTACAGTTCTTAAACGGCTGATGCAGCGTGTCGATCATGGGGAAGAAGATCACGTCCAGCGGCTTCTTCTGGTGCTTCTGGAAGATCAGGTTGTAGACGTGCGGAATGCCGATCTTCGAGGGGAAGCACGGATCGATGGCGCCGCGGCCCGCCCCCTGGCGGTACATCTCCTGGCCGGTGAACTCGGAGTAGACGAGGTTTTCGGGCTGCACGCCCAGGCTCTCCAGATATGCGCTGAACAGCGGCGCGTAGAGGTACATGTTGAGCACGCGCGGCATGCCGACGCGCAGCGTCTTGCGCTTGTTCATCAGCTCGATGCGCTCCTGGATGGCTGCCTTCGCCTTACCAAAGTCCCAGCGGCCTGGGGTGGGCAGCGGATCGGCAACGACCTTGGGATTGCGCGAGCGCCAGACTTCGTTGGCGGCGATGTCCACAAAGTTCGGGTTCTTCTTCTTTACCTCGTCGAGGCCGGCCTTGATGCCGCGCATGGCGTTAACGTCTTCGACCTGGCCCTTCTCGCAGGTGGAGATGATGAGGCGGCGCTCGCCCGCTTGCAGCGGCACCTTCGATTTGAAGACGGGCAGCGGCGAGGCCGGCTCGAACGTGCTGTCGCCGACGTTCACGTCAATGAAGGTGCGCAGGCAGTTGTTTTTGCAGAAGTAGCAGCGCGTGTCTTCGTTGCGGGTGGTCTTATATCCGATCTTTTGTACTGCGTCGAGACCAATAAACGTGGTGCGATGGCCGTTCTTGTAGAGCCGGATCGCCTCGACGCCCGCGCCAATCGCGCCCGACTCGCCGCAGTGCTCGTGCACGATCACTTCAGGCTCGTGCCCGGCGCCGTGAAAATGCGAGTGAATGAAGTCAACCTCGGACTTCACGGCCGCAAGATTTTTCTGTGTCCCACCTTGTAGGATGAAGCGCGATCCCAGCTTGGCGAGGTTCGGAATACCGGCCACATACAGGAAGATGTTCTTCGGCAGGACGGCCGCCAGTCCGGCGAGGATCTCTTCGCCGCGCCAGCCCTGGCGCTGGAAGTTCACGATGTCGGACTGCATGAACACCGCGCAGCCGTAGCCAAAGACCGGCATCGTGCCTGCGGAAAACGCGATGTCGGCGTACTCCTCGACTTTGTAGCCGAGCGATTCGGCGGTGCCTTGCAGGAAGTAGCCATTGCCGGCCGAGCACTGCGTGTTTAGCTTGAAATCCTTGACGCGTCCGTCTTTCAGTACGATCAGCTTGATGTCCTGGCCGCCGACGTCGACGATGACGTGCGGGTTCTTGTAGAACTTCATCGCCGACTCGGTATGCGCCACAGTTTCCACCAGCGCGACATCGGCCTTCAGCACGTCCTTCAAAACATCTTTCGCATAGCCGGTGGTGCCGACGCCCAACACTTCCAGCGTCGCTCCCTGCGACTCCACCTGCTGGCGCAGGGCAACAAACATGTCGATCGTGTCCTGGATCGGGTTGCCGCCGGAGAGTTGATACGCCTTGCAGAGCACGTCGCCGCCCTCGGAGAGCAGCACGGCTTTGGTAGAAGTTGATCCGCCATCCAGGCCGACGAAGCCCCGCACCGTTTGGCCAGGGGCGAACTTCGCTCCGATAAACTTCGGAACTTTGTACTTTTCCTTGAATGCGGCGAGTTCCTCATTCGAGGTGCTCAGTCCCGCCGAGCCCGATTTCGCCTTCTCCGCCGTGCGGCCGACGGCGATATAGTCCTCCAGGCACTCGGTACCCATGTAGATACCAACCTCATCCTCTTCGTCCTTGCCAAACTCGACGGCGCCGAGCGCAGCGAAATATTGCGCGTTCTCCGGCACCTTGATGAGCTCCGCCGGACTTGCCCCTTCGGGCAACTGGACTTTGCGCTCCTCCCAAGTGCGAGGAATGTTCTGCTGCCAGGCCTCCTTCATGCCGCGGATGAACGTGTTTGGCCCGCCGAGCAGCAGCACATGCGGCCGCAGCGTGTGGCCGCGCGTGAGCACCGTGAGGTTCTGGAGCACGATCGCGTCGAACAGCGACGCCATGAGCTGATCGGGCGGGATGCCTTGCTTCTGAAGGCCGTTGATGTCAGTTTCGGCGAAGACGCCGCACTTGCCCGCGACGGGATGCAGTTTGATCCCGGTGTATCCCTGGTCGCACAGCTCGGCGGCGGGAATCTTAAGCTTGGCGTTGATCTTGTCGATGACCGCGCCCGTACCGCCGGCGCACTTGTCGTTCATCGACGGGATTTTCTTCTTGCGGCCGGTGTTCTCGTCTTCCTTGAAGACGATGATCTTCGCATCCTGCCCGCCTAACTCGATGACGGAGTTAACTTCCGGGTGCTGCTTCTCCACCGCGAGCGAGACCGCGGTGACTTCCTGCACGAACTTCGCGCCGATCAGGTTGGCGAGCGCGCCCCCGCCCGAGCCGGTAATGAAGATGCGGCAGTTGTGCGGCGCAATCCCGACCTCGTCCTGCATGCGCTTGAGGAATTCCAGCAGCTTCTCCGGCTGCTTGGTCTCGTGGCGCTGGTAGTCCTGCCAGATGATCTGGTCGGTTTCGGTTTCGACCACAACCGCCTTCACGGTCGTCGAGCCGACGTCCATGCCGACCGTATAAACCGCCTTGTGGCCGGATTGAGCAGCGACCTCGCGCGATTTGGCCAGGATGCGGGCGGGAAGCGACGTTTCTGTGGGCGCAGAATTTATAAGTGCATCAAGTTGGACATCGACCTTCTCCGGGCCGTGCTCACAGGATCCGTGTTGGTGAGAATGCGAACTCAACTAGGCCTCCACGGTGGTTCGAAGGGGCGCACCTTCAGGTGCGCCGTAAGAGTTCATTATTTCATCCTCACCGACTTTCAGTCGGTGAAGGGTACTATGCGAAAAACAAGAATGAGAAATCTGCGATCTAACGGCGCACCTAAAGGTGCGCCCCCTTAGCACTCGCCAAAATTGCCTTCAACCCTCCGGAAGCCGTGCTTCGCCTGCTTCAGCATCCACGTAATCACGCGACGGTCGTTGTAGCAGAAGGCCAGGATGTGGTTCAGGGTCGAGAAGCAGGTCTTCTGGCACTCCTGCTTCATTTCTTTCAACTGCGTCGTCTCGAACTTGTGGTTCTCGATGGTGCCCCAGTCGTACCCGGCGGAGTACATGGGGAAGCACGGCGCCAGCGTGCCATCCACGCGCACGATCAGCGAGTTATGCCCGGCACGGCACCCCCAGTCGTGCAGATCGCCGTGGATGAAGTTCTTCATCTGCGCCAGGCGCTCCACCGAGTTCACCATGTGATAGCCGGACTTCTGTTTCTCGATGAGCCAATCGATCAGCTCG
>Ga0335081_10010791_pt1 | contig 14767 bp, 11 predicted proteins | sample Lox_Sample_35_FD_206713 | JGI IMG/M metagenome (GOLD analysis project Ga0335081, IMG submission 206713) | Soil microbial communities from Loxahatchee National Wildlife Refuge, Florida, United States - Lox_Sample_3.5 | ecosystem: Environmental > Terrestrial > Soil > Wetlands | place: USA... | reverse complement strand
TCTTGCATGTTCGTATCTTTCAGTTTACGAACACGAAAACCCAACCGTTAGCGAGCAGTGGAAGAGTGTCGAAGGAGGGCTGCGGCATTGTGGAAGAGTTGCCGCAACTCGCTCAATTTACTGACACTTTCACTGACAGTTGGCGGTTTTTGACCCCTTTTTCACCCAAAATCCTTCGATTTCCCAAGAAATCGAAGTGGCGGAAGGGGTGGGATTCGAACCCACGTTAGGATTGCTCCTAAGCCTGATTTCGAGTCAGGTGCCTTCAACCACTCAGCCACCCTTCCGCGGCGGTTCCGGACATTAACTAGAAACCGTGGTGCGGTAAATCTTATTCGGGCAAACCCGTGGTTCGCCGACCCGCTAATCAATCGGTCGGCTCGCCGCCGGGATGCCGGCGCAGGAACCGCTGGTGCATGCGGATCAACAGGTAATACACCACCGGTGTGGCGATGAGCGACAGCAGCACGGAAATGAACAGCGCGCCGATGACGGCAATGCCCAGTGGTTGGAGCATTTGCGCACCCGTGCCGACGCCGTAAGCCAGCGGCAACATGCCCAGCGCCGCAGCCAGCGATGTCATGAGCACCGGACGCAACCGGCGATGGCCCGCGCGCACCAGCGCCTCGACCAGTTCCACGTCTTGCGCCTGTAGTTGCTGAAAATAGTCGAGCACAAGAATGCCGTTCTTGGCGACGATGCCGACTCCAATAATCATGCCGAGGAAAGAAACGATGTTCAGTGACACTCCGGTGAGCCACAGCGCGATTAGTGTGCCGAACAAGGCAAGCACGGAGCCGAAGACGATGGCGATCGGTTCGTAGAAAGAACGGAATTCAATCAGCAGCACGGTAAATACGAGCAGAATGGCCGCCAGCAACACGGCCAGTAGATTGCGGAAAGATTCCTGTTGTTGCTGGTAAAGTCCGCCGTATTCCACCGAGCCGGGCGGCAGCGCGGTGTCCCGGCTCAACCGGGCCTGGATTTCGCGCATCGCCGTGCCGAGGTCAACGCCCTCCAGCCGTGCCGAAACCATGTCCTCCTGCCGCCAATCCTTGCGGTTCAATTCCGATTCGCTCGGGGCCACGTTCACATCGGCAACCTGGTCCACCCGCACGGTCACGCCGCTCGGTGCGTGAATCGGCAGCTCCCGCAATTTGGAGATAGTATCCACGCCGGTCGGTTCGACCATCACACGGATGTTTACCGTGCGGTCGCCTTCGAGCACGTAGGAGGAAACCTGGCCGAGCAGCGCGGTGTTGACGGCATCGGCGATGTCCTGGGCGGACAGCCCGAAGCGTTCGGCGTCGGCGGGGCGAACGCGCAGATTGACGGACGGCCCGGTTTCGGTCAGGCCGTCAAACGTATCCACCACGCCGGCGACGTTCTTAATTTCGGCCTCGACGCCGGGCGCATTCGTCTCCAGCCAGTTTAAATCCGGCGAGTAGAGGTAGATTTGAATCGGATCGGGGTTCATCTGCAAATCGCCGATCAAATCTTCGAGATAACCATGGAAATCCCAGCGGATCATCGGAAAACGCTGGTTGAAATCGTGGCGCATTTCGTCAAGGACCTCCTCGGTCGTGTGTTCCCGGTCGGCCTTGAGTTTGATCAGATAATCGCCCCGATACGGCTCGGTGATGAACGGTCCCAATTGCGTGCCCAGCCGGCGGGAATAGCCTTCGACGTCGGCGTTGGTGCGAATGCTTTGCTCCACCTCGTCCAGTACTCGCGACGCTTCGGCGAGGCTGGTGCCAGGCAGCGCGTTGAAGTCCATGACGAAGCCGCCCTCGTCGAATTCGGGCAGGAAACCGGTCTCCAGTTGGCGATAGATACCAATGCTGACCACGAACACCAATCCGCACGCCAGCAATGTGAGCCAGGCATGTCGCAATGCCCAACGCACGGCGGCTTCATAAATCCGCAGCACCGGCCTCAATATGAAACCGGCCTCCTCGTGTGGCGGCGACGCCCCCGTCGCGCCCCCACCCGGCGACGAGGCGTGCCCACCACGCTGGCCGCGAATAAGCCACGCGGCTAGCGACGGCGTCAGCGTGAGCGCCAGAATCAGCGACACCAACAACGCCACAACCATCGTCAATCCCAACGCGCGGAAGAACACGCCTGCCATGCCGTTCAAATACGCCAATGGCAGAAACACCACCACCGGCGTCAGCGTCGAGCCGACGAGCGCGGCTAAAATTTCGCCCATCGCTTCGTGAATGCATTGCAGGCGCGGCCCGCCCGCGGCGAGCCGATGGCACATCGCCTCCACCACGACAATGGCGTTGTCAATAATCAGCCCGATGGACGCCGCGATGCCGCCCAGCGTCATCATGTCGAAGCTCATGCCCGTGACCTTGATCACCACAAACGTAATCAGCACGGAAATCGGAATGGTAACAATGGCCGTCCAGACACTGCCCCAGTTCTTCAGAAAGAAATACAGAATGGTCACCGATAAAATCAGGCCGAAAATAATGGCGTCCCAGACGCTGCCGACCGAGTCGCGGACGAACTGGGATTGGTCGTAGAAAAAAACCAGGTGCATGTCTGGCGGCAGCTCCTGGTGCAGTTGGGCCAGGTCTTTTTTCAGGTCCGCGGCGATTTCCAGGATGCTGGCGCCGGGCTGGCTTTCGATGTTGAACAGAACCGCCTGGCGGCCTTGCGCGGTAATACTCATGTAAGCCGGCGCCGGGCCGCGCTCCACCGTCGCCACGTCCCGGATGCGGGTCAGATGCCCCCCGATGGCCGCGATCACCGCGTTCCCGATATCGTCGGGCGAATGAACGCGCCCGTCCACCGTCGTCAGATACAGGTGATAATTTTCGGCAATCATGCCGGCGGAGGCGATGAGGTTGTTTTTCGTCAACGCGTCGCTCACGTCCGACAAGCCGAGGTGCGCCGCCTGCAATTTCAGCGGGTCCACGATGACATGGTATTCCGGCTCGTGGCCGCCGAGGATTTCCACCGCCGCGACGCCGGGGATTTGCAGGAACATCGGCTTGACGGTGTAAGTCGCGGTGTTCCACAAATCCATCTGATTGCGGGTGGAACTGGTGAGACTGATGCCAATGATCGGATAGCTCAACGAAAACGCCACACGCGAAACATCGGTGGATGCCGTGGCGGGCAGGTCGCTGCGGATTTCCGACAACCGGCCCATCACGTAAAGCTCCGCGCGCTGCATGTCGGTGCCCCAGTTAAAAATCACGTTGATGACCGACGCGCCACGCATGGTGGACGATTGCACTGACGCGACACCCGGGATGCTTTTCATCGCCTCTTCAATCGGCCGGGTGACGGTGGCCATCATCTCGTTGGCGGGCATGATGCCGTTGTTCACCATGACGACGACGCGCGGAAAATCAGTTTTGGGAAACACCGACGAGGGCGTCTGCCGCGCGCAGAAAATCCCGGCCAGGCACAATACCACCGCGATGAACGTGATGGAAATCGCGTGGCGCGTGGCGAACCGGCCCAGGCGTGAGGAGGTGGCGGTCATAAAATGAAGATCCAAAATCCGAAATCCGAAATCCGAAAGAAGCCCGAAATCCGAATTGCCAGACAGGAACGCTGCCCTGCAAATGCCAATTTCGGATTTCGGCCTTCGTGAATTCGAATTTCGGATTTCATCATTGCGTCACCCGAATTTTGGTTTTATCCGGCAGACCGTAGGCGCCGACCGTTACCACCGAATCGCCTTCCTTGAGCCCGGCTCCGTCAACTTCCACCCGGCCGCTTTCGCGGAAACCCGTTTGCACCGGCGTTTGCACGGCTTCGTCGCCGTTGACGAGCGCAATGACGCTCCGGCCGGCAATATCGGTCACTACGCTGGCCTCCGGCGCGGCCAGGCAATTGGTGTGCACGGCCGTGACAATTTTCAGTTGAACAAATTGGCCGGGCCGCAAGCCGCTGTCGGCCGGTAACAACGCCCGCGCCAGCATCGTGCCGTTGTTGGGATCCACCGCCGGACTGACAAACGACAGCGTTGTCGCTACTGGCGGTTGCGTCAGCACCTGGACATCCTCACCGGGCATCAGCTTGCCCGCCTCGGATGCCGGAATGCCGGTACTCACGGCCAGCCGGTTCAAGTCCATCACTTCCGCCACCACCGTGCTCAGGTCCACCGCCGCGCCCGGTTTAACGTTGAGGCGTGTGACCGTGCCCGAAAGCGGTGCGATGACTTGCAGCGATGCCAGTTGCGCCTCGGCATCCTGCAAATTTTTCAATGACGTGTTTTGCCGGGCATATAAGGTTTTCTGCCGTTCCAATTCCTGTTCGGTGTATCTCGCCGTGGCGGTGCCCGAATTCAACGTCATCAGCACGTCACCCTTCTCCACGCGCTGGCCTTCAACAACATTCACTTCGGCCACGACCCCAGCCGAGGGCGCGGCCAGTTGCGCGCCCGCCGCCGGCTCGCTCGCGGTGGCCGGCGCCGGCCCGACCGTGCCGTAGCCGGTGACGTAGTCGCGCAAAGTCATGCGCTGGAGTGCGCCGACCTGCACACTGACCACGTTGGTGGTGGTTTCCGCTTCATCGTCCGATGCGTAAGCCGCGCCATGTGACTTGAACAGCGCGTAGATACCCAGCCCCGCGCATAGCGCGACGATGATGCCGATGACAACTTGTTTCGGTTTCATTTTGAAATGGTTGAAGAAACGTTTTCCGCCGCGTCGAGCGCCGTCGTCGGCAGCGTCAGCGGGTTTTGGACGGCGTCTTCCAGTTGACCGAGCGCTTGCTGCGCCCGGACCAGCGCGTCGAGCCGATTTTGCGCGCCGGTGACAAATTCCACTTCCGCGTTCGCCACGGCCAGCGGGTCCACTTCACCCGCCTGTTCCTGGGCATGAACGGAATCCAATTGTTTCTGCGAATTGTCCAATAGCGTCTTCGCCGTCACGGCTTGTTGCAGGGCCGCGCGATATCCGGCCAGCGCAGTGTCAATTTCGGCGATGGCATCGGCTTGCACCTTCATAAAATGTGCGGCGGCTTGGGTGCGTTTGGCTTCCGCCTCGGCAACCGGTCCCTGATTGTGGTTCAGCACCGGCAACGTCACCGTCAGCCCCAATTGCCATTCGTTGTCGCCGGCGTTGCCGGTGTTCCAGCCGTAGCCCGGACCGAGGTGGATGTCCGGATATTGATTGGCGATTTCGAGCTGGAGGGCGGACTGGCTGGCGGCGTATTCGGCCAGCGCACCACGCACGTCGGCCCGGTTCAAGAGCGCCTGCCGCCGGACTTCCGGCCACGTCAGATCACGCGGAAACCGGTTCAACTCCGCGAAGGAAAACTTCACGCCGTCCAGTGCATGCGTTGGAATGCCGAGAGCGTGGGCCAGTTCCACCCGCGCCTGATTGGCCTTGCCGGCGGCGTCCTGCCGGGCCAGTTGCGCGGCGGCCAGGGCCGTGCGGGCCCGGGTAACATCATAGCGGGACACCGCCCCGACCTCGAACTGGCCCGCCAGGAGGCGCACGACGTTGCTTTGGGCCGTTTCCTGCCGGGCCAGCAGCGCATCGATTTCACGCGCGGAATAAAAATCAAGCAAGGCGGTGCGACTCTGGCTGCGCACCAGCCAGACGGTGCCGACGAGGTTCCAGCGCGCAGCCTCGGCCAGGTGCTCCACTTCGGCGACGCGTTTGCCGCGTTTGTCGGCGGTTTCGATGGGCACGTCCACGCTCACCGGCACAATCCACGGGCTGGGCGTGCCGGGAATCTGGCTGTCATAGCCTGGCGTCACGGTGACAGTGGGATTCGGGCGCTGGCCAGCCGTGATTTTTGCGGCCTGGGCCGCCAGCAATTGGGCGCGCGCCTCGGCCAACGCCGGCTGGTAAAAGAAAGCGACGAGCGTGAGCTGTTTCAGATTCCAGGCATCACGCGGACCGGGGACGGTGACGCGGTTCGTCTCGAAAAACGCGCGCAAATTCCCGTTGGTCAATGACCGCGCATCGAACGCGGCGGCCATTTTCTCCGGCGAAACCGGATGCGGATGATAGGTGGCACAGCCGACGAGAAGAAAAAGGGCGGATAACATCGAACATTGAATGCCGAACACCGAACATCGGGGTCGGGAAAAACGACGCGCCCCATCGCTATTCAGCGTTCGATGTTGGATGTTGGATGTTCGATGTTTCATGTTTCAAGCTTCCAGCGGCAGGCGGACCGTAACAGTGGTCAGCTTCGACGGTGCTGACTCGATCTGGATGGTTCCGTGATGCGCGGAAGCAATCCATTTGGCAATACTCAGGCCGAGGCCGCAGCCTTCCACATCGTTGTTGTGCGCCGCGTCGCCGCGATAAAACCGGTCGAACACACGCGGTAAAACCTCCGGCGGGATGCCCGCGCCGGTGTTGGCGATGGTGAATTGTGCCACGTTGTCCACGCGCTGCAGACTCATCGTGACCTCGCCCTGTGGGTGGTTGTATTTGACGGCGTTGTCCGCCAGATTGAGCAACAATTGACGCAACCGGGACCGGTCGCCACGTAACGGGATTTCCTCGCACGGGTCCAGTTTGACTTTGACGCCCTGCGGCTCGGCCAGGATTTGCGCGTCGGCATGGATTTCCCGGACCAATTCGTCGAGGCGGAGCGATTCCAGTTTCAGCACAACCTGGCCGGCGTCGGCTTTGGCCAGCAACGTGAGTCCGTCCACAATACGGGCGAGGCGGCGCAATTCGTCGAGCAGGCTGGCGGCGCGCTCCCGTTCGGCCACGGAAAGCGACTCGTCGCGCACGGCGGTTTCGGCTTCGCCACACAGGACCGTGAGTGGTGTTTTAAGTTCGTGCGAAGCGTGCAACGTAAATTCGCGGATGCGGTTGAAGGAATCGTCGAGTCGCGCCAGGGTGTCATTGAAGACTTTCGCGAGCTGATCAATTTCATCGCCGTTGCCGGTGCGGGGCAGCGGCGCGCGGAGATTCCGTTCATGGATTTTTTTGATGGCCTCGGTCAGCCGGGCCAGCGGCGACAACGCGCGGCGCGTCAACCACCAGCCGCCGAGCAATCCCAACACCACCGCCGGCAGGCCGACCTGAAAGATCATCTCGCCGGCTTCGGAAAGGGCGTGTTCCGTGGGCGCGCGACGATGTTCGTGACGCAATTGTTCGTCAATTTCCCGATAGGTGCCCAATCCGATGATGAGCAAGGACACCGTCAGGACGCCGGCATACCACAGAGTCAGGCGCGTGCGGAGGGTCATGGTTCTTCCTTCAACACGTAGCCCACTCCCCGCACCGTGTGGAGCAGCCTCGGCTCAAAATCCGCGTCAATTTTCCTGCGCAAGCGCTTGACGTAAACGTCCACGAGGTTCGTGCCCGGATCGAAATCGTAGTCCCAGACCTTTTCGAGAATCATCATGCGTCCGCATAACCGGCCCGCCGACTGCATCAGAAATTCCAGCAACCGGTATTCGCGCGCGGTCAGCTCAATGTCCGTTCCGCGACGCTGTGCCCGGTGGGTGATGGTGTCCAGCACGAGGTCCGCCACCCGCAAAATGTTGGATTTGTGCTCGGCGCTCCGCCGCGTCAAGGCCCGCACGCGAGCAATCAATTCCGCCAGCTCAAACGGTTTGGGCAGGTAATCGTCCGCGCCCGCATCCAGTCCTTCGACCCGCTCGTTCACTTCACCGCGCGCCGACAGGAGGAGGACCGGTGTGGCATTTTTGCGCTCGCGCAACAGGCGCAGCACGCTCAGGCCATCGCGTCCGGGCAGCATGATGTCGAGCACGATGCCGTCGAAAGGCGCGATCCGCGCCGCGGCCAGGGCATCGTCGCCATTGTGGCAGACATCCACGGCAAACCCTTCGGCCTGGAGCGCCTTGCGGATGAACGATGCCGTCTTTTTTTCGTCTTCGACAACCAGCACGCGCATGAGTCAAGAATCGTCGAAATTACCAGTGGTTGAATCGGAAAATCATTTTGCCGCGTGTGACGTCAACCGCAGGGAATTGCCTCCTTCGATTTCGGCGACGCAACCAATGCCCGGCGCGTAGAGTTTGTATTCTGTGTCGCCATCGGAAGTGACTTCCCTGATTTTCACGCAGTTGTGATACGTTCCGGCCGGCACGGTCGCGTTTTCGGAAACGGAAACCACTTCGTCCGCTTCCCAAGTAATGTGCGGGACATCCTCGGCCTTGAACTGGTCCCCGACTTTGGGATGCGCCGGCATGATCAGGCCCGGCTTCTGCGTGTCCTTGCCGAGCAGCCACGCGCCGCTGTGGCCGGTGATTTGGCCGTTGTGGTATTCATCCACATCCTCGCCCAGATAAAAAACATTGCCGGCGTCGTCCTGGGCGAAATAATCCCGCGTGGCCTCGGTTAAATTGCCGTTGGCGTCGAATTCGCGGTCTTCAACGGTAAACGCCTCAACCGTCTGGTCGCCGATATGGAAGGTCTTGCGCAACTCCGGCCGGGCGGTCCGGTCCACGCGTTGGCGGCCATTTTGGAGGCTGTCCTGTTTCAGCGACGCCAACGGCAAATACGGATTAGTGATGTCGCGCGAATGCGAAAATTCCGGCATTTTTGCCTGCGTGCTTTGTGCGGAATTCATGCTGGCGCAACCGGCAAGTGCCACTGCACTGATGGCCGCGAGCAAAATGAAAATTTGGATTCGCGTTTTCACAAACCGGCTATTTTTCCATCCCATAAACCAGGATTTTGAACGTGCCCGGGATCATGGGTGGACGGCGGCGGCGTTCGCCGTTGGCCGGCTCCGGCGCGGGGCCGAATTTGGCGGTGGCCAGGTAAATCTTGTGCGTTGCCGGGTCCAGCGCCATCGTCCGCGCGCCGCGTTCGGTGGTCAGCGTCTGGACCACGGTCAATTTATCCGGACCTTCCTCTTTCGCAATCGTCGTTGTGCCGTCGCCGCAGGAGGCGAAGGCGAGTTGGGTTTCCGGATCGAAAGCGTTCGCGTCCACCCCTTCGCCAATCGGCACGGAGGCCAGCACCTTGCCGTCCTCGGTGTCCATCATCACCATGCTCTTGCTGCCGCCGCAGCCGATGAACAACCGGTGGTGCTTCAAATCAATCGCCATCCCGGAGCCTTCCTCGCCCGGCGCGATGGGCCAATTGGTGACCACGGTGTGCGTCTTGATGTCAATCACGGCGACTTCGCTCTTATTTTCCAGGTTGTCATAGACGCGGCCCGCGGCCGGATCGGCTTGCGCAAATTCCGGGCGTCCGCCCAGCGGAATGGTGGCGACGACTCTTTGCCCCTTCACGTCAACCACGGTCGCCGCCTGGGCGCGGCCGCAAAAGAGGTAGGCTTCCTTTTGCGCCGGTTCGTAGAGCATTCCATCCGGGCCCTGGGCCGTGTCCACCTTCGAAAGGGTCTGCAACGTTTTTAGATCCACGATGCCGGCCTTGTTTTCGCGGCCATTGCTAGTGACGCCCAGACCGAGGTCGTGCGCTACGGCGACGCCGTGAACGCCCGGCGTGTTCGTAATGGCGCCGACGACCTGGTCCGTGGCGAGGTCAATGACCACCACTTCGGTCCCGTGCGAGACATAAAGGCGATGGGCCGCCGAATCAACGGACAGGTAATCCCAGCCGCCTTCGCCGCCGACGGGAATTTCCTTGATGAAATGGTACGGCCCGTCGGCGCGGCCTACCGCGACGGTCAGGCTGAACAGAACCGGCAAGAGAATTTTTTTCATAGCTGGATTGAGGTTGATTGAATTTATCATGACCACTTTTGCTCTTTGGCGACATCGGCGTCAATCCCCAAAGACCGGGCGTATGGCCACGCCCGGTCCGGGGCATCCGCCGACGCCGACGATTCAGTTTTTATCTTTGTTGTTTTCCCCCGCCGCTTCCTTGGCTTCATTTTCCGCCGACTCCTTGTCCACTGAAACCACGGCGCCGGTATTGGCGTCCACATTGACTTCAGTGATGTCCTTTGTGTCCGGCGTGGCCACATCGAAGGACCAGATCAATTTCCCGTGTTCCTTTTCAATTTCGGCTTCTTTGATGGTGCCGTTGGGCACTTTGGCCAGCGCGGTCTTTTCCGCGTCATCCTTGCTGACCTTGGCTTGAGCGGCGAGCCGGGCCTGTTTGGCCTCCCGGTTATTTTGGCTTTCGCCTTTTTCACAAGCGCAACCGGTCAACAGGGCGGCGGCCAATGCGGAGCAGATCATCCATTTGATTTTCATGATTTGGTTTTTCGTTGATGTTGGTTGATCGGAAACTACGGCGCCACCATGAAACACCCCGGACATGAACGCCGGCTGAACGGCAAATGACAATTCTGTCATTTGTGAACAACCGGCGTTTGACTATTCCACCCCGATTCACTACTGTCGGCGGGCTGGCAATCAAGCACCAACCAACGCAAATTTTATGGCACCCAAGACTGCGGAAAAATCCGTTGCTGAGACCAAAACCGCCACGTCGCATTCCCGGGAACTCGAAGCGGCCATCTCTACCATCACCAAAAGTTACGGCGAAGGCAGCATCATGCGCCTCGGCGATGCGCGGGCGCAGGTCAAGATAGACATCATCCCCACCGGCTCGCTGGCGGTGGACCTCGCGCTCGGCGTCGGCGGCATCCCGCGCGGGCGGGTGGTTGAAATTTTCGGGCCGGAATCGTCCGGCAAGACCACACTCATGCTCCATGTCATCGCCAACGCCCAAAAGACCGGCGGGCTCGCGGCGTTCATTGACGCCGAGCACGCGCTGGATCCCGGTTACGCGAAAAGGCTCGGTGTGAATCTCGACGATTTGCTGGTGTCGCAACCGGATTCCGGCGAGGAAGCGCTGACGATTTGCGAAACGCTCGCCCGCTCGAACGCGCTCGATGTGGTCGTGATTGACTCCGTCGCGGCGCTGGTGCCGAAGGCGGAACTCGAAGGCGAAATGGGCATGGCCACGATGGGCATGCAGGCGCGGTTGATGAGCCAGGCGCTCCGCAAGCTCACGGCCATTCTGGCCAAGTCGAAGACGACGTGCATTTTCACCAACCAGTTGCGCGAAAAGGTCGGCGTGATGTTCGGCAACCCGGAAACCACGCCCGGCGGCAAGGCGTTGAAATTTTACGCGAGCGTGCGCATTGATATCCGGCGCAAGGACACGCTCAAGGACGCCGCGGGCAACGCCATCGGCAATCATGTGCGCGTCAAAATCGTCAAGAACAAGGTCGCGCCGCCGTTTGCCGAGGCCGAATTCGACATCCTGTACAACCACGGCATCAACAAGGAAGGCAGCATTCTCGACGTCGGTATCGAAAATGGCGTCGTGGATAAAAAAGGCGCGTGGTTGCAGTTCGAGGGCGAATTGATCGGCCAGGGCAAGGAGGCGGCGCAAAAGGCGCTGGCCGAAAAACCCGCGCTGGCCAAAAAAATTGTGGATGCTATTCTTACCAAACGCGCGGCCTCCTGAGGGCTGCCGGCCGGTCGAAGCATGAGCAGTATTTCTGACGTCGAAATTGACCTGGAAAAGCTTTTCCTGCCCGCGTGGGCGCAGGAATCGCCGTCGGCGAACCGCTATGCCAAATACGCGGGTGAACCCGCCGCGCGCGAGGACCGCCACCGCGAAGGCCGCCGGGGCGGACCGCGCCGTGAATTCTCCGGTGAACGCCGCGGCCCGCGCCCGCCACGTCCAGGCCCCCAATTCGGCGATCGCAAAAGGGAATTTCCCCGCCGTGATGACCGGCGTTCCGCCCCGCGGGACGAGGCGCGCGAGCCTCTACCGTTGCCGGAAATCACAGTGGCTTTTTTGCCCGATGAACGGGGCGTCGAGTCGCTGGCGCGCCAGATCAAAATGACCGGCCGCGCCTTTCCGCTGTTTCAGATTGCGCAAATTGTCCTGGCCAAACCGGAGCGCTACAGCGTGCAACTCGCCGTCAAGAAGAACCCCGATGGTACGATCAAACAACCGTTGTTCATTTGTGCGCTCGACGATACGCCGTGGTTGAGCGAAGACGACGCCGTGGCGCACGTGCTCGGGAAACATTTCGCCACGTTCTACCAGGCTGAGCGCACGGCCATCGAGCCGCCCAAGGGCAAATACACGTTTGTGGCGCAATGCGGCATGAGCGGCGTCATCCTCGGCCCGCCGAATTACCACGATTACCAGAACCAGCTCCGCAAGCTGCACACCGAGCGGTTTTCCCGGATGCCCTTCGAGGTGTTCAAGGCGCGGATCAAAATTGTGCGCGACGAGGAAGTCGTTAAAAAGTGGATTGAGGAACAAAGTTTCCGGACCGAATACACCTGTCTCAACGTGCCGGAGCCGCTCAAACTGCCGAGCCGGGAGGAAGTGGAAAAACATTTCCGCGCGACACACAAGGACGCCATCATCAAATCGGCGGAAACCCCCACGATCAACGGCGTGTTGAGCCGCAACCTGCGATGCCGGGAATTGCAGCGGCTCGTGCGCATTGATTGGGAACGGCAGAAATATTTTCCGTTGCAACTGGCCACCCACCTGAGCCGGCAATTTGCCGCGCATGGCCTGCAGTTTTTCAAGGTCAACCGCACTTACACGCATGTTTCCGTCGCCCGCCCGCAGTTTCTCGACCTCGAAACCACGCCCGTGTCTGAAGGCGTCAAGCGCATTATCGCTTACGTAAACGGGCACCCGAAGTGCACGCGACGGCAATTGATTGAAACCCTGGCGCCGACGCCGGCGGTCATCCGAATCAAAACCGAAACGCCGCCAGTAGTGGCACAGGCGTCCCCGCCTGTTCGACCCGAAGAGACTCACGGGCAGGATGCCCGTGCCACTACGGAAGCTGCCCTGCCGGTTAAACCAGCTCAACCGACGGCGCCGGAACCGACGCCGGAACAGACTGCGGTCATCTCCGATTTGCACTGGCTCGTGCATCAAGGACACGTGATTGAATTTGCCGATGGCCGGATGGACACGGCCAAAAAGCCGTTACCCCGGCCGCCGAAACCGGAAAAGAAACCCGCCGGGGAAAGAGCTGGCGGGGAAAAACCTGCCGGCGAAGGTGAAACCGCAACCATCGCCGTGGTGCCGGCGGGTGAAATCCCGGTCTTAACGGAGGCGGAAATTCCTGCGTCGCAGCCAGAGCCGGCGGTTGAGGCGGCGTCAGAAGTTTCGCCGCCAGGCGAACCCGCTGCCGAAATGCCGGTGTCCACACCGGCGGCGGAAACGACCGCGGAAACTCCGGCCCCCGCTGAGCCGGCGGCGGAAGCGTCGGCGGAAGATAACCCGTCACCTTCGTGATCTGTAACGGCGCTCTGTGAGCGCCGGTCCATGCGGGAGGCCACCAGCGACGGTCACAGACCGCCGCTACAACTGATAAATTCCTTGTTTCCCTGAGACCGCTTCGTTGCTAGCTTCCGCACATGCCTTTCACAAAGTTGGGCCTTTCTCCCGCGGTTCTCGATGGTGTGCGCGCGGCGGGTTACGTCACGCCCACGCCGATCCAGCTCCGCGGCATCCCCCTCGTGCTCGCCGGACGCGACGTCATCGGCAGCGCCCAGACGGGCACCGGCAAGACCGCCGCGTTCGCGCTGCCCATCCTCTCGAAGCTTGGCCGGCACGCGCCCGGCCCGCGGGCGTTGATTCTCGAACCGACGCGCGAACTGGCCGCGCAGGTGGAAACGGCCTTCCACGATTTCGCGCGCTTTACCGATTTGAAGACCACCGTCGTCTTTGGCGGCGTCGGTTACGGACGGCAGAATGAAGAGTTGCGGGCCGGCACGGACATTCTCGTCGCCACGCCCGGGCGTTTGCTGGATCATCTCGAACGCGGCACGGTGCGGCTGGACAAAGTCCAGTTCCTCGTGCTCGACGAAGCCGACCGGATGCTGGACATGGGATTTCTGCCCGACGTGAAGCGTATCGTCGAACGCTGCCCGCGCCAGCGCCACACCGCGCTCTTTTCCGCGACCATTCCGCCGCAGATCGAAACGCTTATCCAGTGGGCGATGAAAAATCCGGAAACCATCGAGATCGGCGCCCGGCGGACGCCGGCTGAGACGGTGAAACACGTCATCTATCCCGTGGCCGATTCGCAAAAATCCGATCTGGTGCTCGAACTGCTGAAGCGCGTGGATTACAACTCGGTGCTGGTCTTCTGCCGCACGAAACACGGCGCCGACCGGGTGGCTGGCCTGCTCAAGCGCAACAATCACGCCGTGGCGGTGCTGCATTCCAATCGCACGCAGAAGGAGCGCGAGCAGGCATTGCGCGGGTTCCGCGAAGGCCGCTACGAAGTGCTCGTGGCCACCGACATCGCCGCGCGCGGACTCGACATTGCGGACGTGAGCCACGTGGTCAATTACGACGTGCCGCAACATCCGGAGGATTACATCCATCGCATCGGGCGCACCGGCCGCGCGGAGGCGAGCGGCGACGCCTTCACCATCATGACCGCCGAGGACGCGAGCCACGTGTTTGCCATCGAACGGTTCATCAGCCAGAAAATCCCGCGCGTGAAACTGGAAAATTTCGATTACAAATACACCGCGCTATTCGAGGAAGCCAAGCCCGGCCAGAAACCCGGCGGGTTCCCTGGCAAAGCCCGCGGCGTGCGCGTCCACGGCGGCTACCATTTCGGCATGGCAAGGCGGAGAAGGTAGCTCGTTGGAGTTCAACCTTCAGGTTGTCCGGAGAAGCTAAAGCTTGAACTCCAACACGTTCGTCCCTACGAAACGGCATAGTTTGTGCGGTGTTGAATTCATCGTATGGGCGAATCCGAAAGCAAATCATCGGCCAAATCAGATATTCTGGTTTGGATAGTGATTATTGCTTTAATCGGATTCTTCGCTTGGGCATCAATCCCGAAGGCACCTAGACCCCGCTCCAGCTCT
>Ga0335081_10010790_pt1 | contig 14767 bp, 20 predicted proteins | sample Lox_Sample_35_FD_206713 | JGI IMG/M metagenome (GOLD analysis project Ga0335081, IMG submission 206713) | Soil microbial communities from Loxahatchee National Wildlife Refuge, Florida, United States - Lox_Sample_3.5 | ecosystem: Environmental > Terrestrial > Soil > Wetlands | place: USA... | reverse complement strand
GATGGATACGAAAAGATTGAGAAGCGAGCGAATGTTCCCATCATGGCAAATTCAAAGCCGGTCGCCATTGTGGAACAAGTTATTGTTCTTCTATGGTTATCCCCTCCATTCTGTCCTCGAGTTCATTATCCTCATCTGAGATATCCATTGCCACATCGGATTCCACAGATTCACCCTCCGAATCGATCGGAATCTCAGGTAAAGGTTGTATGACGATACAGTCATGTATCATTCGTAGCTATTGTCAGAAAAAGAAGTCGGAGTGAATACTGATTTCGCAACAAATGGATTGCGAGGACAATTACATAGGTATCCAACATGACTTTTACCACTTGCAAGGTACCAAAACAGTTGTGCAAGAAGTCGATAGAATGCACTTTGATCCTCAGCCTTTCTCATCATATACGGACGAGACTGACATAACCGAACTTTATCTGCAGGAAATTTTTCAGCGTAGTTTGGGCCATATTCTGAAATTCGCGCAAGATATAGATTGGGTAACTTGGCGTAGAATAAATAAAATTTTTCATGTCGAATATGAATTACAAAGGACTATGGTCAGTGATGATGATTGCAAGAATACCTCTTGATATTCATTGTGCATTTCATTGTAGAACTCAGAATGACATGCTTGACCGAGCATTTCAGCATATAATTGGGCAGCATGGCGATTTGCGGTTTCTTCATCGTTTTCCTTTGCATGTTTTTTCCGTTTGGCCTGGATTTGTTAGCAGCGTAATGAGGCCAGCTACTTCTATTGATAATATCACACGTCGGCATAGTTGACTCGATGCGGGATCACGTCGAAAGTACATGGAAACGCCGCCGTCATTGATTGCTTTCACTAATTCCGCCTTGCCGATGCGTATTTCCATTTGCTCAACAGCGCTACAATTAGACACAACAAATTGGTGACATACTGGGGAGAAAGGTAGAGTTTAGCAGCAGGATTGACCCACTCAAGACGTCTCATCCATTTGGCGACAGTCGAGTATGTGGCACTGAGGAAGTGAGTTGCCACGTCTTGAGCATAGGGCTCTGGTTTCGATTCGGTAGACGAGGCTGATGATGTCGAGCCGCCGGACCGATTTGGGTCTTGAGGAATGGTTGTCTGACCTGGTGGTGTGGCAAATGCAATTTGCGTCCGGGTTGAATGCGGGAGTCGAGCGAGGAGGTTAGCGAGTGATAAATATGTAGAGTTGAATTCTAACAGGTCGAGGCTGCGAAGCATTTCGAACATTTCGGGACGACTGTCGGGATCTTCGAGGACATGCATATCAATTGCCTCGATTCTTTGAGCATATCGTTCAATGACTACAAATCAGTCCCGCCATAAAGAGATTGTGACGTTGCAACAGTTCCGCGGGCATATCGGCATCCTCGATTCCTAAGTGAATATCATCCACGCAGTCATACTGATAATCGACGCCTAGCAGTCGCAAGTCCGCCTTTGTCCACTTGGATGCGGACCGGTTAAGCTTCAGGATCTCGGGCGATGAATCTTTCGTCCCGACTTGTCGATACAGCGTTGATTTTGGCGGCATTTCGGTGCCATGTGCCGGGGGTGTCAAGGGGAGACGAAATCGGACAGAGGGACGAAATCGGACAGAGGGACGAAATCGGACGGAGGCGGGGCTAATGATCAGAAGAACACGGCGTGGATGTACGTGTTGTGAGGATGACCGTCTGCGGCGGGGTGTTCGTGGCTGGGCGAGCAGCGAGTTGACTGCATGTATTATTGTCGTCGATGGGTTGGGGATGTGCAGTTGTCGAACGCCGCGTGGCGGACCGAGGGGGGTCGGCACTTGCACCGGGAGACGACGGTGGGAAGGGGGGACCCCACTGGAGCAGGGGCAGCCGGGATGGAGCACAGTTGCCTGGCTGGCTGTGTTGTGAATGACAATTGGGGGGGGGGAAGCGCAGGCGTTGTTGCGGGGCCCGGCCTCGAGCGCTGCCCCGCCCGCCAGCGCGCATTCACTGCAGACACTCACTCGCCTGCTGAAGTAATCCATCCACCCACCGCCACGAGGCTCCCTCCCCGCGCCCACCAACCGCGGGCCTGCCTGCCTCGCCGTCGACCCCTCTCGTCAGCCAAGCGATGAAGCTCTCTCCATGGCCCAACAGAACCCCCTTGCGTATCCTCTTATTTCATGGTGGCGGCATCCGCGGGATTTCCTCTCCTCTGATCGCGCGAATCGAACAAGAATGCTCGCCACGATCCAGCCTCCGCCAACGCCCTGTCTTTCCCATATGACCTCTTCGACCTTCTTTGTGAAGGCGTAATTGCAATTATGCTTCGGAACACTTCAATGGTGCACATCCTGTCCTTTCGTTGGTGTGACCGCTAACACCCTTCAGACAACCGAACACGCGATTGCGACGTACGAAATCCTCGTCAACACTGTCTGTTCCAAGCGTTCTTAAGCGCCAACTGTCGTATTTGATCACCTGGAATTAGACCTCCTTGTAAAGAAGTCCATTACCGAATCGGCTCTCGACCAGAATGAGGACACTCCTCTCGCCGGCGAAAGCATGTGCAACATCGTCGTCTGCTGGAATACCCGAGTTAATGCGAACGCACAATACGCCAACCACTGATACATCTAAGGCGGAAATATGGGCAGCCACCAGGGCGCTCTCGGCTGCGCCTACCTTCTTTGACCCGATTTCGATCCATGGAATACTGTCCACAGACGCAGGGACGCGCAAGACGTTGCAACGAAATATTCTGTCGTGTCTCCGACAAATTGTGAGAAGATACATCATGATGTTTGCTCGAAATTTCCCGATCGTATCATCGTTGATCGAAACTATTTTTGCTGCAATGTTCGTCTGGAGTTGTTAGATATTGATCTAGAGGAATGGAAGAAACTCGGTAATGTTGTGGCGCATACCACCACATAAAGGAGAAATGGACAATCGAAAGGCTGTGATTACACGTTTGTTGTTGAGTCCACAAACAGTAGGTTGACTCTGTAGCAATCAATGTTGACTTATATCTCTAGATATCTCATCAAAACAATTCCGTTTTCAAAGTTCCATACCCTCGGAACCCTCATATCGTCAGCCACAACGAGATAATGAAAAAAAAAACACACAACCACTTGTTTACCAATGCCAAACCGGGAGTTATTGCAAGCCCATCGTTTTATGGCTTGGGCGGGGTTGGCAAAACTCAAACCGCTACGCAGTACGCATATCTACAAGGCAGACTACGATAGTACTTTTAGTTGCAAGCCAACGATTGGGTTACGCTTGTAAGGAATTTTCTTTAGTTCTCCTCAGACCGGAAACTCGGGGCACTCGGAGCGCCCAAAATTAAAGATGGAGATGTTAGCTTCTCTATAGCGTCTAGATTAAAAATTGGTTCGAGGAAGAAACAAAACTGAAATGACGTTTCATTTTCGATAATGCCGACGGAATTGGGGGATCGCAGCCTAGCATTCCAGGTATATTGACTAATCTTCCCATCCGCTTTCTGTTTCTGTCAAGGAGGCTCGACGAGACTTATGAAACGGATGATATTCGTGTGTGAGCAATACCGCAGAATGGACAATTCGCGTTTGAAACTTCGCTCGGCCGGTCCACGATGAACACTTTTTAAACAATAGATTGAATTTCGGAAGTTGAGTTTTGAGATGTGTCATACTTTCGCTATAGGCAGAGATGATCGGTAGATAAAGAAAGTCCCTGTCTATCGGACCGTTGAATTTGCTGGTTATGTTGAATAGCATGGAGCATGCCGTTCCACGTCGCTGCTTGCGATTTGACGGGCTGCTTAGGAGATACATGTGACTGCAACTGCAGCGTGTAATGGGTTTTCACAAAAGGAAACAGGATATTATAGCACTGCACTTTGGCCTCTTCGATATCATGATCGTCATCCGCGCGCTGCGCAGAGGCCTTTTACGGCCCCGTTTTTGGCCGCGTGGGAGACAACGGCTGTCTTGTTGAACTGAAACAGTAGATGGTCAAGCGTTGGCAGAGGGGAGAGATGATGATCATAAGGGAGTTGAATTTATGTCATGCTGAATATTTAGTGATTCGCAGCAGGCTCTTCAATCAAATCCGGCATCGTTTTTCGGCCCAGTATTTCTTCAAGAACGTAGTGTGGACATTCCTAATATATCTATGTTAGCCCTACTTCGAACCTACCACCTTCAACCACAACGACATGATCCCGTGAATGACGCCACGTTTGTCAGGCGAATCCTTGACGGGCCTTGACACCTTCCTGAAAATCTCTTCATTACTTATGGCATCTTTCATTAAATCAATTGCATCATCGCTTGCCTTGAACAAGTCTTGCTCCATGAATTCCGTTCCTTCCTCCGTCCGTCCACCGGCAGCTCGGACTCCAACTTCACGTAGCCGGCTCATCTTCCGCAGTTCTTTGGTCTTGGAGGTCGATGCAATCGGGGACGGGACAATAAAAGCACAGAGAAATAGATTCGTGACATCCGTGGATGTCCATTGAGTGAATGCGGCGTCGGAACCCGTGATGACGCGGAGGTAGCATTTTGCATACATTTGGCAGTTCCAAAAAACAACGTGATAGCTACCGAATGCCTTGATCATTTCGACGCCAATAGATATGAGTTCAGGCACACTAAATCTTGTTTGGCCGACCTGGGTAACTGCACCTCCCTTGATCGATTTGCTCTCGGAACCAACATTGTTAGCCGAGAACTCTACGCTACGGTTTCCATCTTCGTCATCTTCTAAAACCAGATGAAGAAGAAAAGCTGTTCGGTCTTTCGTGGGTTCCCCGACCACGATACCCCAATGTGCCGCAAATGGAGGTAATATGGGGACGACATTGGCGAAACCGGGCGTGCCTGTCTTGGCTTGTGTCACATACGTTGATACCGGGAGAATGTTCACCGGCGTACTGACGGCGTCTGCCTTGTGATTCAAAGAGACGGTTTGAATGATTTCTTGCGCTCGTGTGGGAGTAATTTCAAGTGCCGAGGTTTGCGCTATGCCACTCATTTCTCTGAATGTGTCTAGGGTGGACATGGCGGAAGGCGAAGTCGTCGCACACACCTGAGAAATGGGTTGGTGGGCGGGACAGAAGAGCCACCTCACAGTTCGATGGAACCTTATGTCGATAAGGTTACTGGTTGCAATCAAAATCAAATCACCCGGATCGGATTAAAGTTTGCGCTCATCCCTGTGGGAACTATCCTTGTCACGGGATTCAATCAAATCCATGTGTTCGTCAATCGCATGAACCCCTTCGACGATATAACGAATATATTTTTGGTCCTCTTCGGATAATCCTGCATTCTTAGCAATTAATGCTATTTGTATCGGCTTTGTAGGGTCACATCTCTTGGGCCACTCAAGAACATCATCCCCTGGATTCTTTTTTGGGGATCTTCCGGGACAGAACGAACAGAGACCGCGACAACGCCATCCAGGCCTGCCTCGGTGCAACAAACCTCCGCAAGAGAGCCTTCGAAAAGAGAGCACCTAGTGTGCAACCTGGACCAGAATTTCGGGTCATCACGAAGGTCGTTGAAGCGCTGTTCTTCGTTTTCGAGGCTGTTCGGAGGGTAGTGAAATGGTGTAAAGGTTTCGGCATCGGTTCTTAGAAAGTTCGTTCGAAGTAATTCGTTCGGGGCCGTTAGACTTATGAGGAGTGCCGTTATCCCCTCTGCGGGATATCCCAGACTTTGCCATTCTTCAAATCCCCTGATGTCGGCGCTATCATCTTTGCGGGTCATTCGTCTGGTGATCAAGAAAAAAAAGGGGGGGTGGGAACCCGACAATCCGGCGGACTGGCTGTCGGATAATCAGTAGCTGTGCAATTTTTACACTGGGTTCGCTTGGACCAATCAACAATTTGTGCAACCACACGCTTTTTCCACCGCTCACAAAATTGACAGTTTTACATTTTCCCATCCCTTTTTACTTTTCGCAATGTCGCATCGGAAATTCGGGGTCCGACATGGACAGGAGACTGTGCAGACACATGAGCCCAATTCTTTGATTTACGGCATGGTTCCGGTGGGCTGTGCCGTCGCGCTATTGCGCTTTTCAGTCAGTAAGAGGCAGCGAGGTTACGTGTAGAGCGAAATCGTAATTCTTTCAGGTGGATAAAGTTTTGATCATGGCCTCCTTAGGCCCCGAAAGGTTTGGGAGAATCAGACGGCCCGTCATCCGCTCAAATTATCTAGCCGGAATCATGGCCTACATAGAAGAAATAGTGCATATACAAGAACGCAAGCAGCCCCCGACTTCAGTAAAGCCCCATAAATCTCTCTCCAAAACCCCTCTTAAGCGGAGTCTATCTTCTCCCGACGAGCCTTGGTTCGAATCATGACTTGGATACACGCCCATTGCCCTATGTGACTTTTTGTTTGGAATATGCGGTGATCATGTGATTTAAATAGCGAACTATAGCGGAGGATGGTGCACATGGCGGCTGGGGGTTATAATACAGCCGCTGCCCACCTTCAGAGGATTTCTAGTCAATCCCAGGCTCTTGCACACTGCAAGGTAGCCACAAACCCCTCCTGTTCATATCCTGTGATCAGATTGCCCGGTGAAACGACATGGGCACGACGCTCTTCTGTCAAACTTTCGCACAACTCTTCAAGAGTGTTTTTGGGTAGGCGGCCCACGCTGCGGGACATCTCTCCGATTGGTGGCAGTTCTAACCAGCGGAAACTCGTGGGTTCCACAGTAGCCATGATTTTGAGGGTATCTACAATGTCCGACATGTCTGATGAAGGGATACTCATTTGGAGAGGTATTTCAACCGACTGACTAATGAATATTCGCGACGAAAGTACTCGAAACTTCTTGTTCTTCTTCTTCAAATTGAAAGCTACGAAAACAGCGAACTAAATAGCCCCAGGCCGCATCCAAGAACAATACAAATCAGGATTGAATACAACAATATCAAAAAATGTCGCCCATTGACTGAGGTTGAAGCCACATCAAGCTACCCATTATCGCCAAGACAATCCCGACGACGCCACCTCATTATTTCCTGATGATGTCGGCAGCCACAATATTGTTCCTGACAATTTGTGCAACAGCTCCATTATCCTTGCCGATAATCCATGGCGTCCATCTCATTAGCCCTCCGGCATGGTGGCGCCGTAATTCGACACTGACCCGCATCCAGAGTTTCAAAATCGCCGCTACCACTTGCATATATTTGCGTAATTTCGAACGACGATTCTAAATCGAGGACAGTGATATTGATTGCTTCATTTGCAGTATTCTTGATGCTTAGAATGATCCAATCCCCGTCCATAACCACAGGAATACTGGGTGAGTAGGACAGGATCAAACTGCTTGCAGCACACTCATAGCTCTGAAGTCCGTATATGTCAGGTTGGTCTGTCCGAAGTTCGACCTGTACCCTCTGGGCCAAGATTGACGTAGGTCAAGATTCTCCAGGTCCCAGACATTACGATACTTGGCAACATGGATTAGTCGACGGAGGATAAGTTCCACCGATTCTAGATCACGGACAGGAAGCGGTGTCAAGTTCGGGATTAACTCGCCAGTCGAGTCGCGAATTTCGTACATTCCATTCTTAGTAATGCAAACCTGGATATCGATTGGCTCTTTCATTTCGCTCGTGTGCAAACCAACGAAGGACCTTGATTTATTTTCAAGGAGATGTCGTAATTTTGCCAACTCGGCCGTGCTAGACTCCACAAGCGACTCATCAAGCCGGTTGTTTATCTTAATCAATCGCATCTTTTTCGTTCCACTGGCTGAGACCAAAATTGCGCGACACCCCACACATACTGAACTTTCGGACGAAGGTTCCGAGGACAAGTTGAGTGTGCCGGTCGACGCCGTATCCTCTACGTCGTCGGCGGTTATCCAACCCAAGGAATTCTGGTGGTCGAAATCAGGTGCAAAGGGAGGATAAACCGCAAATTGCATGCCAGAGCTGACGCCATGCACATTGCCAACACTAATCTTTACCGAGCCCCCTTGCTTGATCCGATCTTGAAGCTGAAGCACCACTGCAGTGTGCATGGATGAAACAAAATCAGCGCCCAAGAATAGGCGCTTGCCCTCACCACATACCATAGATATCGATTCCCAGCAATATGGCCCATTTGCGAGACATTGATCCGTGCTTTGCGCTTCCCGCAGCCACGTGTCGCGGCCTTGGGAGATTTAATTCCGAGAGAGGGGTTCGTCCAAGTCGCCTGGATTCACAAAATCTCTGTTGGGATGGAACCAGAGTTCGAACTCGGGCAGTGAGTAATTGGGCCACCGGGACCGGCGCAGGGCAGGCGGCAGCGAGACATGATTGAACAATAATTCCCTCAGGGCGGCGGCATTTTGCCTCCGAGATGACGTAACCGGACTGTAAATCCCTCATTGAGCTATTTTAATGCAGCCACAATTCCGCTCCTGACCGGACTGAAGTCGGCAATCCCGGACATAGGCAAGCCCGCTCGGGCCCCCATCTCCGAATCTAGCGCAAGCATTCCCTCAAAGGGATATTTCTGTTTGGAGGCCACACCTCTCCTCCGCGTTTTCTCGAGAAGATGAATCCAGAATCAGTTTTGCCACCCCCGCTTGCTGAGCCGGACTATTATTCCTGTTCGATCACGCCATTGTTTCCTCATTTCCATCTCTATGGGAATTTGACTCTTATCAAGATGTGGAATGATGGGCTCGTAGCCGAGGCAGAATCGAGTAGCAGAGACCCTGGGACCGTCGCGAGGGCTCTCATTGGGTTGGGGATCGTCTCCTTTCTTCAAGGAAACTTGTCCTCCTCCATTGACCATTTTGAACGGGCAAGAGCCCTGGACTTAAGTGACCGAGTCCTTCAGCTGCGGTGTGTCAACTGGATTTGGCATGCGACGTACACCAAATATCTCGGTCATCCAACTGGGCTTGTGTGGCAATCGCGATACGGAGGGGAGATTGAAATGGCATTACATCAGCGGCTCCAGAATCGTCCCGCCCACCGATACCTTCTGAATGATGATGTCCGTCTAGAGGATATACTCTTTGATCGGCTCGTGCATCTTGCAGCTGCACCGTCTCCTTCTTTAGGCGGCGATCAAGCGATAACAGCCATCTTCAATATTCGAAACCAGTGCTTGCAAATTGGCGCGGCCAAGTCAATTCTGGCAGCCCTTGACATCGAACTGTCAAAGTTGCAGTTTTTTGCCGGAAATTGCTCCGAGGCTCGTCACAGGTTGAACTCCGCCCTGCAAATTTTTGAAGAAATAGAGGATCAGAATGGGGTGGCAGCGTGTCGTGTGATCGAAGGGGATTGGTTAGTTGCACCGTTGAGTTCCCCGGACGTTTGGGGTACTTCGGTATCTGAAGTTGGCGAGGGAAACGATGGTCCTGAAAGCGCTCTTGATGAACCAGAGGTTACGGTCCCCTCAATTCGCAGGGCAAGGCTCTTGTACGGTACTGCAGTAGCTCTTTACTCTATGAATTGTGAGCTTCGTGGGGTGGGATTGACTCGCCTCCGGCTTGCCTATTTGTTTGGTTTGGAGAATGAATTCGAGTCAGCCTTGAGAGAAGCCCAATTAGCTCTAATTATGTTCGGGAAAGCAGGAGATCTTTGCAGGGTAAACTTAGCTCGAGCTCATGCGGCACTCTACCATTTTCGTTTAGGTCACCTTCAGGAAGGCCTCTCTTCGGCGCCAGAGATCGGGCAAGGGGGTTTGAAGTCAGGATCACTCGCCTATACCATCGGCATCGCAACCTTCATCATCCGTGTGGCATGGCGCTGGATTACACTTGAGGGTCGGGTTGAGCCAGCATTGATTTGTTTCCGTTATGCGGAACTATTGTGCCAATCAGCGGGTGACAGGATATCTCAATCGAAGGCTTCATTGCAAGCTGGAATTGCCTCTAAAACCTTCGGTTCTGTCGATGGAGCATTGCTGGCGTTCGAAAGGGCATTCGAAAGCCTTCAGGCATTTGGGATGGATCAAGGCCAATTAGGGAAGTGTCCCGACCACACGCCTATGTTACAGCTCGCGCGGGACATGTGCACTCTTGCTCTTCAACGAGTCCACCCCGACGAAATGGAGAGAATGGCGGCCTTCGGTGCCCGCGTCCTTACATTATTTCCGTCAAATGCGAGTCCAAATCTAACCACTTTGCTTGGTAATCTCCTACAAAACCCCCGCACACCCAACACCTCAAGTGCGCAAGAAGGAGTCGTCTCTGCTCTTCATGTAGTCCCAACGCAACTTCTCAAGAGAGAAATTCATCTTCTGCGTTTCCTTGCCTTGCTCTACAGAGGGCGGCACGAGTTGAAAAATGGCAACGAAGATGCTGCATTGGTGTATTTCACCAGAGCAGACGAGCAATTGAAAGCGACTCCTTCAGATTTACGAGCACCAATGCACACCGAATTCCTTATTCCAACATTCCGTCGAGACTATGGTAAAGCCCTCGAATTGTATCGCGACTATGCGAATCGGAGTCACACAAGCATACGTCAAGCAGTGTCATTTGGGCCCGAGATGATCAGACATCATGCTATCCACAACAGCCACCTTCAAGCGCTGGAGGTTTTTGTCAAGTTGCAGGCATATCACGACGCCGACTCACAAATCCAAGCAATAGAAGAACTATCTGGAAAGAATTGGTGGAAATCTGATTCCCAGAGCTGGAGAATTGCGCGATACTTAGGCGAAGTACGGGAAGAGCAGGGCAAGTTCGAAGAAGCATTTTCGATCTATGAACACGGTGCCACCGAATTTGAAAACAGGCGAATCACCTTGAGGACAGTTGAAATGAGGTCCAGCACCGCCAATGACCCCGTTCTCCAGGAATTGTTCTTCGGCCTTGCAAGGACAGCGATCAAGATGCTGGAGAATAGAGTGTCCGATGCCAAGTCCATGCTGGAACTTGCATTCAAGGCAGTCGAAAGATCAAAGGCGCGGAGCTTGTTAGATATGCTCGCCTACAATCTCTTACAAGCAGGGGGTGAGAGGGATACAAACTTGAACGTACTGCGACGTGCCCATGCGGAACTTGCGGTTTATCAGAATGTGCTCGCGGGTTGCATGGAGAACGCCGGATGCACCTCAACACGAAGGGAGTATTTGAAGAAAAAGGTAGAAGCTGCAGAGGAATCTGTCCTGGCAGCTGAAAAAACATTCAAGGAAATCGCAGCTACGCGAAATCTTGAATGGTGGTCTCAAAATCCATATCTCGCCGCGGATAGTATCTCGTCCCTCAGCGACGTCGCTAATAAAATCCCTGCTGATACCGTGTTACTTCAGTACGCACACAACGAGTCTGAAATGCTGGCGTGGGCCATCACGAGCGAGGGTATCTCTGCGCTTGAGCGGCTGAAGCTCAGTGTTGGTCTAATTGAGAGGACGATTCGTACTTTTCGGAGCGCGATACTGAATCGCACCGATGCCTGGAAGGCCGCCGAGGACCTATCTAGTATATTTCTCTATCCATTTCGCGATGTTATTTTACATCATAAGAATATTATCATTGTCCCATATGGGGCTGCTCATAATCTTCAATTCGGCGCATTGGCATGGGAAGGCCGTCCGCTAGCAATGAGCCATGCGATTTCCTATCTACCGAGTGCAAGCGCCATGAAGTACCTGTCTGATCCGATTTTCTTCGCTCCCCAAAGTGAGACAAAACCTGTGGTGTTGTCGGTTGGCAATCCTTCCTGCATGAGCTGGGCCCGGGTTGGTGAACAAAGCGTAAAGCCGCTGAAGGAATTGCCTGCCGCTGGAGTCGAAGCAGAATATGTCGCATCCTTGCTCGAAGGTGAGTCATTTCAACAAGAAGAGGCGACTCTTGACTCAGTCTTCGGAACTCTTCAGAAAGTATCTACAGAGGAGGGCCTGGAAACCATTCATCGTAAGCCGCTGATTTTACATTTTGCAACCCACGGTATAGTCAATCCGGAGGAACCTCTCGCGACATCTCTGGCACTTGCGAATGGGCAGCTGCTCACAATGTACGATTTGGTCGGACTCCGGGTTCCGATCGACCTAGTTGTTCTCAGTGCATGCAATAGTGGATACGGAGAAGCGACATTTGGAGATGAGACATTTGGCCTAGTTCGAGCACTACTAGCTTCGGGGGCCAAGAGTGTCCTCGTGAGTCTTTGGCCTGTGGACGATGCGTGCGCGGCAGTCTTCATGGGGGAATTATATCGACGAATTCGCCGTGGCGCCAGTGTGAGGAACGCGGTGCACAATGCACAACGGTTTATTTATGGGCTGAGTCACGACCAACTGATTGAGGAATTGGAAAAAATGAAGGACTTTTCCCGAAAGAGCAAGACAGACACCTTGTCAGCCGATTCAAGACGCATTAAACCGTCCCGCCAAAGTCAAAGGATAGACAACGAACAGAGTAAGCAGAGTAGTTATGACAGAAACTGACTGAGATAGCCACCAGAAATAACATCACCGAAATTGTTCATTCGGAATCAAGGCCTGATCATCGACACACAGTGATGAAGTCGGACGAGGGGTCAAAGGTATATAGAGAAGCAAAAGTACCCGATGAAAGGGAGAAGAGTTCGTGTCAAGAACGAACCGTTCTGGCCGATCTAGAAGATGAAGGCTCATGTAACGCCACAAACTCTAAAGCAGCAGCTGACGAAGTCGTAACAGTTTTGACACGCACACTGGACAGGGCAGCACGACCACGGGATTTTGAGCAGGCAAGAAGAGAGTATACTCACCCATTTTTTTGGGCACCGTTTGTATTGATATCGGGTGTGAAAGATAAGCATACGAATAAATATTAGCGGATCAACCGCGGAGCAACCGCGGCACATCCAAAGTATATATTTGCGGACTAGCAAAATCTAATGGATCGAACATTCCCCAACGAGAAATACCAGTCGACCGATTCCGCCCCTAGAACTTTCCAGTAGTCCGGTCTGATTTTGGTCAATAAATCCTAGATCGGGGCACCATCTCGGCTGCGTCTGACTGTTGAAGAACGAGTCGAACGAATAGAATTATAGGAACTAATGAGTGAGTGCTAAAATAGAAGGCTAATCCGAAAACGCTACAAAGATACATATTCCGTTATACATCCCGATATGGAATGATGCCCACGTTGCACTGTCCAAAATTCCAAAATCTAATTGACGTCCCACGGTGTCGATCCGACGACATTATGAGGAGATCTAAATTCACGAATCTAAACAAGTCTCCATCTAGGATGGGATGCGATATGAATCAGGTCATAATTTGAACCTGAAATTGGAGGATTTCAACAAAGAAATGCCTATTGAAGGTGTATGGTGCCACTATGTATTAGATACTATTAGATACCATTATGCCATAATTAACTTTAGACAACAGCACGGGCCAATGATATCTCGCATACAACTAGTCATGCTTTGAAGGATCAACAGTGAGAAATCTATAGCTGAACGTGAGCATTAATAAATCCTGAAGGAAACATGCATTCCAAATGCCTTGGTCGATTGGCAACCCTTGAGCATCACTGAAACACATGTTTATTCATGAACTAAAGAAGAAATTCTATCAAACTACTTGGTTGCTGATAATAATTCCAAAATCAACATTCCAATCGGTGATCCCTGAGGATAACAGTTCATATGTCGGTATTCCGAGATAGAAACAGCATATTCTTAAGCAATCGAAGCAGCATGTATTAGAGATGTCAGCAAAGATTGTGGGGATCAGTAGTTTGATGAATTCAAAAAGACTGTAAAAGAGAAAAATATCTAGATTGAGGATATGTACAAGTTAGATGAGATGGCACATGTGGACGAGATCTGGAAGATAATTTGAATTAGGATACAGAAGTTCAATAACTTAGCGAAACAACCTTCCGAATACATTGGATACTCCTCCCCAAAAAGATTTCAAGCCCGATAGGGTTTCAGTATCATTTCTCCCATTTTCAGCAGCCGAGTTATTCGATGCTTCTGCAGCCGCAACAATAGCAAGGTCTCGGGGAATTCCTATTCCGGTTCGGCTCATATCCTCCAATGCGTCGTTGATTTCTAATTCCCAAATAGCATGAGTTTGGACCGAGTACATACCTGTATCCGGTGAGACATTGTTCAATTGATCAATAAACACCTTCATTCGACCTTCGCGTGCTGTCCTTTTGGATTTGTAGGTAATTTTAAAGGTTTTTGCCATGGGTACCGTTACCACAAAGCCGCAAAGGAAGAGAGTTGTAGCATCCGCAGATGTCCAGCTACTGTTAGGTATATTGAGCATTTCCATAGGTTACTTGTCAAAATCATGTCCACCTGTAATTAAACGGAGAAAGCATTTCGCAAATACTTGGCAGTTCCAAAATAGTCGGTGATAATTGCCGAATTCTTCAACCAGTGTCTCGCCAATTTCACAGAGTTGTATATGCTCAAACTTGGTGAGTCCAACGACTGGTAGCGCTTCGAGAAATTCCGTACGCCGTTTCCATTTGGTAAAAGTAAAACGAATCGGCTTCCCATCCCGGCAAGGGTCGTTACATTCGAGGTCTGCATCGTTTTCGTCTTCGAATACAAGATGGTATATTGTTGGTCCTACAACTACTCCCCAATGGACGGCAAAGGCCGGTACAACAACCTTGGGGAAAGGTTGAAGAGTCCAGCGTGCCCACTGTTTGGATATACGAGCGAACCGGATAACATCGAAGGGCCTGGGCCACGGGTAGCTGTAGCTGCGGGAGGCGGAAATTCGCCAACAGAGAGTCTTCATCGATCTGGTGTCTCGCAGCCATCCGTCGGTGCGTCTCTCGCTCGAAGTCAGGACAGGACATGGGTGTGTGGTGA
>Ga0335081_10010789_pt1 | contig 14767 bp, 13 predicted proteins | sample Lox_Sample_35_FD_206713 | JGI IMG/M metagenome (GOLD analysis project Ga0335081, IMG submission 206713) | Soil microbial communities from Loxahatchee National Wildlife Refuge, Florida, United States - Lox_Sample_3.5 | ecosystem: Environmental > Terrestrial > Soil > Wetlands | place: USA... | reverse complement strand
CAGGTGAGGATCGCGTCCTCCGACGGCCGGCCCTCACGGCGGAAGAACGAGCCGGGGATCCGGCCCGCCGCGTACATGCGCTCTTCCACGTCCACGGTCAGCGGGAAGAAGTCAAGGTTTTCCTTAGGATGCTTCGACACGGTGGTCGCCGACAGCACCATGGTCTCGTCGTCAAGGAAGACGACGGCCGATCCGGACGCCTGTTTGGCCAGCCGCCCGGTCTCGAATCTGATCTTGTGTACTCCGAAGGCACCGTTGTCGATGACTGCTTCGGCGGTATGCACACCCTCCATAGGGTGAGACCTCCTCGGATGAGGTCCCGCGTCTGCCCGCCGCCAGTGGAGCGTCGTCGGCGTCCAGTTTCCTCTGGACGTAGCTGCCGACCGGTCTTCGATCGAAGCCCCCGGATCGCGGAGCGGCACACGCGGCGCACGCTGCGGTGATCCGAGAACCACTACCGAGGACCGGCCCTGGCGCACTGTGAGCACTCCGGGCTGGGGCCGCGGGACGTGTAGTTGTCTTTGCTTCTGTTCAGTTGTCTTGGCGGACATGCTCAGCGCCTGCCGCGCCGGGCACGAGGGCTGCTCGGTTCCTGGCCGGTCGGTTCCTGACCAGGACGTTCCTGGCCAGCGGCAGGACGCGTGATCCCGAGAACCAATGTAGCGCCCGCGGCAGGGGCGCAGCGAGCGTTGGCAGCGCGCCGCTGCCGCCGCTGGTGCCCCGGCCGAGGTCGCGCACGGCCCGGCTACCTGCGCAGGCCGAGCTTCTCGATCAGCGCGCGGTAGCGGTGGATGTCCTCCCGGGCGAGGTACTTGAGCAGCCGCCGGCGGCGGCCGACCAAGAGCAGCAGCCCGCGGCGGCTGTGGTGGTCGTGCTTGTGCACCTTCAGGTGCTCGGTGAGACCATTGATCCGCTTGGTCAGCAGCGCGACCTGGACTTCCGGCGAGCCGGTGTCACCCTCACTGGTCGCGTTCGCGGCGATGATCTCCTTCTTGACTTCGGTGTCGAGCGGCACAGGGCTCCCTCTTTGTTCGCGGTTCTCAGGGCGGCTCCGGCAGCAGGAAGCGCGGTTCCGCGCCGGGTACGGCAGGCACGGGCTTGAACTGCCCGGACCCGGATCGGCAGGCCGCATGAGGGCGCAGCCAGCCAGGCGAGGTACTCCTCGCCACCAGATACGGTATCACGGCCCGGTTATTCCTGATGCCGCTCCGCCAGCGGCGCGGCCGCCTCGCCGTGCCGGCTTGGCCGCAGCACCGCCCGGACCGACCGCAATGCGGTGATCAGGACCTTTGGTCGGTCTTTGGTCCCTGCCTCTGCCAGGTGACGCGGTGGGAACCTGAAGACGAACAACGGATCTGGCTGGGCACGCTCGTGAACGCCCTCCTGCCAACCCGCCCTCCTGGCAGCGCCCTCCTGGTAGCCGCGTTACGGCCAGCCGCACAGAGGCATGTGCCTAGGAGGGATTGTTATGAAGTACGCACATCCCGGCGAACCCGGGAGCGTCGTCAGTGTCGAGCCACGTTACGAGAACTTCATCGGCGGCAAGTGGCTGCCTCCGGCAGAGGGCAAGTACCGGGTCAACCTGACTCCGGCCACCGCCAAGCCGATCTGTGAGGTCCCCGAGTCCACGCCTGAGGACATCGAGACCGCCCTGGACGCGGCCCACGCGGCCGCACGGCAGTGGGGTGAAACCTCCACCGCGGTCCGCGCCACCGTGCTCAACGCGGTCGCCGACGCGATCGACGCGCACCGGGAGAGCCTTGCGGTGGCCGAGAGCTGGGAGAACGGCAAGCCGGTCAGGGAGACGCTGGCAGCGGACATCCCGCTGGCGGCCGATCACTTCCGCTACTTCGCCGCCGCGGCCCGGGCCTCGGAGAGCCACACCACGGAGATCGACGCCAACACGATCGCCTACCACTTCCACGAGCCGCTCGGCGTCGTCGGGCAGATCATCCCGTTCAACTTCCCGCTGCTGATGGCCGCCTGGAAGCTGGCGCCGGCCCTGGCCGCGGGCAACTGCTCGGTGATCAAGCCGGCGTCCCCGACGCCGTGGTCGATCCTGAAGCTCGCCGAGGTCATCGGCGACATACTGCCGCCCGGCGTTCTTAACATCGTCAATGGCCCTGGCGGGGAGATCGGCAAGGCCCTGGCCACCAACCCGCGTATCGCGAAGGTCGCGTTCACCGGAGAGACCGTGACCGGGCGGCTGATCATGCAGTACGCGGCGCAGAACATCATCCCGGTGACGCTGGAACTCGGCGGCAAGTCGCCGAACATCTTCTTCTCCGACGTGATGGCAGCCGACGATGACTTCCTCGACAAGGCCATCGAAGGGCTGGTGCTCTACGCGTTCAACAAGGGCGAGGTGTGCACCTGTCCGTCACGTGCCCTGATCGCCGAGGACATCTACGACGAGTTCATCACCCGGTGCCTGGAGCGCATCAGCCGGATCAAGCAGGGCAACCCGCTGGACACCGAGACGATGATGGGTCCGCAGGTCTCCGCTCAGCAGCTCGCCAAGGTCAGCTCCTACGTGGACATCGGGCGTGACGAAGGCGCGGTCGTCCTGACCGGCGGCCACAAAGCGCACGTGGACGGCGAGTACTCCGGCGGTTACTACTACGAGCCGACCGTGCTCAAGGGCGACAACAAGATGCGGGTGTTCCAGGAGGAGATCTTCGGGCCGGTTCTGGCCGTGACCACCTTCAAGGACGAGGCCGAGGCGCTGGCGATCGCCAACGACACGCTCTACGGCCTCGGCGCCGGCGTGTGGACCCGCGACGGCAGCCGCGCCTACCGGATGGGCAGGGCCATCCAGGCAGGCCGGGTCTGGATCAACTGCTACCACCAGTACCCCGCCGGTGCGGCATTCGGCGGCTACAAGGTGTCGGGCATCGGCAGGGAGACCCACCAGATGATGCTCGAGCACTACAGCCAGACCAAGAACCTGCTGGTCAGCTATGACCCGAAGGCGATGGGCCTGTTCTAGCCGATTCCCGCCAGGCCGCCTGCCTGGCTGGCCAGCATTCCGGGAGGTGCCGGTGCGGACCGAGGAGACGGCCCGGCGGGTCGTCGCCACTCCGGCGGCGCGGGCAGCCATCGAGCGCCTGTGCCGCCGGGGTCAGGTCATGTTCGTCCAGTCGGGCGGGTGCTGCGGCGGCAGCGCTCCGATGTGCTTCCGGCTGGGCGAGTTCGCCGTCGGGGCTGGTGACCTGCTGCTCGGCCATGTCGGCGGCTGCCCGTTCTACATCGACGCCGCCCTGTACCTGGCGTGGCGCGAGCCGCAACTGCTGCTCGATGTGGAGCCCGGTTCCGCCGAGGGGTTCTCCCTTCCTGCCGCTGACGGCCAGCATTTCGTCGTGCGGAGCTAAGGCGGGCCGCTGACCACCGCGGCTACGACCAGGCCCCGGGCCGCCGGGGGAACCAGTCTAAATGCGCAGATCTTGCTGTCCGCCGACGATCTGCCTGGCAGCGGCGACGTCCAGGCGCATTTGCTCGACCAGTTCGGCTACGGATGCGAACTTCGCCATGCCACGCAGCCGCTGCGCAAACTCGATCGCGACGTGCACGCCGTACAGGTCGAGATCGTCGCGGTCAAGCGCGTACGCCTCGACGGTCCGCTCGTCGCCGTCGAATGTGGGGTTCGTGCCCACCGAGATCGCGGCCGGCCAGCGCTCGATCTCGCTGCCATCGGCCTCAAGCGCGGCCAGCCAGCCCGCGTAGACTCCGTCGGCCGGGATAGCGGTGAAGGGTGGCGTCTCCGCGTTCGCCGTCGGGAAGCCGAGTGCCCGGCCGCGCCGGTGGCCGCGGACTACAACTCCCTCGACCCGGTGCGGACGGCCCAGGTCCCTGGCCGCTCCGGCAACGTCGCCCGCCGCGAGCAGCTCCCTGATCGAGCTCGACGAGACAGTGACTCCCGAGTCGGTGAACAGGCCGACCCCCTCCGCGGTGAAGTCGTACTTCTCCCCTAGCTCGCCGAGCAGGCTGACGTCTCCGGCGGCCTTGTGGCCGAAGAAGAAGTTGTCGCCGACCACAACGGCTGCCGCGTGCAGCCCGTCGACCAGTACGGTGCGCACGAACTCCTCGGCGGGCAGTCGTGAGAACTCCACGCTGAACGGCAGCACGCACACGGCGTCGGCGCCCAGCCGGTCGAGCAGCTCGATCCTGAACCGCGGCGTGCAGAGCAGCGGGGGATGCGAGCCTGGCCTGAGCACCTCTTCGGGACGCGGGTCGAACGTGACGACGACCAAGGGCAGGCCGAGCCCGGTCGCCACCTCGGCGGCGCGGGCGATGAGCCGCTGGTGGCCGCGGTGGACACCGTCGAAGACACCGATGGTGACGACGGACCTGCCCAGGGTCGCCGGGATGTCGTGCAGGCCCTGCCAGCGGTACACCGTAAGTTCCTTCCCACCACGACGGCGCGCACGCGCTCGCACGGTACTGACCACGCCAGCCCGGGCGAGCGCATCCCAGCTCGGCCCGATCCCGGCCAGCTCGCGCCGTCCCCGGCGAGGTCTGGGTCTCCCAGCTTAGTGAGTGACGCCGGCCCAGCCACACGACGCTGGTGCCCCGCTCCTGCGCGGCCAACGGCGCAGGACGCATCATCTACCCGAATCAGCCCAAATAACGCAAAGCTTCGCCGACACTCCGGCGCCGGCGTGACATGGATGTGCACAGCGATCAGGGGACGAAGACGGCCAGGGGCTGCATTTCGTCGTTCTGCGCGGTGAGCAGCGCGATCAAGTTGTGGTCGGGGTCGAACGCGGCCACCGTTCCGGCATCAGCGGCAGCGTCGGCGGTGCAGGCGCGCAGCCGAACGCCATGCGATACCAGGCGGGCCTGCTCGGCGGTAAGCCGCAACGACGGGAACGCGGCCTCGGCCGCCACGGCGAGCGGCGTGAACTCAAAGTTCTCAGCGAGCTCGTCGAGCGTCCTGGCGGCGGCGACCTCGTAGGGGCCGACCCTGGTCCGGCGCAGCGCGGTCAGGTGGCCTCCGGTGCCCAGCGCGACGCCGAGGTCCCTGGCGATGGCGCGTATGTAGGTGCCGCTCGAGCAGGTAACGGTCACGTCGAGGTCGAGGAAGTCGCCTGCGGGTCTGGCGGCTAGCAGGTCGAGCCTGGCGACGGTCACCGTCCGCGGCGCGAGCTCCGGCGAGGCACCCGACCTGGTCAGGTGGTAGGCGCGCTTGCCCTTGATCTTGATCGCGCTGATCTTCGGCGGCACCTGCTGTATCTCGCCGGTCAGGTTGGAGAGCGCCGCCCGCAGTTCCGGCTCGCCGATGCCCGCGGCGGGCCGAGCGGGTGGCGCCGAGGCCGGGATGACCTCGCCTTCGGCGTCGTCGGTGATGGTGGACTGGCCGAGCCGGATGGTGGCCGCATACTCCTTCTCGGCCAGCGCCAGGTGGCCGAGAAGCCTGGTCGCCTTCTCCACGCCGATCAGCAGCACCCCGGTCGCCATCGGATCGAGCGTGCCGGCGTGGCCGACCCGGCGAGTCCCGGCCAGGAGCCTGATCCTGGCGACTACGTCGTGCGAGGTCATGCCGCCCGACTTGTCCACGATGACAAGCCCTGACTCGGTCATCTGGGCACCGTGTTCTCTCGCCGCCGCCGACGGGCTAGGTCACGAACCATCGTCGTCCCGATCGTCTGGCTTCCGGTACGGGTCGGGGTCGCCCGCGTGCACTGCGCCCGCGCGGCTCGCGGCGAGCTCGGCATCGGCCTGCCTGGCCCGTTCCACCAGGTCCTCGATGGATCTGGCGCCCTCGTGCAGGGTGTCAAGCCTGAACGTGATCGACGGGGTGTGCTTGATCCCGGTCTGCTTGCCGACCTCGGACCTGATCACCCCGGTCGCGCTGGTCAGCGCGGCCGCGGTGGCCTCCTTGTCCTCCGCCGATCCGAAGACCGTGTAGAACACGGTTGCCTCGCGCAGGTCACCGGTGACCCGAGTGTCGGTCACGGTCACGAACCCCAGCCTCGGGTCCTTGATCTTGCGCTTGAGCAGCATCTCGGCAACGATCTGCGTGATCCGCTCGCCGAGTCTGCGCGCCCTCGCTGGATCCATCGCTGCTCACTCCCCCTCGTCGCTGAACAATCGCTGCCGCGCGGACAGCAACTCGATGCCGGGCCTGGCGGCCACGAACCGCTCGCACGCCTCAAGCACGTCGATCACGTGCGATGCCGTCGAGGACACCGCCGCCACGCCGATCTCGGTCCTGCGGTGCAGGTCAAGGTGCCCGGTCTCGGCCACTGCCAGGGCCGGGAACTTCCTGTGCACCTCGGCGATCAGAGGCCGCACCTCAGAGCGCTTCTGCTTCAGCGACCTGACATCGCCGAGCAGCACGTCGAGCGTGAGCGCACCCACATACATGCCGGACCCTTCATCCACGTCAGCCGCAGGTAACGCCAGCCACCGGCTCGCGGGCCGCGGACCCGCCAGCCACCGACCCGCAGGCCGCGGACCCGCAGGTCGCGAGCCCGCCGGGCGCGGCCGGCCAGCGCGACCGGACCGGCAGGCCGGCGGGCGCGGACCTAAGCTCCTGGCCTCCCTCATGCCCGCGGCTTCTCCCGCATCTCGAAGGTCTCGATCACATCACCGATCCTGACGTCGTTGTAGCCGACCCCGATGCCGCACTCGAATCCCTCGCGGACCTCGGTCGCGTCGTCCTTGAACCGGCGCAGCGACTCGATGCTGAGGTTCTCCGAGACCACGACGCCGTCTCTGACCAGGCGGGCCTTGGAGTTCCTCGTGATCGTGCCCGACCTGACGATGCAGCCGGCCACGTTGCCGATCCGCGGCACCCGGAAGACCTCCCTGATCTCGGCGGTCCCGAGCTGCACCTCCTCGAACTCCGGCTTGAGCATGCCCTTGAGCGCGGCCTCGATCTCCTCGATCGCCTGGTAGATGATCGAGTAGTACCTGATGTCCACACCCTCGCGCTGCGCGAGCTCGCCTGCCCGGCCCGCCGGGCGGACGTTGAAACCGATGATCACCGCGTCTGACGCGATCGCCAGGTTCACGTCGTCCTGAGTTATCGCGCCGACGCCACGGCCGATCACCCGCAGCACCACGTCCTCGCCCACGTCGATCTTGAGCAGCGCGTCTTCCAGTGCCTCGACTGAACCGGACACGTCGCCCTTGATGATCAGCAGCAGTTCCTCGCGCGCGCCCGACTTGAGCGCGGACTCCAGGTCCTCCAGCGTGACCCGCGGGCGCCGCTGAGCGAACTGAGCCGTCCGCTCCCTGGCCTCGCGGCGCTCGGCGATCTGCCTGGCCATCCGGTCGTCGCTGACAACGAGGAAGCTGTCGCCAGCGTCCGGCACGGCGGTCAGGCCGAGCACGAGGACCGGCCGTGACGGCGGCGCCTCGGCGATCTGGTCGCCGTTCTCATCGAGCATTGCCCTCACCCGCCCGTGCGCCTCGCCGCAGACGATCGAGTCGCCCACCTTGAGCGTGCCGCGCTGCACGAGCACGGTCGCCACCGGGCCGCGGCCCTTGTCCAGGTGCGCCTCGATCGCGACGCCCTGAGCGTCCTGGTGCGGGTTCGCGCGCAGGTCGAGCTCGGCGTCCGCGGTCAGGATCACGGCCTCGAGCAGGTCCTTGATCCCGGTGCCGTTGCGCGCCGACACGTCGACGAACAGGGACTGACCGCCGAACTCCTCGGCCACCAGCCCGTACTCGGTGAGCTGCGCCCGGACCCTGGCCGGGTCGGCGCCCTCCTTGTCGATCTTGTTCACCGCAACGACGATCGGCACGCCGGCCGCCTGAGCGTGGTTCAGCGCCTCCGTAGTCTGCGGTTTCACGCCGTCGTCGGCAGCCACGACCAGGACCACCAGGTCGGTGGTCTCCGCGCCGCGCGCCCGCATCGCGGTGAACGCCTCGTGGCCGGGGGTGTCGATGAAGGTGATGGCACGCTCCTGGCCGTCCACCTCCGTGTTCACCTGGTAAGCGCCGATGTGCTGCGTGATGCCGCCAGCCTCGTGCGCGACCACGTTGGTGTGCCTGATCGCGTCGAGCAGCTTGGTCTTACCGTGGTCGACGTGACCCATCACGGTGACCACCGGCGGCCGCGCCTCGAGGTCCGCCTCCTCGCCCTCGTCCTCGCCGAACTCGATGTCGAACGACTCGAGCAGCTCGCGGTCCTCCTCCTCAGGGGACACGACCTGGACGTTGAAGTTCAGCTCGGCGCCGAGCAACTGGAGCGTCTCGTCGTTGACCGACTGGGTCGCCGTCACCATCTCGCCGAGGTGGAAAAGCACCTGGACAAGGGACGCCGGGTTGACCCCGATCTTGTCGGCGAAGTCGCTCAGCGAGGCGCCACGGGACAGCCTGATGATCTGGCCGTTGCCGCGCGGAACCTGCACGCCGCCGATCGACGGCGCCTGCATGTTGTCGAACTCCTGGCGGCGCTGCTTCTTGGACTTCCTGCCGCGCGACGGCCGGCCGCCTGGACGCCCGAACGCGCCCTGCGTCGGGGTCCGGCCACGGCCCCCGGCCCCCGGACGCGCCGGGGCTCCCGTCCTCGGCGCGCCAGCACCGCCACCGACCGGGCCGCCGCGGCCGCCCATGCCTGGCCCGCCACGGCCGCCACCCGGCGGCCTAGTGCCGGCGCCTGGCCCGCCACCCGGGCCGCCAGCGCCACCAGGGCCGCTGCGGGCGCCGAACGGGCGCGGCGGCATGCTGCTCGGGCTCGGCCGCGGACCGCCTGGCCTGGGGCCGAGCGCCCGGCTCATGTCGCCGGTACCGCCGGGCCCTGGCCTGCCCATCGGACGCGGCATCTGGGGCCTCGGCCCGCCTGGCGCGCCAGGGCCGGGCCGGCCTGTGCCCGGAGCACCGGGTCCGGCCTGAGTACCAGGTCCGCCGGCCGACTGGCCGGGCCGCGGGGTGCGCGGCGCCGAGCCCATCCCGGTCGGAGTCGAGCTGAACGGGTTGTTGCCGGGGCGCGGCCCTGGCCGCGGCGCTCCTGGCCGCGGTGCCTGCGGCGCGCCGCCCGGCGACGGCACCGAAGGAGCCGGCCTGGCACGCTCCGTGCCACCCACGCCAGGACCACCCGCGCCTGGCTCAGGCTGCGAGAACGGCACCTGGGGCACTGGCGTGCCTGCCGGGCGCTCACCGTCGGGAACCTGCGCCTGAGCGGCCGCGGCCGCGCGCTCGGCGATCCCGGACTGCTCGGCCACCTCAGCCGCGACGGCGGGCCGAGCCTGCTCGGGCTCGGTCGCCTGGGGCCTGGCCCGCTCGGCGGTCCCTGCCGACGCGGCATGACCGTTCGCGGCCGACCTGCCGCCGTCGGCCTGCGCGGCCGCCTTGGCGGCTGCGGCCTGGCCAGCGAACGCTTCCTTGAGCCTGCGGACGACCGGTGCCTCGATAGTCGATGACGCCGACCGAACGAACTCGCCCATTTCCTGGAGCTTGGCCATCACGGCCTTGCTCTCTACTCCGAACTCCTTAGCGAGTTCGTACACCCGGACCTTCGCCACTACGCTCCCTCTACTCGGCCCGGGGTTTCGATCCGGGCCAGTCAGCCGGAACGGGGCGCGTGGGCTCCGTCCGGCGTCAGCTCCTGCTCATCATCGCCGCATGCTCATCGAGCGCTCATCACAGTTCAGCCTGTCTCTCCGGCACACCTGCTGCTACCTGCACTGCCACGGACCGGATGCGATCCGGCCCGCTGGTGCAACACCCGCACGCGCGGCGCGATTCCGTCCGGACGCGCACCGCCCGTGTCCCTGCATCCGCCATCATCCCCGGCGGCGGTCCGCCGTCATCCCGCCCAGCCCTCCGTCGCGTGCCGCTCGACGCGGCGCGGTCCGGTCAGGCCTCGGCGAGATATCTGGCGAGGCCGCCATCGGCGAGCGGTCCCGTCGCGCGCAGCGCTCTCGGGATCGCCCGGCGGCGCCTGGCTCGCTCCACGCAGTCCGGGCTGGGATGCAAGTATGCCCCCCGGCCGGGCCTGCGCGCCGCGGGATCAACGACGACCTCGCCGTCAACCGCCACGATGCGGAGCATGTCAGACTTCGCGGCCCGGGCCCCGCATCCTATGCATGTCCGGATCACTGATCCGGGCACGATCGAATCCGGAGACCGCGTAGCCACCTGGAATCAGCTTACAGGGCCGGCGCGTCGGCGGCACCTGCCACCTTGTCGGCGGCTCCAGCCACCCTGTCAGCCCGGGCGTCGCCGCGTCCGGCCTGCTCCCCGTGACCGCCGTGACCGCCGTGACCGCCGTGGTCACCGGGCTGGCTGTCCGGCTGGATGTCGATCCGCCAGCCGGTCAGCCGGGCCGCGAGCCTGACGTTCTGCCCTTCCTTGCCGATCGCGAGCGAGAGCTGGTAGTCGGGGACGATCACCTGGGCGACCCTGTTGGCCTCGTCAAGTATCCGCACCGCGGACACGCGGGCCGGCGACAGCGCGTGCGCGACAAACTCGGCAGGATCCTCGGAGAAGTCGACAATGTCGATCTTCTCGCCGTGCAACTCGGCCATCACGTTGCGCACCCGGCTGCCCATCGGGCCGATGCAGGACCCCTTCGCGTTGACGCCTGGCTCGCGCGCGATCACCGCGATCTTGGTGCGGTGCCCGGCCTCGCGCGCGATCGCGGCGATTTCCACCGCGCCCGAGGCGATCTCAGGCACCTCAAGCGCGAACAGCTTGCGCACGAGGTTCGGGTGGGTACGCGACAGCGTCACTGACGGGCCCCTGAAACCCTTCCTGACGTGCAGCACGTAGCACTTCAGCCGCTCGCCGTGCACGTAGCGCTCGCCGGGCACCTGCTCGGTCGGCGGCAGGATCGCCTCGATCCTGCCCAGGTCGACGAGCACCGCCTTGGGGTCCTTGCCCTGCTGGATCACGCCGGCGACGACGTTGCCCTCCTGCCCGGCGAACTCACCGAAGGTCAGCTCGTCCTCGGCGTCACGCAGCCGCTGCAAGATGACCTGCCCGGCCGTGGTCGCCGCGATCCGTCCGAACCCGTCCGGGGTGTCGTCGTACTCGCGCAACCGCATGCCGTTCTCGTCGGTCTCGGCGGCCCACACGGTGACGTGCCCGGTGTTCTTGTTCACTTCGACCCTGGCGGTCGGCGCCGCCGTGTCGGACTTGTGGTAGGCGACAAGCAGTGCGTCCTCGATGGCCTTGATCACAAGGTCCATCGAGATGTCCTTCTCCGCCTCAAGGCTGCGCAGCACAGCCACGTCAATGTCCATCGGGTCCCTCCTCGTCCGGACCGTCCACGGACTCGCCGACGTCGTCGAAGTCATATCCTGCTTCTTCGTCAACGTCCTCGGGGCCGCCGAAGTGGCCGAACTCGACCTGCACCCTGCCGGGCCCTAGATCGCGGTAGAGCACGGTCCTGCGCTCTCCGCCGATCTCGAGCGTTACGCCGTCTTCGTCCGCGTCGATGACTCGTGCTTCATGCTCAACAGGACCAGCCTGCTCATCTCGTTCCGACACCGCATCGCCCGGCGCGAGCGGAACGACGACCAGCCGGCCGACCGCGCGCCGCCAGTGCCTGGGCTGGGTGAGCGGCCGGTCCACCCCCGGTGAGGACACCTCGAGTGTGTAGGGCGCGTCGCCCATCGCGTCCTTGGCGTCAAGCCGCGCCGAGACCTCCCGGCTGACCTCGGCGATCTCGTCCAGGCTGACGCCGCCGTCGGCGTCGACGATGATCCGAAGCACCCGGCGGCGGCCCGCCGAGGTGATCTTGACAGCCTCCAGGTCGATGTCCATGGCCCGCAGCACCGGCTCGATCAGGCTCGCCACCCGCGCGGTCTCGGCGGCTCCCGGCGCGGCACCACGGCTGCCTGGTGCGGGCCTGATCCCGGCCTGGCCTGAACGGGTGGCACCGGGGCCGGCACCGCGGCCGCCCGAACCGCGCGCCCGGCCGTCCCTGGCCGCGCCACTGCGACCGCCCGCCCGCGCCTGGCGCGGAGCGCCACGACGAGATCCCTCGCGCATCCCGCCTCCTCGTCGGCGACCTGGCTGTACTTGTTGGACCGGCTGGACCGCCTCGGCCGGCCGCCACGTGCCGGATCGCGGCTGTCCTGAGCCAGCCATCGTGGCCTCAGCCGCCGTGGTCCGGCGCCCTGCCCGGCCGCCGGACTGTGGCTGCCGACCCCCGAGGCGGGCCGCGCAGCCGCCACCGCCGTCAGTCGGTGCCCTGCCGACCTGTGCCCTGCTGCTAGGCCCTGATCCTGATCTAGCGTAGCTGGGACCGGGGCCTGCTGTTCTGACCTGATGCTCTTCGGCTGCGGTCCGTGCCCCTCGGGCCGCGATCGGACCTCCCGGTGCCGCCCGCATGGCATGCTGGTTCATCACGACGATGCCGGAGGCCGGTGCGCGATCCGGGCCGGCCAGGTCCCGGCGGGCACGGGCCGTCAGCGATCGTTAGGACGGGAGCGAGGACGGGAGTCAGGTGAGCGCCGACCATAGCCGCCGGGCCCTGCTCGTCGCTGCCGCCTCCGGCTGCCTGGTAGCCGGCTGCAAGGGCATTGCGGCACTGGGCCCGCTGCCCAAGCTGACCGCCGACGTGGTTACGCTCGACCACGCGATCGCCGACGAGGAGCTGATGGTAGCCAGGTACCGGGCCGCGCTGACCGCGCTGCGCGGCAACCGCAAGGCGGCCGCGGTGGCCACCTCGCTGCTCGCCGAGCACTCCAGGCACCTGGCCGCGCTGCGGTCGCGGCTGATCCTGCCGCCGAGGCTGGCCACCGCCAGCCCGCGGCCAAGCTCGTCCCCGCCGCCGCTCCCCTCGGGCGTGGCGAGCGTGATCGCCGACCTGTCGGCCGCCGAGCAGGCCGCGGCCACCAGGCTGCTTGGCCAGCTCAAGCACGCGCCGGGCCCGCTGGCACAGCTGATGGCGAGCATCGGCGCGTCCGAGGCCGGGCACGTGGCCCTGCTCGCGCAGGCGAGGCTGACGTGACGCGCCGCGCGGCCGGCCGGGCCGGCGACAGCGCAGGCGACACGGCCAGCCAGGCCAGCGTGTCTGCGCTGCAGGACGCCCTGGCAGCGGAGGAGGCGGCCAGTTATGGCTATGGCATCGTCGGCTCGCACCTGACCGGGTTCCCGCGCCAGTTCGGCGCAGCGTCGGCCGACTGCGTCGCCCACGAGCAGGCCAAGGACAGCCTGGTCGGCTTGCTCACCGCGCGCGGCGCGGCCCCTCGGCCCGCCGCCGTCGCCTACCGGCTTCCGGTCAAGGTGAGCACCGCCGCGCAGGCGGTAGCGCTGGCGATCATCCTGGAGCGGCAGGTCGAGTCGGCCTACCTCGGGCTGGTGGCGGTGCCCGATCTGGCGCTGCGGGCGTTCGGCGCTGAGCAGATGCAGGCCGCCGCGGTCAGATACACCAGGTGGAGCGGTCATTCGCAGGCCTTCCCCGGCCTGCCACAGTCCTCGGCCAGGTAGCGTCCTGGCCTTCACCGCCAGTTCCGCTGCCAGCCGCAGCCCCTGCTAGCCGCAGCGCTCCATCCGGATCCCCGCATACCAGCCGAAACCGGACGTGATCATCTGGGTGTCGGTGGAATGGATGCCACATGGGTGTGGCTCTTTTGGAGTGAGCCTCAGGCGGCGAGTGCGTGGCTGTCCTGGTAGCGGCTGAGGTGGTTGCGCTGGTGTTCCTGGCGGATGTGGTAGTCCCAGTAGGTGTCGAGGTCGCCGCTGGCGTGGATGGCGCGGAGCCAGAGGATGGCCTGGGCGCCGGGCAGGCCCCAGCGGGCGCCGGTGATGCCCATGCGGTCGTGGACGAGGTGGCGGCAGGCGCCTTCGATGACGCCGGTGGCGATCGGCCAGCCGCTGGACAGGGCGCGGGGGTAGTCCAGGTAGGGCTGCTTGGCGTCGAGGTAGTGCAGGGTCTTGCGGATGATCTTGTGGTGCTCGCTGCCGGGGCGGGGCGGGCTGGCTGCGGCGAGCTGGCGGATCCGGGCGGTGACGTCGCCGGCGTGGCCGTGCAGGATGTCCGCCGCCTGGGCGGTCACCCAGTCTTCCATGGCGGGGTCGCGGGGGGAGTGGAAGCACCAGGCGGCCTTCCACAGGTACTCGAGGACGTGGATGAAGTCGATCAGGATGGTGATGGTGACGCCGCGCTGAGCGGCCTGGGCCTGGATCCGGCCGATCTGGTAGATGTCGCCGTCTGCCAGGGCGATCCAGGTCCGGCGGCGGCCGGGGTCGCGCCGGTCGGCCTCGTCGAGGACCTTGCCGATGGTGACGTCGCGGCCGGCCGTGATGTCGGTGACGTACCAGCGGTTCACCGCCCGCGGCGCGGTCTTGCCGCCGCCCGGCGCCGGGCCCAGGACCTGCTCGGGGGTGCGGGCCGGGCCGCCGGGCCCGGCGCGGACCTGGACGTCGAAGACGCAGCCGGTCTCGGCCATCCGCTTGTGCCCGGTCTTCTCCCCGGTGCCCCGCCGGTGCCCGAAGGTCCGGACCCGCTCGCCCGGCGCCCTGGCCGTGGCCCGGCGCGCCTCGGGCCGCATCGCCACGCCCTTGCCGTCCGCCGAGATCGCCAGCGGCGGCAGGTTCTCCCCGCCCGCCGCAGGGACGGCGGCCCGGTCCTGGTCCCGGTAGAACTGCTCGGCGTCAGCCGCGGCCCGGGCGGTGATCTGCTCCAGCTGCCGCTTGCCGATGCTGACCCCGGTCGCGGCCAGCACCAGCTCGCTCGCCTGGCCGTAGGAACCGGACCGGCTGGACATCTCCGCCAGCCGCTGCAGCTGCCACGAATACCCCATCGGCGGCAAGTCCAGCGCCGCGTCGCGCGGGAACAGCGACGGCACGCCCGTTACCCCGGACC
>Ga0335081_10010788_pt1 | contig 14768 bp, 14 predicted proteins | sample Lox_Sample_35_FD_206713 | JGI IMG/M metagenome (GOLD analysis project Ga0335081, IMG submission 206713) | Soil microbial communities from Loxahatchee National Wildlife Refuge, Florida, United States - Lox_Sample_3.5 | ecosystem: Environmental > Terrestrial > Soil > Wetlands | place: USA... | reverse complement strand
CGGTCCCTCGAAGCCTTGTTGGGAAGCCTTATTGGGAAGACTTTTTGGAATGTCACGAAAACAGACGGCGCGGCCGCCGCAAACGGGCGGCCGTTCTTTGACGCCGTTATAGCCTGCTCAGCATAGCGCCGGATCGGCAGCCGCGAGCGAACCGGCATCCGGCTGCAGCGAGTTCGACATCGCTCCGTGCCGATCGAACAACATCCGCCGCTCGAACAGCGTTGAACGGAAGAACGGATAGCGACGGTGCACCCGGTCGGCCACGGTCGGGTAATGGACCGTCATCAGGCTGATCGGCTTTGACAGCAGCGGGTACGGCCGCGGCTCGCAGATCACGTGATGCTGGAAGGTCCGGCGATAAAAGCCCTGGTGCTCTGTCCTTATGGCCGCCAGAAAATGATCGGCGCGAAAATGCTCGACCGCCATCCAGCACAGCCGCAGCGTGACATAGGGCAAGCCGCGATGGAGCCGGGACAGATGCTCTTCGGTGACAAAACGCGTTGAATCGACGATGATTTTTCCCGCGTCCAGCTCGCCCTGCAGTACATCGGGAAAGACTTCCAGGCTGGGCAGATCCTGGTGCTCCTTCGAGCCGACGTGAATGCGCATCGAGCTCGCAAGCTGGTCGTCGATGTACACGCCGAAAAGAAAGGCGTTCTCCGAAAGATCGTGCGGGTCGGTGAACTTGCGCGACGCATGCGGGGAAATCGTTTCCTCGCGCCGGTAGGCGTCATAGCGAAGCCGGAAGATCGCATCCCGCTCCGCCGCCGTCGTCGCCAGCCGGTAATCGGTCCTGTCCAGAAGCTGGGCGACGCGATCGGAAAAACTGCTCTCTGAAGCTTCGTGTTCGGCTATCGGCGAATGCGACTGATACGAGAACGTCACCACCGCACCCATGCTCGGCCTCCACGACGGCGTCCCCGAGCGCCAGTCGTAAAGAGGTTAACATTTCGTTAAGATCGATACAAACTTTAGCACATATTAAGGTTAAGACTGCGCTTGCGCGCGAGTCGCAAATGACTGTGCGCGATAAAAATTTCGTTGGTGTTACGCGACGACTTTTCGCAGCCGCGCCGGCCACCCGGTCGTTGGCGCGGGCGCAACGTAGGATGCGTAGAGGAGTTTGCGTAGTTCCGCAGCCGGCAGCGGCACGCAAAGCAGATAGCCCTGAACTTCGTCGATGCTGTCTTCAGCGGCGAGCAATTCGAGCTGGTCCTCGGTTTCGACGCCCTCGACCACGACGCTCAGTCCGAGCTGCGCGCTGAGCCGCGTGATGCCGCGCAGCAGCGTCACCCGGCGCTCGTCGTCGCCGAGCCCCTGCAGGAACGACTGATCGATCTTCACCTTGTGCAGCGGAAAGCTGTGCAGATAGCTGAGGCTCGAATACGCGGTGCCGAAATCGTCGAGCGAGATTTTCACACCGAGATCGGCGAGTTGATGCAGATCGGCGCGGATCCGCTTGGTGTCGCGCAGCAAGGTCGATTCGGTAATCTCGATCTCGAGCCGACGCGCAGGCAGATTGGTGGCCGCGAGCGTCTCGCGAACAAGCGCGGGCACGTTCGACCGCTCGAATTGGATCGAGGAGAGGTTGACGGCGACCGCGGTATCGCCCGGCCAGCGCCGGCACTCGAGGCAGGCCTTGTAGAGCACCTGATTGCCGATCTCGACGATCAGCCCCATTTCCTCGGCGACCGGAATGAACTCCGCCGGCGACACCATGCCGCGTTCTCCGTGCGGCCAGCGCAGCAGCGCCTCGCAGGCCTGAATGCGCTTGGTCTTGAGATTGAACAATGGCTGGTAGTAGAGCTCGAAGGCGTCGTTCTCGAGCGCGTTGCGCAGATCAAGCTCGAGGTTCCGGCGCGCCTGCGCGTTGTCCTCCATTTTCGCCTCGAACCACCGCCACGTGCCGCGGCCCTCGGCTTTCGCCCAGTACAGCGCCATATCCGCGTTGCGCAGCAGTTGGTCCGGGTCGAGATTGCCGCTGGCCATCGCGATCCCGATGCTGGCGGTGACGACTACCTTGTGTCCATCGAGATCGTAGGTGCCGGCAAGGGCGTTGAGCACTCGTGCGGCGAGAGACTCTCCCTCCTCGAGCGACTTCATCGGCGCCTGAAGGATCACGAACTCGTCGCCGCCGAATCGGGAGATGACGTCGGCGTCATGGACTGAGGCCTTCAGCCGCTCGGCCACCGCCTTGAGAAGTATGTCGCCGCGGCTGTGGCCGAGTGTGTCATTGACCTGCTTGAACTGGTCGAGATCGATGAAGTGAACGGCGCACATCGCGTCTTGCGCGAGGGCCCGCTCCATGCGGTCGAGCAGCACGGTGCGATTGGGCAGCCCGGTCAGGGCATCAAAGCGCGCCAGGTGATTGATCTTGGCTTCGGCAAGCCGCCGCTCGGTGATGTCCTCCACCAGGACGACCATGCCGCCGTTTTCCATGGGCTGCACGGTGAACTCGAGCGTGCGCGCGTCCTGAGTATCGACCTCGAAGGCGGAGTCGTCGCCGCCCGACAGGCGCACATCGAGGCTCTCGACCAGGTTGCGCGCACTGGCATCGGAGACCAGTCCCGCCTTGGCCACTCCGTCGACAAGATTGCGTACGCTCGAGCCTTTCAGCTCGAAGCTGGGCGGCAGTCCGAGCTGGTGACTGAGCTTTTGATTGGAGACCACGATGCGGCGCTTGGAATCGAACATGCACAGGCCATGCGGCATGTTGTTGAGCGCCGTGTCGAAGCGTTTGGCGAGCAGCGACATGTCGCGCGACGCGATCACCGCGTCGAGCAGCGTGCGTCGTAGCCGTTCGGCGATGAACTTGATGCCGAGAAAGAACGGAGCAAGCAGCGCGGCGAAGATCCAGTGAAAGAAATTTCCGTACAGGATCAGCGCCGCCGTCATCGGCACCCAGGCGCAAAGGATTTGCACGACCACGAATCGTGCGTTGCCAAAGTTGCGCCCGAAGATGCCGGTACAGTAGGCGATCGTCATCGAGAAGCTGACGAGGTGGGCAAACGGATCGGACGTCTGCGAGAAGGCGACGAAACACCAGATCCCGAGCAGCAGGACGGATGCGGACGCTCCGGCGACGTAACGATGTTCCCAGCGCCTTGCCGCTTCGTTCGTCGTCACCGTCGAACGCGCGCGGCCATAGGCGCGCATGATGAGACCGCGAACGCAGGCGACGAGCACGACCGCCAGCGCGCAGCAAAGCAGAGGAATCTCGCCGGTCTTCCAGTAGGTGACGAAAACGGACCCGGTTACAAACAGGGTCCCGGTGAGCAGAGTCCGGCCTTCCTTATAAAGCGAGTCGACCAGCGGCAGGTAGATTTCCGGTGGAAGCGCTTCGCGTACTGGAGCAGGTCGGCGGGTTTGCTGCGCACGACTCATCAAACTGGCACCGTCCGGGTCGCAAGGCCTTGAAACTTGCCAAGAGTATGGCGCAAAGGTCTATCTACCGGGTAAATGTCGCTGTTTCTTGCTCAAGCGACGCCGTAAAAAATTAGTAGAACTGCACCGTCTGCGTTAGCAGACGATTAGCCATCTCGCCGTCCCGCTCGACAAAGTTCCCGGCAAGCGCGGCGGGGCGGCGGGCACGCCGGTAACCTCAACGGCCTTCACCGCGCGCGCTTTTTGGCCTCCGCCTCACGGATAAGCGCCCGCAAGCGCGCCGGAGTCACCGGCACGGTATCGATTTCTACGCCCAGTGGGCGGAGCGCATCCTCGATGGCGCAGACGACGGCCGGGGGCGCGACCATGCGTCCGCCCTCCCCCGCCCCTTTGACGCCGTATTCGGTATAGGGCGACGGCGTCACGATGTGGCCGATGCGGATCTTGGACGGCAGCTCGGCGATTCTGGGAATGAGGTAATCCTGAAACGACGTATTGAGGAGCTGGCCCTTGGCGTCATAGTGAAACCGTTCCAAGAGGGCCGTGCCTATTCCCTGGGCCGTGCCCCCGCGCACGTGGCCGTCAACCGTCATCGGATTGATCATGGTGCCGCAATCGTGGACAGCGACGTAGTCGAGGAAGTTGACCTGGCCCGTCTTCACGTCGACCTCGACGACCGGCATGTGACACATGTGACCCATGATGGGGTAGAAGATGCCGAAATCGCTGTCGCTTTTAGGCAGTGTCGCCAGGGGATGATCGTAGGTGTAGCTCGCCTCCAGGCCGCTGGTCAGATCGGGGTCGTCAGGCAGCGACAGCCGGAAAAAATGGGCCTGCATGGCCACCTCGGCGATCGTGACCTCCAGTCCCGGCGCGCCCTTGACGCCGATCTTGCCGGCGCGGAATTCGAGATCTTGCGGGCCGGCTTCGAGCATGTGGCTCGCCACGCGCCGGAGCTTCTCCTTGATGATCGCGGCGGCCCCGGTGACGGCACCGGTAACCATGACCGTATAGCGGCTGCCGCCGGGACCAGTTCCGGGGAGCCCGTGATCGGTATCGGCGTAAGTAATGCTGATGTCCGCGGGATCCATGCCGAGCTGCTCGGCGAGCACCATCGCCGCAACCGTCTCCGGGCTGTTGCCCCAGCACGGCGCGTGCAGCGAGACGACGGCCTTGCCGGTCGGATCGATCTTGATCGATGCGCTTTCCGGGGAACTGGTCAGCGCAAAGCCCGGAACGCGGTTGAGCATCCAGAATTCGGTGGCGCTGAAAACGCCCTTCTCCTGGCAGCTGGCGATGCCGATGCCGATGTAGCGGCCCTCTGTCCTCGCCGCCTGCTGCTTCGCGCGCCAGTCGTCGTATCCGAGCATTTGCAGCGCCATGTCGAGCGCACCCGGATAGTTGCCGCTGTCGTAGAGGTTGCCGGTCGGAATCTGATAAGGAAACTCGTCGGGCTGGATGAAGTTGTCGCGGCGGAACGCGATCGGATCGAGGCCGAGTTCGGCCACCGCCGCATCGACGATGCGCTCGATCATGAAATTGGTGACCTCGGAACCGAAGCCGCGACAGGCGCCCTGCTGGCATTTGTTGGTGAAGACGGCATAAATCTCGGCGCCGACCGCGCGGATCTTGTAGGGGCCGACGGTCTGCGAAAAGCCGTTGCCGTGGGTGCCGAGGCCGTACTGGAAGTAGGCGCCGTAATCGTCGACCACCCTGTAGCGGAGCGCAGTCATCTTGTGGTCGGCGTCGAGCGCAAGTTCGACGTCATAGATACGGTCCGATCCGTGATTGTCGCACGAGGTGATGTTGTCGATCCTGTCCTCGATGTACTTGACCGGCACTCCGGCCGCGCGCGAGCCGAGCGCGGCAAGCACGGCGACCTTGTGGAGAAAAAGCTTGCTGCCGAAGCTGCCCCCGGCATCGACCGGCACGAGGTTGACCTGGTGGCTCGGGACCTTGAGAGCCGTCGCGATCGTGAAGCCGATGTAGTTATACATCGAGCCGTTCACGGAGATCGTGAACTTGCCGGACCCCTCGTCGAAGCTTGCGACTGCGCCCGCGGTTTCGAGCGGCTGCGCCCCCGAACGCGACCAGCGCAGTCGCCGCTTGACTACGTGAACGGCGCGGGCGAACTCCTCCTCGACCGGGCCGAAGAGGTAGTTACGGTGCTCGGCGACGTTGTCGGGCCCCCGCTCGGGATGGAGCACAGCGTCGCCCCTGGAATTGATGGCATCCATCATGTCGGACACGGCCGGCAGCGGCTCGTAGGCGACCTTTATCAGCGCCACGGCGTCCTCCGCGATGTATCGGCTCTCGGCCACGACCAGCGCCACCGCCTCGCCGACGTGCCGAACTTTTCCAACCGCAATACACCGCTGCACGACCGGCGGATTGGCGAAGCACGGCAGCGGGTCGGTCTCCGCTGCCGCGTCCTCGCCGGTAAGCACCGCGAGCACGCCGGGAAGCGCTTGGGCTGCGCCTTTGTCGATCGACCTGATACGCGCATGCGCGTGCGGACTGCGCAGCACCGCGGCGTGCGCCATGCCCGCAAGCGCAATATCGTCGATGTAGCGGCCGCGGCCGGCGAGGAAGCGCGGATCTTCCTTGCGCAGCATGCGCGTGCCGATGACGTTGAGCTTCTGGTCGGGCCTTTCCTTCTGGCGGCCAGCCGGCGGCGAATGGATCTTTCCGACTTGCGCCATCACCGAACCGCCTTGTCTTCTCGCATCAATTCCACCGCGCGCTCGACCGAATTGACGATGTCCTCATATCCCGTGCAGCGGCAGATGTTGTCATTGAGCCGCAGGCGAATGGTCTCGCGGTCGGGGTTTGGATTTTCGCGCAGCAATTCGGTCATCAACATCAGCATGCCCGGCGTGCAGTAGCCGCATTGCAGGCCGTGCATCTGCCAGAAGGCGCGCTGCAGCGGGTTGAGATTGTTGGCTCGGCCGAGCGACTCGACCGTTTCGATCCTGCGTCCGTCGGCCTGCACCGCGAGCGTGCAGCAGGAGCGTGTTGCGAGACCATCGAGCAGAATGGTGCAGGCACCGCAGACGCCGTTTTCGCAGCCCACATGCGTGCCGGTGAGGCCGAGGCCGTGACGGATGAAGTCGGAGAGAAGAAGGCGCGGCTCGATTCGCCGCTTGTAGAGCCGGCCATTCACCGTCACGCTGATTTCGAAATCGTCCACGATCGCGCCCGCCCGTTGTTTTGCCGAATGCCGCGTCCGCGCGCCCTTCAGCCGTCGAGCGGGAGGCCGGCGCGCGTGCAGGCCGCGCGCAGCATCCGGCGCGTCAGGGTCGCCGCGAGGTCGCGCCGGTAATCCTCGTCGGCCTGGAGATCGCTCGCGGCGGCGAGATTCTTCGCCGCCGCTTCGGCGGCCGCCTCGATGACCGCCGCCGATGCAGCCTTGCCTTCCACCGCTGACTCGGCGGCGGGAATCCTGAAGACGTTGTGGACCCCGTTGCGGAACCCGATACGCACGTCACGGCATGCGCCATAGCGGACGGTCAGGAGGCACCCGCCGGCCATAATCGCGCGGTCGCCGAACCGCTGGCTCACCTCCAGGAAGCAGTAGCCGTGGCCCGCGGACATGCGGGGAATGCGGACCTCGACCAGCATCTCGTCGGCCGTGAGATCGGTCTGGAACGGCGCCTTAAAGAACTTCGCCGCAGTGATGGAGCGGCTCGAGCGCGCGCTGCGCGCGACCAAGGTCGCGCCGAGCAGCGTGACGACGAGCGGCATCTCGAACGCCGGATCGTTGTGGCACAGGTTGCCACCGAGCGTCCCGCGATTGCGGATGCAATGATTGGCGACGTGCCGGTAGGCCTCGACCATGATTGGGCAGCTCGCCGCAACCGCGGAAGAGCGCAGGATGGTGTTATGGGTCGTCAGCGCGCCGATGCGAAGCTCGCTGAACTCCTCGACGATGTATTGCAGCTCCGTGAGCCGGCTCACGTCGATGAGGCGGCCCGGCGAGAGGAGCCGGAGATTGAGCATCGGCACGAGGCTGTGTCCGCCAGCCAGCACCTTGGCCTTGCCGCCGTGCTTAGCCAATGCGTCGAGCGCGGCACGCAGATTGTTCGGCCTCTCGTACTCAAATACGGGAGGCTTCATCGGCCTTCCCTCCCCTTTTTTGATTGCGCGGCGTTGGCGAGCCGCGATTGGTCTTGCTGCGATTGTTTCCGATCGACCACGCCGTGGCAAGAGTCGCGCGAAGAGGGTCGCGATCCGTCCGCCACGCCTCGCCATGCGCCGCCAAACAATGAGGCCGCGACCGGGACAGCAAGCACGACTCGCGGTTGCGGTTTGACGGCCCGCAGTTGAGCGGCTTGGTCACTTGTGATGCATTCGCCGCTTCGGCGTCGCCACGCCGACGCCGCTCGCCGCGATCCAGGAGAAAGTCGATGCCGTTCTCGTTGCCCGAGCTTCCATACCCCTACGATGCGCTCGCCCCCTACATGACGCGCGAGACGCTCGAATTCCACCACGACAAGCATCACCTCGCCTACGTGAACAACGGCAACAACCTCATGAAAGGCACCGAATACGAAGAGAGGCCGATCGAGGACGTGGTCAAGAGTTCATTCTTCGGAAATCCGGCGCTCTTCAACAATGCCGGGCAGCACTACAATCACATCCATTTCTGGAAATGGATGAAGCCGGGCGGCGGCGGCGACCGTATGCCCGGCAGCCTGGAAAGACAGATCATCGCAGATCTCGGGTCGGTCGCGAAGATGAAGGAGGACTTCATTCAAGCCGGCGTCGGTCAGTTCGGGTCGGGCTGGTGCTGGCTAGCCGTCAAATACGGCCGCATCGAAGTGATGAAGACCGCGAACGGCGAGAACCCGCTGGTTCACGGCGCGCGACCGATCCTCGGCTGCGATGTCTGGGAGCACTCCTACTACATCGACTACCGCAACCGGCGCCTCGATTATCTCAGGGCGTTCGTCGACCACCTGATCAATTGGGAGTACGTCGCCGAAATGTACGCCGCCGTCAGATAACGGCTTCCCTCGGCACAGCCGGCATTCGTGTCGATCATCGACAGTCAGACGCCTATTCTTCGTCGATGTCGGTATCGGTATCCGGCTCGGGCTGGCTCTCGGGCGGCGTCAAGCCTTCGAGGCCCTTGAGCAGCTCTTCCTCGCTCATGCGGTCGGTGGTGACCTCGGTGTCATCGGCATCGACCCCGGTACCGGGCGCGCCGATGAGCGGCACGCCTTCGGGCTCCGGCTCGTCGACCTCGACGTACTTCTGCAACGAATGAACGAGCTCTTCCCTGAGGTCCTCGGGTGAAATCGCCTTCTCCGCAATTTCCCGGAGCGCCACGACCGGATTCTTGTCGTTGTCGCGTTCAACGGCGATCTGGCTGCCCGAGGAGATCATGCGCGCGCGGTGGCCGGCGAGCAGAACCAGGTCGAAGCGATTCTCGACCTTATCGATGCAATCTTCAACGGTAACACGGGCCATAGCGCTGCTCCTGGCACGAAATATCTGACGCGAAGCCGAGTTCCCCGCGCGGGCGTTAGGTATCGTCACCGACGGTCGCGCGCAAGGGCGTTGTTCGGCGCTCCAGGGCCGCGCCCGTGGGAAAATTATTCACTTGGCGTCAGCGCGCGGCTCTGTTACGCAAATTTCGGGAGTTTGGTCGCGGCCTCCTGAATTGCCGGGTCACCGCGACGGCGTGCCGCAGCGCTCATGCCTGATGGCTTTCGCCCTTTGGCACGTTGTTTGAAGCAACGCACGCGCCACGGGCCAGGACCTCCGGCGCGGGACTGTTTTGCCCGTCGACCACTCCCCTAGAAGCTAAACCCGTTTTAAAGAACGCCGGAAAGTCGAGTCTATTGCGGCTGATCCGGTTCCATCACGTGAGGTAGTTGCGAGAAGAGGCCATGTCCGCCCAGATCGAGAAAATCGCGCTGTTCATCGACGGCGCCAACCTTTATGCAACAGCGAAGTCTCTCGGCTTCGACATCGACTACAAGCGCCTGCTGCGCGAGTTCCAGTCACGCGGCTATCTGGTGCGTGCCTTCTACTACACCGCCGTGATCGAGGATCAGGAATACTCCTCGATCCGGCCGTTGATCGATTGGCTGGATTACAACGGCTACACCGTCGTCACCAAGGCGACCAAGGAGTTCGTTGACCAGACCGGCCGGCGCAAGGTCAAGGGCAACATGGACATCGAACTCGCGGTCGATGCCATGGAGATCGCGCCGCATATCGACCAGATGGTACTCTTCTCCGGAGACGGCGATTTCCGCTCTCTGGTCGAGGCGGTGCAGCGGCGCGGCGTGCGCGTCGTGGTCGTGTCGACGATCTCCACCCAGCCGCCGATGGTCGCCGACGAATTGCGGCGCCAGGCGGACCAGTTCATCGACATCATCGAGCTGCAGGGAAAAATCGGCCGCGACCAGACCGACCGACCGGCGCGCGAGCCGCGGGAACCGCGCGAGTCGCGCCACACTCCGCAGTTCCTCCAGCGTAGTACCGCGAGCCCGCGCACCGAGGTCGAGGTCGAGGAAGACTTCGACGACGAGTAGCGCGGAGCGCCAGCGGTGGCGCGACGGCACGGCGAGCCCGGCCGCAACTGCCCGCGGTGCCCGCGTCTCGTTGTTTTCCGACGCGACTGGCGCGAGCGTGAGCCGGACTGGTTCAACGCCCCCGTTCCTTCGTTCGGCCCTGCGGACGCGCGTCTTCTCATCGTCGGCCTTGCTCCCGGGCTGCGCGGCGCCAATCGGACCGGCCGTCCGTTTACCGGCGACTTCGCCGGCAGCCTCCTCTACGAGACGCTCGCGAAATTCGGCTTCGCCGCCGGCTGCTACGAAGCGCGCCCCGACGACGGACTCACGCTGGTCGATTGCCGCATTACCAATGCCGTGCGCTGCGTGCCGCCGGACAATAAGCCGACGCCCAAGGAGATCGCGACCTGCCGCGATTTTCTCGCCGCTACGATCAAGGAGATGACCGGGCTACGCGCCATCGTCGCGCTCGGGCGCATTGCTCATGAATCAATCGCCGCGGCACAAAGCGCGCGGCGACGCGACTATCCGTTCGCTCACGGCGCCAAGCATACACTGGGCGCGATTCGGCTGTTCGACAGCTATCACTGCTCGCGCTACAACACGAGCACCGGCGTGCTGACGGCACAGATGTTTCGCAACGTGTTCGCTCAGGTGCGCCAGCATCTGGATCAGCACCCGCCGTGAGGCTGGATTGATTTGCCTGGGCTTCGCTTCGCTCATGAAGCGCGGGTCTGGAAAGACGGACGGGGCGCACCGATGGCGATTCGATCTGCCTCCCGTTCCAAGCACCCCACGTCAGCAACGCTCGGCGTATCCGGAGCGGGTTGATGCCTGACGGTAAGCCTCTGGGCCGCGTCGATAGCGCGAAAGCGCAACTGCGATTGTGGACGCGGACTCCCGTCGGCTACGCCAAGCGCTGGCGCGACAAGGGTCGAGGAGGCTACCGGCACGAACTGGCGGTATGCGCGATCTTTCGCGAAGAGGCGCCGTTCCTCGACGAGTGGCTCGAGTTTCACGCCGCGGTCGGCGCCACGCACTTTTACCTCTACAACAACTTTTCCAGCGATGACTTCCGAAGCGTGCTGGATCCTTGGATCTCCCGCGGCCTGGTGACGCTCACCGATTGGCCGATCCCGGTCGGCCAAATATCCGCCTATCAGCACTGTCTCAAGCGCGCTCGCGGCGAATGCCGCTGGCTGGCGCTAATCGACATCGACGAGTTTTTATTCTCCCCGAAGACCCTGGACATTCGCGACATTCTCGACCGCTATTCGGATTTGCCGGCCCTTGACGTTTGGCAGCGGTTCTACGGGTCCGCGGGACATGTGGCGCGGCCCGCCCTCCCCGTCACCGAGGCCTATCTCAAGTGCGCAGCGCTAAGCATGGGAACTACGGTCAAATCCATCGCCAACCCGCGCATGATCTACAAAGTAGGCGTCCATCGCAGCAAGTATTGGCTTGGCGATAGCCTCGATACGTCGCGACTGCATGTCGAGATCGACCGCAAGCCGGTGTTCGACGTACTGCGCATCAACCATTACTGGTCGCGCTCGATCGAGGACCTCGATACGAAGATTCGGCGCACGGATGCTTCAACTCCGGTTCCTCGCGATCCGGTGTGGCACTTCAACTTCGAGAAGAAGCTCAATGTCGAGACGGACGACACAATCCTGCCCGTCGCCCGCGCCATCCGCGCCGCGCGCAAACCCGATCCGGCAAGTCCCGGCGGATAGCCTTCGTCAGGCGGCGACCGGCTTCGACATGCCCCGCGAGGTATCGGCGTACTTTCAGCGCGCCGATCCCAGATACGGGGCTGGCGGCCCCGGCGTCAGGTGTAGGAGATGAACTCCATCAGCGAGCCGTCCGGATCGCGAAAGTAAACGCTGCTGCCCTCTCCTTTCGCGCCGTGACGCCGCATCGGCCCGCGCTCGATCGCGACGCCGCAACGATCAAGGTGCGCCATCGCCTCCGCGATCGGTCCGAGCCACTCGAAACAAAGATCGCTGTTGCCGGGCGCGACCGGTAGCCGCGCCACCTCCGCCGGCGCAACGCCGGGGCCGTGAACGTTGAGCTGGCTGGCGCCGAAGCGATAGGCATAGCCGACCGCTCGAGCAATCAGCTCAGCGCCCATGACCTGCATATAGAACGCATTGGAGCGCTCCCAGTCGCTGACGTGTATGACGCAATGGTCGAGCTTCACCGGGAGCATCGTCATCCCTTTTGCCGCAACAGCCGGCCGCGTTCGCGCTCCCAGCTGCGCTTCTTCTCGGTCTCGCGCTTGTCGTAGAGCTTCTTGCCGCGCGCCAGCGCGAGCTCGATCTTGGCGCGACCCTTTTCGTTGAAATAGAGCTTGAGCGGGATAAGCGTCATGCCTTCGCGTTCGACCGCGCCGATCAGCTTGTTGATCTGGCGGCGGTGCAGCAGGAGCTTGCGCGGCCGCTTCGGCGCGTGATTGAAGCGGTTGGCCTGCTGGTATTCGGGGATGTTGGAGTTGATGAGCCAGATCTCGCCGCCGCGGGCGTCGGCGTAGGATTCCCCAATCGTCGCCTTGCCAGCGCGCAGCGATTTCACCTCCGTGCCGGTAAGCGCCACGCCCGCCTCAACCGTCTCGTCGATCGCGTAATTGAAACGCGCCTTGCGGTTGTCGGCGATGATGCGGAGCTTTCTCTCAGCTTTCGCCGCCATGCCGCCGTCCCGCGCTCAACGGCTCTTCAGCGCGTCGCGGATCTCGGTGAGGAGAACGACTTCCGGCGACGGACCCGCCGGCGCCGCCGGCGCTTCCGGCGCCTTCAGCCGATTGATGCCCTTGACTGCTGCGAACAGGGCAACCGCGATGATGATGAAGTTGATGACGATGGTAAGGAAACTTCCCCAGGCGAACACCGCGCCCTGCTTTCTCGCCTCGGCGAGCGACGTTGCCGTGACCTTCGACGACAGCGGAATGAAATAGTTGGAAAAATCAAGGCCGCCGGTGACCGCGCCGAGAATGGGCATGACCAGATCGTTGACCAGGGAATTGACGATGGCGCCGAAGGCCGCACCGATGATCACGCCGACCGCGAGATCGACGACATTGCCGCGCATTGCGAATTTTTTGAACTCTTCAAGCATCCGATCCCTCCCTCGCCGGGTCAATCGAATCGCGTCGCCCCCGCAAAGTCGCAACGCGGCCGCCGCCGTCGCGCGGTCGCAGGCCGCCAACCGGCCGTCAATTGATCAGCCCCGCATGGACCATGGCGTCGCGTACCGCCCCGCGCGTCTTCTCGGCAAGCGGCACCATTGGCAGCCGCACGGTCTCGGCGCACTTACCGAGAAGCGAGAGGGCGTATTTTGCCGGCGCCGGATTGGTCTCGATGAACAGGGCCGTGTGCAGAGGCATCAGCTTGTCCTGAATCTTGAGCGCACCGGCATAATCGCCCTTGAGGCACGAGGCCTGGAACTCCGCGCACAGCCGCGGTGCCACGTTCGAAGTAACCGAGATGCAGCCATGGCCGCCGTGCGCCATGAAGCCGAGCGCGGTCGCGTCCTCGCCCGAAAGCTGGTTGAAGTCCGGCCCCATCGCCGCGCGCTGCTGCGACACGCGCACCACATTCGCGGTCGCATCCTTGACGCCAGCGATGTTCTTGAGCTCGAACAGGCGCTTCATCGTGTCGACTGACATGTCGATCACCGAGCGCGGCGGGATATTGTAGATGATGATGGGAATGCCGATCGCGTCGTTGATCGCCTTGAAGTGCTGATAAAGGCCTTCCTGCGTCGGCTTGTTGTAGTAGGGGGTGACGACCAGGACGGCGTCAGCGCCAGCGGCCTCGGCGTGCTGAGCAAGCGCGATCGCTTCCTTGGTCGAGTTCGAGCCTGCGCCGGCGACGACGGGTACGCGGCCCTTGGCCTGATCGATGCACCACGCCACCACCTCGTTATGCTCCTCGTGCGACAAGGTCGGACTTTCACCGGTGGTTCCTACAGGAACGAGCCCGTTGGTTCCCTCGGTGATCTGCCAGTCGACCAGTCCGCGGAACGCCTTCTCATCGAGGGAGCCATTCTTGAAAGGTGTGACGAGCGCGGTGAATGAGCCTCGAAAGCTCGTCTTGGCGGTCATGGCGCGAATTCCTTGGATAAGGGCCCCGGTCGGAAACTGGACGCCTGTGGCGATCCGTTCCGCACAGGGAAATAGATACCGGGTCGCAAACGCCCTTGAAAGCCCCCTCGCCGTTCGGGTGGACAGCGCCCCGCTTTTGCCGTCAAATTCGCCAAAGGTCGCGTGCGTTCGGCGCGTTTAGCTTTTCTTCAATCTTGACGGCCCAAATCTTGCTCACTGCGGAGCTTCCGGAGGGAGCCGGAGGGGGTAGGTGCCACGGCCAAGGGGTCCGAGGTAGTGAGGACTATTCGGCTTATTTCGCTGCTTGCCGCATGCGGTTTCGCAGCATGCGAAGCTGCCGCGTCGCCGGTATCGGGCCCGGTGCCGCTGCCGCGCGCGCGACCACCGATGAAAAGCGACGCCCTGGCGAAGTCTGCGCGCAAGGACGTGACCGCTGCGGCCGTGCCGGTTCCGCTTGCGCGCCCGCAAGTGCAGGCTTTTGCGGCCGCCTCGATGCCGCCAGCAGGTGCGCTCGACTTCTCCCCCCATGAGGCGCCCGCCAGGCTGCCTGCACCGGCTGCCAATCTCGCCATGCCATCGGTCACGCTCCCCGGCGTCAGGAGTGAATCTCGTGGGCGCGCTGCCGCACCGTTTGTGATGGCGGCAACCGCGACGACATCGCCGCTCGATCTCGGTGCGGTCAAGCAGGCGATCGATCTCGCACGCAAAGGCCGCGTCGGTGAAGCGACGAACGTCGCCGGCACGATCTCCGATCCGCT
>Ga0335081_10010787_pt1 | contig 14769 bp, 16 predicted proteins | sample Lox_Sample_35_FD_206713 | JGI IMG/M metagenome (GOLD analysis project Ga0335081, IMG submission 206713) | Soil microbial communities from Loxahatchee National Wildlife Refuge, Florida, United States - Lox_Sample_3.5 | ecosystem: Environmental > Terrestrial > Soil > Wetlands | place: USA... | reverse complement strand
GTCTCCGCCAGCGCGGGAAAATGCCCTTGGAGCAAAGCCTCCACCGCCTCGTCCAGGAAGAAACGGGCCGGCCGGCGCTGACGGAATGTAACATCATCCACCGCCCCGCGATAACGCAGGATTCCGTCCCGGTCGATCGCGAAGACGTGCGGCGTGGTCTGGGCCTCATAGAGATCGGCGACGAAGTGATCCGCGTCGATCAGCACCAGGGGCAGATGGCGCGCCCGGGAGGCGGCCGAGATGCTTGGAAGGGATTCGCTGCGATTCGAGGCGATGGACAGCATGCGAACTTCCTGCGCCCACTGAACGAGCATCGCCGTCAGTGCCTGATCCGTGCGTTCGCAGTGAGGACACTCGCACGACCAGAAGTTTACGATGACGATTTTGCCGCGCTGATCGCTCAGCCGATGGTTCGTGCCGTGAAGGTCAGGCAGGGCAAAGTCGGGTGCGGATTCGCCAATCAGCATGTTCGATCATCAATGGGGATGAGGCTGTTTCTCCGCTTCGAGCTTGGCCTTGAAATTTGCGATCAGGGATTGATATGGAGGATCGTTGATCAAATTGTTCAACTCGAAGGGATCCGTTTGCAAATCATAGAGCTCGGACAGGTCGTTCTCTGTCTCGACATAAACGTAGCGCTCCGTGCGCAGGCCGGCCCAATAGCCGCGTTCCGGCCACGATTCGATCAGCAGGTTGTCCCGCCAGGGCGCGCCATTCATCAGCTTCACGAGCGACATTCCGTCCGCGCTGGCCGGAATGGGCAGACCTGCCAGGTCATAGATCGTCGGGGCAATGTCAATGTTTCCGACCAGGCGATTTTCGACATAGGGTTTTGCGATGAGCGGAGGATAACGCATCGCAAACGGCACGCGCACCGATTCTTCATACTCCGCAGCCTTGTCCGCGGACAGGCGGTGCTCGCCCCACTGCATGCCATTATCGGAAATGTAGAAGATGGCGGTGTTATCCAATTGGCCCGTCTGCTGGAGCTTGGCAACGATATTCCCCACATTATTGTCCAATGACAGCAACGTCAGGATTTGCCGCCGGCGGAATTCATCATTCCCTGCGATCTGCTGCGGCGACATCAGGTGGATGCTGGAAATGGAACTCGGCTTGTTGGAAACATCCGCCTCATTAAAGCTGGGCGGACGATACGGCGGCAGATCCTGCAGGAGCCCTTTGTATTCTGGAGCGGGGCTTGCCGGGGCATGCGGGGCCCGCGCCGCATAGATCAGCAGGAACGGTTTGTCCTGCCGGGAGGCCTGGTCCAGGAACTGCAGCACATACTGGTTTTCAATGTCCGTGATATAACCGCGATGAATGCCCCATGTGCCGTTCACATTGATATTGGGATCCTGGTAGGAGGCCACACTGCCGGGCCACGAGACCCAGGAATCAAATTCCGGTCTGGGTTCGCCGAGCCAGGTATTCAGATATTTTCCGACGAGGCCTGTATAGTACCCGTCCTTATGAAGCGCCATGATCACGGTCTGGTACTGGTCGCTGAGCTTATCCTCGTTGGTCTTTACGCCGTCGTTATGCGCATACATTCCGGTGAAAATGCTGGCGCGGCTCGGGCAGCAGAGGGGCGTGGTATCGATCCCCTGCGCAAAGGTGACCCCCTCATCGAAGATCAGGGCCTTTGTCTGGGGCATGAATTGCATGCTGTCGTGACTCTGGTCATCGGAAATGATGATGATGAAATTGGGGCGCCCCTCTTTGCCGAAAGCGGCGCTGCAGGAGGAGAGCAGGCCTGCCGCAACGAACATCAAGACCAGATGAAAAACTGTTCTCTTCATGGTTTTCTGTGTGGGCCGGATTATAACCCGTTCGAGGCTTTCTGCTCCGGGTCGGCCCCGGCCGGGAATTTTACTCTGGTAAAATCATTCCATGAAAAAATGGCAGTTCTGGCTGGGAGTCCTGATCAGCGTTGCTTTTATCTGGCTGGCGTTGCGCGGCCTGCAACTCGATCAATTTTGGGATGTGGTGAAGGGCGCCGACTACTGGTGGCTGATCCCGGGGATCGCGGTCTATTTTGTCGCGGTGTGGGTGCGGGCCTGGCGCTGGCATTATCTGCTGGGCCCCGTAAAAGAGGTCCCGACCAGGACCATGTTCCCGATCACCACCATCGGATACATGGGCAACAACATTTATCCGGCGCGGGCCGGGGAGGTGTTGCGGGCGGTGGTCTTGAAGCGACGGGAAGAGGTGTCCATTTCCGCTTCGCTGGCGACGATCATCGTGGAGCGCATTTTTGACGGCGTGGTGATGCTGGCATTTGTTTTCGTCAATTTGCCTGAACTCGCAAAGTTAACGGGGCAGTCGGGATTTGTCGGCAACATCCAGCAGGTTGCCGTGATCGGCACCGGCTTTTTTATCGGCGCCCTGATCATCTTTTTGCTGGCGGCGATGTTCCCCTCGATCACGATCAAAACGGGCCAATGGTTCATTGAGCGCTTGTTGCCGCAGCGCCTTCGAGGGCAGACCAGCGCGTTAATGCATAAATTCCTCGACGGTTTGGCTTCCCTGCGTTCGCCCTTCAGCATCCTGATGGTGTTCATCACTTCTCTTGTCATTTGGCTGCTGGAGACCAGCAAATACTGGCTGGTGATGCACGCCTTTAATTTCAGCGTTTCGTTCTTTGCGTTGATGTTGATGAACGGGATTGTGAATCTCGCAACGACCATCCCATCCGCACCCGGGTATATCGGCACATTCGACGCGCCCGGCATTGCCGTGCTGACGGCTTACGGAGTGGATCAGGCCACTGCCGCGGGATACACGCTCGTTTTGCACGTGGCGCTTTGGCTGCCCATCACGCTGCTGGGCGCCTATTTTCTGACGCGCGAGGGGATCCGCTGGAGCGATTCGCTGCGCACAGAAACAGAGCTGAATACGTAGGTGCAGCGCGGCGCGGTGCCCTACCAAGGATATGGATCGAATGAAGATTGCAATCGTCGGCGCTGGATTTGGAGGCATGGCCGCGGCCTTTGACCTTCAAAAAGCCGGACATCAAGTTACGATTTTTGAATCCGCAGATTACGTCGGCGGGCTGGCGAGCGGATTCAAGGAACCGCATTGGGACTGGTCTGTTGAAAAGTTTTACCATCACTGGTTTCAAACGGACAAACCCATGCTCGACCTGATCCGTGATCTGGGTTGGGAGGATCAGGTTCTTTTTGCGCGGCCGTTGACGGTGGTGTACCACAACGGTCAATTCTATCCTTTCGACTCCGTGGTCAAAATGGCATTGTTTCCCGGACTGGGCTGGGGGCTGGATAAAATCCGTTTTGGCTTCGTTGGGTTATTCCTGCGTCTCACCAATGACTGGCGGTCCCTCGAAAAAGTGACGGCCGACTCATGGATGCGGAAATGGGCGGGCCGGAACGTTTACGAAAAGATGTGGAAGCCGCTATTGATCGGCAAGTTCGGCCCCTACTATGCGGATGTCAACATGGCGTGGATGTGGGCGCGCATCAAAGCGCGCACCACCCGGCTGGGCACCTTCCAGGGCGGCTTTCAGCGGTTTGCCGACAGGTTCGCCGGGCGTCTTCGCATGATGGGCGTCGAGATCCGATTGGGGACCCGCGTCAAGTTCATCAAAAGAGAGCCGAATAAAGGCTGGTTGATCGACGCGGACTGGATCGAGTCGTTCGACAAGATCCTGGTCACCACCTCCCCGAATCTGATGGTCAAGATCTGCCCCGATCTGCCCGAGGATTATTTGCGCGGTCTGCTGGAGCTGAAATCCATGGGCGCCGTCGTGATGGTGCTGTCGCTCGAGCAGCGACTTTCGGAGCAGGGTTATTATTGGTTCAACCTGCCCAAGGCAGCGGGCTATCCGTTTTTGGCACTGGTGGAACACACCAATTTTGTGTCGCCCGACAATTTTGGCGGCGATCACATTGTCTACGCCGGTGATTATCTTGAAGAGGGTCATGAATATTTCTCGACGAGCGATGGCGAATTGCTGGAACGTTTTTTGCCTGCCCTCAGAAAATTCAATCCGGAATTTGACAGGAAGTGGATCCGGAAAGTCTGGGTGTTCAAGACAAATTATGCCCAGCCCGTTCCGCTCGTGAACCATTCCAGGAATATCCCCTCCATTGAAACACCGATCGAAGGATTGTATTTCGCCTCGATGAGCCAGGTCTATCCATGGGACCGCGGCACGAATTTTGCCGTTGAGATCGGAAGACGCGCCGCGCGGCTGATGCTCAAATGAAGCGGGGATCCGGCCATCGGGAAACAGCTTGAAGGCGGGACCCCTCCAGGGCCACCATCTATTTGACATAATTTCAGCACCACAACTTCACAACACTTTCATCATCGTCCAGTAACATGGAAATGGCCTGCTCCCGCAGGTTAATGGAAGGAAATACGCGCTGTGATCCGTGCAAAATGGCTTCTCCTCAGTCCCATCCTTTTATGGGCCGTGCTGCTGGGCGCCTGCGGCCCCTCCCGATCGACGAACGCAACCGACACGCTCGATGCAATTTATACCTATGCCGCACAAACGATTGCGGCCCAGGACGCGTCCGGCGCCCAGCCCACGCTTGACCAAAGCCCCGCAGTGATCGCGACGGCTGCGCCCTCCGACATTGCCTCTCCGACCAATCCGCCTGCGCTGGTGTTTGCCCCCCCGACCTCGACCGCCTACGCGCCAACGGCCGGCGGAACCAGCTGTGACGGTGCCAGCTATATTTCAGATGTAACCGTTCAGGATGGTACGGTCGAGGGTGCCGGTCAGACCTTCGTCAAAACGTGGATGCTGCAGAATACCGGCTCCTGCACCTGGGATGCCAATTACAGCCTGACCTTTGTCAGTGGCGATCAAATGGACGGGATCAACACGAAGATCGGCGCTCCGGTCAGCCCAGGTCAGCAGGCCGAAGTATCCGTAACGTTGACGGCTCCGACCACCGCCGGACAATATACGGGTTATTGGCGTTTGGCCGATGACTCCGGCGAACCGTTCGGAGTGACCGTGTATGTGGTCATCGATGTCAACGAGGACGCAACGGCAACCTATGAAGATACCCAAACGCCTGCAGATACCGCGACCAATACCCCCATCACCTACACACCCACTCCCAGCAATACACCGACCCCCAGCAATACGCCGGGTCCCAGCAAGACACCCACGCCCAGCCATACCCCCGCGCCCAGCCGGACGCCCACGCCCAGCCGGACGGCAGCTCCCAGCAAAACGCCCACCTCTACCAGGACCCCGGTCCCCAGCAAGACGCCCACACCGACAAAGTAGCATACGGAGCATGGTCTCTGCAACCGCAGCGGCCCTGCGAATGTCCCAACCCGGCCGGATCCAAAGAATCCCTTCCCTTAATATGCCTGAGTGCGAAGGAATTTCCTTCGCACTCGCCTGCATTCATGCTTTCCCGTATCCCATTCTGCCGAGCAGATGATCTTTGAGGATAAGCTGATGATAAAGGGCGGCGAGAATATGCAGGGTAAGCAAAACGATCAGGATGATTGAGATGGAGAAGTGAAGCGGCAGAAGTAAAAACGCTGCATTGAATCCCCGGCGGCCGCCCGGACGCGGACCGTTTCCTGGAGGAAACGCAGGCGCTCCCCCTCCACCCGCTCCGGGAGTGGAAAATGCACCAGGCGCGCCTGAAGGGGGACGGGGAAATCCGCCCCCGGGTCCGAAGCCGGGACCGCCTGTTGCTCCGAGAAAAGCCGTCTGGAAACGACTGGTCTGGACGGAAAAGATCAAGCCGACGACGGTTATGGCGAACACGAAGAAATATAACGCATAGTGGACCAGCCTGGCCAAAACGTTCAGGGCCTTGGAGCCGGCCTCGGCTGCAGCCGGCTTCGGCGTAGCAAGCCGGATGATAAAACGGATCACCAGCAGGAGGAGGATTGCCACTCCGGCCGCCATGTGGATTTTAAGAATCGGATCTGTGCCGCGTACGCCCCCGCCGCCCGAGGTCAGGATGGGGCGAATGTAGAAATAGCCAATACCCAGATCGGTGAAGACGAACAGGGCGATCAACCAGTGCAGTGTGACGAGTGCGGGATGGTAACGTTTGGGATTATCCATGGGGTCTCCTTCTTTGGCGAAAATTCCGGGAAATATAACACCAAAACCTTATAAGTTGATGAAGATTGGATCTTGAATTTCATAGAATTTAAGACATCCGAGGTATCGGCTTCGGATGTCTGTTTGAGGAGCAGAAACCCTGCTCTCGATCTGACCTGTCCTGATTCCATGAGGTGACAGGCAGATGAAATCTCATGGGGTGATCGGGAGCACGTAATCTTTTGTCCCGGTTTGCCCTGAATGATTCGTGCCGTAGCACCACACATTGAGCACAAAGTGGAACGCACCGGCTTCCTGCGGTGTCCCTGAGATTAAAACCGCGTCCTGGCCGGTGAGCCTTTGGAACAGCAGACCCTTTGGAAGATTGCCCCGCGAGATGGAAAATTCCCCGGCCGGTGTTTCATTGTTGGTGATCTTGATGATCACGAAGTAAAAAACGCCGACCCGGCCTTTCGGCATGGTGTCCGGCGCGAAACGCAGGGCAGGTGTGTTCAGAAGTTGGCAAGAGATGGTCACCAGGAAAGTCAGGACCACTGCCAGCATGACGATCTGGCGATTGTGTTTCAACGCATTTTGCATTTTTGGCTTATTCCCCGATCCGGTGCCCAGGGCGAAATGCCGTTGCGAAGTGAAAGGTTTGGAGCATCCTAATTGTCCTCATCAGATTGATGGAAAGTATAAATCAGAAATCGGGCAAAACACAACACTCCGGATAAGAGATTCTATTCAAAAATTAATGTAAACCTACTGAAACTTAAGTTGACCTGCTTTCCCATTCCGGGGAGAATCCAGGATGCCTAGATCTGGCGGAACGAGGTCAACATGCCCGACAATTCGCACGCAGACAGAAAATCACATATGCCGGAGAATTCCCTTCTATTTGAAAGGATCATCCCGGCCCTGCTGATTCTGATGGGGATCCTCACGGTTGTGTTGATCTTATTCGCGGCCGCGATCCTGCTCGGCATCATTCATTTCTAAGTTCGAATCAGAGGAAACCATGTCCATCAATCAGATCCTGCCCTTCATCTCGACAGCCATCATGCTGGGATTCACCGTTTATGTCTTTCAGCGCTACTTTGTGCGCCGCGCGCCGCACTTCTTGTTCTGGGGAATCGGGCTTGCGATGTTTGGCGCCGGGAGCTTTTCCGAGGTGTACCTTTCCCTCGGTTGGAGTCGCGCGGTCTTTGTGATCTGGTATCTGTTCGGGGCGATTCTCAATCCGGCCTGGATCGGTCAGGGCACGCTTTATCTGCTGGTCAGGCGGCGCTGGGTCCATGTGGTATCGGGCATCCTGATTTTGGCGAGTCTGGTGAGCGCGGGGTTGATGCTGTCCATTCCGATCAATGACAGCTCTTTCCATTTGGGGACGCCGATCAGCCAGCAATACCGGGCTATTATTCCACCTGCTTCCTTCAATCTAATTCTTATCCCGACCATTATTTTTGGAACCGCCGGCCTCGTTCTGCTGGTGGGCGGGGCGCTCTATTCCGCCTTCTTGTTCTGGCGCAAGCATGTCCTGCCCAATCGGGTCATCGGCAACGTGCTGATCGCCGTGGGTGCGCTGTCCGTGGCAACTGCCAGCGAGCTGACTCATCTTGGTTACGGCCAGTTCCTGTACCTGGGAGAACTGCTGGCCGCGGTGTTGATGTTTGTCGGATTCCTGACCGCTGCCAGACCGCAGCCGGATGAGATCGCGCAGCCGGCGGCCGCCGCCGCCGGTTGATCACCGGGAATCCAGGGACCGTCGCCCCGCCAGGCGACGGTCCCTTTTTTAGAATCTCCTCGCAACTATCGGTAACAAGTGTACAATTGAACGATAAATCGTCAACGCCGCGACTGCGGCGTTCCCCATACACAAAGGAGATTTCCCATGTTTCACACCATCATCATCGTCGGCAATGTGGGCCGCGACCCGGAAATGCGTTATACGCCCGCGGGTCAGGCAGTGACATCCTTTTCGGTTGCATCCAACCGCCGTTATTCCTCCTCGAACGGCGAACAGGTCAACGAAACGATCTGGTTTCGCGTCTCCGCCTGGGGGAAGCAGGCCGAGATCTGCAATCAATATCTGAAGAAAGGTTCGAAGGTCCTGGTGGAAGGACGGCTCACGCCGGATAAAAACACGGGTGGTCCCCGCATCTGGCAAAAGCAGGACGGCACCTCCGGCGCATCGTTTGAAGTCACAGCCGGGACCGTCCGCTTCCTGAGCTCACGCGGCGAAAGCGATTCTGGCGCCGGTGCCACGGCTGACACGGGAGATATGGCCGTGGCTCCCGCTGAAGATGATATTCCATTTTAATTTTTCGATGGGCGGCTCACTGGGTCGCTCACCCTGATTGGAGACCCGCATGTCTCTTCCTACTCCTCCGCCCTCCCCTTCTCTTGAAATCCCGCCTGGGCTGGATGTGGTCTACGCCAACCTGGCGCGCATCTCGCATTCTCCCGCCGACCTTGTGATCGACTTTGCACACATCCTCCCGGGGGAAGCCAAAGCCGCCGTCAAGGCGCGGGTATTGATGTCGCCGCTTTCGGCGAAGCTCCTGATGCGGGCCCTGGCCGAGAATCTATCGCGCTATGAATCCGCCTTCGGGGAAATCGTCGTTCCCAATACCTCCCTGGCCGAGAATCTCTTTCGCCCGCACCCGCCGCCCGAGCCTCCCAAAGAAGGCAAGGCTTAAGGATCATGATCATTATGCACAAACTGGAGAGTATCGCCGAACAGATTCGGCGCAGCTTCGAGGCGCGCACCGCATCCCGCGATCAGGCCCTGGCCCAGGCACGTCAGTTGACGCGGGCCTGTTCCCTGGCGATCCGTGCCGTTCATCGCGATGAGACGGATGTGATGCAGCAGCATTTGTCTGAGGCGCGCACCTTGGCTGAGCTTTTAAAGAACGATCTTGCCCAATATCCTGACCTTTTCTATTCGGGCTATACCCAGGATGCACTGAAGGAGTTTGTCGAGGCCAATGTGACCTGCGCGTTGATCCAAAACCAGGCTCTGCTCACGCCCGAGGAACTGGGGGTTGCCCCCTTCACCTATTTAAACGGCCTGGCGGAAGTGGTCGGCGAGTTGCGGCGGCGGACCCTGGATATTCTGCGCCATGGTTATTCGCAGGAAGCGGAACGTCTGCTCGGAATCATGGATGATATCTATTCCGTATTGGTTACAATGGATTACCCCGACGCCATCACCAACGGCCTGCGCAGACAGACGGATCTGGCGCGCGGTATTATTGAGAAAACGCGCGGCGATGTCACGTTCAGTCTGCGCGGCGAACATCTTGAACAAGCGATCGGGAATTTGAGCGCCAAATTGAACGGCGGGGGGCCGCAGGCCGGGCAGAGAGGCGCGCCCGCGATCTCATCGGATGCTGACGATTAAACTATGGCAAAAACCGGAAAGCGTTATCCCCTGCTCGTCTATACTCACATGATCGATCGCTGGTGGCCGGCCATCCTGCTGCTGGGTCTGGCGCTGGCAGCACTCGCCTGGCCGCTTTATCAAAACCCCTTCATGCGCCTGGCCGAACCGTGGCGCTGGCGGGCCATGGCCTGGCTGGGCGGGGTAGTGATATTTATATCCCTGGTCATGGCATCCTTTCGCAAGAGCGGATATGTGCAGCCGTTGGGTGACCATCTGCGGCTGGTGACACCTTTCCTGCGGATGAACATTTCATATCGCCGGATCCTTCGGACCTCCACGGTCAGCATGGCCGCCACATTTCCCCTCAAGGGTCTTTCCAGCTGGCGGCGGGAAATCATCCGGCCGCTCGCCAGCCTGACGGCGGTCAAGATCGAATTAAATGCGTTCCCGCTGCCTCCTGCCGTATTAAGATTTTTCCTTTCGCCCTTTTTTTTCAAAGACAGCACGCCCCATTTCATCATTCTGGTAAGGGATTGGATGGGCTTCAGCATGGAACTGGAAAGCATGCGCGTCAGCGGCAGCAGGCCTGAGCAGCGGCATCCGGACCACTCCATCCTTTCCAGATTACCGAGGAAATGAACATCTATTTTGCCTGTTCCATCACCGGAGGCCGTGAATTTGAAGGCGTCTATCAGGACCTGGCCGCGGCGCTCGTGAGGGATGGTCATGAGGTGCCGACCGCGCACCTGGCGGAATCCAGCGTCCTGTCGCTGGAAGCGGTGGTGGCGCCGCGTGAAGTCTACGACCGCGATGTGGGTTGGATCCAGGCCGCCGGCGCCCTGATCGCCGAAGTCAGCATCCCGTCGCACGGCGTTGGATATGAGATCGGTTTTGCGTTGAACGCGGGAAAGCCGGTGCTGTGCCTGTTTCAGGAAGGGCGCAAGGTCTCAAAAATGATCAGCGGGAATCCCGATCCGCGGCTGCAGGTGAGGGCTTACCGTGATTCCGGCCAGGCGGTCGCATTAATGAGAAAATTCCTGGCTGAATTGAAATAATCGGCCAGATCCGGCAAAAGCATTTGTGAATACTATCACTATTATTTCATGACATTTGATAATCCCAGGATTCCGGCTCCGGCGTTATGATAAGGGTGGAGACGGAACAAAGACACCTCCAAGATGCTCCTCACTGTCTCCTCCTTTGGCGAAAGCCGCCGCCGGATAACATCCGGCGGCGGCATTTCTATCTGCATCCTGGGAAGGCGCGGCGAATTCTACGGTTCGTAGGCAGGCAGCACCACCGTGAAAGCGGCACCCTGTCCCAGCTTCGATTCCACCCACACCCGGCCCTGATGACTCTCCACGATGGATTTGACGATGGCCAATCCGAGGCCGGTGCCTTTTGGACCTTCCAGCACATTGCTGGCCCGGTAGAACTTTTCGAAGATGCGGGACTGCTCATCCAATGGAATGCCGGGGCCCGTGTCGCTGATCTCGAAAATGAGCTGGCGCTGCTCGGTGCGGATGCGGATCCGGATGGTGCCCTCCTCGGGAGTGTATTTGATCGCGTTCCCGATCAGGTTATCCAGCATTTGACGGATCCGAATGGGGTTGGCGCGCAGGGCCGGCAGATTGGGTGCAATGTCCTCGTCAAGATGAAGTTTCTTTTGTGTGATCAGCGACCCGAGCATGTCGAGTGAATATTGAAGGACGCCTTCCAGTTGGACGGATTCGCGGCGCGTATCAAAGCCGGCTTCCAGCCGGCCAAGGTCAAGCAGGTCGTTGATGAGAGTGGTAATGCTCTGCACGCTGGCCTGAATTCGTCCCAGAAATTCCTGCTGCTGCTCGTTGAGCGGACCGACCCGCGAGACAAGCTCTGCGTAACCCAGCACGGCAGTCAGCGGAGAACGCAGATCATGCGAGACCGTGTGGACGAAGTCGCTTTTGATCTGGTCCAGTTTTTTGAGATAGGTGATATCGTGTATCGTGATGGCCGTGCCGATATCCGGGATGGAGGTCTGTTGGGCATTCAGGACCCGCCCGTCATCGAAATTCAATTCGTGATACTTGACCGGATTTTCCCTGGAGCGGAGCAGGAAGGCCTGCAGGTCCGGATTTTGGATCACCTGCAGGACGGGTTGACCTACGACCGCGGCAGCTATGTCAAACGTCTGGCGCGCGATCTGGTTCATGAACAGGATCTTGTGTTCCTGATCGAGGACGATCACGCCATCTTCGATGTTGGCCATGATGGCTTCCAGTTTGTCGCGTTCCGACTCGGAAAGCTGGGCCCGTTTTTCGAGGGACGAAGTCGTGCGCTTGACTTCACGGCGGATCCAATCGCCCAGGTGGCGGGCACGGGCCAGGCTTCGATCCGCGGCGTTCACAACATCCTCGGTGTGCAGGGGCGGATAAAGATATCCGCTTAGACCCGCCTGCAAGACGGCTTTGATGGTCCCCGTCGTATCCCTTTCGGCAAACAGCAGAACGGGCAGGGTGGGAAATCGTTCAAGTTCGGCCTCGGCGATTTCGATCCCGCTCCGGCCCGAAAAGTGTTCTGCGATCAGCAGGAGAACCGGTGCGGATTCGGCCAGGATTTTTTCCAGCCCGGCGCAGTCCTGGGCGATCGCGACCTCATAATTGACGGCCAGCAGGGCGCGCTCCATCAGGTGCAGGCTTTCCGATTCATCCAGTGCCAGCAGGATCAGATCGCGGGGGGTCATCCATTCCCTTTTTTCGCGGCATCCGGCGCGATCGTTTTTTCGGCGGAACGCGCGAGGCGTTGCAGAGAACTTTGGATGGTTTTGAGAGCCTGTTCCTGCTCGGAGGTCAGGGACCCGGGTTTGCCGGAGAGCAGCGCTTCCAGGGGATAGAGGGAAACCTGCATTTCGTCGCGGATGGATTCCTTTAATGATTCAAGCATGGCGAGGCGGTGTTTCTCATTAAACCGGGCGGCCTCGACATTTTGCTCGACGACGCGGAATAGTCGTGCATTGACGAGCGAGATGGAGGCATAATCGGCGACGGCTTCCAGCAGGGTCTGGGCAACCTTATCGATCTCGCGCTCCGCTTTGCGGACGACGATCAGCAGGCCGATCACTTCACTCTGGACTTTGATCGGCACGACTGCGGCAGATTTCCCGAGCGCCGCCACCTTGAATTTTTCGAGAGGGGCGCCGTGGATGGAAAGCGTCTCCGCCGAAACCGCCACCAAGGAACTGATGCCGTCGTCCAATGGCTGGTTGATTTTCTTGGCCCAGCTCTCCGGCAGGTTGCGGTGCGCGGTCAGCAGGAAGACGCGTTTGTTCTCGTCGCGGACCATCAGCCAGCTCGTTTCGGCTTCCGCGACCTGCATCGCGCCCTCCACGATCTGATCGAACAGCCGGCGTGGATCGGTGGTGGAGGTCACGGCTTTGCCGATGGACAGCAGCGTGGTCAGTTCGCGGACCGTGCGCTGGAGTTCCTGGTTGGCGGCTTCCAGCTGACGGTCCAGTTGGAGGCGGGCGCGCGCTTCATGCGTTTGCTGGAGGGCGCGTTCCACCACGCGCACCACCTCGGCGTCGCGGGCCGGCCACAGAATCACATCCGCCGCGCCCAGCCGAAAACTGTGGATCGCGCTTTGTTCCTGCCCCTTCTCGGCAATGACGATCAGCGGCGCGCTGATCCCCTGCGAGGTCAGGGCAGTGATCAGGTCCTTGCCGCTCAAGCCGGGCAGATTGAGATTGGCGATGATCAGATCCGGAGGATTATGAACGGCCGATTTGATCGCGGCGGCCGCGTCTCCCGTCAGGGTCAATTGGTAGCCCAGCGGCTGGAGCGCCTGCCGCCCGACCAAATCGCTGATGTCAGGATCGCTTTCGACGATGAGAATTCGTTCCCCGGTGGATGCCATGGTCTCCTTAAGCTGAGGAGTTGTCTTGCCAAATGGATATTCTAACGCAAAACTGTGCCATATGGATAAGGTTCGATTACAATTGTTGATGATGGGTGAGCGCTATAATTTCCGAAACTGCAGCATCGCGGCCGTCGTTCCTGCCTACCGGGTGGCGGGCGAGGTGGAGGGCGTTTTGCGCGGCCTGCCATCCTATGTCCGCCATATCATCGTGGTGGATGACGCCTCGCCCGATTCGACCTCCGCGATCGTAGCGGCTCTCGCCAAACGCGACAGGCGGCTCGTTCTGTTGCGGCACGATCACAACCAGGGCGTGGGCGGGGCCATGGTGACAGGTTTCCGCAAGGCGTTGGAACTCGATGCGCAGATCGTCGTCAAGATTGACGGCGATGGACAAATGGATGTCAGCCGTCTTCCGGACTTGATCCTGCCATTGATCGAGGGCAAAGCGGATTACGCCAAGGGCAATCGCTTCCGCGATTTTATTGCCCTGCAGAGAATGCCATTCATCCGCCGGCTGGGGAACATGGGACTCGGTTTCCTGGCCAAAGCGGCGACCGGTTATTGGAACGTTTTTGATCCGACGAACGGCTTTCTTGCCATCCGCACCGAGATCCTGGCTCAGCTTCCCTTGGAACGAATGGATCCTTCCTATTATTTTGAGACTTCCATGCTGGCGAATTTGTATTTGCTGGGTGCGGTGGTGCGTGATGTGCCGATGCCCGCGCGTTATGGGGGCGAGGCTTCCAGTTTGATCGTCCAGCGGGTTTTGTTTGAATTTCCGTTTAAGTTATTTGCGACGTTTCTGCGCCGGATGGCATTGAAGTACTTCATTTATGATTTTTCCATGGGGACGGTTTATCTGGTGGCGGGCATTCCGCTCCTGTTGTTTGGTTGGATTTTCGGGATTGTCAAATGGGTCGAATATGCGAGTCGCAATATCGCCGCACCGACCGGCACGGTGATGCTTCCCACGCTCACGGTTTTGCTTGGCATTCAACTTCTGCTGTCCGCGGTCGAGAGCGATCTGCATTCCGTGCCCAAGGAACCGCTGTGCAAGCCTCTGTGAAGACCGCTGACTTCAATAGAGCCCGAACGGCCATCCGGAGCGCGCTGAGCGAATCAGAATCCGGGCGTTTGGATGGAGCTGCATTCCGCCGCATGCGCATCCCAACCCCTTCGTCAACCGGCGCGTGCCGGACTTCGGCTGCAGGGAGGGCGGGATGCTTCCATTTCTGGGCGGGCCGGCCGCTCACGCGGTCGCGTTGGATGTGGACCCCGCCCCCATTGTGCGCATGAAGAAGTACATCACTTTTCCGTCCCCGGTGGAAATTCATGACACGGATTTGTTCCCGCTCGACCAATTGCCTGCGGCGTCCTTCGATTTCATCGCTGCTCTCGATGCGCTGGAACACGTGGCAGATCTGCCCGGCATGCTGAC
>Ga0335081_10010786_pt1 | contig 14770 bp, 18 predicted proteins | sample Lox_Sample_35_FD_206713 | JGI IMG/M metagenome (GOLD analysis project Ga0335081, IMG submission 206713) | Soil microbial communities from Loxahatchee National Wildlife Refuge, Florida, United States - Lox_Sample_3.5 | ecosystem: Environmental > Terrestrial > Soil > Wetlands | place: USA... | reverse complement strand
TCCATTGGCGCGCGCGAAGCGTCACCACAACGCACAGCGGCACGATCGCCGCGGCGAGCCAGGCGAGCGTCGAATATTCCACCGCGTCGATGCCGCCCATCAGCCAGCGCGCGATGGCGAAGGATTGTGAAAAGCTCGCGAGGCTGTTCAGAAACATGATGAAGGCCAGCGCCATGCTGTTCATGGTGACGCCGCTCAGCAGCAGCGTGAAGGAGGAAAGCCGCCGCCCCTGGACCGCGATCGCCAGCACCACCGCGAGCACCAGCGCCGCGCCGGCCAGCGACAGGAGACCCACCCAGCGGAATCCAAAACAGATTCCCAGCACGGCGCCTACCGACGCGCCGGCCGAAACGCCTAGCGTGTAAGGCTCGGCCAGCGGATCGCGCAGCATGCACTGGAACAGAACGCCGGTGACGGAAAGTGCGGCACCGGCGAGCAGCGACAAAAGGACTCGCGGCAGACGCGCGAAGAACAGAATTTCGTAATCCGGCGTGATCCGCGCGAACGCGCGCGCCAGGCTCACATGCGTCGATCCGATCAGCGGCGCGACAATCGCAACGGCGATCAGCGCCGCCAGCGACAGCCATACGGGCCGCATGCGGTTACGCTTCATAGTGCAGCCTGCCCTGGTGCATGCTCGCGCGCACTCCGAAAACGCGGCCGATCAACTGCGGCGTGAACACTTCGGCGGGCACGCCATCGGCCGCAATCGAGCCGTGGTCGAGCACCAGCACGCGGTCGGCGAACTGGAGCGCAAGATTCAGATCGTGCGTCACCGCGACCGCCAGCATCCCGTCGCGTCCGAGATCGGCCAGCAGGCGGTACATCGAGATCTGGTGCTTGAGATCGAGAAACGTGGTGGGTTCATCGAGCAGCAGCGTCTCCGGGCTCTGCGCGAGCGCGGAGGCGAGCACAACCCGCTGGCGCTCGCCGCCGGAAAGCGAACGGAAATCGCGATCGCGAAACTCCACCGTGTCGGTCACCGCCATGGCGCGCTCGGCGAACTGAAAATCGTCAGGCGATTCGAACCAGCCGCCTCCGTAGGGCGTGCGTCCCATCAGCACCACCTGTTCGGCGGTGAAGGGGAATTCCAGCCGGAACATCTGCGGGAGAAAGGCGACGCGTCGCGCGAAATCGCGGCGCCGCCAGTCGCGGATCTCGCGATCGGCGTACATGCACGAGCCGGAGTAGGGCTGGCGCAACCCCGCCATGATGCCCAGCAGCGTCGATTTTCCCGCTCCGTTCGGTCCGGCAATCGCGACGAAACCGGCTGGCGCGAGTTCAAAGCTCGCCTCGCGCAGCCCGTAGGCGAATCCGGCGCGTTGGACGCGATAGCTCATTTCGCTCCGCGATGCAGCATTTCGAAAATCGACTGCGCAGAATCCACCACGCGCGGCCCGGGGACCATGTACATATCGGCGGCGACGGCGTAGACGCGATGATTCCGCACGGCGGCCACCGAGGGCACGCGGTTCCATAACGCCACCACCTCGCGCTTTTTCTCGTCGCTGACGTTCACCGTGTCGGCCATATCGCCCATGTCGATGATCACCTCGGGATCGCGCGCGATCACTTCTTCGAGCGAAACGTTCGGGTAGGGAGCCAGCGCGTCGTTAAAGATGTTCGCGCCGCCGGCAATCCGGATCACGTCATTTAGAAACGACGCGCGCCCCACCACCACCAGCCCGTCCAGCCGCCCCTGCGACCGCCCCACCACGAACATCATGCGCACCGGCTTGTCCGCGGCAGCACGCGCGCGGATCGCGTCGAGTCCCGCGCGAATCGAGCCGACCAGCTTCGCAGCGCGGTCTGGCACGCCGCCCGCCTTGCCGACTACGCGGATCGATTCGTAAATCGCAGCGATGTTCTGCTGGTCCACTTCGACGCTGCGCAGATGCATGTTGGCGAGCCGCGCGCTCAGGCGCACCGGGTTGGTCTGGACGATCACCAGGTCGGGCTTGAGCGCGGCGATCGCTTCCAGGTCGGGATTGATGTAATCGCCGATTTTGGGCTTCGACTGCGCTTCCGGCGGATAGCGGCAGAATCGCGTGACGCCCACCACGCGGTCGCCCAGGCCCAGCGCGTAGAGCATTTCGGTGATGCTGGGGGCGGTGGAAATGATCCGCTGTGGCTGCGCGCGGATCGCCGCGGCGCAGGTGAGCAGAAGGAAGCAGCGGCGAATCATGAGAACGTTCCCCCTCGAAACGCTTCAAGCGCGCGAGGAACCGGTCTCCTGACTCGCGGCCGGCGAAAATTCAAGCATCCTTCCCGCTCGCGCAGTGGACACCCAAGCCGAAATCGCCGCTTACAGTTGCGGGGCAGTGGCGGATTCTCACCGCCTTCCCGTGCATTCCTCAGAGACAGCTTATCAGATGCGCACGAATCGTCTTGCCTCGCGGAGTATCTGATGCAGGGTGCCCATGTTCTCGGCCTCTTCAAGGAACAGCCGGACGGCCGCTTTCAGATTGGCAAGCGCCTTTTCTTTAGTCCCGCCACACGAGGAGACGTCGAGTTCAAGGGCGTGGGCCACGAATGTGCGCCCTCCCTTGAAAATTCGGGTCGTGAATGGAATCTCCATACCTCGCCCAGTACCAAGATAACCCGCAGCGCCTTGACCCCGCACCTCGCCGATCCTTAATATTCTAAATAGGGGCTCTCTACAATGACTTCGCGTGCGCGCGAGATTCTGCACGAGATCGTCGAGGCATACATCGAAACCGGTGAGCCGGTCGCCTCGCGCGCGATCTCGCGCCGGCAACACGATCCCTTGAGCGCCGCCTCTATCCGCAACATCATGGCGGATTTGACCGAGGAGGGCTACCTTTCGCAGCCGCACACCTCGGCCGGACGTGTTCCCACCGCGCAGGCTTTTCGCAGCTACATCCAGTCGCTCACGCTGCGCAAGATGGCCGCCGACGAGCTCGACCGGCTGCGCGAGGAGTTCGGAAGGCTCGATAGCGTGGAAGCTCGCGTGGAGCGCACCTCGCGCGTGCTCACGGAAATGACGCGCAGCGTGGGGATCGCCGCCGCGATTCCGCAAACGAGCCCGGCGCTCGATCAGATCGAGCTGGTGGCGCTGCCGGATAAGCGCGTGCTGATGGTGGTGGTCACGCGCGATTCGCAGATCCGTAATCGCGTCCTGACGCTTGACGAGCCCATCGATTCGGAAGAGCTGGCCTCGATTCGCAACTACATCAATCGCAATTTTTCGGGCTGGACGCTCGAAGCGGTGCGCAAGGAGCTGGCCGCGCGGCTGGAGCAGGCGAGCGCCGCTTACGACGCGATTCTCAAGAAAGTCACGCAGCTCTACGAAAAGGGCATGTTCGACTTCGGCGCCGCGCCCGAGGTTCATATGGGGGGCGCCAGTTACCTGGTGGGCCTCGATCTGCACCTGACGCGCGAAAAGATGCGCGAGCTGTTCAGAGCGCTCGAAGAGAAAAAGCGCATTCTGGAGCTGCTCGACGGTTTTCTGGAACATCCTGTGGGTGAAATCGCGGTGCAGGTCGGCCTCGCCGAGATGCATCCTTCAATGCGCGAGCTGTCGCTGGTGGGGCTTCCTGTTGTTCTTCCCAACGGAATTTCGGCGGTGATCGCCGTCCTGGGACCTATGCGGATGAATTACACGCGCGCGATGAGCGCGGTGCAGCACGTCGGCAAGGCTTTTTTGGGCGAGTAATTCGCTGACCGGGGTCGCGACCTTAGAAAAGGCGGAGAAAAAACCGACCGATTTCGAACCGCGCACAACGGATGTTAACCTAGGATTGTTGGGAGCAACGTGCGTGTCTGTGGATAACATCGAAACCAACGCCGACCAGGCCGGCGACGGAAGCGCGCAGGACAACCTTGCCGCGGTTACGGTCGAGCGCGATCAGCTCGCCGCCGAAAAAGCCGAGCTCCACGATCGTCTTCTGCGTAGCCAGGCCGAATTCCAGAACCTGCGCAAGCGCACTGAAAAGGAACGCGTCGAGCTGTTCGAGTACGCCAGCATGGAGGCCGTGCGCGTCCTGCTTCCGGTGCTCGACGATTTCGCGCGCGCCATGAAATCGGAGTCCACCGACAAGGAATACGGCGCCGGGATCGAATTGATTTATAACCGTTTCTACGACACCCTCAAGAAACTCGGGCTGGAGCCGATGGAAAGCGTGGGCAAGCCGTTCGATCCGCAGGTGCACCACGCGGTGGACATGGTGGAGACGGACGAGGCGCCGGATCATACCGTGCTTGATGAATTTCAGAGAGGGTACAATTTCAAGGGCCGGCTGCTGCGTCCGGCCATGGTGAAAGTGGCCGTCCAGCCGGCGTCGAAATGAGCGTGACCAAGCGCGATTACTACGAAATCCTGGGCGTCGAGCGCAATTGCGATGAGCAGGCGCTCAAGAGCGCCTATAAGAAGCTCGCGCGCCAGTTCCATCCCGATCTCAATCCCGGCGATCACACAGCCGAAGACAAGTTCAAGGAAGCCAACGAAGCTTACAGCATCCTGAGCGATCCGCAGAAGCGTGCCGCTTACGACCGCTTCGGCCACCAGGGCGTGCCGGGAGCCGCGTCGCAGGGCTTCGACGGCGCAGCCGGGTTCCCCGACCTGAGCGACATCCTCAGCGACGTGTTCGGGTTCTCCGACATGTTCGGCGGATCGCGCCAGCGCCGCAATCGTCCGCAGCGGGGCGAAGACGTGCGCTACGATCTCGAAATCGGATTCGAGGATTCCATGCGCGGATTGTCCGTCGATATCCAGGTTCCGCGCCTGGAAGAATGCACGCGCTGTCACGGCAAGGGCGCCGAGCCGGATGACGGTCTCACCACGTGCCCCACCTGCCGCGGCCGCGGCGAGGTGATTTATCAGCAGGCGTTTCTTTCCGTGCGCCGCACGTGTTCGCAATGCGGCGGTCGCGGCCAGATAATCCGCCGTCCGTGCAAAGAATGCAAGGGCGACGCCTACATCCGGCGCGAGCGCAAGCTCAAGGTCAACATTCCCGCCGGCGTCGATAATGGAACCCAGTTGCGCCTGTCGCAGGAAGGCCAGCCCGGCATCAACGGCGGGCCGCCGGGGGACCTGTACGTGGTGTTGAAGGTTGCCGAGCACCCCATCTTCGAGCGCCACGAAAGCGACCTGCACTGTACCGTGCCGGTCAACATCGCGCAGGCGGCGCTGGGCGCGTCGATCGATATTCTGACCTTCGACGGACTTCAATCTATCAAGATCCCCGAGGGCTCCCAGGCCGGAGACCAGCTTCGCCTGAAGAGCCTGGGCGTCCCGCACCTGCATGGGGGCGGGCGCGGCGATCTGTACGTGCACCTCGACGTGAAAGTTCCCACCAAGCTCACCCGCGAACAGCGCAAGCTGTTCGAGCAGCTCCAGCCACTTCTGCCGGCCGAAAATGAGCCGTCGGAAAAAGGCATTTTCGACAAGGTCAAGGACTACTTCCTCTAAGAGCATTGAAAAACTCGTATTGACCTCACTCACAGGCTGAAGCTTGTGGCACAAACCAGAATCAGCAGCTTTTTTCAAACAAGTTCCTAGAGGGGCGCGAGCTTCGCAGAAAAATAACTTCATCGGCGGCAATCAGATACGGGATTGTCCTCTTGACCACAATCGCAATTTGCGATATTATGATCGCAAATTGCAATATGAAGCTGGGCGAGAAAATCCGCTACCTCCGGCTGGTCGAGGGCACCCTCCGCGGGCTGGGCCGCGAGATGACCCAGCAGGAGGTCGTGCGCGCCCTCAGCCGTGAGCTCAAAAAATCCTTGAGCCAGTCCTATCTTTCGCAGATCGAGAGCGGGGCGCGGCCGCATCTGACCAACTCGACGCGCATGCTGCTGGCGAAATTTTTCGGCGTGCATCCCGGTTACCTGGTCGACGATCCGGAAGGTTTCCACACGGAGCTGATCTCGGACGCGCGCGTCAATGAAGACCAGCTCGACCTGTGGTTGATCAGCGGGGCGGAGCGTTTCGCGCGCGATCCCCACATCAGCCAGGCGCTGCTCAAGCTCGCCGAGCATAGCGATTCGCGCAAATGCCTCATGCTGCTGAAGCTGATTCTGGAAACGCCGCAACTCGCCGACAGGCTGTTCGCGGTGCTGGATCCCAACCGCACACGCGAGCTTCGTGCGGCTGAGAACTCGCATCCGGCGCACTGGGAGTCTGTATGAGCCTGGAGTCGTTTTACCTGCTCTGCTTCTTCGTCGGCTTTCTGCTGACGGCGGTCGCGTTCGTGTTCGGCGCGCTGCACCTGCCGCACTTTCACGGGCCGCACGCTCGCGTGGCGGTGCGGGCCGGCGTGCGCGGCGGGGGACGCGGAGGAATTTCTCCCTTCAACTTCGGGACCCTGGCCGCGTTTCTCGCCTGGTTCGGCGGCACCGGATTCCTGCTGGAGCGCTATTCGGCGATCTGGCTGATTCTCGGGTTTTTTCTTTCCGTGGTGAGCGGACTGGGCGGCGCGGCGGCGGTGTTCTGGTTCCTGTTGAAGCTGGCCGAGCGCGACCAGCCGCTCGATCCGGCGGATTACGAAATGATCGGAGTGCTGGGCCGCGTTACCAGCCCCATCCGCGAGGGAGGCACGGGCGAGCTGCTGTATCAGCGCGACGGTTCGCGTAAGGCAGCGCCGGCGCGCAGCGAGGACGGCGACGCGATCCCGCGCGAAACCGAGGTGATCGTCACCCGGTTTGAAAAAGGCATCGCCTATGTGCGCCGCTTCGAGGAGATGAGCGGCGGGGAGTATTAAAAGGAGAGTTCCATGCAACCTTCCGTTGAGATTCTTGTGATGGCCGGCCTGATGGTGCTGGTGCTGCTGATGCTGATGAGCATGTTCGCGCGCCTGTACCGCAAGGCGGGCCCGCATCAGGCGCTGGTGGTGTACGGAATCCGCGGCACGCGCATCATCAAAGGACGCGGCACGGTGATTTTCCCCATGGTCGAAACCTACCGCGAGCTGTCGCTGCAACTGATGTCGTTCGACGTGGTGCCGCAGCAGGACCTGTACACGATGCAGGGCGTCGCGGTGACCGTCGAAGCCGTGGCGCAGATCAAGGTGAAATCCGACCCGGAGTCGATCATCACCGCGTCCGAGCAATTCCTCACCAAAAGCGATGAGGAGCGCGACGGGCTGATCCGGCTGGTGATGGAGGGCCATCTGCGCGGCATCATCGGGCAGCTTTCCGTCGAGCAGATCGTGAAGGAGCCGGAAATGGTGGGCGAGCGCGTGCGCGACACCTGCGCCGACGATATGACCAAGATGGGCCTGGAAGTAATTTCGTTCACCATCAAGGAAATCCGCGACAAGAACGAATACATCATCAACATGGGGCGTCCGGATGTGGCGCGCATCAAGCGCGACGCCGATATCGCCGCGGCTGAGGCCGAGCGCGACACGCTGATCAAGCGCGCCGAAGCGACTCGCGCCGCCGCGGTCGCCAAGGCACAGGCCGACCAGGAGCGGGTGCTCGCCGAGACGCTGTCGCAGGCGAAGCAGGCCGAGGCTTTGCGCGACCTGGAGATCAAGAAGGCGCAATTCCTCGAATCCACCAAGAAGCAGCAGGCGCAGGCCGATAAAGCCTACGACATTCAGACCAACGTGATGCAGCAACAGGTAGTGGCCGAGGCGGTGAAGGTCCGCCAGGTGGAAAAAGAGCACGAAATCAAAGTGCAGGAAGCCGAGATTCTGCGCCGCGAAAAAGAACTGATCGCGACCAATTTGAAGCAGGCCGAAATCGACCGGCAGAGGATCGAGACGCTGGCCGCGGCCGAGCGCCAGCGCCGCATCGCCGAAGCCGAAGGCGCCGCGGCCGCCATCCGCACGCAGGGCGAAGCCGAGGCGGAGATCATCCTGAAGAAGGGCGAAGCCGAAGCCAAAGCGATGAACGTGAAGGCGGAAGCCTACCAGGAGTACAACCAGGCGGCGGTGGTCGACAAGCTGATCACCAGCCTGCCGGCCGTGGTGCAGGCGATGGCAACGCCGCTTTCGAACATCGACAAGATCACCATCGTGTCCACCGGCAACGGGCACGCCACCGGCATGAACAAGATTACAGGCGACATGGCCGAGATGGCCGCGCAGATTCCCGCGCTGTTTGAGACGCTGAGCGGGATGAAGATGTCGGATCTGCTGAGCAATGTGAGGCGAATTGGAGATAAAGCCGAGAAATCGAAAGCTGTTGAGGAGTAAATTATGGCACTACTCGAACGCGTGGCGACGCTGGTTCGCGCAAATCTCAACGATTTGATCGACAAGGCGGAGCAACCCGAAAAAATGATCAAGCAGGTGATTCTGGACATGCAGAATCAACTGATGCAGGTGAAGACGCAGGTGGCGATCGCGATCGCCGACGAGCATCTGCTGATGAAGAAGCAGAAGGAGAATGAGCAGACCGCGGAAGACTGGGTCCGGCGCGCGGAACTGGCTGTCGAAAAGGGCCAGGACGACCTTGCCCGAGCCGCGCTCGACCGGTCGATGACGGCGAAGAACATGGCCGCCAGCTTCGCCGAGCAGGTGGCCGATCAGAGCGCGCAGGTGGAGACGCTCAAGACCGCGCTCCGCAAGCTCGAGCTGAAATTGCAGGAGGCGCAGAACAAGAGCGACGTCCTGATCGCGCAGCACCGCCGCGCCCGCGCGCTCACCCGCGCAAGCGACGCGCGTATGGAAATGAACGGCGAAGCGAATACCGCCGCTTTCGATCGCGTGAAGGACCGCGTGCAGCAGGAAGAGGCGGTGAGCCACGCCAAGGCGGGGATGGCCGCGGACAATATCGACGACCGGCTCGCGGCGCTTGAAAAAGACGACAGCATCGAAAAGCTGCTGGCCGAGATCAAGCAGAAGAAGAGCGGGAACGGCAACAAATAGGTCAGCCCGCGAGCATATCGTCGATCATGCTCGCCGCGATCTGGCTGGGCGACACGCTGTAGGTACCGGTCTGAACCGCCGTGGCCAGTTGCCCCAGCTTCTGCGGGTCCACCGAGAGCTGCGCCGCCATGTCGGAGATGTCGACGCGGTCCGAATTCTGCCGCTTCGATCCCGCGCCGGTCTTGGACGGCGCGCCCGCGTTCGCCATCTGCGCGACCGCCTGGGCCAGGTTCACACCGCTATTGTCAATTCGCATTTATTTGGACTCCTGATCGAGGCCGGACGCGATCATGCGCGCCAGGCCGAACCCGCCATTGTTGGCGAGCAGTTGGGAAAATTGCTGGTCGGCGACGTCGAACATCGTCGCGCTTTCGTTGTCGCTGTCGTCGTCTTCGGCTTCTTCGCGCACTCCCTTCAGCATCTGGCCGATGAGCAAGGCTTCGAATTGTTTCGCCGCGCCGGCCGCGTCTTTGGGCATGGCCTGTCCTGTTCCAATGTTGAGCAGTGGCGAGATGGGGGTGGTCATATAACCTCGATATCCGCTTCGAGCGCACCGGCAGCGCGGAGATTTTCGAGAATCGCGATCACGTCGCGCGCGGTCGATCCGATGGCTTGCAGGGCGCGCACCAGTTCTTCGACGGTCGCGCCTTTGTCAAGAATGATATTTTTCACCGGCGCTTCCTTCGCCTTGACGGCGGTTTGCGGAACCAGCATGGTCTGGCCTTGCGAAAGCGGCGCGGGCTGCGAGACTTCGAGCTTGGTGCGAATCTCCACGGTCAAGGGGCCATGCATGATCGATGCCGGAGAGATGCGGATGTCGTTGCCTGCCACGATGGTCCCGGTGCGCTCATTGATGACGACCTTCGCGGGGCGATCGGATTCGACGCTGAGACTTTCAAGATCGGCTACAAACTCTACCGTGCGCGAGGCGAACGACGGCGGCACGACGATCGAGATTACAGCGGGGCTGTCGGCGCGCGCGACAGGATCCTTCTGCGCGTAATGTTTATTGAGCGCATCGGCGATGCGCGCGGCGGTGATGAAATCGGCGTGCAGAAGCTGGAGCTTGAAATGGCCGGCCGGAGCGATGGAGGGAGGCGCGCGTTCTACGATCCCGCCCTCCGGGGTGCGGCCGACGGTGGGGTGGTTCACAACGGTCGAGTTTCCGGCGCCGCCAGCGATGAACCCGCCGGTGACCACCGGACCCTGCGCGGCGGCGTAGGTCTGGCCGTCGGCGGCTTTAAGCGGAGTGAGCAGGAGCACGCCGCCTTGCAGACTTTTCGCGTCGCCGATGGCAGAGGCGGTCACGTCGATCTTGGTTCCCGGCTGCGCGAACGCGGGCAGCGTCGCGGTGACCATCACCGCGGCCACGTCGCGAACCTGCATCTGTGTGGGATTGATGTTGACACCCATGCGCTGAAGCAGGTCCGCCAGCGATTGCGTCGAAAACAGAGTGAGCTGCGTATCGCCGGTGCCTCTGAGCCCCACCACCAGGCCGTAGCCGAAGAGCTGGTTGTCGCGCACGCCTTCGATCGCGACCAGGTCCTTGATCCGCGTGGGTTCGGCGGACGCGGAGGCGAGGGCGGCCAAAATGAGAATCGCGGGCTTCATCAGAATGGCAGCAATCCGAGCAGGAATCGATATAGGAAATTCGGACGGCGGATGGCGTCGCCGACCACGCCCTTTCCGTTGACCTGCAACTGAAGATTCGCCACCTGGAGCGAAGAGACGGTGTTGGCGGTGGTGACGTCGGCCGGACGAACCAGGCCACGGACCTTGATGGTCTGCTTTTCGGAATTCACGCCGATGTCCTTGGTGCCTTCAATCACCAGCATTCCGTTCGCGGTTACGTCAATCACACGAACGCTGAGCGTGGTGGTCAAGGTCATGTTGCGCGAGGTCTGCCCGGTCCCGGCGAGTTCCTGATCGCCGCTCAGGCTCAAGGGATTGACGATGCGGCTGGCCGCGTTCAGCACGCCATAAGCCGCCGTGATCTGATGATTGGCCGAGGTCTTGCGCGAAGACTGGGTCCCGCCGGAAGCGACCGCGGAGAGATTGTCGGCGACCACGATGGTCAATACGTCGTCGATGCGCGAGGCGCGAACATCACGTGCGGCGTCGGATAGGTTGCCGTTGGGGAGAAACAGCGAGCCGGGAGACGCGGTCAGCGCTACGGTCTGCGCTAGGAGCGAAATCGGAAGGAAGGCAAAAAGCAATTTCATTTGTGAATGGAAACCTTTCCCTTGGACTCGATGCGTGCCTGAAAATAGCGATCGTTTTCGGGATTGCGCAGCAGCACGGTTTCGCCGATCCGGCCCGACGTTTCGGCGACGGCGGCGAAGGTGATGAGCGCCTGCCCGACCGAAACCTCAACGTCGACTTTTTCGCCGCGCTCGACATCGTGCGGGGAGATCAGCATGTTGGAAAAAATCGGCTCGCCCGGCCTGATCGCGCGCGCGGTTTTCTTGCCAAGCGCGGCGTCGATCGAGGCGATCGGCGAGGGACCGAATGGAAATCGCGGCCCGGTTCGCATGACGAGTTCATCCGCGGCGATCACTCCCGAAGGTGGGATGGGAGCGGCGGCTTCGACCCAGGTTTGTTCGGTGGTGACGCGCACTTTTGCCCAGACAGGCACGCTGCGATGGTCCGAATATGCGGCGCGGCCTCGCCAATATCCTTCGGCGCCGAGGCCGGAGCGGGTGAATTCGAGATCGCCATCAGGGACGGGGAGCCGGCTGAAGTCGTCAATTTCGATTTTTGCGGCATCGAGGTTGAGCGCTTTCTTGAGAATGGGAAGAAGAAGATCGATGCTCAGCAGATGAGTGGCGCGCTCGAAACAGATTTCGGGAGCGGGCGGAGGAATTTCGATGTGATTCGCGCGCGCGAGGCGCAGAAGCTCTTCGGGACGGAGAATACGTCGCACGCCGGGGATGGGCGTCGCGCCGATCACCGCATCGGGAGCAACCGATGAGAAAACGGCGCTCGCCGCGGCGAGATCCTTGCCCGTGATCCGATCGCCTGTGACCGCGTGGCATCCGAGGGCGACTGCGATGGCTAGAATCATTGCGTGACGTTGTTGACTTGCTGATACATCTCGTCCGCGGCTTTGACCACTTTGGTGTTGGCCTCGTAACCGCGCTGCGCGATGATCATGTTGACGAATTCCTGGACGATGCTGACGTTCGAAGATTCCAGATACCCTTGCTGCAAAGTGCCCAGGCCATCGGCGCCGCCGGGAGCTCCGGTGATTGGCTGGCCGCTCGCGTCGGTAGGGAGAAAAAGCCCGTTGCCGACGCTGTTGAGTCCTCCGGGATTCACGAACGTGGCGAGCTGAATCTGTCCCGCGATGGTCGCGGCGGTTTGTCCAGGCTGCGTGTAGCTGATGGTGCCGTCGGTCGCGATGGTCACGGTCTGCGCCTGCGCGGGAATGGTGATCTGCGGGATCAGTGGATTGCCGTTGGCGTCCACGATGTTTCCATTCGCGTTGAGCTGGAAATTTCCGGAGCGCGTGTAGGCGGTGGTGCCGTCGGGCTGCTGCACCTGGAAAAATCCTTTGCCGTTGATGGCGATGTCCAGCGTGTTATCGGTCTCGGTGAGGCTTCCCTGGGTTTGAATGATCGTGTTCGCGGTGGGACGGGTGCCAAGGCCGAGCTGCAGTCCGCTGGGCACCACCGTCTGCGATCCCGCGGCCGCGCCGGGCTGGAGAAAATTCTGATAAAGCAGGTCCTGAAACTGAGGACGCCGCGCTTTGAAGCCCGTCGTGCTCGCGTTCGACAGGTTGTTGGCGATGTTGTCGATGCTCATCTGCTGAGCGGTCATGCCGCTGCCGGCGCTGTACAATGCCCTGATCATAAATTCCTTTCCTCAAACCACCTTGGCGACCTCTTCCAGGCCGCGCTTGCTCATGTCCGTACCGACGGAGATGGCTTTCTGAAGCATTTCGAACTGCCGCAGGATTCCGACCAGCTTCACCGCCGATTCCGAGGTCGCCACGTTGGACTGTTCGAGCTGTCCTTGCAGCACGTCCGTGCCTTGCGCCGCCGGAACCGAGCTCTCGGTGGACGCGATGTAATAACTGTTGCCAAGCTTGTTGACCGCCAGCGGATTCGACGCCGGATCGGCGATCTCGATCTGGCCGATGGTCGCTCCGCCCTGCGCGACGGAGCCGTCGGTCCCGATGCTGACCGGTTGCGCCGGGTCGACGTTGATGGGATTTCCATTGTCGAGCGTGTTGCGCAGCGTGTAGCCGTTGACGGTTTCGAGCTGATTATCTTTGGAAATGCGAAACTCGCCATCGCGCGTGTAGACGATCCCATTGGGCGAGTTCAGCGCGAACATTCCTTTGCCCGACAGCGCCAGGTTCAACGGATTGCCGGTCTGGACCAGCGAGCCCTGCGAAAAATCGGTCCACTGCGTCTCGATGGTAGGGAGCTGCTCATCATAGAGGTTGTAAAATTCGCGATCCGTTTTGAAACCCGCGGTTCCCGCGTTGGCGATGTTGTTCGCCAGCATGTCGAGCGAATCCAGGCGCGTTTTCATTCCGCCCGCGGCCGAGATGAGCAGTGGATCCATTCCGGCTTCAGGAGGGAGCAATTCGAACGCCGTTCTCAATCCCAAGCAAATCGAGACGATATGGTCAGCAGGCCCGGAATGGGATCGCGTCGCGGTGTTCCATTTCGAATCGCGTCCCATTTTGAAGCGACTTTTTGCCGGCGACATCCTTAGATATTTCTTGGCTTTCACGATGGGCACTCACCTGCACTCATCGCTCGCGTGAACGCGATCGCGGCCATGCCACTCGATGCAGGGACCTGGGCGGCGCTTGCGCCACCGCCGGTCGCAACGCAATTAGGAAGCTCGTTTGTAAAACTCCTGGCGACGCTCGACGGAACGGATTCGAAACCTGCTGCGGGAAACATCGCCACAACGTCGCGGCCTGTGACGGCCAGCTCGCAACAGGTAGCGGGTGCGATGATCCGCTCCATGCTGGGTGTCCCGGTGCCAGGCGTATCCGTGAGCGTCCCGGCTCCGAGCGTTCCGTCGGGCGGATCGCAGACGGATGCCGCGGCGCCGCGAAGCACGCGAGCGATGCCGGCAAGAGCGTTATCGATTAGCGTTCCCACTGCGCAACCCGAAACACGGACGACGAAAATCGCCGTTGCAAAAGCGGTGAAGACGGACGTGCCGGCTCCCGCGTTGCGCGGTGTTCCTCCGCTTCCGGTCGCAATCGAGAGCACGGAGCCACAGGCCGTAAAGTTCGCGGATACGAGCGCGAACGCGCTCATCCGCTCCGTTCTAGGCATCTCCGCGCCTCCCGAGGAGGAGCACGTTGCATCGGAGCAGGCTGGGGAGGTGCCCGACACGGACGCGCCGGTTCGCCCCTCCACTCCTGACGACGACCCGGTCTATCCAGCGCAGTTCACGAATACACCGGTTACATCGCCCGTCACGAGATCGCATGCGCCGGTCCGGAGCTTCACTCCCGACGAAAACCCGGCTCATCCTGCGCAATTCACGAATACGGCGGTTGCGTCGGCCGTCACGAGATCGGGTGCGCCGGCTCGTTCTGTAGCCCGCATCAGCGCGGCGCAGATTCGGGAACAGGACCCGGCGGGCTCCGCTCCCACGACGGCGACGACACTGCCCCGCCCCAGCGCTCCGGTCCAAACGCTGATTTCCACTCTGCGCACGTCACCTGCGGCGCGCATCGAAATCGAACCCAGGCGAGCGCGTGAAGTCGCGAATGCCGGAGCGTCAATCCAGCCTTCCGCGGCGACGACGAAAGGCGATTCTCCGGATCCCGTGGGCACGGGGTTCAGCACGCCGACGATCGAAAGGCGCTCCGGATCCTTTTCGGCAGCTTCGGAAGCGGCGTCAGATTCATCGATTCCGGTTGCGCCGCTGGCAAGTTCAAACAGCGGCGCGACTCA
>Ga0335081_10010785_pt1 | contig 14770 bp, 14 predicted proteins | sample Lox_Sample_35_FD_206713 | JGI IMG/M metagenome (GOLD analysis project Ga0335081, IMG submission 206713) | Soil microbial communities from Loxahatchee National Wildlife Refuge, Florida, United States - Lox_Sample_3.5 | ecosystem: Environmental > Terrestrial > Soil > Wetlands | place: USA... | reverse complement strand
CTGCGCCGCACAGACCTGAGCCTGAGCACGCGGATCGCCTCCGTGCGGTGGCAGATCACCCAGCTTGGCTGGGCAACCGACCAGGGCGTCCCCCAGTCCGAGGCCGGTGAACGCCAGGTTGCCCTGGACGCCCAGACCACCGCCGTCATCCGCGCCGGCCGCCGCAGGCAGGAGAAGGAGAAGGCCGCCGCTGCCGATGCCTGGACCGACTCCGGGTTCGAGTTCACCGCCGAAGACGGCTCCCCGCTGCACCCGGCGGCCGTGACCGGCCAGTTCGAGCAGCTCGCCTACCTCGGCGGCCTGCCCCCAATCCGCCTGCATGACCTGCGCCACGGCGCTGCCACGCTCCTGCTCGCCGCCGGGCACCACAGGAAAGTCGTCCAGGAGACCCTCGGCCTGTCCTCAATCACCATCGCTGCTGACACCTACACCAGCGTGCTGCCCGAGCTGGCCCGTCAGTCCGCCGAGGACGTCGCCGCGCTGGTGCCCATCAGCAAGATCACCGCAACCGAGCAAACATCGAGCAAACCTCCGCGCGGGAAGACAGAGAAGAAGGCCGGAGAAACGGAGAAAACCCAGGTCAGGGGCACGTGAACGCGTGCGCCGCCAGGGACTTGAACCCCGAACCCGCGGAGATCGGGGTTTCATCTAATCGTTGTTCATCGTTAGTCGGCGTTTCTCGTTGCTACCTGCGATGTTGTGGCGCGACGATGATCTTAGCAAGTCCTCATCCATCGTCACTTCGCATCGTTTTGTGGGGATTAAATGGGACGGCCAAGCTTGCCTCTCGGTACCTACGGCAAGGTCAGGATCTACGGCGCCACTGGCAGCTACCGAGCTCGGACGCTCTACCGGGACTTCGACGGCGTAACCCGACCGGTCGAAAAGACCGGCGCCACGAAGGCAGCGGCCGAACGCAAGCTCAAGGCAGAACTGCGCGACCGAGTTCGTCGAAGCGGCGGTGAAGAGATCACCGCTGACACCAGGTTCGCGGTCGTAGCCGAGGCCTGGTACCGGGAGGCGATTGACGCTGGGCGCTCCCCTACCACCCTGGAGGCCTACCGCGGCTGCCTCGATCGCCACGTGCTCAAAGGGCTTGGATCACTGCGATGCCGGGAGATCACAACGGGGATCGTCGATCGTCACCTTCGAGCCATCGCTTCCAACTACGGACCCGGGTCGGCCAAGATGGCTCGATCGGTCACCTCGGGCGTCTGCGGTCTTGCCTGCCGGCGCGATGCGATGCCAGCCAATCCGGTGCGCGAGGTGGGCACGTTGCCGAAGGCACCAAAGAAGCCTCGGACAGCCTTGAGCCTTGTCCAGGCTCGTCAGTTCTTGGCACTCGCCAGCTATCACGATCTCTCGGTTCGCCGTGATCTGCTGCCGCTCGTGATGGCCATGATCGGCACCGGCGCTCGTGTCGGTGAGATGTGCGCGCTGTGTTGGGATGCCCTCGACCTCGACCAGGGGCTAGTTGAGATCCGAGGTACGACGGTTCGGCTCAAGGGGCGCGGGACACTTGTCAAGCCCTCTCCGAAGTCCGAAGCTGGAGAGCGCATCCTTCGTTTGCCGTCGTGGCTAGTGGGGATGCTCGGGGCGCGGCTTGAGAATCCGCGGCCGTCCATCACCGAGATCCCGCTCACAACTGGGGCGCTCTGGCACTCGTCGCCGGTCTTCCCGTCCGAGCATGGCTACTTGAGAGACAGGCGGAACACGGCAGCCGATATCAAAGAGCTGTTCGTATTCTGCGGGCTACCCGATGCCAGCTCGCATCTCTACCGGCGAAGCGTGGCAACGATCATGGACGAAGCAGGGCTCAGCGCTCGCAACGGTGCCGACCAGCTCGGCCACAGCCAAGCCTCGATGACCATGAACAGCTATTGGGGTCGCGGCGTCTCCGACACCGGAGCTGCCCGAGTCCTCGAAGGACTGGCTTAGAACCTCAAAGCCAAATGTCTGGGGCTACCGGGACCCGGCTTCAAGTACCTCAATCTCGTCGTTGAGCCTCGGCGAGATGTGCTTCGGCAGCTTCGCGCGCTGCTTCGGCCCCCTGGCGGGCGGCCTCGGCGGCTTCGGCTCGCCGGGCCTGAACCGCCGCGGTTTCCTGCGCCGCTGCTAGGAGCGCTTCGGCGCCTTCGGCTCGCATCACTGCCATCTGGGCCTCGTGTCGTGCCTCGTTTGCCTCGGCTCGGGCTGTGTTGGCCTCGTCAATCGCTGCGCTCGCCTGCTCCCGGGCCTTCTGCTCTGCCTCGGTAGCTTTACGGGCCTGGGTCTCGGCGCGGGCGGCTCGGGACTTGTCGTCGGCGGCTTGGATCTCTGCCTCGTGTCGTGCGGTGTCGGCTTCGCTGGCTTTGTGCTCGGCGGTGGCGGCCCGGGCGATCGCCTCGGCTACATCTGCCTCCGCCTGGCGCTTTGTTGCCTCGGCCTGGGCGATGGCTCCTTGGGCCTCGGTTTCGGCCTGGCGCTTTGTTGCCTCGGCTACTTCCCTCGCTGCTTCGGCTTCGGCGGCCCGACTCTGTGCGGCTGCTGCTGACTGGCGTGCAGCTTCGGTTTCGGCCTGAGCAGCTTCAGCTGCCTCATCGGCGGTAAGGCGTGCTTGTTGTTCTGCTGCGGTTTCGGCCTGGGCGGCGGCGACAGCTTGGAGCGTCTCGGCACGGACGGCTGCCAGCTCGGCTTGGACTGCCTCGGGGTTGGTGGCCACCTGAAGATGTTCGGCGGCTTGCGTGCTCAGAGACTGGAACTCCCCTAGCAACTTGGCCAGACGTGCCACGGTCTCTCGCAAGGTGGCACCGGCGACACTGGCGGGCCGGTCGAGGGTTTCGGACTCACCACGGCCAGCGCCTTGACCACGACGAGCCCGGAAGGCCGTCGAGGCGTTGTGCTCGGGGTCGTCGCAGTACCGGCTACGACCGCCCGTGGCAGGCGGAGGTGCTACCGGCCGTTCGCAGCCAGGGAATGCGCATGTTGTCACGGGTGCAGAAGTCGTATCGCTCATGTCGGAAATCCTAGCGGACGTTCATTCATTTATCAATCTAAATAACGTACGAATGAACGACTGAACGAACGTCCCATAGTTGGTCGGTGAGTAAGCGGGCGGTCGCTTTAAGTTCACACAGTTCCGGCGGGTCCCCCGAGGCATTTCCCCTGGCCACCTGGCAGGGCTGAGATCACTCAAGACAGTCCGAGCAAGCAGGCCGTTCGAGACAAGGTTCGTCGGCTCGACCAGAAGGACGAACAACGGCTAGTCGGCGATCAAGACGCCGATGTATCGCTGAGTCTCGGTTGCCTTGGCTTGGCCACACTTCAGCCGAGACCGGATCGTCCGAATCGACGGCAGTTCCTTCCTGTCAATCTCGGCCTTGAACAGCTCGTGCAGACCTGGCAACGGAGGTGTGTACTCCACGTCGGCCATGCGGGCGTGACGGACCATGGACAGGATCAGCTCGGCGCATCCGACGAAGGCATAGCCCGGCCACGCTGAGAGCACACTGCCGAAGAAGCCAAAAGGAAGGCCGTAGACCAGGTTCGCCCAGACCGTCATCCCTACCCCACTGAACAGCATGACTCGGCCAAGGACGGGACTGGGGGCTTGCCGGCGCGCAAACCACAACAAGACGAGCCCGCTCGCCAACACGTCGCCGTCGATGCTGAGAGGGATGAGACCGGCCGAGAGTGCCGACTGCCCATGAGTCCGGGCCAGGTCGAAGAGGTGATTGAAGCTCACCACGGCCGCCGCGCCAGCAACCCCCAACACAGCAGCGACGGTCAGGCGGCGGGTGAAGGTCTCCATCAGGGCTCGTAGCCCACCTCGGCGCCGGACTGCCTCATGGCCTCTTCGAAGCGGACTTGTTGCTCGGTCGTGGCATCGATCTCTGGACCGGCCTCGACAAGCGCGTAGGTCTTGGCGCCAACCTTCAGATCGTCGAACTCCTGGCAATCCTCTATTAGGTCAATTCGCTCAAGGGCATCGTCGAGCTGCCAGCGATTCACATCAGCTCGGAGCGCGATCTCGTCGCTGATCTCGGCCAGCGCGTCGTCATAGTCGACCTCTCTCGCAAGCACGCGAGTGCCATGGGGGTCGGTCACCGACGCCAACCAGTAGCCGTCTTGGTCCATGGTTCCAAGCGTCGGTACGGCGCGCTCCCCTGTCGCCGAGCAACGCCAAGCGACGATGAACCATGCAAACAGGCGGTGGTCAAGCGCGTCCTAGGGATCGTCGCCCAGATCGACTTACCGCCAAAACGCCTGAGGACATAGCCCTTACGATCGCGAAACGTGGGGGCGTTCGTAGCAGGGATCGGGGCAGGACGGTTCAGCTAGCGCTCAGCCCTTGCGGCGAAACCATCCCCTCTTACGCGTCGCGGCTGCCAGCTCGGCTTCGAGGCGGGCCTTCGCCTCGGCTTCGAGTTCCTCTACGCGAGCCTTGGCAGCGTCGCGCTCGTCTCGGATGGACTTGAGGCGTTCGTTCATCGTCTCAGCTTTTGCTTCCGCGCGCCCTTTCGCTTCCTTGGCTTCGCCAAGCTCTGCGGCGAGATCAGCAATGTTTGCCATTTGTGTGACAGCTCGTTCCCACTCTGCACGAGGGACAAGCATTTGTCCTGGTGGAGTGTCCTGGACAACCCCTCGGTCACTCCCCTGGTCTTGGGTAGACATGTCCGAGGGAGCAGGCTTGGTCCGAAGGTGACCGATACCCTTCTGAGCTGCGAGGTCTTTCACCTCGGACAGTAAAACTGTCCATTGGACACCGAATTGGTGGTTAACCTCACGGCCCTGGACTTCCCCTTTGGACAGCCATCGACGGAGGGTTTTATCAGCCACGCCGGTGGCTTGGACTGCCTCGGACAGGGTTACCCAGACCTCAATCTCGTTGCCATCGCCTAGGGAGGGCTGACCGTCGCTGGTCTGGGCTGTATCAACTGGGAGAACTTCATCGACCATAGAGCTATGTCTACCGCAGTCCAGGACTCGACTACTGGACAGCCATTCCCGATAAGGACTTGACCAGTAGTTAAGCATCTGTCCTGTCCAACCCTCGACCATGGGTAGACAGTCCAGGGTTAGGCAGGGGAGGGCTGACCGTCGCTTGGTCACGCAGCCTGTTTGACGGCCGAAAGGATCGATCTGGTTTCGGTCCGAGTGTGCCGTCGCTTTGTGACAGCGCCACATCGTGCGGCGTATCACCTGTCATAGTGGCCGACGTAACCTCAGTCTTGTGAGTGATCCTCTGCCGCTCGACCTACCCGAGCCCATCCCGGCAGAGCCGTGCTGGTACTGCGGCACGACAATGGGTCCTTTCGAGACCGAGCATCAGCGGCCGGTCAGCAGGGGAGGGCTCTGCGGAGACAACCTTGTGCGAGCCTGTGCGGCCTGCAACCACCTCAAAGGCAAGCTGACCCTCGAAGAGTTCCGCACCGCCCTGCAGCGGCGTCTAGGGGTCTCTACGGTCGTATTCGCCGGAGAGGTGAGTCCAGGCGGTCGGGCAACACCTATCGACTCTGTGCGCTCGCTGGCGGGTACTCCCGACGTGGTCAAGCTCGATCCGGTGGTGGGTGAGCGACTCGATCGGGCTTTGACCTGGCTGGCACGGCGGGGGAGGGGAGCGACTCGCAAAGATGCCGTGTCAGCTGCGGTCTCGGACTGGCTAGACGACCTGGCGGTGACCGAGCTCGACGGTGCCGACTTTCCCGAAGATGCGGTGCTGCCCTTCGAGGGCTTTGGACCCGAGCCGATCTTCAGGCCCGGCGAGGCCTCCCAGACTCCTCGAAGCCGCTGGGATAGGGAAATCACCAAGGTTGACTCGGCCGTCCTCGGCCAGGCTCGCCGTACTGTGGCGTTCCTCAAGGGTCTCGGGGCGCCGACCAGCTTGGTCGATTACGTCACCGGAGCCATAGCGGCATGGAACGAGGCTGCCCGGACGAAGTATCCCCAGCTCGGCATGACCGACTCGACCAAGGACAACCAAGACCAAAGCGCTGCCGGGTAGTCGGGGCCTGGCCCCGTCGGCACCATCCGGCCGCCCTGGTTACCCGCCGCCATCGAATGGCACAACTGGCAAATAGCTTCCACTCGGGCAGCACTTCCGCTCCTATGAGTAGATGAGTAAGGGAGTATCTACACTTCTGAGTAAACGTGCGTTTACCCAGAAACTCACTAGAGTCTCTACTCATCGACACATCGACTCATGCACCCATCCGTGTGTTTGAGTAAGGGAGTAGATACACCTATGAGTATCATCGTTGCCGTTGTTGCCACCAAAGGTGGAGCCTGCAAGACCACCACAGCGGTGTCATTGACGGTGGCCATCGAAGAGGGGATCGTCGGACCCGTCCGTCTGCTCGACACTGACCCCCAAGGCACTGCGGCCAAGTGGTTACCGTGGCGCTCACATTCGCTACGACCGACCTCAGCTAACGAGGTTCGCCAAGCAACAGCGGGGGAGGGGGTCACCATCGTGGACACCCAACCAGCGGCGACTGATTCGGCCGTGGCGGTTATGGAAGCAGCCGATCTTCTAGTGGCGCCTACTCGGCTCGGTGTTGGCGACCTTGACGCGTTCAATCAGCTTTGTCGCATGGTCAGCCCTGATCTCATCGTTCCGTGTGCCTTCAAGGCTCGGACGACTTCGCATACCCAGGCTCTTGATCTCCTACGGGAGCGGTTCGGGAATCGAGTCACGGCACCAGTCCCAGACTCGGTGATTGTCGACACTGCTCAAAACAACCAAGGGGGCATATCGAGCAAACATCCAGTAGCCAGGGCTTATGCCGACGCCGCCGACTCACTTACTCATCTACTCAAAGGAGTAAATACTCACCATGGCTAAGGTCAATCGCCGTTCACCTTGGGATGAAGATCAACCAGCCGTGACCCAAGAGTCACCGTCAGCTCCCGTAATACCGGCGAAAGTGTCGGCTCTGACCAAAGTTGCTCCCGCATCAGGTGCTTCGCGTCGTATCAACTTCGACGTTGACGATGCACTGCATCGTCGTATTCGTGTGAAAGCAGCAAGCGAAGGTCAAACGATTGCTGAAGTAGGGCGTCGGCTATTTGACGAATGGCTAGCGAGTCAACCGAAGGCGTAAGCGGCCGCGCTGAACTCAAATAGCGCCGATCTTCTTCTTGACTGCGGCGGCGTAGCCGCCTCGTTGTTCTTTCAGACTGGCGACGTTGCCCAGGGTTCGTCGGGGGAGAAGTCGGAATCTGACCATCCATCGTCAATCAAGACGATTTTTTGGTTCCGCGGAGCAGGCAAGGTTTCTATCTCTCTCTTAGAGAGAGGGTTTGAGCGGTCATGTATGTCCGGCGCGTCAGAACTGGACTTTCGCCGACGAGCCAGGGGAGCGACGACGAACTTGTACAGGTTGGTCATGGTTCGTGAGAACCGGCCGTCGCTGTGACGCTCGACAGCGCCGCGACACGTCTCGATGAGACCCACTCCCTCAAGCTCTCGGCGATAACGCCGGACCTGACGGTCCGAACATCCAATGGCTTCTGCTTGACCCGTCTGATAGCCCCACACGGGCTTTGCCGTGGCGCTGGAGCGCTTTGCCAACAACATCGCCCAGGCCTTGGCTCCACGGCTTAGAGAGGCGTCTGAAACGGCGTCGAGCCATCGACCTCGACGGGTCTTGTCACCGGTGCTGCGCTTGTAGGAACGGGGGGTCGAAAAAGTGCCGGAAACGGCCATAAGAGGGGCTCCAATCGTTGCAAAAGCGGCGTTTTGCAACTGGCCCCGCCGAAGAATGGGCGCGTGCTCCTAGGCCCACGGCGCACCGAACCTCCCATTGGTCATCCAATGGGTATAGAGTCGCCACAGCTAGAGACGACCGAGGTTGCGTGCCAAAGGTCTTAGAGCAAGGGTCGGTTTTGTCAGCCGACCCTTGTTGCATGTTTGGGGTCGGTTAGCTCGCTGTTGCCACCTCCTGCGAAGCGAGAAACGCCTCAATCCCGTCAGAGATAAGAAGTGAGCGGATGTATTCGCTCCGGTTCATTCCATTCTGTCGAGCAATCTGCTCCGCGGCAGCTCGCCAGCCACGAGGAAGGCGTATCGAGAGATGCTCTGCCTCGCCGCCCTCGGGGCTGATCGGCTTTTGTGGGATCACAGGCATAAGTGCAACGCTCGCGCGGCCTGGACTAACGCGCGCGGATGCTGCTTACAATGATGTAGTTCGTCCAGGTCATCGGCGGTGCCAATCCCGGGCGTAGGGTTTTTGGTCATGGCCACGACGCAGCATGAGACATCGGAAGTGAAGTCGAGTCGCCTTCGGTGAGCCGCCTCGCCATGACCGAAAACTCACTAACCCTCGACGAACTTCGCCGGCGCGTCACCGACATCGAAGCGGGCAAGCTGCCGTCACGCCGAAGACCAGCTCACTCAAGGCAAAGACCTCAGGCCTCACCCGTCAAGCTTCACTCGGACGGAAGACCCCACTGCGAGCGAGGCGCAAGGAGACGAACTCGTGATCCGAGCACCAAGTCCCGCTGGTCTATCGCGATGGGCACGGTCAGTTCGCCCGTCTGACAGGGGTTGAGGAACTTGCTGACGGCGGCGCTCTACCGTTCCAGGCTCCATCGAACTGTGCCACGGACTGCCCTCTGATGCGTTCCAGTTACACGTTCGCAACGCAGCTCGGGATGCTTACCAAGATGGCGGTACAACGTCGCCGAAAGCGTTGCCTTCGGCGACTGGCCGGTCATGGGCACGAGATTCTGGCGTTGTATACGTTTGAGAATCTCATTTGTCGACAGAGGAGAGCGGCTGGCCCGCAGGACCAGCAGCGCAGCCTCGAAATACGTCATGCGTTATACGGTCCCAAGTAACGCTCGCCGTTGAAATGGATCAGATGCGTCGGGTCACTGGCGCACCACACCTCGGTCTCCCATGCGATCTCTGGGAGATAGCGCATCATTGCCGCACGGTTGAGGAAGGTGGTAACGAGAACGAGCGGAGCAGTCGACTGGCGGAACAACGTCTCCAGCTCGCCCTTGCGCTTGGGGTCGACTGGACCATGACTAGTAACCGCCTCGATGAGCACCAACCAGTTCCGCCGGATGTCGTGCACGATGAGGTCAGGCATCTTGCCGTGCTGTTCGATCTCTACACCGAGGGCTCGGAGTGATGCTTCGTCGTAATGTGCAAACTTCTCATCGGCGTCACCGATGTACAGCACGACGCCGCCAGGCGTCCAGCGGGGGCAGAACTCATCGATGATCTCTTTGATCAAGATGTTCTGCCCGCCCCCGGAGAGGGTGAAGTTGGTTCCGTCTGGCAGGGTAACCGGAATGCGAGCCATTGCACGCTCGGCAGCGTGCTTCTCGACAAGCGTTTGTCTCGATTCCAGGTACGTGGCTAGGTTGATCGCCCACTCGTCGGTCCCGTAGGTGCGGAGAAGCTCAAGTGCACTCGTCTCGATCTGATAGACGGCCTTGGGACTGTTGGTAGGCCGTGCCGGGTCGTCGGGGTTGATGACGATCAGCCCGGCGTCCATGAACTGGTGCACAGTCTGGCGCCGCACGGTCTCACGGGTGTTGGGCGCATACGTCTTGCCGTAACGATCACGGAAGTAGTCCATCATCGGCGAGATGCCGCACAAGGGATCAGAGCAGGCTGACCATGGGTCCTCGGGTCCGAGATCGACCAGCGCCAGGAGAGTGAGCGCCGAGCGGTCGTTCAATTGCGCTTTAGGAAGGCCGAGAGCGCGCAGAATCCCGGTGGCTTCCTCGATGCGCTCTCGGACACGAACGGGGTCGGTTTGTCCTTCTTCGGTCACTGCGAATAGTTCCTCGTTGATGATCCGGTCTAGCTGCTGCTGATCGTGCAGTTTTTCACCGACTCGCTCGCCGAGGTTGCGAAGTTGCTCAAGTGATGGATAACGAAGCCGTCTCAGGTCACCAGCGTTGACCTGCGTGTGCCCGGAGAACTGCCGAAAGTACAGGTCTACAAGACTTGAGTTGAGGTAAGCACGAAGCCCGAGCGCGAGGCTGCGGTCGAGACCCTGGCCGCCCTCGTGGAAGTAGTTGAGGTGATTCTCGAAGCCGACCTCGCCTGACATGACGTCGGCTGGGTCATAGATCGCTGCAACGATGCGGCGGCGCTCCTCCTTCGACGAGAACCGCTTGGTCAGGACGTAGAGGCCCTCTGGGACCAACAGGTCAAGCGACCCCGGGGCACGCACCAAAGCGTTTGGTTTCTTGCCGAGCGGTGCTGGCCAGACCACGTGGCCGGACCGAAGATGCCCTGGATAGATGAGCGGGACAGTGCTGGCATCGGGTTGCGGGCGAAGGTACTCCGTTGCTCGGAAGTCCACGACACGCCCTGTCGACACCGTGAGACCGAGGTCCGGCAACATTGCTGGGAGCGAGGCGACTCGCTCGGCGATTCGCTGGTTGGTTTCGTCGGGGACGATGTGGATCACTGCTGCAGGGTCGTCGGGGCGGATCAGCTCTTCGTATGAAACCTTCCGGTAGAGCGGATCGAGATCACTCGGGTCCGTGCTGGAGGTGATGGTCACCTCGGATGGCGGCTGCGCCGTCTTGGTCGCATGGAAGATGACGTTCTCTTGCAGTACAGCGTCATCGGAGAAGGCACGGTTCCGGCTCTCATAGACGTGCATGCGGTTGAAGGCCACCCGCGCCGTGAACCACTCTCTGAACGGACGGAAGTACGTACCGTTAGCGAAGCTGCGTGGAACGATGGCCACCATCTGACCGTCAGGGCGCAGAAGGCCAGCGGCCACTGCGAGGAAGGCTGTGTAAATGTTGCTCGTCTCCAGCCCGATGCGTCGTGCCAGCTCACGCTCCTGTGAGTCGACGCCGATCTTGCGGTAGGGAGGATTGAGGATCACTGCGTCGTAAGGTTGGACTTCGCCGCCAAAGAGGTCTCCGTCTAGTGCTGCTACTCCTGCGGCGAGAAAGTCCTCTGCCCGCAGCTCGCCGGTGAAGGCAACGCCAGCACGGGAGCACACATCGGCGACGTCAGCAAGGGTTTGGTGGAGCCCGCCATGCATCGCCTCGTCGATCTCATAGGCAGTAAGCGTGATCGTTGTTGGCACCACGTCTTGAGCGAGCAGGGTTGCTACCAGGGCTGCACCGAGCATGCCAATCCCTGCACCGGGGTCCAAGAGACGTACCTCCCCGGTTAGCGGCCTGAACATGGCTGCCATGGCTCGGGCGACTGGGGCTGGCGTCAGAAACTGCCCAAGTTCTTCGCGTCTCGCATCGTCGAGGCCTCGTGAGAGGCGGGCCCGGGAAAGATCGATTGCCTCAAGCAGAGCTTCGGGAGCGGGTGGCGGCACGAGTGACAGGGCCATGGCACTGCAGCTTATTGACTGGCGCCGTGAGTGTGGCTCGAACACGCCGAAAGCCGACGCAAGGCGTCTCGGTCACCGGGGGCTTCGGCGATCGCCCTGCGTGGACCCCCTCATAGCCGAGCCTGGTAGGCAGGACCAGATCCTCGAAGGCGATGGACCGGCGGGACAGCACCCGCCGGTCGCAACCCCTTTGACCGATCGCCGGTGTGCATGCAGGTCAGGCACCGGGTGCAGGTCAGCTGAACATACCAGGTTCTACCGGGCCGCCCAGGCGGCCTTGGTCTCGACTCTTGTTAGCTCGCTACGGCGAGAGTTCGGCCAGCTCTAGCCCTTTGATGGCAGGCATAGAAGCTTGGCCGATGTGGCCCTGCATGCTTCCGATGATATTGGCGGTCCCATGCAAAAGACGATGCGTTTGCGCTTCTCGTTGCTTCCACAGTTTTTCGAATGCTGCTCGTTCCTTGCCGATCTGAGCCTGCATCTCTTGATACGTCTCGACCATCGCTTCTATCTGCTGAATGAACTCATGGCTGATCACGAACTCATACAGAGACTCTGCCTTGCTCGCCATACCGTTCTGGAGGTGTCGTTGACGCGCGACTTCCACGAGGCCGTTACGAAGCAACGTGCCCAGAACCAATGCAAGCTGCGGTCGACAAATCCAGATGCCGTCAACGTGACCGATGTCCTGCGTGATGTGTTTGGGCAAGACATCACTGATGATCACGGCAACTTTGGCTTGTGCGTTGCGTAGATCGTCTTTCAGTTTGGGAATCCACGAGTCAGTCCAGTTTTTGGTGTTCTTAACTTCCCAGAGGATGATTCCGCAATCTTTGCCCGTGCGGCTTCTAATCACGTGGGTGATGTCTGCCCCTCTGACACCTTTTGGAACTGGCTCAATGTCGTCGTCACGAAACTCGGCACGTAGCAATGCTTCGATATCGAGCTCGAGCACCTCGCCTTGCAGCTGCTGAGAGCCTTGGTGGGCCTTGCGGGTTGCTTCGTCAAGCGCCTTGCCGAGATCGGAGATTTGCTTGTCACGCTTTGCCAGTTCAAGACGATTTTCTTCTTCGGCGGCCTGCTTTACTTGCTCACGAATACGCTTCTCTTCTTCCGCGAGCGCCTTTTTGTTGGCCAGCTCGGCGTCGGCCGCGGCGACAGTGATAGTGCGAACTTGATCGGTCAGTTCCTTGACCGTCTTGGCCAGTTCGGTACTGCGATCGTTGGCAATCTTGGCGTCGTCGGTGAGTTTCTCGATCAGTAGCTGCGAGTCGGCCTCGGCCTTCTTCTGCGCACTCGCGGCCTGCTGACGCAGCTTGGCCTTCTCGATTTCGAGTTCGGTTGCATTACTTTGCGCCAGGGCCTCACGTTCGGCGAGCACCCGTTTCTCAGCTGCTTCGCTGGCAGCCGCTAGCGCCGCCTCATTCTCCTTCGCCAGCTCGACTCGCACACGTTGAAGGTCCGCAGCGTGTCTTTCGTGTTCTTCGGTCAAGACATCGCTACGAACACGCTCTTGCAACGCTGCGTCGATTTCGACGTCAGCGCCACAGCTAGGACACTTGATGTTCATACGTATACTTTCGACAGCTTGCAGGCCAAGGTGAGGCAACGATGATGTCATGCTCACCGTGCTCGTAGCCCCTCGACACGCCGGGCGTCACGCGAGTCGGCCTACCAAGGTGATCATGACAACATGTCACCGTAGTAGCCGGTTGTGACAGCTTCCCGTCGGACATTACGAGTTTCGGAAAGGCGGGTGTCGAGCCAGCGGTACCGAACGCTCCCGAGAGATGACTTCGGGATCACAGTCCGAGGCGAGCGGCGGTATCTGTTCAGAGCCTTCTTCGACATAACCTCGCATGACAGCGGGTGAGCGCCAGCGGCCGTGGCGCATCACAGCCAGCTCCGGCGTGCCTTGGGCATAGCCCTCCGTGGCAAAGCCGGCGCGTCGCAAAGCAGCACTAAAGACGAAAACCTCCGGGCTTACTCGCCGAACGCCGCTCCAACTCAAGACACCATTACGTTCGCGCAAGCCCAACCAGGTCGTGACCTGAGCCCCCAAGCTCTTTCCCCTGTTTGGGTAGGTTGGAGGTGGCTGCGGCCCAGCCCGGCGGCGGTGTGCTGTTGCCTGGGACCTCGACTCGTGGGGATGACTTTGTGACACGGCTACCTATCCTCGAAAGCACTGTCAAGCAGCTCTACGGCAGCGCCAGCACTTGCGCGTATCCAGCGTGTGACGAGCCGCTGCTCAGGTGGGTTGATGGTCTCGACACGCCGGTCTTGAACTCACGCATCGCGCACATCCATGCTGCCGCAGCACTAGGTCCTCGCTACGACGAGGCCATGACTGACGAGGACCGCAGGGCGTTCGACAACCTAGTCCTCCTCTGCCTCCCGCACGCTGAAGAGGTGGATCTGAAGGCGCTTGCAGACCGTTACCCGGCAGAGACTCTCCGCCAATGGAAGTTCGTCCAGCTCCAAGCCGCTCCTCCCAAACCTCCCAATATCCCCGAGGGGCTGCTCGAACGGGCAGTCGTCCTATCCATGGGAGACGTCTTGATGGACTTTCGCGAAGCAACGATCGATCTCGGCGGTAAGTCCGCCACAGCACCCGGTGCGGGCGGCTCCGGGGGTGGAGCCATCGGGCCGGGTGCCCGGGGAGGAGACGGAGGCCCCGGTGGCGACCACCACGAGTTCACCGTCACCGGCGCGCAGGTCCTGGGCGAGATTCCAATCGAGGTTGGTCACCCCGGTCGTGCCGGGGTGGATGGCCTGCCCGGCGAAGCGTCAGGGCACACACGCTTCGGCACTATCGTCACACCCGGCGGCGGCCGTAAGAAGCATTCTCCTTTCCCCGAGGCTCTCGCGGAGATCGTCAACACCTCTGTCTCGTCAGCCGTGTTCGCCAACCACGTCGAGATCAACAACGGTCTCAGCTACCTCAGTGGCGCTGGGTGGCGCTCGTATGACGTCGCAGGTCTTCCCGCCCCCTTCCGCGGCGCGCTTTGCGTCTGGATCGACCTGTCTTGGACCGACGTCCAGCCTGGAACAGAAATTCCCCTCGAAGTGATCGTCGAGCTGGTCACCCCTACCAGAACAGCGACGTTCAGCGAGATGAACTCCGCAATAGTCAGACCGGCCGAAAGCACCGGGTTCGACCGGGTATCGTTTGCGTTTTCCCTGGCTGGCACCTTTCACGACGCAGGTCTCCACGTACTCAATGTCTCGTGCAACACCGGGGCTCGCCTTGGTCAATACCTCGACGTCGGTGTCAAAACCTAACCGAGACCCGGCTGAACGAACAAACGTTCGATGAACGGGGAATTGTGGACCAAGAGGGTTATTCACGGCCTGCCCGGCAGGGCTTCGCAGCGCAATGCTTTGCGGCGTGTCAACATGAAAGGCGACCTGTTTCTCGAAAGGATTGGGTTACCAAGCTCAGTCCAAGAGAAACAGGCCGC
>Ga0335081_10010782_pt1 | contig 14772 bp, 11 predicted proteins | sample Lox_Sample_35_FD_206713 | JGI IMG/M metagenome (GOLD analysis project Ga0335081, IMG submission 206713) | Soil microbial communities from Loxahatchee National Wildlife Refuge, Florida, United States - Lox_Sample_3.5 | ecosystem: Environmental > Terrestrial > Soil > Wetlands | place: USA... | reverse complement strand
TGGGGTTCGTGGGCTGGCGGGGCATGGTGGGCTCGGTGCTGATGCAGCGCATGCAGGCCGAGCGCGACTTCGACCCTATCGAGCCGCATTTCTTCACGACCTCGCAGGTCGGCGCCAAGGGCCCGTCGATCGGCCGCGACGTCGCGCCGCTGAAGGACGCGCGCGATGTGAGCGCGCTGCAGGCAATGCAGGCGATCGTGACCTGCCAGGGGAGCGACTACACCAGCGAGATATACCCGAAGCTGCACGCAGCGGGCTGGAATGGCTACTGGATCGACGCCGCCAAGACGCTGCGCATGCAGGACGACGCGGTGATCATCCTCGATCCGGTCAACCGGCCGGTGATCGACGCGGCGCTCGAGCGCGGAGTGAGGAACTACATCGGCGGGAACTGCACGGTGAGCCTCATGATGATGGCGCTCGCCGGTCTGTTCCGCGAGGACCTGATCGAGTGGATGACCTGCATGACGTATCAGGCGGCATCCGGCGCCGGCGCGCAGACGATGCGCGAGCTGCTCCAGCAGATGGGCGCTGCGCACGGTGCGGCGAAGCGCCTGCTCGAGGATCCCGCAGCGGCGATTCTCGATATCGACCGGGACGTCGCGGCGGCTCTGCGCAGCGAGCGACTGCCGCGCGAGCACACGGTCGCGCCGCTCGCCGGCAGCCTCATCCCGTGGATCGACAGGGATCTCGGCAACGGCATGAGCCTGGAAGAATGGAAGGGCGGTGCGGAGAGCAACAAGATCCTCGGCCGGTGCGCAGCTGACGCGATCCCGATCGAATCCCTGTGCGTGCGCATCGGCGCGATGCGCTGTCACAGCCAGGCGCTGACCATCAAGCTGCGGCGCGACGTCGCGCTTCACGACATCGAGCGCATGCTCGCCGACGGCAACCCGTGGGTAAGCGTAGTGCCCAACACGCGCTCGGCCAGCATCGAACGGCTCACCCCCGCCGCCGTCACCGGCACGCTCGACGTGCCGATCGGCCGGCTGCGCAAGCTGACCATGGGGACGCAGTATCTCGGAGCCTTCACGGTAGGCGATCAATTGCTCTGGGGCGCGGCCGAGCCGCTGCGGCGCATGTTGCGCATCCTGCTCGAGCATTGAGGTACGTTTAAACGGGCGCCTGGCGAGGCTGCTTTGATGCCTTTAATCCCTCGGATCGTGGCCGGAGCGCGGTTCCCGACGCCGTTACAACACGTCTCGGTCGCCGCCGGACGTCCGGCGCGTCCACAACATCTTGCGATCGGATCCATCGAGGAGGGGTACCGATGGGGTCGGAAGCGTCTCCACCCCGCTCAGCCCGGAGGCGGCGCGAACGGCCGGTTTGAAGCAAAAAGGCAAGCTAATACCGAGGTTTAGCTTGCGTCGCTAACTCCATGATGTTAAGTTAGCTTAGCTCATAAGCTTTTCGAGGTCGGCATGCGTGCCAAACCCTTGGTGATGTGGGGCCTGCTGGGAGGTGTCTTCACGCTTCCCGCCACGACGCTTGCGCTTGGACTCGGCAAGCTCACCGTGGATTCGAATCTGGGTCAACCGCTCGCGGCGCATGTGGAATTGACGGCGGCCCAGAAGGACGAACTCGATTCTCTCTCTGCAAAGGTCGCCGACCCGTCCGTCTATCGCGACAACAATGTGCAATACCCCGGCGTGCTCTCGCGCGCTCGGGTCGTCATCGAACGGAGTGCGAACGGTCCGGCACAACTCAAGGTGACGACGTCGCAAGCGGTCAACGAGCCGTACCTCGATCTCATCGTCGAGGTGAACTGGGCCACCGGACGCGTCGTGCGCAACTACACCTTCCTGCTCGACCCGCCCGGTATGGGCCAGGCCCAAGCGGTCGCGCCGCCGGCCGCCGTGCGCTCCCAGGGAGCACCGCAGGCGCGGACCGAAGCCGCGCCGCGTAGCGCGCCGTCCTCGCCAGCAGGCGCTTTGCCCGCTCCGTCCGGTGCCGGCGACACCTATACCGTGCGACGGGGCGACACGCTGTCGAAGATCGCCCAGGCGTACAAGCCCGAGACCGTGAATCTGGAGCAGATGCTGGTTGCGCTGTTCCGCAGCAACGAGCGTGCGTTCGATGGCCGCAACATGAACCGACTGCGCAGCGGCCAGATACTCACCATTCCGTCGTCGGATCAGGCCGCCGGCGTGACGCCGAGCGAAGCGCGACAGGTGGTGCACGTGCAGGCAGCCGATTGGCGCGCCTATCGCGACCGCGTGGCGGCAGCCGCCGTGTCGACGGAGCCCTCGGGCAGCCGACAGGCCGCGTCGGGCAAGATCACGACGGCGGTGGAAGACAAGGCCGCGCCCGCTCAGCCAGGCAAGGATCAGCTGCGTGTTTCGCGCGAGGCCGGCAAGGGCGGGGCGGGCGCCGCGTCCGCGCAGGCCGAAGAGCGGGCCGCCAACGAGAAAGCGCTGCGCGACGCCAATTCGCGCATCGCCGAGCTCGAGAAGACGCTGAAGGACATGCAACGCGCCGCCGAGATCAAGAGCCAGGCGATGGCCGAGCTCCAGAAGCAGGCCGAGGCCGGCACGGCGAAGGCGCCGGAATCGCCCAAGACGGCTGCGCCTCAAGTGGCGATGCCACCCTCGCCAGCGATGACGCCGAGCGCGGCCATGCCACCGCCTGCCGTTACGCCGCCGGGTCCGAGCGCATCCGTTGACAAGGCCGTCGAGGAGACCCGGGCCGAAGCGGCCAAAGCGCCGGCGGCGAATGCACCCGAGACCAGGGCGCCGGAGACGCCGGCCGGACCGCCCAAGGCAGCAGAGACCAAGGCGCCCGAACCGGCGCCCGCCGCGACCAAGCCCGCGGAGATGCCGAAGGCCAAGCTGGCGGCGAAGGCGCCGCCGAAGCCCGAGCCGTCGTTCTTCGAGGATCTCCTCGGCAACACGCCGACGTGGGCGATCGGCGCGGCGGCGCTCGGCATCGTCGCGCTCATCGCCGGGCTGATCGCGGCGCGGCGCCGGACGGCGACCAAGTTCGAGGACAGCATCATCTCCGGAACGGACATCAAGACCAATACGGTGTTCGGCTCGACCGGCGGCGGCGTCGTCAACACGGGCGACAATTCGCTCTCCAGCGATTTCAGTCGCGAGGGACTGGGGAGCATCGACACCGACGAAGTCGATCCGATCGCCGAAGCCGAGGTCTATCTCGCGTACGGGCGCGACGCGCAAGCCGAGGAGATCCTGAAGGAGGCGCTCAAGAAGGATTCTCAGCGCCAGGAGATCTACCTGAAGCTCCTGGAGATCCACGCCCAGCACAACAAGCCTTCGGCGTTCGAAACCGTGGCCACCGAGCTGTACTCCGTCTCGGGCGGTCAGGGCGAGGTGTGGCAGAAGGCGATGGCGCTCGGTCGCCAGCTCGATCCGGGCAACCCGCTCTTCGCCGAGGCGGGCGGCACGCCGGCGGTCGCCGCCGCGGCGGCGACCGGTACCGAGGACGCGGTGCCGCTGGAGCGGGAAAAACCGGCCGCCGGCGCTCAGGTGTTGGCGATGCCTTCGGAGCCGAGGATGGAGTCCAAGCCGAAGGAGCTCGACTTCAGCCTCGACGACGACATTTCGCTCTCGCCTACGTCCGGCCCGATCTCGGAGATGAAGACGCCCGCGGCGATTCTTGCGGGTGCCGCGCAGGAAGTCGCCAAGTCGACCCGCAGCACGGAACCCATGGCTCGACCCGTACCGGCTGCCGCGGACGAATTGCACACCATTCCGGGGCCGGCCGTGTCGTTCGAGCCGGAGTCGATTCCGAAGTTCGATCTCGACTTCAACCTCGAGGAGCCGTCGCGGCCGGGCCCGACGCTTACGCCGATCCCGCCGGCCCCTGCCGCCGCACCGGCGAGCGCCCCGAGCTCGGTGGTCGAGCCGGCGCTCGCCACGGTGGCCACCGCGCCCGCGCCGCAGCTCGCGCGTCCTGCCGCGGCGATCGAGCTCGACAAGCTGGACCTCTCGTTCGATCCGCAGCGCTCCACGTTCGAGGACCCCACGCCGTCGGTGCTCGACGGCCAGTGGCACGACGCGGCGACCAAGCTCGATCTCGCGAAGGCCTACCAGGAGATGGGCGACGTCGAAGGCGCGCGCGAGATCCTGCAGGAAGTGCTGCACGAAGGCGACGATCAGCAGAAGACGGAGGCGCAGTCGCTGCTGTCCAAGCTCGCGTAGCCGGTTCCTTTTCGCTCGCTTCTCGCGGCGGCCTTCCCGGCCGCCGTTTGTTTCATCGCCTACGAATATCGCTGATCCGCGATGCGCATCGCCCTCGGACTCGAATACGACGGCTCTCCGTTCCACGGCTGGCAGTCCCAACCGGACGGCACGGGCGTGCAGGACGCGCTGCAGAAGGCGCTCGCCGGCATCGCGAGCACTCCGGTGCGCGCGATCGCGGCCGGGCGCACCGATGCGGGCGTGCACGCGTCGATCCAGGTGGTGCACTTCGACAGCGATGCGTCGCGCCCGGAGACGGCGTGGGTTCGCGGAGTGAACGCGCTGCTGCCGGAGGCGATCGCGGTGCGCTGGTCGCTCGCCGTTCCGGAGAGCTTTCATGCCCGATTCAGCGCCACGGGGCGCGCCTACACCTATCTGCTGCTCGATCGCCCGGTCCGGCCGGCGCTCCGCGCGCGGTGCATCGGCTGGTACCATCGGCCTCTGGCGGTCGAGGCAATGCGCGCGGCGGCCGAGGCGCTCCTGGGCACGCACGACTTCTCCGCGTTCCGCGCTGCCGAGTGCCAGGCCAGCTCGCCGGTCAAGACGCTCGACCGCCTGTCGATCACACGCGACGCCGACATGATCCGCTTCGAATTTCACGCCGATGCCTTCCTGCAGCACATGGTGCGCAACATCGTCGGTGCGCTGGTTTATGTCGGCGACCGGAGGCAACCGGCGGAGTGGGTCGCTGATCTGCTGGGGAGCCGCGATCGCACGCGCGGGGCGCCGACCTTCGCCGCGTCGGGGTTGTACTTGAGCGGCATCGACTACCCGTTGCGGTGGAATCTGCCGCCGACCTCGGTGCCTGTGCGCATTCCAGGATAGGGAAGAGTCCCGTGCGCACCCGCGTCAAGATCTGCGGCATCACTCGCGTCGAAGACGGCGTCGCGGCGGCGCAGGCCGGCGCGGACGCGATCGGTTTGGTGTTCTGGCCGGGGAGCCCGCGCTGCGTCGCCCTCGAGCAGGCGCGCGTCATCGCCGGGTCACTGCCGCCGTTCGTCACGGTGGTGGGCTTGTTCGTCGATCCGCAGCCCGCAGCAGTGCGCGCCGCGCTCGCCGCCGCGCCGCTCGCCGCGCTGCAGTTTCACGGCGACGAGGATCCGGAGCTGTGCGCGAGCTTCGGTCGCCCTTACATCAAGGCGGTGCCGGCGCGGCCGGAAGTCGATTTGCTACAATACGCGGCTCGCTATCCCGCCGCGCTCGGCTGGCTGTTCGACGCCTTTCAGCCGGGCGGTATGCCCGGGGGCACCGGTACTACCTTCGATTGGTCGCGATTGCGCGCCCAGTTGACCGACGCCGTGTCGCGACGAGCGATTCTTTCCGGCGGGCTCGGCCCGCACAACGTGGCGTCCGCGATCCGGACGGTCAGGCCGTGGGCGGTGGATGTGTCGAGCGGCGTGGAGGAGAGGGACGACAACGGCACGCCGCGCCGCGGCGTGAAGAGCGCGGCCCGGATCGCCGCCTTCATCCGGGAGGTGCGCGATGCAGATGGGTGACATCCCTTACAACCTGCCCGACGAGCACGGCCATTTCGGACCGTACGGCGGCGTATTCGTCGCCGAGACGCTGATTCACGCGCTCGACGAGCTGCGCGAAGGCTACCAGCGCTATCGTGTCGATCCCGAGTTCGTCGCCGAATTCGAGAGCGAGCTCGAGCACTACGTCGGCCGGCCCAGCCCCGTGTATCACGCACGCCGCTGGTCGGAGAAGCTCGGCGGCGCGCAGATCTATCTCAAGCGCGAGGACTTGAATCACACCGGCGCGCACAAGATCAACAACTGCATCGGTCAGGCGCTGCTCGCGCGGCGCCTGGGAAAACGCCGCATCATCGCCGAGACCGGCGCCGGTCAGCACGGTGTCGCGGCGGCGACGGTCGCGGCCCGGTTCGGCATGGAATGCGTCGTCTACATGGGCTCCGAGGACGTGCGCCGGCAGGCGCAGAACGTCTTCCGCATGAAGCTCCTGGGCGCGCAGCTCGTGCCCGTGGAGTCCGGCTCGAAGACGCTCAAGGATGCGCTCAACGAAGCGATGCGCGACTGGGTGACCAATGTCGAGACGACGTTCTACATCATCGGCAGCGTGGCGGGCCCGCACCCGTATCCGATGATGGTGCGCGATTTCCAGAGCGTCATCGGCAAGGAGTGCCTCGAGCAGATGCCGCGGCTCGCGAGCCGGCAGCCCGACGCAGTGATCGCCTGCGTCGGCGGCGGCTCCAATGCGATGGGGATTTTTTATCCCTACATCGCCCACGCGGCGGTGAAGCTGATCGGCGTCGAGGCGGCGGGCGAGGGGATCGCCACCGGTCGCCACGCCGCCTCGCTCCTGGGCGGCCGCCCGGGCGTGCTGCACGGCAACCGCACCTATCTGTTGCAGGATGTGGACGGCCAGATCATCGAGACGCACTCGGTTTCCGCCGGCCTGGACTATCCCGGCGTCGGACCCGAGCACGCGTGGCTCAAGGACAGCGGACGCGCCCAATACGTCGCGATCACCGACGACGAGGCCGTGGCCGCGTTCAACGAATGCTGCCGCACCGAAGGCATCATCCCGGCGTTGGAGTCGAGCCATGCGCTGGCCTACGCCGCGAAGCTGGCACCGACGCTGGCCTGCGACGCAATCCTGCTCGTCAATCTCTCGGGACGCGGCGACAAGGACATGGCCACCGTTGCCGATCGGGTGGGGTTGAAGTTCTATTGTCGGCCCGAGTGCGATCCTTCGCGGCGCTGAGACGCCGACCATTTCGACGGGGATGACGTAGAGGCATCCGAGAATTTTTCATGAAGAGTCGAATTCCTCTGCGGCTCTGTGCCCGCCGGTGAGTACAGCGTGAACAGGATCGACGCCGCCTTCGCCAGGCTCCGCGCCGCGGGGCGCACTGCGCTGATTCCCTACGTCACCGCCGGCGACCCCGCAGCCGCGGCGACGGTGCCGCTCATGAAGGCGCTGGTCGCGGCGGGCGCCGACGCCATCGAGCTGGGTGTGCCGTTCTCCGATCCCATGGCCGACGGCCCGGTGATTCAGCGCGCCTCCGAGCGCGCGCTCGCGCAGCACGTCGGCTTGCGCGATGTTCTCGACATGGTGACGGAGTTTCGGTCGAGCGATGCGGCGACGCCCGTCGTGCTGATGGGCTATGCCAATCCAATCGAGGCGATGGGGCCGAGGGCGTTCGCCGACCGCGCGAGCGCCGCAGGCGTCGACGGCGTGATCGTCGTCGACTATCCGCCGGAGGAGGCGCGGGAATTCGCCGCGCTGCTCGACCGGCGCGGCCTCGCGCCCATTTTCCTGCTCTCGCCGACGACGCCTGAGACGCGCATGAACGCCATCGGCGGCATCGGCCGCGGCTATGCGTATTACGTCTCCCTCAAGGGCGTCACCGGCGCCGGCCACCTCGACGTCGCCGAAGTGGTCGCGAAGCTCACCGAGATCCGCAAGCGGGTCGCGCTACCCGTGGGCGTGGGCTTTGGCATTCGCGATGCGGCTAGCGCGCAGGCGATCGCCGCGCACGCCGATGCGGTGGTGATCGGCAGCCGCATCATCCAGGAGATCGAGGCCGGTCCCGCCGAACGCGCCGCCGAGCGCGCGGCCGCGTGGCTCGCTACGATCCGCTCCGCGATCGACCAGGTCGCCAAGCGCGCCGCCTGAAAGACGACAGGAGCGCTTTTCGACCATGACCTGGCTGCAAAAGCTGCTTCCGCCGCGGATCAAGTCCACGCCGGGCGTCTCCAAGAAGGCGATGCCCGAGGGCCTGTGGGTCAAGTGCACCGCCTGCGAGGCCGTGCTCTACCGCACCGACCTCGACAAGAATCTCAACGTCTGTCCCAAGTGCGGCTACCACGGCCGGCTCTCCGCCCGCGAGCGCATCGACCAGCTGCTGGATCCCGAAGGCCGCTACGAGATCGGCTCTGAAGTCGTTCCCATCGACAGCCTGAAGTTCAAGGACACGAAAAAATATCCCGATCGCCTGTCGGCGGCGCTCGAGCAAACCGGCGAGACCGACGCCATCATCGTCATGCAGGGCAGCGTGCGCGCGGTGGCGCTGGTGGCGGCGGTGTTCGAGTTCGACTTCCTCGGCGGTTCGATGGGCTCCGTCGTCGGCGAACGATTCGTCCGCGGCGTGCGGGTGGCCTACGAGAACCGCGTGCCCTTTCTCTGCATCACGGCGAGCGGCGGAGCCCGGATGCAGGAGGGCGTTCACTCGCTGTTCCAGATGGCGAAGACCACGGCGGTCCTGCAGGAGCTCACCAAGGCGCGGCTGCCGTTCGTCTCGTTGCTCGCCGACCCCACCATGGGCGGGGTGTCGGCGAGCTTCGCCATGCTGGGCGACATCGTCATCGCAGAGCCCGGGGCGCTGATCGGGTTCGCCGGGCCGCGCGTGATCGAGCAGACCGTGCGCGAAAAGCTGCCGGAGCGCTTCCAGCGCGCGGAGTTCCTGCTCGAGAAGGGCGCCATCGACATGATCGTCGATCGCCGCCAATTGCGCGAAGAGCTCCCGCGGCTTCTCGCGCTGATGCGCCGGCAGCCCTTGCCCGCCGCCTGAAATCCGTTCGCGCCGCGCCGCTGAACCTTTAGCGCGGCCGGCTTCTCGCCATGAGCTCACCCGCGACGCTCGCCGAGTGGCTGGCGTATCTCGAGACGCTGCATCCCAAGGCGATCGCCCTTGGCCTCGACCGCGTGCAGCAGGTCCACGCGCGGCTCGGCGTCCGACCCGGCTGTCCCGTGGTGACCGTCGGGGGCACCAACGGGAAGGGCTCCACGGCCACCTTCGTCGAGCGGATGTTCTCGGCGGGCGGCTACCGCACGGGTCTGTATACCTCGCCGCATCTGCTCGCCTACAACGAGCGCGTGCGCATCGCCGGCGCGCTCGCGACCGACGCGGAGCTCTGCGCGGCATTCGCCGCCGTCGAAGCGGTACGCCGCGACACGCCGCTCACCTACTTCGAGTTCGGGACGCTAGCCGCGTTCTGGCTCTTCGCCCGCGCAGAGCTCGACGCGTGGGTCCTGGAAGTCGGCCTCGGCGGGCGGCTCGATGCCGTCAACGTCGTCGACCCCGACGTCGCCGTGGTGACCACCGTGGCCGTCGATCACACCGACTTTCTCGGATCCACGCGCGAGGCCATCGGCGCCGAAAAGGCGGGAATCTTCCGCCCCGGCCGGCCGGCGATCTGCGCCGATGCCGACCCGCCGGCATCGCTGGTCGCGAAGGCGGACGCGATCGGGGCGAAGCTCACGCGGATCGGCGTGGACTTCGGTTATGAAGCGCAGGGACCGCAATGGAGGTACTTCGGTCCCGGCGGCGCTCGCTACGGGCTGCCCCACCCCGCGCTGCGCGGGGCGCACCAGATCGCCAACGCTGCGGCGGCGCTCGCCGCCATCGACACGCTGCGCGAGCGGCTCCCCGTGGCCATGAGTGCGGTACGCGAGGCGCTGGTCGGGATCGAGCTGGCCGGACGCTTTCAGGTGTTGCCCGGGCGGCCCGTCACCGTGCTCGACGTCGCCCATAATCCCCAGGCGGCGCGCACGCTGAGCGATGTCCTCGGCACGATGGGCTTTCATCCGCGCACGCTGGCGGTCTTCGGCATCATGGCGGACAAGGACATCGACGCCGTCATCGCGGCGATCGCCAGGCGCGTCGACGTGTGGCTGGTCGCCGCGCTGCCGCCGCCGCGCGGTGCCGGCGCAACGCTCGTGGCGGAGCGGCTCGCCCGCTCGGGCGTCGCCGCGGACGCGATCCACGCGTTCGCAAGCCCCGGCGAGGCCTACGCCGCGGCCCGCGGGTTGGCGCTCGAAGCTGATAGAATCATCGTCTTTGGATCCTTTCTCACCGTCGCAGCGGCGCTCGCGCAGGCGAGCGGGCGCGTGAAGCGCTAGATGGCACCACGTTCCGACGCTCCCGAGCTTGCCGTCGACGAGTTGCGCCGCAAGGCGCGACGCCGCTTGGTCGGCGCCGTTGTGCTTGCGCTCGCCGCGGCCGTGCTGCTGCCGCTGCTCCTTGAGAACGAGCCCAAGCCGCTCGGCGACGACATATCGATCCAGATTCCGCCGGTGGACAGCGGCAAGTTCGTCAATCCGCTTTCTCCCGCGGCCCCGGCCGAGCAGAACGCCAAGGGAAGCATCGCCGGCGACGAGGCGCCTCCAGCGCCGCGCTCGCCGAGCGATGCAGCGAAGACGAAAGGCTCCATCGCCTCAACGCCGTCGTCTGGGGAAACTTCGCCGTCGCCGTCCGCCGAAACGGCGGCGACGCAGTCCGCGCCGCCGACCGAGGCGCAGAAGCAGATCGCCGAAGCGAAGCCCGCGGCGGCGGCACCAGCGATCCCGGCACCGGCCGCGCCCGAGGCGACGCCGCAGGCGCCGACCGCCAGTGCCGAGAGCGGACCCGACAGTGCGAAGGCGAGCGGCCCGTTCGTCGTGCAGGTCGCGGCGTTCTCGGATCGCTACGGCGCGCGATCGCTGGTCGCCAAGCTCAAGAAAGTCGGCTTTCCCGCATTCATCGAGACGGTGACCACCGACAAGGGGACCTTGCATCGGGTGCGCGTCGGGCCATATCCGTCGCGGGAGGTCGCCGACACGGCGCGGGCCAAGCTCAAGGCAGCGGGATTCGCAGGCGTGGTCGCGCGCAACGCATGACCGCGTTCGATTTCATCTTCATCGGCCTTGTTGCTTTGTCCACGTTGTTCGCCTTCTGGCAGGGCTTCGTCCGCATGGTGGGTTCGCTCGTCGCATGGGTGGTCGGAATCATCGCGGGGGTCCGCTTTTCCAATCTCGTCGGAGCGCTGCTGCCCGACTTCGGCGAGTCGACGGCGGTGCGCTACGTCATCGCCTTCGCGATCATTCTCGTTCTCGTTCTGCTCGCCGGCGGTCTCATCGGCTTCCTCGTCTCGCACCTCGTGCAGGCTGCGGGCCTGGGCTTCGTCGATCGCATCCTGGGCGCGGTCGCCGGGCTGGCACGCGGCGTTCTGGTCGCGGTGCTGCTCGTGCTCATCGCCGGAGTCACCGATCTGCCGAAGAGCGACTGGTGGCAGAATGCGATGTTCAGTCCGGCGCTCGTCGCCGGCGCGCTGAGCCTGAGGCCGTGGCTTCCCAAGGGCTGGGCGGATCGCCTCGACTACGGGCGGCCGCAGCGCGGAGCCGTGAAACAGGTGGCGCGGCTGGCGGTCAAACGCACGGTAGGGGACTACTAGGCACATGTGCGGCATCATCGGGGCGGTCGGCCACACGCCCGTCAATCAGCTGCTGTACGACGGCCTGCTCCTGCTGCAGCACCGAGGCCAGGATGCGGCCGGCATCGTGACCAGCGAAGGACCGGTGTTCCACATGTACAAGGGCGCCGGCTACGTGCGCGACGTGTTTCGCACGCGGAACATGCGCGAGCTCTCCGGCAACGCGGGGATCGGTCACTGCCGCTATCCGACCGCCGGCTCCGCGTGGTCCGACCTCGAGTCCCAGCCGTTCTACGTCAATTCGCCCTTCGGCATCACGCTCGCGCACAACGGCAACCTGACCAACAGCCAGGCGCTCAAGCGCGAGCTCTTTCAGCTCGACTTCCGCCACGTCAACACCAATTCGGACTCCGAAGTCCTCCTCAACGTGCTGGCGCTGGAGCTCGAGCGCGCCGCGCACCACGCGCGCCTCGACGCGAACGCCATCTTCAACGCTGTCGCCGGCGTGCATCGCCGCTGCCGGGGCGCGTACGCGATCGTGGCGATGATCGCCGGCTACGGCATGCTCGCGTTCCGCGATCCGTTCGGCATCCGGCCGCTCATCATCGGCGTGAACGAGGCGATGGGCGGCACCGAATATCTCGTGGCGAGCGAATCGGTGGCCCTCGAGGCGCTCGGCTTCTCGGTGCTCCGCGATGTGGCGCCCGGCGAGGCGATCTACGTCGACCAGGCCGGTCGCTTTCACGCGCGCCAGTGCGCCGAGGATCCGCGCCTGTGCCCCTGCATCTTCGAGTTCGTCTACTTGGCGCGCCCGGACTCCGTGATCGACGGCGCGTCCGTGTACGAAGCGCGCTTGCGCATGGGCGGCGAGCTCGCGCGCAAGATATCCGGCATTCCGGCCGCGAAGGACATCGACGTCGTCATTCCCATTCCCGACTCGAGCCGGCCCTACGCGCTGGAGCTCGCCAACACGCTGGGGCTGAAGTACCGCGAAGGGTTCGTCAAGAACCGCTATGTCGGCCGGACCTTCATCATGCCGGGGCAGGCGATCCGCAAGAAGAGCGTGCGGCAGAAGTTGAACCCCATGGGCGTGGAGTTCAGGGACAAGGTCGTGCTGCTGGTGGACGACTCCATCGTGCGCGGCACGACCAGCCGCGAGATCGTGTCGATGGCGCGCGAGGCCGGCGCGCGCAAGGTCTATTTCGCCTCGGCCAGTCCGCCGGTGCGCTATCCGAACGTCTATGGCATCGACATGCCCAACCAGCGCGAGCTGATCGCGACGGGACGCACCGAGGCCGACATCGCGCACGAGATCGGCGCTGATCTTCTGATCTACCAGGATCTCACCGCGCTCAAATCCGCCGTGCGGTCGGCCAATCCCCGCATCAAGGAATTCGAGGCCTCCTGCTTCGACGGCTACTACGTCACCGGCGACGTCACCGCGGACTACCTGTCGCACCTCGCGCAGGAGCGCAACGAAGCACGCGGCGAGGCGGAGGCCGACCTCGCGCTCGAGTCGCGGGTCGCGGGATAATCGCCACGGTCCCATCGTGGCATCACGCGGAGTAGTGGCGCACCTGCCGCATGACATCGGTCGGTACAGGTTGTGCCCGAGGGTGCAATTCCGATGTTGAGAATCCTTCGAACGAGTTTGTTGCAGTTGCTCTTGGTTGGATGCTGGGCATGCGCCTCAAATGACGATGGACTTGCGGCGTTTCAACGACGCGATTACGCGACGGCCATCGCCCAATTCTCCAACGCGGCGAAGCAGGGTGATAGCAACGCGTTAGTTGAGTCTGGCGATCATCGAGGATGCCGGCAGCTGCGGCATTGCGGCGAACCATGAGGAGTCCGTCAAGCTGCTGCAGCAAGCGGCCGAGGCGAATAATTCGACCGCGAAGGTCGTACTTATGCTGGCCGGATGTGGGGGATCGGCGGAATCGGGACCGGAGACAAGCATGACGGAGTTTCGGTGAAGCCAACCCCTTCGACCCGCAATGGGAGCCTTACTTCGAGGACCGACTGGGTCTGAAGATGCAGGCCGATATGAAGGGCAAGGCGAAGCTGCTGCGGCTTTGGTGGAGCCAGAACAAGCGCTGTACACTATGCGACGACCTGATCACGAAGGAAACGGGGTGGCATGTCCATCACCGCACTCCCAAGTGTGAGGGCGGCGCCGACGGGCTCGCTAATCTGGTCCTCCTTCATCCGAATTGCCATCGTCAACTGCATGCTGCTGGCTTGACGTTGGAGGGCCGGTCCCTATAGCATGTGGGGACCTCGTAGAGGCTTGAGCCGGGTGTGGGCAAACCACACGCCCGGTTCTGAGGGGGGAATGGCTTGGCAACGAGCCATTCCTACCCGACGAAGCGAGGTAAAAGCTCCAGCCTGGAGATACCAGGCGGGGCACACAAAACCCGTTTGGCGGAGGCCAGACGGGTTTTCTGTTTTTGGACATTTGATACGCCGATGAACGATGCTTCGACCCGCGGCTTCACCACCGCGATCCTGCATTCCGACCGCGAGCTTCCCGTCGAGCACGGCTCGCTGCACAAGCCGCTGCACCTTTCGGTGGCATTCGGCTACCGCGATGCGCGGGAGCTGGCGGCGGTGTTCCAGGGGCGCGCCCAGGGCTTCGCCTATGGCCGGCAGGGCAATCCAACGACGGCCGCGCTCGAGCACAAGGTGAACGCGATGGAGGGGGGCGTGGCAACCGCCTGTTTCGCCACCGGCATGGCGGCGATCGGCGCGATCATGGTCGCGCTCCTGCGCGCCGGCGACCACGTCGTATCCAGCGCCTTTCTGTTCGGCAACACCAACAGCCTGCTCACCACGTTAGCGACGATAGGCGTGCGCGTTTCCTTCGTCGACGCGACCGACGTGCGCGCGGTCGAGGCGGCGCTCACGCCGGCCACGCGCCTTGTATTCGTGGAGACGATCGCCAATCCGCGCACGCAAGTCGCCGATCTCGCGCGCATCGGCGAGCTCTGCGCGAGCCGCGGGCTGCTCTACGTCGTGGACAACACGATGACCTCGCCGTACCTGTTCCGGCCGGCGACCGTGGAGGCGAGCCTGGTGCTGAATGCGCTCACCAAGTACATCGGCGGTCACGGCAACGCGCTGGGCGGGGCAGTGACCGATACCGGCCGCTACGACTGGAAGCGCTTCCCGAACATCTACGATGGCTACAAGACCGCGCAGCCCGCGCTGTGGGGCATCACGCAGATCCGCAAGAAAGGTCTGCGCGACTGGGGCGGCACGCTCTCCGCCGAGCAGGCGCATCACCTGGCGGTCGGCGCGGAAACGCTCGCGCTGCGCATGGACCGGGCGTGCGCCAACGCCGCGGCGCTGGCCGAATTTCTCGCGGCGCACAAGCGGGTTCACGCCGTCTACTATCCCGGGCTGCCGGCGCATCC
>Ga0335081_10010781_pt1 | contig 14773 bp, 14 predicted proteins | sample Lox_Sample_35_FD_206713 | JGI IMG/M metagenome (GOLD analysis project Ga0335081, IMG submission 206713) | Soil microbial communities from Loxahatchee National Wildlife Refuge, Florida, United States - Lox_Sample_3.5 | ecosystem: Environmental > Terrestrial > Soil > Wetlands | place: USA... | reverse complement strand
AAGCCGATTTATCGGGATATAATACCTGTAATATTAAGTAGTTATATAAACTACTTAATCTTGATTATTTTGCCGGCTTCCGGCGCAGCGCACGCTCCAGATCGGCGATTTCCTCCACCGAGATCGTCCACGTGAGATCGCAGTTCCCGCAGTACGCCTCGATGTCACCGCCGGATTCGATCAGCTCGAGCAGCTCATCGCGCGCCTGTCCCGGCTGCGGGCGCTCGTGCCCGCACTTCGGGCACTCCGAGGTGAAGGTGGTCGTGTCGCTCATGGCGTGTCCGGCGGATCCGGTGCGTAGCCGGCCGCAACGATTCGTGCCCGCGTCACATCATTTTCGCGCCGAAATTTTCCATACAGTGCCAGATACCGCTCGGCATCTACGTCGGACTGCCTCAGCGGCTGCACCTTGCCAAGCACAGTCAGCTCATAGTCCATGAGCCGCCGTGCGCGAGCGGCGGCGCGCCATTCGGGTGAGTCTTCCGGCCACGCGCGCTTCGCAATGCCGATGCCGACTCCCTGCGTGAGGTAGATGTCACCGTTCTGCATCGACGCGGCGACTTTGCGGCACACGCTTTGCGAATCGCCCTGGGTGAGGTGCTCGCCATGACACCAGCTGCTGACGACCTCGTACGGCGGAATCGACAGCGCCGCGAGCCGGCCAATCACTTCGATGAGGGCTTGATTCGCGGGCATCTTGCCAGTTCTCACGACCGCGAAGCCCAGATCGTGCGTGAGGCCGCTCCAGTACAGGTCGAGCTGCTTCGAGTCAGCCAGATCGTGCATGGCGCGCGAAATCGCAGCCTCGCCGTGGGCGCGATGTGCGCGTTCCATCGCCGCGAACGCCGAGGCACCGTTGGCCGGATCGAGCGCTCGCAGCTGCTGTTCGAAGCGTGTGCTGTCACATCCGGGCGTTGCCTGGCAAAGCGTGACTTGAAGCCAGGCGATTTCAGCGCTTTCGGGTGCTGCCGCCGCAGCACGCGCAATCAAAGCCATCGACAGGCTCGCGGCGCGGCCAGGGACGAGGAAGTCCTGCAGGGCACGGCTTGCGTCCGCTGCACTCTGAGCTGCGCCCCGGGCAAGAAGTGCAGCCGCAGCAAGGGAAGCGCCGTCGGTTGCACGCTGCAGCTGAACCAGGGCCTGATGGCTCTGCGCCGCCGCATCGTTCGCCGCTGAGACTGGCGCGATACGGCCGGCCCCCAGCGTCAGCGTTAGCGTCAGCATCAGCGCCATTGAGATCGGTCGTACCATCTTCGGAGTCAGGCGCCTTCAGCTGTATCGCGCTTCCTGCCGCCGCGGCGGATCGGCACGCTCGCATCGAGCGTCGTGCCCTGCCCCGCCACGCCGAACACGCGCAGCGTGCCGCCGATCTGCGCCAGCCGCTCGGAGGCCGCGAGCAGGCCGAACGCACCGGTCTTGTTGCGGTCCTTCTCCCCCATGCCGATGCCATCGTCGGTCATGCGCAGCCGCAACGAGCGCTCGTGCACGGAGATCTGCACATCGACGCGCTTGGCGTGCGCGTGGCGCACGACATTCGAGAGCGCTTCCTGGAAGGTGCGGTACAGGATGATCAGGCGCCGCTGCCCCAGATCCGGCAGCGCGCCGTTGGAGATGATCTCGACGCGCAGGCCGGACTGCGCGGCGACTTCCTCACCGTAGCGTTTGAGCGCGCCCATCAGCCCCAGATCCTCGATGCCGGGCGGGTGCAGCTCGAAGGCGATATGCCGCAGGCGATCGAGGCAGCGATCGGCGAGCTCCGCGAGCCGGGCTGCCCGCTCGGGTGTCTGCTCCGGCGCATGCAGCGGATGGCGCAGGGCCTCGATCTCCATCTTGAGCGTCGTCATGTCCTGGCGCAGCGTCCCATGGAGCTTGCGAGCGAGCTCGCCGCGCTCCTCTTCCCGTAGCCGCTCCAGCCGATGCGCCAGTGAGCGCACACGGCCGTGGAAGCGGTCGATGGCCGCGCGCTGCGAAAGCTGCTCGGTGATATCGACATCCACCGAGATGTAGCCGACGGTCGCCCCCGAGTCATCGCGCAAGGGACTGGCCAGCGCATGGACCCACTGTACCTCCCCGCCCTCCCGCTGATAGCGGAATTCGAGGTCGAGATGCGAGCCCTGCGTCAGCCGCTCCCAGGCTTCGCTCACGCGGTCGCGATCATCGGGATGGATCGCATCCCACCAGCCGAGGTCGCGCGCCTGCTCGATGTGCAGACCTGCGATCTCGAGCCAGCAGGCGTTCGCGTAGTTGCAGGCCCCATCGGTATCCAGCAGCAGAATGCCGATCGGGGCAGAGTCGACCAGTTGGCGAAAACGCTCGGCCGCGATCAGCTGCGCTTCGGTGTGACGCAGCTCGCCCTCGACCCGCAGCCGCTCCCGCAGATCCGAGACGGTGACGATGCGGCTGCTGACGCGCCCGCCTGCATCGCGTACCGAGACCACGCTCAGCTCCACGGGGATCAGCGTGCCGTCGCGATGCAGCTGGCAGGTCTGCAGGATCGCCGTACCGCCGGTATCGGCCGACAGTCCCGCGGCGAGCAGCCGGGAGTGCTCCGTGGCGGGATAGACCGTCAGCATCGAATGCCCGCGCAGCTCCTCGGGGGAGAAGCCCGCGAGTTGCGCGCCAGTTGCGTTGACGCTCCTGAATTCGTTGGTCGCCGGATCCACCACCGCGATGCCGCGGGTGTTGTGCAGGAAGGCCTCGGCCCACAGCCGCCCCTGGGCCTCCAGGTACTGCTGGGGCGAGAGCATCTCGTTGATGAGCACGATGCCGCCCATCTCGCCGCGCTCGTCGTACCAGGGAAACAGCGTGCGGTTGACCCAGCGCACGCTGCCATCGGGGTGCAGCCAGCGCTCGGAGTAGGTGTGCTCGGTGTGGCCGGCGAGCGCGCGCTGATGCGCATCGCGCCAGTGCACCGGCTGCGCCGGAAACACCTCGTAAATGGAGCGCCCGATAATCGGCGTGTCGCCAAGGCCCGTGTCGGCAATGAAGCGCCGGTTGGTGACGAGGAAGCGCAACTCCCGATCGAGCATCGCAACCCCGGCCGGAGTTGCATCGATGAAGTGCTGCAAATGCGCATCGTGGCGCGCTCGCGCCTCGGTCGCGCGGCGCCGCTCGGTGACATCGAGGATCACACCGAGTGCGCGCACCGGATCGGCTCCGTGGCGCTCGAACTGGGTGCGCCAGGCGCTGTGCACCCAGCGAACCTCGCCGTCAGGGCGCACGATGCGGTACTCGTTATCATGGGGCGCGCGCTCGGAGCGCACGTTGTCGGAGTTGCGTGCCACCCGCTCGCGATCGTCCGGGTGCACGAAGCTCAGGTAATACTCGAGGGACGGCGTGCCCTCTGGACCGATACCGAGAATTTCACGGCAACGATCCGACCACACCATTTCATTGGTGATCAGATTCCATTGCCAAACACCGAAACCGACGCAGCGCGCCGCCAGCTCGAAGTCTAATTCCCGGTCGCGAAGCCAGCCGAGCAGCCGGCCGATGTGCCGCGTCTCGCTGCGGTGCGCCATCTAGTGTTATTCTCGCTTTTGTCGGCTGGGCTTAACACCCGGCTTGTCCATGCAACCTCCAGCTATGCTGTAAGGCAGTCGGAGTGACCGTGCCGTGGACTTTGCCGAATGTCAATACCTTCGACACCTTAGAAGAAGAAGCGGCGGACCCGATTGGCCCCGAACACGCTCAACCTGCAGTATCACGCTCACTTGCGTGAGATAGAGCCGTTCTGGCGGGCAGTGAGTATCCGGTGACGACGTTTCTGAATGACCTTACCCAGCGGCTGGCCATTGTCGCCGCGCAGCAGGGCTATTCCGTCGCCGTGAAGCTTCATGGCGGCACGCACGGCACGCGCCTAGAATTGAAAGCGCAGAAGCCCGTCTCCGGAGGACAGCTGGACTATGCCCAGCACGTAAGCCTCGCGGAGCTGGAGCACAAGGGACCGGTTGCGGTGGCCGAAGAATTCGCCCGACAAGTCCGGGTCGCGATGTCGACGACGACGCGACTCAACGAAGAAGCCGTCGAAAGTCCTCTGGGGAAGACCCGACGACGGTAGGGTGAAGCTCAAGTCCGGCCGCGATCGACCGATAAGGACAGATCATGGCCATTCCGCGTGGACTGGGCGTATTCCTTATTCTGGCAACCGCCGTCTCGGCGGGCAGTGCCTCCGAAGTGCGTACGCAATTCCGGGTGGGGGCCACCGTACTTGCGCATGCTTCGCTGCGCGTGCGCTCGGAGCCCGTCAATCTCACGATCACGCCCGATGCGGTGCGCCGCGGCTTCATCGAAGTGCTGGAACCGACGCGCATCGAAGTCTCCAACAACTCCCCGCACGGCTATGCCCTGCTCGTGCAGCCGCAGATGATGATTTTCTCGGCACTGCGAGTGCGCAGCGCCGGCGGCGAAGTGCTCCTCGGCAATGAGGGCGGCATGATCGTCGAGCATGGCCAGCACGGCATCACGCTGCCGCTCGAGCTCACCTACCGATTCGATCTCGCCTCGAGCGTGGCGCCGGGCGAGTACCCCTGGCCGGTGCACCTGGCGGTGCAGGCCCTGGAGCCCTAAGCGCTTCAGTACATCACGGTCACGACGATCGTGTCCGCATACGCGCCTGCCGCCACATCCTGCAGCGCGAACAGTTGCCCGTAAATCGTGCTCGTCGTCGATTGCGTGCGATTGCCCGTGGTCAGAGCGAAGGTCGCACCGCCGGTTTGCGTACCGCCAGTGCCGTCACCGCGAATCTGGGTCAATGCCGCGTCGTAGTAGAGATTGTAGTTGAGGCGGTTCGCGCCCGAGGTCATCGTGCGCGGCGTGTAAGTCGGGCTCGATCCTTTGCTGTAGCTCGAGACCAGATTCACCGTGGTATTCACATTGCCAGTGAGCGTGCAGCTGGCGGTGATCGAGCCGTTGGACAGTGTCGGTGCGGCGTTCAGCGGATTGTAGTTGCCGAACGCAGGCCCGGTGGCACTCACCGTGCAGGTCACGGCGGCGTAAACCACCGGACTCGCAAGCCACACGGCGAGGCAGAGCGCCCAGCGCGAGGCGGCTTTGAGCGAAGTGCCAGCGCCGCGCACTCAATGACTCCCTGCGTCATCGCTGCCGTCCGGCGTGCAGCCCACCGTGCCCATGTCGGGCAACGGATCTCCCGGCGGCGGAGGTGCGACCCGGAAGCGGCAGCGCATGCCATCCCAATGCGCGACTCCCTGGGTGCCGTGATCCAGGGTGTCAACGTAAGTCAGGCCATCGAGCACCACGTTGAAGTGACCGCCGTTGAAGTCGACCAGCGCGCCGGCCGGGACCGGCTTGCCATCCGGCAGCACCAGGCGGAAGGTCCCCGCACGCACCTTGGTCACCGGGATGCGCGCGACGACACCGCTGCGGTAAGGCGGCCGCACACTGATGCGATCATCGGTCAGGCGCGTATCGAGCGGCAGGTCATCCGGGTCGACGCTGATGCGATTTACCTCATAGGCGCGCAGATCGTGCAGGACCGCGCGGCCATTCTCATCCGTGCGTGCCATGAGCTGATTGTCGATGTACACCGGCACGTTGGGAATTCCACCCACATCGACCACGGCAAAACTCTGGGTCACCGAGCGCGCCGCGCTCACGTCGTGATCGAGCCAGGTCAGCGCCCCGGTGAGGAAGGCGCGCTCACCGGCGATGCCGAGATTGCGGGCCGCCTCGACCTGCAGATCGAGCGCCTCGTTGCGATGCTCCCAGCTGGCATCGTAGTCACCGGAGGTGGCGGCGCTCAGGCGCCAGCCGTTGCCCGGTCCCACCGGCGCCGTCTGCGTCACCGTGGCCAGCAGTCGGTCGTCGGCGGCGCCGCCCTGGCGGGTGGAGATCTCATCCGTCGAGAAGCTGCGCCGCGAATCAAGCGCGATGGTGTAGTTCGCGTAAATCGAATTGTTCGGCTGATCCCCGCTGATATGGCTCGCGGTGATGCCGAAAAAGCCGTGGTTGGCGATCGGCACGTTGTAGCTCAGCGACACGACCTGCTGGGACGGCTCGCTCTGGAAATGCTGGCTCGCCCAGGCGACGGCGAGTGAGCCCGCGCGGCCCAGGTTCGCCCCGATTTGTGCCAGCGAGCGCTGGGTGATCGGCGAGTTGGAGAAGGCCGTGTCGCCGACCTGACGGTAGCCATCGCTCGCAAATTCCGTGTTGAGCACGAAACTCAAAATGCGCCCGCGATGCTCGAAGCCCACACCCGTGAGAACGCCCGAGCCGGCGTCATTGCCGCCTTGCGCGAGGGTGACACTGGCGATGCCCCAGGAGCCGGTGCTGACGGCGAGATCGAAGCCGACGGCGTGCGCATCGTGCATCTGCGCCTCACCGTGCGCTTCCAGCGTGAGCGAGTTCGTCAGTCCGTAACGATAGGTGCCGGTCGCCAGCGCCTCTCCGTAGTGAAAGCTCGACAGCGTGTAGTCCTCCCGCACGGCCCCCACGTCGACCGCGTACTCCGACAGGCCCTTGGCGAGCAGACTCGCGCCGGAATAGAACGGCTGGGTCACCGTCTGCACATTGCCCGCCGCATCGCGCACCACCAGCCGCACATCGCCCGAGCCCGAGATTGCCGGCAGCTGGTCGATGACGAAGGGGCCCGGCGGCACGGCCTGGCTGGAGACACGCTGGCCATTGACGAACACTTCAGCGGTCGAGGGAACGACCGCCTCCCCGCCCACGCTCAGCATCGGTGCCGTGAGCAGATCGGGTCGGATGCCGAAATTGCGACCCCAGTGCAGTCCCGCGAAGCGCACGGCATTGCCCCAGTCACCCGGCGTGCTGATCGTGTCGCCCACGACCAGGCTCTGCAGCCGATCCGGAAAGTCGTGCGTAAAGGTCGTATCCAGGCGCACCGCCTCGGTGGCACCGGCGCCCGTGCGGCCGACCATGGAATTGGTGAGCACGCCGGGCGAGCCAAACAAGCCAAGCTCGGAGAGCAGCCCGGCGGAGCTGGTGTCCTCGATGCGCTGTCCCGAGAGCTGATAGTTGAAGAACGCACCGGGCTCGACGCCCGCGAGCCTGGTGTGAGTATCGATGCTGCGGTGAACGAGCGTCGGCTCGAAAGCCGTCGGCGGCAGTTGCACTGTCGCATGCTGCAGCGCCTCGTCGATGACGACGCTCGCGCCGGCAAGCGTGTTCAACGGATAGTACTTTTTGCCGTTGCTCTCGACCGCCTGGCCCTGCGGAGCCTTCAGGTGCAGCCGCGTGAAATCGCCAGCGCTGATCCACAGGCCGTTGGCCGTATCGCGCAGCACGACCAGCGACTCCCCGCTCGCCTCGGTATTGATCGAGACGTCGAGCACCGCTTCTTTGAGCGGGGCTTGCGCCAAAGACGAAACGGGCAGGAGCAAGGCCGCGAGCGCCATCGCCGCCCAGGTCGTGATCGCAATATGGTATGTCCGTGCGCCCACTCCGCCGGTATCTCCTGATGTCGTGTTCATCGGGCGAAACCGACAGTGGGTCAGGACGTCGCGCGCGCGACCGGAGCGGTGAAATCTCCATGATCACTCAATCCCCGCACGCGCAGCGGTTCGGCGAGCGCCGTACCGCTGGGCAGCGTGAGCTTCCAGCTCATGGTGCAGCCGGGCAGCACGTAGTGAGCGCCGCCCACATGCACCGCTTCGGCCTTCGGGCCGAGCTCGAGCGTGAAGTCCATGACCTGCAGATGAGCGCCGCCGTTGTTCACGGCATCGATGCTGTATTCGGTCGGCGCCGTCTGATGAATCTGCCAGCTGAGTGCGGCCGTGGCACTGGCCGCGCTCGGAGCGACGAAGACCGGCACGCCGACCCGCAGCGCGACCTGCAGGCCGTTGAAGCTCTTCTCGACCGTCTGCGGCACTTCCTGGAAGAACACCCGGTAGGCGAGCTCGCGCTTGGCGTCGGGCTCGCGCTGCAGCGCCACTCGCACGATCTGGTTGGAGTCGGGCGCGACCACGAACACTGGCGGTGTCGCGATCAGCTCATGCGTCGGCGCGTAGTGATCATCGCCACCCTGCTGCGTCCATGCCGCCGTGCTCACCTGCACCGTGACCGGGATCGCCGCATCATTGTGCAGCGTGAAGACGCCGCGCTGATGGCCGGGAGTCATCTCCACGCGAATCGGAGCCACGCTGAAACTGCCTGCGGCGGCCGAGTGGGCCGCCGCAAGCAGAACTGCCAGTATCCAACCGCGTGCCATCGGATCCTCAGTAGTTCACGCTCACCGTGATGGTGTCGGCGTAAGCACCGGGGACTGCGTTCTGGTTGTTCGCACTGTCGGGCAGCGTGCCGAATACCGGCACCGCCACCGCCGTCGCGACACCCGCGCCGGTGCCGGGCACAGTCTGCGAGCCGCCGGTGCCGTCGCCGAAGATCGTCGCGCCGCCACTGGTGGTGAACAGGTTGTACTCGAGCGTGTTGGCGCCATTCGCCATCAGACGCTGCGGAATCGTGCCGCCGGCCGTCGTGCCCTTATCGAGCGCCACCGTGAAGGCGGTGTTCTTGGTGCACTTGACGTTGACGTTCGTGGAGCCGGTGACCTGGCCGGCGCCCGGGGTGTAGTTACCGAAGGCCAGCGCCGCGGCGCTCACCGAGCAGGTCTTCAGCACCGTCGCGGTCACCTGGAAGGTGGTCGTGATCGTGACGGCCTGAGCACCGCTGGAAGCGGCGACGATGGCCGCTGCGGCGAAGGACATAAGAATCTTACGCATGGAAACTCCTGGCAGTTAAAGGGTAAAGACCAAGACAACTGACGGACAATCTGCCTGCGCTATGTCGCACTCGGTGTGACCAACTGCGCATTCCCCCGCTGTCAGCCTCAAGTTCCCGGCCGATCTGCCGATTAGATTCAAATTTGGGTCGGCACCGCGTGTGTGAATTTGGTCTCGTACCGCGGCCCGTGAGCGCTATGTTCCGCCGGCTGCGGCGCGCGAAGTTCCGCGCAGTCGGCACTTCGCCCACAAACTTGAGGCCGTCGCGTCGGAATTGAGAGCTGGGTCACTCTGCAATGGCCGGGCTCGGACAGAATCCGGCTGGCATGCAGAATCTGTCCGCGTTCGGCAAGATCATCGAGTCCATGGTGCCTGGTGCCGGCGCGGTGGCGATCTATCGCCGCGACGGCCGCACGCTGTGGGCGAACGGCGGTCCGGCGCTGCCGGAGCTGCAGGCGATGGCGAGCGATGTGCTCGCCGCACGCGGCGGGCCTGCCCCGATCGCCCCCGCCAACCTGACCCGCGACCGGCAGGTGTTCTACGCCTTCCCGATCCGCGCCGAGCGCGATGCGCCCTTGGGCGTGCTCGCCGTGACCGTCGAGCGCCCTTCCGGCTCGAGCGAGCCGGATACCGCCGATACCCTGTCGCGCCATCTGGCTCCGGTGCTCGCGGTGCTGTTGCGCGAGCTCACGCATCAGGATGAGCAGCACCTGCGCGTCGCGCGGGTGGATGCGGCGACCGGCTTACCGACACTCACCGCACTCGAGGATCACGTCGCGAGCTACCGCGCGAGCGGCGGCTCCGTCTGGGGCGTGGTCTATATCGACATCGACCAGATGCACGTGATCAACGACCTGTTCGGCTTTCACACCGGCGACGAGATCCTGCAGCGCGTGGCCGATCTGTGGCCCGAAGGCAGCCTCGGTAACGGCGGACTCATCGCGCGCGTCGCCGGCGATCGCTTCGTCGCGGTGCTGGACTGCCCGACGCTGGGCCAGGCACGAGCCTGGGCCGATGCCGTGCGCACCTCGCTCGGCGAGCTCGATCTGCCTGAGGTGTGCAAGGGCTTTCGCCTGTCGGCGAGTTTCGGCGTGGCGATGCTCGAGGAGTCCGCGCGCTTCGAGACCGCGCTCACCAATGCCGAGACCGCCTGCCGTGCGGCAAAGGATCGCGGCCGCCGTCGCATCGAGCTGTTCACGGTCGATGACCTGAGCCTCGTGCGCCGGCGCGAGGATCTGCAGATTTTCCGCGAAGTGGTGAGCTCACTCGAGCAGGGCCGCATCGAGCTTCTCACCCAGCCGATCGTACCGCTCGCACCGTCGCAACCGCAGCGCCCGACGCAGTATGAGGTGCTCGTGCGTCTGTGCGACAGCACGGGCGCCATGCTCGAGCCGCGGCGCTTCCTGTCGGCGGCGCGCCGCTATCAGCTGCTGCCCCAGCTCGACAAGCGCGTCATCGAGCGCGTCTGTCACGACCTGGCGCCGCTTGCCGGCCAGCTCGATGCGCTCGGGACCAGGTTCTGGATCAACGTTTCCGGCCCCTCGGTGAGCCAGGCCGACTTCGCCGATCAGACCTGCGCGCTGATCAAAGCGTCAGGCTTGCCCGGTGAGCTCGTGGGATTTGAGATCACCGAGAGCGCCGCGATCGAGAATCTGCCCGCCGCGCAGCGCTTCATCGCGCGCTTGAGCGCCCTCGGCTGCTCGTTCGCGCTCGATGACTTCGGCACCGGCTTCTCCTCGCTCGCCTATCTGCAGGCGCTCGCGGTACGCACGATCAAGATCGACGGCGGCTTCGTGCGCGAAGTGCTCGAGGATCACAAGGCCGAAGCCATGATCCGCACGGTGCTCGACGTGGCCGGACAGCTCGGGCTCGAGACCGTCGCCGAGTGCATCACCAACCGCGATATCGCCTCGCGCCTCGCCGAGCTCGGCGTGACCTACGGTCAGGGCTTTCACTTCTCCGCTCCGCACTCACTGCGCGCGCTGCTCGAGAGCGTGCAGGCCTCGCCCGCCAGCCGCGTTTTCGCGTAATCTCTGCGGCGTCGCCACCGCCTCGAAGGGCGCCGCACGCCATGGCCTCGATGCCCCTGTTTGCTCAACTCGGCCTGTTCCTGGGCATCTCCGAGATGGCGCTCACGCTGTGGAAGCGCTCGGGCGCCGGCGCGCGCCGCTCGGACGATGGCTCGCTCGCCGTGCTGTGGTGGGCGATCATGCTCATGCTGGGCCTTGCGTACTTCATTGCCTTCAAAGTGCCCGCGACGCGCTTTCATCTGCCGCGCGAGCTGAAATGGCTCGCCCTCGCGCTGTTCTGGGGCGGGCTCGCGCTGCGCTGGTGGGCCATCATCTATCTCGGCCGCTTCTTCACGGTGGATGTCGCCGTGCAGGCCGATCATCATCTCATCGACCGCGGGCCGTATCGCTATCTGCGCCATCCCTCGTACAGCGGCTCATTCATGTCCTTCGTCGGACTTGCGATCGGATTCAGCAACTACCTCTCGGGCCTGGTGCTGATGGCCGGCTGGGTGATCGGCATGACGAAACGCATCAGCGTCGAGGAGCGCACGCTGCGCGGCGCCTTCGGCGAGCGCTACGACGCCTACATCGCTCGAACCTGGCGGCTGCTGCCGTTCGTGTACTGATGTACGTCCCGGCGTTGTTTGCAGAAAATCGGCCCGAGGTGCTGCACGCGCTGATGCGTGCGCATCCCTTCGCAACGCTCGTCGTGATGAGCGCGCAGGGCCTCGAGGCCAATCACATTCCGCTCGAGTTCGAGGCCCAGGGCGCAGGCCTGGGCGTTCTGCGGGGCCATGTGTCGCGCGCGAATCCCGTGTGGAAGAGCTATCAACCCGAGGTTGAGGCGCTGGCGATCTTCAGCGGTCCCCACACCTACATCAGCCCCTCCTCCTACCCGACGCGTGCCGGGTCCGGCATGGTGGTACCGACGTGGAACTATGCGGTGGTGCATGCACGCGGACCGCTTAAGCTGGTGGAGGATCCGGTGAAGCTGCGCGCGCATGTCGAGCGGCTTACCGCCGCCCAGGAGCACGGCCGCTCCAACCCCTGGCAGCCGGGCGAGGCGCCCGCAGATTTCCTCAATGCACAGCTCGGGCGCATCGTGGGCGTGGAAATCGCCCTCACCTCGCTCATCGGCAAATGGAAGGTGAGCCAGAACCGCACGCCGGGTGAGCGCGCGGGCGTCATCCGCGCGCTGCACGAGGAGGGCTCGCGTGAGGCCTCCGACATGGCCGCGCTGGTTGAGCGAGCGAGCCCGCCCAAGCCCTGAACGCGGCGCGTCAGCCCAGGATCTGCCTCAGCACCCGCTGCAGCACCGCCGCGCTGGCGCCCGCACCGCTGCGGGCCCGCCAGGCGACCACACCGTCCGGCCGCACCAGCACCGCACCGCTTGCTTCAATGCCGTAGGCGCGGGCGAGCTGATTTTCAGCATCGACAAGCCCGGCCTCACCGGCACGCCAGGTATCGATCTGCAGGCCGCGCGCCGCGCCGGCTGCCGTCGCAGCCTCACACCACGCAGCCGAGTCGGCACCCCCGAGCAGCACGAACCGTTTGCCGAATAAGTCGAGCGTGGAAACGCGCTCGCCTGCGCGCGTGAGCCACAGATGCGGCGCCCGGGTCCCGGGACGACCGAAGGACTCGCGGGGATTCACGTGCTGGGCCCCATCATCCGGCTCCTCGGTCACGATCGCCGGGGAGCGGTAGATGTGGCCGAGCTCGATGTTGAGCTCCCCCACGGGCTTTTGCGTGTTCGCCATGCCGAGGGTGGGGTCGGTGCGCAGCACGTAGCGCGTGTAGGCCTGCTCGCAGGTGTACTCGGCGACCGGGGTGCGCTCGGGCTCGTAGGTCTCAAGCAGTGCCGGAGCGGCGCGGCCGCTCAGCACGAACGCGAGCTTCCAGGCGAGATTGTGCGCATCGACGACGCCGGTGTTGCCACCGAAGCCCCCCGTCGGCGGCATCACGTGGGCGGCATCGCCGGCGATGAATACGCGGCCGCGCTGCATCTTCTCGGACCATTCGGCGGTGGCGTTCCAGTTCATGACGTTATCAACGCTCACCGCAATGTCACGGCTCCCCAGCGCCAGCTGCACCAGCTCCACCGCCCGCTCATTCGTCAGCGTGCTCGACACATCGACGTTCGGATGAGCCGCATCGCCGGTCGTGCTGACCACGAGAAAGCCGCTGTCGAAGGGCTTCTCGAAGCGAAAGAAGCCGCGCAACCGATCGTTGTTGACGTACACGACCGCCCATTTCTCGCGCTCGAGAAACTTGCGCAGGTTGGCCCGGAAATAGATCGTGACGCTGCGCGAGAAGGTGGGATGACCGCGCATGCCCACCGCCAGCCCCTGGCGCATGCGGCTGTGCGCGCCGTCCGCCGCGATCGCGTAGCGGGCGCGCACACGGGTCTCCGCGCCGCTGTCGCGGTGACGCAGCCGCGCCACGACACCGTCCGCGTTCTGCTCGATGCCAGTCACTTCAGTTGCGAACACGAAGCGCGCGCCGAGCTCCTCGGCACGCTGCTTTAACATCGGCTCGAGCGCGTTTTGCGACAGGAACACCCGCTCGCAGGGGCTCACGTCGCGGACGCCTGCGTTCAGATCCGCGATGAAATGCTGCGTGAGTCCGCCCGCCAGTGTCTCCACGGCGACGATGCCGCCGTCCTGCACGAACTGCTCAGCGGAGCGCTCGCACACGGGCCGCTCGATGCCGACTTCGCGGAAGATCTCGAGCGTGCGCTGGGTGCACTGCGCGGCGCGCGGGTGAATGGCCGTGCCACGGTGATACTCGACCGCGAGCGACTTGACGCCGTGATGGCCGAGCAGCAGCGCCGAGGTCATCCCCACGAGGCTGCCGCCGACGATCAGCACCGGCACTTCGATCTCTGAAGTCATGGACACCCCCCGCCATCGCCCCCGAGACAGCCGCGATTGTACGGTGTGCGCTATGCTCGCTGCGATATGTGCGGCCGCTACATCCTGGCTCAGCTCGCTGCCGCGGAGCGTGCGTTCAAGCTCGCATCCACGCAGTGGCGCTTCACCGCGAGCTTCAATATCGCGCCGACGCAGAGCGTACCGGTCGTGCGCCTGAGCGAGGGTGTGCGCGAGGGCGTGATGATGCGCTGGGGGCTGATCCCGTTCTTTGCGCACGGGGAGGCCCCCAAGTACTCGACGATCAACGCCCGCATCGAGACGCTCACCTCGGCGCCGTCGTATCGCACGCCCTGGAAGCGCGCTCAGCGCTGCATCCTGCCGGCGAGCGGCTTCTACGAATGGCATAGCCCGACCGAGGGTGCGCGCCAGCCCTTCTACATCCATCTGGCGGATCAGGAAGTGTTCGGATTCGCGGGTATCTGGGATCGCTCAACGCGGGCCGACGGCAGCGTGATCGAGAGCTGCACCATCGTCACGATGCCCGCCAATGCCTTGCTGCAGGAAATCCACAATGACCGGCAGCGGATGCCGGCGATCCTCAAAGCCGAGGATCACGAGGCCTGGCTCGGCGCACCGCCCGATGAGGCCTTGCGGCTGCTCGCACCCTACCCGGCCGAGCTGATGGTGGCCTATCGCGTGAGCCCGCGCGTGAACTCCCCGCGCAACAACGATCCGCAGCTCATCGAAGCCGTGGCCTAGCGCGCGCGGGAATGCGCGAAGGCCGGGCCGCTGGTCTCGGGCTCATGCGTGAGGGATGCCTGCAGCAGCTGCAGCGCCGTCGCCGGGTCGTCTGCAAACTGGATCAGCTTCAGGTCCTCGGCGGCGATCGTGCCGTGGCGTACCAGCGCCTCGAAGTTGATCACTTCGTTCCAGTAGCTGCGCCCGTAGAGCAGGATCGGGATCGGGCGATCGAGCTTGCCGGTCTGCGCGAGCGTCATGATCTCGGTGAGCTCATCGAGTGTGCCGAAGCCGCCGGGAAACACAATCAGGGCACGCGCGAGATGTGCGAACCACAGCTTGCGCATGAAGAAGTAGTGGAACTTGAAAGCGAGCTCGCGCGTGATGTAGGAGTTCGGCTGCTGCTCGTGCGGGAGGGAGATGTTCAGGCCGATGGTGCGGCCTCCGGCCTCCG
>Ga0335081_10010780_pt1 | contig 14774 bp, 11 predicted proteins | sample Lox_Sample_35_FD_206713 | JGI IMG/M metagenome (GOLD analysis project Ga0335081, IMG submission 206713) | Soil microbial communities from Loxahatchee National Wildlife Refuge, Florida, United States - Lox_Sample_3.5 | ecosystem: Environmental > Terrestrial > Soil > Wetlands | place: USA... | reverse complement strand
CGCGCACCGGAGCCACGAGCATGGTTCCGCTGCCGATAAAGACGCCATCTTCGATCACAGTGGGAAATTTGTTCTGGCCGTCGTAATTGCAGGTGACCGTGCCTGCGCCGATGTTGACCTTGTCGCCCAGGGTGGCATTGCCCAGATAGGTGAGGTGTTGCGCTTTGGTGCCGCGCCCCACGCGGGATTTCTTCACTTCCACGAAGTTGCCGATGCGCGCCCCGTCTTCCAAAACCGCGCCATCGCGTAGGTGGGCAAACGGACCTACCGCCGCGTCAGCGGCCAGGGTCGAATTCGAGATCACCGAAGACTGGCGCACGGTGACGCGATCGCCGACGGTGGAATCCGTGAGGGTGCAATAGGGTCCCAGCCAACAGGCCATTCCAACTGTTGTCTTGCCTAGGAGACTTGCCCCCGGCCCGATCACCGTATCCGGTCCTACGTCTACCGGTTCATCGATATAAGTCACCTCCGGGTTCACCACGGTCACCCCGGCGCGCATCAGGGTTTCGGCTTTGCGCCGCCGCAGAATCGCCTCGACCCGCGCCAGCTCCACCCGATCGTTGATGCCCATCACTTCCCGCGCGTCCGGCGCCCGAAACGCGATCACCTTCTCACGGTGCCGGTTGAAAATAGCGGCCAGGTCGGTGAGTAGATATTCCTTCTGGGCATTCTGGTCCGTCAGCTCCGACAGACGCGCTAGCAATCTGGGTATATCGAAACAGATGATAGCGGAATTCACTTCCCTGATTTTCTTCTCGGCGGCGCTGGCGATTTTCTCTTCCACAATGGCCCGGATGCGGGTGCCGCCGGCGCGCACGATGCGCCCGTAACCGCGCGGATCGTCAAGCACGGCCGTGAGTACGGTGGCGTCAGCCCGTGCTTCGGTGTGAGCGTCGATGAGGAGGCGCAAAGTCTCGGCGCCCAGGAGGGGGGCGTCGGCGGCCATTACCAGCAGGGTCGCGCTGGGGCACCTTTCCAGCTCGGGCCGGGCGACGAGGAGCGCGTGGCCGGTCCCCCGCTGTTCTTTCTGCTCGATAAAGATGAGTCCGGGACGCTCGAATGCCCGGCGCACCGTTTCGGCCTGGTGACCAACGACGACGTAGATTCGGTCGGGTCCCAGCGTCAGTGCCGTCCGCAGCGCGTACTCGCCCAGCGGCAGGCCAGCCAGCGGATGGAGTACCTTGGAACGCTCAGACTTGAAACGGGTAGCCTTACCGGCCGCCAGGACCAGGATGGAAAAGCTTGGCTGTTTAACTTCCTTGTGTTTCATAAGAGCTAAAAGTCAGGTCGAAAATCGAAGAGCGAGCCCCGGGTATCCGCAGGCGCAGAAGAGAAGGGTTGATCACTCTTCTTAACAGTCGTCCAATAGTCTAGCACGTCTGGACCCGAGGCGGCCGTGGCGAGCTCCGGCCTACAACCGGCCAAGGGGATCCGTTTGAAAGAGCTCGGCAATACCGGGGCAAACGATGAAGTGAGGAATCGTGAGCGTTTTTTATTCTCTGTTCATGATTCATCATCCATAATTCATTATTTGGACCTCACCGTTATCATCCCGACCAAGAACCGACCCGCCGCGCTGGAGCGGGCAGTCGCCAGTGTGCTTCGCCAGAATCCCCCTCCCCGGCAACTGGTGATCGTGGACCAGAGCGTCACCGAGGAAAGCCGCGAGCGAGCGCTGCGCCTCGTGGCGGCTTCACTTTCCTCAGCCCCTGTGGCAATCCGGCTGGACTACATCAGGGACCCTACTCTCACGGGGCTCACGGCCGCTCGTAATCGATCATTACAGGTCGCGCACGGGGACATTTGTCTCTTTCTTGATGATGACGTTGAGCTCGAGTGTGGTTTTTTGGCGGAGATTCTGGAGGTGTATGCGCGCCATCCCGAGGTGATGGGCGTTTCCGGAGTCGTCGCAAACTACCCGCCTCCCCCGCCTCTCTATCGGCTCTGGAGGGTCTTGTTCTTTCGCGGCCCGTTTCACGACGACCGTCAACTGGTTTATTGGAACGCCCACCGCTCTCGCGGCGGTGAGCCGGTGGCGGTGACGCGGTTGGGTGGCGGCCTGATGAGTTTTCGGAAGGAAGCATTCCGCGGCCTCGCCTTCGACGAGCACATGCTGGATGCAGGTTTTGGCGAGGATGTGGACTTCTGCATGCGGCTGCCGGCGGGGTCGCTCCTCATGATCACGCCCCGAGCGCGGCTCATCCACCACCGGAGCCCGGCCGGCCGCCCGGCCATCCATCCTCTGCGCGACGAGGCCTACGCAGCCCACTTTCTCTATCGCAAGCACTGGGACCAGGGCCTCAAGAATCGTCTTTCATTTGCCTGGATCAATGCCGGCATGGCGCTGGCAGCGACGCTGGCAAGCCTGAGACGCCGCTCGCTGGAACCTTGGCGAGGTCTACTCGCCGGCACCCGAGATGCACACTCGGCCGACAAGGGGCTTTCGTAAGGCACTTCTTATCAATGCTTACCAGGATCACTCTCGGCAAAAAAGACTTGACTTTCCGAAGGTCCTGTGGTAGCCTCGGCTTGTATAAGGAGGCTAGTCGGTCGGTCCGCCTCGGCGGGCATGGTTCCTGATCCGGGTCGATGAGGGAGGAGTTCGCAATCCCGATTATCGCCAGGCCAGCGGTTACAACCTTGATCGTGAGACAATTATGAATAAGACGGCGCTGATTACAGGCATCACCGGCCAGGACGGATCGTACCTGGCGGACTTTTTGCTCGCCAAGGGATATCGGGTTTTCGGGTTGGTGCGCCGCAGCAGCACGGTGAATTTCGAACGGCTTCACCATATCCAGGACCAGATCGAGTTTCTACCGGGTGATTTGCTCGACCAGAATTCCCTGATTACGGCGCTGCAGCAGAGCGCGGCCAGCGAGGTTTACAACCTCGCTTCCCAGTCTTTCGTCCCTACCTCCTGGAATCAGCCGGTGCTGACCGGAGAATTCACCGGCCTCGGTGTAACCCGCATGTTGGAAGCGGTGCGAGTGGTGAATCCCCAGGCCCGTTTTTACCAGGCGTCATCGAGCGAGATGTTCGGCATGGTGCGGGAATCGCCACAGAATGAAGACACCCAGTTTTACCCGCGCAGCCCCTACGGCGTCGCCAAGCTCTACGGCCACTGGATCACCGTGAATTACCGCGAGAGCTACGGCGCTTATGCCTGCTCGGGGATTCTATTCAATCATGAATCACCGCGCCGTGGCCTCGAATTTGTGACCAGAAAGGTGACCTACGGTGTTGCGCGCATCAAGCTGGGGATGCAGAAGACCCTGAAGATGGGGAACCTGGAGGCAGAGCGCGACTGGGGATTCGCCGGCGACTACGTGGAGGCGATGTGGCTGATGCTTCAGCAGGAGAAGCCCCTGGATTACGTGGTTGCCACGGGAATCACGCACTCGGTGCGCGATCTACTGGAGGTCGCCTTTGCTCACGTCGGCCTCGATTATCGCGAGCATGTGGTGGCCGATCCGGCCCTGCTGCGGCCCGCCGAGGTCCATCACCTGCGCGGCGATTATTCCCGGGCGCAGCGCGAACTGGGATGGAATCCCAAGACCTCGTTCGCGGAGCTGATTTGCATGATGGTGGATAAAGACCTGGAACGGTTGCAGGAAGACACCGAATAGAACCCAGGGTGCGCAGATTACCCAGATCGGAAAGCATTGGCAAGTGACAAGTGACGAGCGGCGAGCAAGAAGTTCACGGGCGCTCGCTGGGTCGGACGCCATCTTTGCCTGCCCCTGTCACTCACCACGGGTCACCGATTTTGTCGTTCCTGCTTGCTGACAGCACCGGGTGGGGCTGGTTGCGGCATATAGATGTGGAAACCGCCCGGTTCGTGAGTATGCTCGAATTGGATCGTGGTGTGATGGATGCCGAAACTCGACGCCAGCACGTCGCGGAGGCGATGGGCGATGCGTTCGCTTTCGGAAGTGTGTACATCCAGAATGCGGACGTGGCAGGAGAGCGCCTTGCTCTCTGAGCCGAGACACCAGATGTGCATGTCGTGCACTTCGCGCACCCCCCCAACACCGAGCATGGCCGTCGCTACTTTTTCCAGATCCATCCCCTTCGGCAGGCTTTCGAGCAGGATGTTGGCTGACTCGCGAGTGACGCCGACCGCCGACCACAGGATCATGCCCGCAATCAAAAACGCCAGCACCGAATCGATAAGCGGCTGACCCGTGACGCGGATGATCCAGGCGCCGCCGATGATCGCGAGATTCGAAAGGGCATCGCCCAGATTGTGAATGAAGACCGCGCGCAGGTTGAGGTCGCGGCCGCCGCGGTGGAGTGAGGCCGAAATAGCTCCGTTGATGACGAAGGCAACGCCGCCGACCACCAGCATGATGCGGGCGCCGACGTGCTCGGGATGCAACAGCCGACGGTATCCGTCGTAGCACAGAAAAAGGGCCACCGCCACCAGGATAAGAGAGTTGACGAAAGCGGCCAGCACGCCGGCACGCTGGTAGCCATAAGTCTTCTGACTATCGGGTGGCTTGCGCTCAAAGTAGAGCGCGATCCAGGCCAGCGCCAGGGTGGGAACGTCGCTGAGATTGTGCCAGCCGTCGCTCACCAGTGCGAGGCTGTGGGAGAGCGCGCCGGTGATGAACTCGGTGGCGACCAGGCCCAGCGTCACCAGGAGCGCCAGGCGGATGGCCCAGGTGATGGAGCCCGCGTGTCCGTGAACGTGCATGGTGCCTCAGAACCTGGGAGCACGGGCCTATTGACGATTCTCGATTGCCGACTGCCGATGAAAACGCCTCGCCTGTGCTGCTCTTGCAATCGTCAATCGACAATCAGCAATCGGCAATGGAACGGCGCTCCCAGGTCAGATTATGACACTACGGAAGGCGTTCGATCACGGGAAATCAAGCCTTCGCCGCACGAGGCGAGCCGCCATGCGCGCCTTCTGGGCGAGCGGCATTCTCCCGATCACGGCCGACGAGGCGCCTTTGAAGTACCGGGTTATCTTGCGGTACTCCACCCTGGCGTCCACCACGGCGAGACTTCCCGAGGCTAGTGCCGCCTTGAGCCGGGGCTCGATTTCGCCATCGTTGGCGATGAGAAAATAGCCGGCGCCGTAAGCCCGCGCCAAGGCCTCAAAATCGGGATTGCGCAGTTTGATGGCGCTGGTGCGGCGGAAGATTTTCTCCTGTGCCTCGCGAATGATGCCGAGCTCGCCGTCGTTGAAAATGATGACGACGGGAGCGAGGCCGAGTCGAGCCGCCGTCACCAGTTCCGCGCCGGTCATCAGGAAACTGCCGTCCCCCACGATGCCGATCACCTGGCGCGAGGGACAAGCCAGCTTGGCAGCGATCATTGCCGGCACGGAGTAACCCATCGACTGGTAGTCCGTGGGCGTCAGGTAGCTGCGCCGCTGGTAGACGGGAAAGTATTCGGCCACCCAGAACTGGTGCCCGCCGCTATCCGTGGTGACAATGGCGTCGCGGGCCGCCAGCTTGCGCAGCGTCCACATCAGCTTGGCCGGGTTCACGCTCGATTCCCACGCCGACTCGCTCTCTAGCCCGGCGGCGAATTCGGCCCGCCATGCCTCGATTCGATGGATCAGCCGTGTATCGAGAGGGCGCGAGCGAACCTCGCGGTCCCCTTCTAGCGCGGCCACCAACAACCCGAGCGCGGCCTGCGCGTCGGCGGCAAGCCCCACGGTTGCCGGCATGTTCCGTCCCACCACCTGCTCGTTGATATCGATGTGGATTAACTGCTTGACCCGGGGAAAACCATAGGCCCCGGTAGCGACCTCGCCGAACTTGCAGGCGACGGCCAGCACCAGGTCGCATTCGGCAAAGAGTTCCTCGGCAATGGCCGTGCCGGAAGCGCCAAATCCGAAGCCGACGGAGTAGGCGAAGTCCTCCGGCACCACGCCGCGCCCGCCCAGCGTGGTGGCGATCGGCGCCTGTAACAGTTCCGCCAGGCGCATGATTTCTTCGCTGGCGCGAGATGCTCCGAAGCCGGCGTAGATGCCGACGCGTTTCGCCGCGCGTAGCAGGCGAAGGATCTTCTCGATGGTTTGCGGATCGGGCGCAGCAGGGGCCGGTCGCGACGCGGGCTCCCTCAGCTCCGCCCGCGAGGTAAACAAGTTGTAGGGTACCTCCACCACCACCGGTCCGGGCTCGCCGCCGGTGGCAATCCCGAAAGCCCGCCGGATTTCGGGATAAATCTCGTCCGCTTTCTCGGTGCGAACTGCCGCCTTGGTAATGGGCCGCGCCAGCTCCGCTTGCGGCATCTGGTGAAGCTGATACTTGAGCGCGGTATCGTTGCGTGCACCGGGAATGATGACTACCACGGGCGACGAATCGAGCAGCGCCTCGCCGATGCCGGTGAACGCGTTCGTCAGGCCCGGACCGGGCACCACGAGGACGCAGCCTGCCTTGCCGGTGACCCGTGACGTTGCCTCTGCCATGAAAGCCGCGCACAGCTCGTGCGTCACCAGCACGGTCTCAATCCCCGAGTCCTTCAGTGCGTCGAACAGCTCCAGGTTCTGAACTCCCGGAATGCCGAAAATTCGGTCCACACCCTCGGCCTGTAACGCGCTCATGATCAGTTCAGCGCCGGTTTGCATGCTTTCTCCCGAAATTCAAGAGACTAGGACGACTCGGGTGGGTAGACGGAATAAGCTAGACAGCATATGGGCACCAGACCCCAACCATGATGGCCCTATGCCATCTACCATCTGACGTCTACCGCGTTCCGCCGACCGCCTACCCAAGCTCCCCTCAAACCCACAGTGAAATGTTCCGCTTCAGGTACTCCGCCGTTCGATCGGCCAACGCCATGACGGTGAGATAAGGATTCACTTTGGCCGACGTGGGAAACACGCTGGCATCGCACACGAAAATGTTGCGCGCGCCGTGAAGCCGTCCGTAGCAATCCACCACTGAGTTCTCGATGGACTTGCCCATGCGGCATCCGCCTTGCGGATGGGCCGAGGCGATCGTCGTCTGGCCTCGGCGGAAAAACCGCGGGTGGATTTCGTCCTCCAGATCCGCGGCGCGTGTCGTGGCGTGGACGGCCCCGGTTCGCGAGGCAGGGATCAGCGCTGTCTCCGCTCCGGCGGCGAAGAAGATCTGCGCCGCGCTGCGCATGGAGTGGACCAGATGAACCACCGATCGCTCCGACAGCCGGTAATCGACCACCGGTGGACCTTCGCGCGGGGCGGTGAGTCGGTTCTTCTCGTCAGGCTCGTCGAGTTCGAGCGCAATCGCGGACATAAACCGCCGGTACTGTTTCATCCACTTCTTGTGCTGAAGCCCGAAGCCGGTCAGATTCTTCGCCGTGACTCCGGGAAAATAGAACGCCGTCTCCAGCAGGTATCGATGCGACTCGGCGAACTGATCGATATAGAACGTCTTGGGGTAGCCCCGGAACCCGAGAACTTCGTGCGGCAGGATTCCCGAGAGCGTCACCGCCGGATGCAGGGTCATGAATTTGCCGAGCACCGGACTCTGCTTGGGAAGCGCCGACCGCAAAAGGATCGCCGGCGTGTGGAGCGCGCCCGCCGCCAGGATGATCAACTTGGCGCGAAACAACGCCAGGCCCGGCTCGGCCTTCCACTGCACGGCTTCCGCAGGTGGCGAGACAGCCATGGCCACCACGCCCTTTTCCGAAATCTGAAGCGCCGTGCAGGTGGGAATCAGCTCGACGCCTTGCGCCAGAGCGCGCGGAATGTGAACTTCGAGCGTCGACTTCTTGCTCCCGTTCCAGCAGCCGAGGTTGCAGAAGCCGCAGCCGTTGCATTCTAAGGTCGCCGCGAGGCGAAGCGGCAGGCATTTCCAACCCAGCGCCTGGCATCCAGCGCGAAACAGCCGGTTGTTCTCGTTCACGCGCTCTTCCGGCATCTCGCCTACTTCGAGCTCTTGTTCGAGCCGCACAAATCGGTGCTCGAAATCGGCCGGATCAAGGTCCACGGCGTAGTTGCGTTGCCAATCTTCCAGAACCTCGCGAGGCGTCCGAAACGTCACGGCGGTATAGACCGTGGTGCTTCCCCCGACGCACCGGCCGGCGGCGATGCTGAGGGAGCCATCGCGAACATAAAAGGCGCCGCGTGACCAGAACAGCTTCGACATCTCGTCTTCGCGCTGGCTGAAGGATTCGCGGGCATAGTATGGCCCGGCTTCCAGCATAGCGATCCGCGCGCCCTGCTTTTCGAGCGGACCCAGCCGCTCGGCAAGCACGCCGCCCGCCGCGCCGCTGCCCACGATGACGATGTCGTAGTCGAGAGTGGTCATAAGAATTGACTCATTGGGTCATCGGGTCATTGATCCATTGAAGAGCTTGGCGTCGAGCTCGCTTGGTTTCCTTTGTGCGCTACGGAGAATTCAGAACAAGAACTCAACGCAAAGCAAACTATTGAGGTTCACACGATATTGAACAGGTCGTCGGTTGCGGTCGTGCCTCCCAACAGTCTGCTTTGACCCTCACCCACCGCTGCGCGGTCCCCCCTCTCCCAAAAGGGAGAGGGCTGTTTCCCCTGATTTTTAGCCCTCTCCCCGGGGGAGAGGGTGGCCTGCGGCCGGCGCTTTCATCAGCCGGAGCGGGCCGGGTGAGGGGATGGTCGATCTCGATGTGAATTCTCCGGTGGGCACAACATTCCGCGAACCTCAATAGGAATGGTTCCTTCGCAACGGCTCAATCACTCAATTCCTCCAAGACGGGGAACGTCACCCCGCCCTGAGGAAAAATAGCCGCTGTGGCCCCGCGCGGAGCACGAGCCGCGGCTTGCTTGATCAGATCTTCTGGCTTTGCGACCACTCGGAACGTGCCGAGCTTCCGGGCTTGCTCATCCGTCAGCGTGGGCGCATAAGCCAACACCTCATTGCGCTTCAGAATCTGTAGCGCATAAAGCGCCAGGAATTTCTCCTCCACTTCGAGATCGCGCCGGAAACGATTGAGGAAGCCGAGCATCTGGTCGCGGTTCATCATGCGCACCAGCGCCTTCAGCAACGGGCGAGGCAGGCTGCGCCCGGAGATCTTGAAATCGCCGAGGCCTTCACGGCAACGCAAAAACGCCAGAATTGTCCCTCCTTCTTTCACTGCGCCGAGCAGGTTGCCAATGCACTTGGCGCTCTGGCGCAGGTCCGTATCCATAGGCGCGGAGCCGGTGATGATCACGTCCGCCGGCTCCGGCATCGCGACGCCGTAGATGGCGCGCGCCAGCTTGATTCCCTCGCGATGCGCACGCTGCGGGTGGCCGGCAAAAATCCGTACGATCTGCTGGCGGGCGTTGAGTACCGTGTTGATCAGGAAGACGTCTTTGCCCAGGAGGCCCGCGGCTTCTTCCAGGTCGCGGCGCAGCGGATTGGCTTCCGGATCGGCGCCCACCGCCGCCGTCTCGCTGCCGGAGGCGCCGCACAGGTGATTGTTGGCGATGGTCTCGGCCCCCGCGCAACCGGGCACCAACAGCTTCAAACCACCGCCAAAGCCGGCCAGCACGTGCGGCTCGATGGAGCCGATGGCAACAATAAGGTCCGCCGCAGCGAGCCCTCGATTGAGATAGACCCTCGTTCCCGCGCGAGTCACGCCCAGGGAAACGAGATTGGCCGCGTCGTAGGCATTGTGGTTTTCCCAGCGAGTTTCCTGCCAACCCTCGCCACCGAGCTTGCGTGCCATTTCCGCTTGAGTCATCGGCCGATGAACGCCGAGCGCCGACAGAATCAGCAGATTTTCACGCGTCGCTCCAGCGAGCTCCAACTCGCGCAGCCAATAAGGGAAGAAAAGGTGTGTGGGCGTGGGCCGGGTGAGGTCGTCCACCACGATGCAGATCTTCTTGCCGCGAAGGTCGCGCGCCGCGAGCGGCTGCGCGCCGATCGATTGGGATAGGGCGCGCGCCAACTCGTCCTCAACCGATGAGCAGGCGGGAACGCTCTTTGGCTGACCCTCGGCGATTATCCGCCAGTCGGGCGGCAGCTCGATTTCGATTTCTGTTTCACCCCACGGGATTCTGATTTTCATGGGGATTCGGTTCGAGCAACCTCTGTCCTGGCACACCTCCGAAGAGCAGGCCGGAGAGAAGGACGTTCGAGTCCAAAACAACTGTCACGCTGAGACCTTGTGCGTCCTGCGCTCGCGCTGTTCACGGCGCCACTTCCTGACCAAAGGTACGACGTCCTTTTCTTGGATTCCTAGTCGCTCCACCGTCTCCCTGCCGTACGAGCGCAGCTCCTCCCAATCCCTCTGGCTCTCGTAAAGTCGGAACGCCTCGCGGAACAATTCGCTCATGGTGCGGCCTTCCCGACGAGCGCGGCGCGTCGCCTCACGCAGCATCGCGGGCGGGAGGGTAATTGAAATGACCTTGCTGGTCCTCATAAGCTCTCCGAAAAATGTGTTGTCATACAAAGAATGACACAGCGGGATGAGCCAGTCAAAGCTGTGTCTCTCGGTTGGAGCCTCTTTCGTAATTATTTGCGAGCACCGGACCCGGATATCCGATCATGGGCCAAGACTCCGTCTGCGTATAGAAGGCGAGCAACGCCAGGTTGCGCAGGCTGGAGAATCCGAAGCGAAAAGGCTGAACCTGGGAATACTCCCACACCTGCAGGTAGGCGTCCTGCTTGGCGACCGGCAGGTGAGTGAAACGCCTTCCGAAAAACAACAGCGCGCCCCACTCGAAAACCCTCAAGAGTACGCCAAGCTTGACCCGGACCGTCTCCTCTTGCCCTTCGAGGAAGTGCTCCGCTGCCTGGAGGGTTAGCTCCGAGTTGGCGCCCGGCGCGCCCGCGCCTTCGTCTGGAACCACGCGGCCGGCGACGGCCAGAAACGTCGCGGCGCGCGAGTCGGTGAAGAAAGGAGGCGTAGAAGTCACCACGTCTGGCAAAATATCACATCCCCTGCGCAAGGCTCGAGAGTTTTTCGGCTGTGATCCGATGTGACCTGGGAGCGTCCTGGCCGCTCTTTGGCATTGCCGATTGTCGACTGAAGAACCTCCTTGGGCTGCAGTTTCGGTCGCTGAAGGCTGGTGTTTGATGACTCTTCAATTGTCCATCGGAAACCGGCATTGCCTGTCGCAGCCTGAGGCTGAGGGTTGATGGCTGACCGCTTTCCCAATCGTCAATCGTCAATGCCGGACGCTAGCGCTTCCCGGGCATTGGCTACCTGTAGGATAAATAACGTATTGACACATAACCTCCTATATATCATACTGTAGCTTCGCCTTGGCTCAGCTCCGGTTGATTGGGCCAAGAAATGCGGGAGGATTCATGCTGCGCAAGTCACCAACCCGGACGGAAGCTTTTCTGGCGGCCAACCGCCGCAACGCCCTCAAGTCCACCGGACCACGCACGGATCGAGGCAAGGCGCGGTCGTGCATGAATGCCCTCAAGCACGGTGGCTACGCCAAGCGGCTCCCGGAGAAGCTGTCGGCAGCGGGCGACCGGAGCGGAGCGGCGCTTTACGAAAAGGTCCGCAGAGAGGTGGGGACGACGTTTCGGGCAGCCACCGGCCCGACGATAGAACGGCAATCGGATCAGTTTGCCGCCGGGGTTTGGGTGATGGCCAGGAATGGCGGGGTGGTAAATCGAAGGAAGCCGGGATTTGGCATGTTCTCTAAGAAATCCAGACCGTTGCCACTCCGCCGATTGCTGTTTCGGCTGGAGGACGAAGAGCGCCGGATTGGCATGGTGTTCTGGATGCAGCGGAAACGTTACTGGACCCTGAAGAGGAAGGTGCTGGCGCTGGCCGGAATATATCCGGCGAACGTTCCGACGGTGGGTGAGGCGCTGCAAGACAAGTTGCACCATCGAGTTTACCGCATGAGGCGGCCGGGCCTTTGGGCGCAGCTCCGCTTAGGTTTGGACCAATATGGCAATCAGGTGCCGGAGGCGAGGATGGATTACGTCCCACCGAGGGAGCAGGGTATGGAGGCTAAGGGACAGGGGGCAGGCGAGAGGGAACAGGGAACCGGGAACAGGGTACCCGTCGCAGAGGACAGGCAACAGGTGACAGGGAACAGCGAACCGGTGAAGTCGGGCGGGCTGCGTTCGATCTTGCTGGGCCTGCTGGGCAGGCTTCTCGGCAAATAACGGAGAACACGGAATGGGAAGCGCCGCTTTCTTTGGTAGCACAGTCGTCGGCCCGAGGGGTCAGCGGGAGCCGGGTCTTGCCAGCGCGCGGCACTCTTCGACGGTCCAGGAAGGAATGGCGCCGTGACGGCTCGCCACCAAGGCACCGACTCGATTGGCGAAGTCGCCGATTTCTGCCGGCGGCCACCCATTGCTCAGACCATGCAAGAACGCGGCCGCGAAGGCATCGCCCGCACCCACCGTATCCGCCACGTCAACCGGGTATCCGTCGACCTCCGCGTACTCGCCAGCGACCAGCAACGCGCAACCCTCGGCTCCCCGCGTGACGCAAATAGTCTCCCAGCCGTGAGCTTCCGCGGTGTTCCGGCAGAACTCCTCAAGCGAACCGGAGCTGCCGCCGAACAAGTCCCGCCCGTCGACCGGAAACATCTCCTCCAGAGTGTGCACCTCGGCATCGTTGAGTTTCACCACGGAGGCGCGTTTGAACAAGTCGCGGACGAGCGCCGGTTGGTAGGAGTCGCGACGAAGGTTGATGTCGTAGAATCGCCGGGCGCGCGGGTTGGCGCTGATCACCGCCGACAGCAGATCGCGGGCACCGGGACTCATCTGGTGCAGGGTGCCGAAGTAGATCCAGTCGGCGGGGGGCGAGGAAAGCTCGGCGAGATCGCCGGCGCCGAGCGACACCAAGTCGTACGCGGCGGGACGGTGGATAGTAAAGGTGGGCTGGCCGGTCGCATCGAGGCTCACGGAAACGATTCCCGTGGCCGCGCTGGCGAGGCGCTGGACGAAGCGCGTCGAGAGATTCAGTTGCTCCATCTTCGCCAGCGCGGAGCGTCCCCGGTTGTCGTCGCCGAGGGCGCTGACGAAGAACACCTCGTGTCCCAGGCGTCGAGCATGAGCGGCAAAGTTGAAGGGCGCGCCGCCCAGATACTCCGCGTCATCGAAAACGTCCCACAGAATCTCGCCCAGGCTTATCACTCTCAAAGCTGGTCACTCCTGACGCGGGGGCTATTTTGGATTTTGGATCTTGGATTTCGGATTGAAGAGAGGGCCAGGCTGGTTTCTGGAGTAAAGGGCAAGGACTGTTCCATATTCAATCCAGAATCCAAAATCGAAAATCCAAAATCCAGCTTGCTTCCAGCCGTCGGCCGACAATGCAACGAATCAGGCGATTCCCAACTTCTTCTGCATCTCCTCAAGAGTGAGACCCTTGGTTTCAGGGTAAAAGAAGAGAACCACCAGGAACTGAAGTCCGGTCATCGCCGCGAAAAACACGAACGGGTAAGCGCCGGAGGACGCCGCCATGACCGGAAAGATGAGGGAAATGAGCGCGTTCATGAACCAGTGGGAGAAGCTTCCCAGACTCTGCCCCTTAGCTCGGACCTGATTGGGGAAGACCTCGCTGAGGTAGACCCAGATGACCGCGCCCTGGGAAAAGCCAAAGAAAGCAATGTAGCCGATCAGCAGCCAGAGCAGAAAATTCTCGTGCCGGCCAGTGAAAAAAACCAGAGAGACCCCGGCGAGGCAGAGCGTATTCCCGGCAGCCCCGATTACCAGCAACGTCTTGCGGCCCAGGCGGTCGATCACCGACATCGCGATGATGGTGAAGACCAGGTTCGTGGCGCCCACCGCCACGGCCTGCAGGTCCCCGGAAACTCTGCTGAATCCGGCCCGCGCAAAGATGTCGTTCAGGTAATAGAGAATAGCGTTGATTCCTTCGAGCTGGTTGAACAGGCCGATCGTCACGGCGAGAAAAACCGGAAACGTATATCTTGGGTTCAGAGAGCCCCGGCCCCAGTTCCACATGAACAAGTGGTCTTGGCTTGCGTGCTCGAGATCAATCGAGGCCACAATGTCCTGGAGCTCGGCTTCGTAATTCTCCTCGCCGGTCATTTGCAGCACTTCTCGAGCCTCGTCCACGCGGCGCTTCTTCACCAGCCAGCGCGGGCTGCGCGGGATGCCGAAAAGCATCACCAGGAACAATGCCGCAGGAATCCCGGAAACGCCCAGCATCCAGCGCCACTCCGTGTTTCCGAAGTGCGCCAAGCCGATCACATAGTTGGAAAAGTAGGCCAGCAGAATGCCACTGACAATGTTGAACTGGAAGAACCCCACCAGCCGTCCGCGCCACTTGGCAGGCGCGATTTCGGCAATGTACATCGGTCCCAGCACGGAGGAGCCGCCGATGCCTAATCCGCCGATAAACCGGGCAATGACCAGCGACGGCCAGTCCCACGCGAAAGCGCAGCCCAGGGCGGAAACGAGGTACAGCACCGCCATCACGCGCAGGCTGTCGCGGCGGCCGTATCGGTCGCCGGGGATACCGGCGAGCATGGCTCCCAGCACGGTACCGAAGAGCGCGCTGAAGACCGTGAATCCCAGCGACCAGGGCGAAAGTTGGAACGTCACCCGCAAGGCCCCGATGGTGCCTGCAATCACCGCCGTGTCGAAGCCGAATAGCAGGCCGCCCAGCGCGGCGACCACGGTGCTCTTCAGGAGGTACGAATTCAGTCTCATAGGCGCGCACACATCGGATGATTTCGAGACCGCTGACCGCTTTCACGCTTGCTTTCGAACCGGCCTCGCTTGCGCCCGCGAGTGTAGCACACGTAGGCCTGATGGCCGCAACCAAAAGAAACCGCCAACTGAGCGCAGCTGGATAGCAGCCGCCGGCCGCGTTCGATCCTTGGCGTTTTCCGGACCATGCCTACTGCTCTGGGTCCCGCCAAG
>Ga0335081_10010779_pt1 | contig 14774 bp, 10 predicted proteins | sample Lox_Sample_35_FD_206713 | JGI IMG/M metagenome (GOLD analysis project Ga0335081, IMG submission 206713) | Soil microbial communities from Loxahatchee National Wildlife Refuge, Florida, United States - Lox_Sample_3.5 | ecosystem: Environmental > Terrestrial > Soil > Wetlands | place: USA... | reverse complement strand
AAGTTCACGCCGTTTAGGGCTTGTGTGCCGTCTTCGTAGCGGAAGCGAAGGTTGCGTACCTCGATCAAGGGCGGCATCAGGTCATCCTCTCGATTACAACGCGGACCAGAACGGGCACAAGCGAGGCGAGCGCGAGGAAGGCGGCATCAGTTCGGCCAAAATCCAGGGAGCCCAGCGTCCGAAAGTGGCCAAGAAAGCCGCGCGCCAGCATGGCGTGGTGAATATCACCGGCACGCGCGTAAGAACGGGCGAAGAGAACGGCCAGAGCTCCGGCGGCGGCGCGGAAGCGCGCAGGCTGAGCAGCGAACTCGCGAGTGCCTGCACCGCGAGACCGGGCGGCGACACGCATGTGCTGGGCTTCCTCCGAGATGACGAACAGGTAGCGGTACAGGAACTGCGCGACCATCAAGAGGAAGCGCGGGACGCCGGCGGTTTCCAGTCCGTGCAGGAGGAGGGGAAGCGGTGTAGTGGAAATCACCGCCAGCACCGCCAGTGCGGAAAGATAGCTCTTCAGCAGCAGGGCCAATCCGCGGGCCGGATCACCGGCCACCCAGCAAACTGCGGCGAAAACCAGCGTGAAGGGCAGCACGACGGCGGCGCGGGCGAGCGCGCGCGAAAGCGGAATGCGGGCCCATAGCAGAGTGCCGGCCAATAGGGCGAGAAGCGCCACGCTGAGTATAGGAAGGGACCGATGCGCGGTAGCCAGCACTACCAGAAAAATAAGGAGCGCGCCGAACTTAGCCCGGGGATCGCGGCGATGCAGAGGGCTCGAACCGCGGCTCCAGCGTTCCAGGACGACGTGATGCACTAAGCGCTCCTGCGCCGGGCCACGCCGCGGCCGATGAGCCAGCACGCGCCGTAGATCAGCCCGACGCCCGCGAGGCCGGCGCCGGCCCTGCGGATCCACGGCGTTCGGAGAAAGTCCAGCTCGTAGTCGGCAAGCGGACTGCGAATCACCGCACGGGAGTGTGCTACTCCAGTCTGCAGCCCGAGCCTTTCAATTCCATCGGGAGCGGCGGAGGCGAAGAGGAAGCCAACCGCCGCAAGAAGGATGGCGGCGAGTCCGACTGCTCCACGGGCGAAGGAGCGGCCTGTGGCGGGCTTGCGGATGAACCCGGGTTGAATGGCCTCGAGCGCCTGCACGACGGCCAGGGTGATGGCGCCTTCGAGCAACGCCGAGACCGCGAACAGCCCCAGGGAGATACCAAGCATTGAGCCCGGCATCGGCACCCCCGACAGGAGCAACTCAGCCAGCGCGAGCATGGCACTGACCATCACCGACAGCGCTCCGCCGGCGAAGATGGCCAGCTTGCGCCATGCCGTCTGGCCCCACAGGTAGAACGGCAAGTAGCCGGCCAGCACGCCCAGGATGGCCATGTTGACGAGATTCGCGCCGAGCGCGAGAATGCCGCCATCCTGAAACACCAGCGCCTGGATGGCGATGATGGCACACATCACCACGCCGGCGGTGGCCGGACCAAGCGTGCATGCGAGCAGGGCGCCGCCCACGAGGTGGCCGGACGTGCCGACTCCCACCGGGAAGTTGATCATCTGGGCGGCAAAAACGAACGCCCCCATCACACCCAGAAGCGGAACCCGGCTGTCGTCGAAGCCGCGTTGCGCGCGGCGAACGATGTAGCCCACCGCAGGCACGGCGGCTACGTCCATGGTGGCCCAAACCGGCGTCGAGAGAAATCCGTCGTAGATGTGCACGGCCTGCACTCAAGGTAGCACGATTCACAAATTCGTGTCACTCATTGGCCGGTGCTACCATGTGTACGCATGAGCGGGTTGAGCAGGATTGGGGTGGCGATCGATACCGGCCTTCTGGACAAGTTCGACCGCCTGATCGGTCAGCGCGGCTATACCAACCGCTCGGAAGCGTTCCGCGACCTGATTCGCGACGAGTTGGTGGAGCAGACCTGGGAATCGCCGGACAGCCAGGTGGTGGGGACGGTCACGCTGGTATACGATCATCACGTTCGCCTGCTGAGCGAAAAACTGACTTCGATGCAGCATGACTTTCACCGGTCGATTCTTTCCACCCTGCACGTGCACCTGGACCACGACAACTGCCTGGAAGTACTGGTGGTGCGCGGCAAGGCGGCGCAGGTGCGGAAGGTGGCGGATGCGCTGATCAGCACCAAAGGGGTCAAGCACGGGCGGCTGACGATCACGACTTCGGGCGTGGAGCTGAAATGATTGTCGGAACGGGAGTCGATCTGGCGGAAGTGCCGCGCATCCGTGCATCCATCGAGCGATACGGCTCCCGGTTCCTCGACCGCGTCTATACTCCCGCCGAGATTGCCTACGTGGAACGGAAAGCCAACCGGTACGAGCGGTATGCCGCGCGTTTTGCAGCTAAGGAAGCCGGCATGAAAGCCATCGGGACGGGCTGGCGGCACGGCGTCAGGTGGCGGGACTTTGAAGTCGCGAACCTTGCCTCCGGCAAGCCGACGCTGCGATTCCACGGTGTGGCGGCACGGGTGGTGGAGAAACTGGGAGTGCGGAACGTCGCGTTGTCCATTACGCATACGGCGGAATTGGGGATGGCGCACGTGATATTGGAGGATTGAGTGTCGCGGAGAAGCTTTCAGCACTCAGCGGTCAGCGATCAGCCGGAGTGCTTGGGCTGACAGCTATGGCGCGGACACGAACGCCTAGTGGCGTCCTGAGTATTTCTCATACAGTTGCTTCTGGCGTGTATTGAGATCGATGGGCTTGCCGTCGATGAACATCAGATTCACGTGGGTCTTGACTTCCAGCGGGTCTCCGTCCGTAACAATCAGGTCAGCGGTTTTGCCCTCCTCGATGGAGCCGAGGCGATTGGCGATGCCGAAGATCTGTGCGGCATTCAGAGACACGGCTTTATAGGCCTCGTCGTGCGGCAGGCCGAACGGCACTGCGGCGGCGGCTTCGTAGGGGAGGTTGCGCGACAGACGGGAACTGAAGGTTGCAATGCAGAACTGGACTCCGGCTTTATAGAGGTCCGCGGGCGTGGTGAATGAGCGGTCGTAAGGATCGTCGCGATCCAAGGGGAGAGTGTGAGTCGGGCCGAGAACCACGGGGGTGTTGCTGGACTTGAGTAAAGGCAGGACCTTGTACGCCTCGTATGCGTCAGCGAGGATGATCCTGATCTTCTCTTTTCTTGCGAACTGAATTGCCTCGCGAATCTCGCGTTCCCGAACCGCGGTCACGAACATCGGCGTCTTGCCGTCCAAGACCGAAAGCATCGCTTCGTAGCGGAGATCGGTAGGGAGCGAATCGGGCTTCGCCAGTTTGGCCTGGCGATAGCGGCGGGCCTCCTCGAAGAACCGGTTCAACTCCCGCATCTTCTCGTTGTAGGCGCGTCTTGCCTCGGGGTAGGGAATCGGCTCGGCCTGGGTGTAGGCCGCCGGGTCGTCGTCTTCGTCCGCCTCGTGAGGCGGAATCGGCACCGTGACAATGGCCGGAAACCTCAGATGAATGGCCGTGGACGGCACCAGCGTCATGTCGCTATTGTTCCCCGACGCATCCAGATGGACCACGGACATCTGGCCGGCGATCAATTCGCCTTCCGGCATTTCGATCACGGTAGTGACGCCGTTCGAACGTGCGGCCGGGATCAGCTCACTGGATGGGTTGACAGCGGTCGCCGCGCGTAACTGCGGGTTAATGAGGCCGATTTCCCGGGCATCCGAAGCTTCTTCGTCCGACTTAGTCTCCAAGCCGAGCCGGGAAGCGGCGTCGATCATGCCGGGGTACACCTGCTGGCCTGGGATATCGATGACCTGGAACCCTTCGGGCGCCGAGAGGTTCTTTCCCACTCCGATGATCTTCCCGTTGTGCACCAGGACCGAACCGTTTTCGATGACCGGTCCGGAGAGGGTGTGGACGGTCCCGCCGCGCAGCAGAACGCCCCTATCGGAGGGCGGAGATTGCGCAAAGGCGAGGGTGACGCCGAGAGCGCAGATAGAGATGGGGCGTTTACTCACCGCGGGGACTCTCCTCTTGCGTTCGCCGACATCCTCATGCTGCACGAGGCGGGTTGCCAACCCGCCGCAGGTTTTCAACCTGCCCTACTCGCGCTATTCTACTGCTGAACGAAACTGAGAAGGGGCATCCGCTGGATTGACGGCCAGATCGAGTTCGGCGTTGGCTTGGAACCCGCGCCTTGTCATGCTCCTCTGGTTATGTTTCATGGCCCGCGGACTGTTCTACTGCGTCGCGCTCCCGCTCTGGGAAGGCTTCGATGAGCCGGCTCATTACGCCTATGCGCAGTACGTTGCTTTGGGCCGCGGTTGGCTTGTCGGACCCGAAACGCGGCCCAGCCGGGAAGTCGAGCGCTCGGTCGAACTCGTCCCCATGCCATGGATTCTGCGGTTTGAGCCGCCGCCGCACGAGACGTACGATACATACTTCCGGCTGCCGCTGGACGAGCGCCGCCGGCGCGAGCGCGAACTGATCGCGTTGCCCCGCGCGCTCGGCACACAGGATGCGGCCACCTTTGCGCGCTTCGAGTCGCAGCAGCCACCTCTGAGCTACTGGCTCATGGCTCCGCTCTACGCCATGTTGCGCGGAAACGGCGTGCCGGAACGAGTATTCTGGCTCAGGATCCTGAATCTCTTGCTGGCGTCGACGGCAGTGCCCGCGGCCCGGGTTGCCGCCCGGCGCGTCTTCGGGAAGCAAGGCGTCGCGGTTGCAACGGCGGCCCTGGTCGCGCTCATGCCCGAAGTTCTGTTCGACGCGGCGCGAGTGGCAAATTCCGGCCTGACAATTGCACTCTATTCGGCATTGACGGTGCTTTGCATCAGCATCGTAGAAGGAAAGCCGCGGGCCACGTTGTGGGCCGGCTTGGTTCTTGGGCTCGGGCTGCTCACCAAGGCATTTTTTCTGACGGCGCTGCCCGCGCTGGGCGCGGTAGTGGCCTGGGCGGTGTGGCGGCGCCGGACAAGCCTCGGGCCGGCAATCGCGGGGTTTGGGTTAGCGGCAATAGTTTCAGGCTGGTGGTACGTGCGGAATATCGGGATTACCGGCTCGCTATCCGGCAATGTTCAAGATGCCGCATTGCGCCACATGCCGATTACCGAGCGGCTTGGCCACGCGGCGGATGTGAGTTGGCTTACAGCGCTCGATTCGATATTCTTCACGCACATCTGGTTCGGCGGCTGGAGCTTCCTTCAACTGCGGGCGTGGATTTACCACGTGATGGCGATTGTGGCCGGACTGGCACTGGTCGGCCTGGCCGTGGCGTGGGCCAAGCGGATGCCCGAACGCAGGCACCTGGCCGCGCTGGCGGCGGTGTACTTCTTCTTTTGCGCCGGTCTGGCTTATCACGTATTGATGACGTTACTGGCGAATGGGATTTCCAGTTCGGCAGGTTGGTATCTCTGCGCGGTGGTTGTTCCGGAAGCGATCCTGGTGGCCGCGGGCCTGCGGGCATTGGCACCGCGCGGCATCCGGAAGTGGGCGGTCGGGGGCTTGGCTGGGGCGTTCGCGTTGATCGATCTCTACGGCATGCTCTTCGTGGCTCTGCCCTACTACGCGGGCGTGATCATCCACAGGCCAGACGGGTCTCTCCAGGCCTTCCACTGGGCTGCGCTTGCGGCCACCGGTCCCGGAGAGATGCTGCGGCGCATCGCCGTCAACAAGCCGGAGTGGATGGGGCCGGGTGTAGTCGCGGCAACGGGATGCGTGTACGTGGCCGCTACACTGGCCCTTGGCGCGATCGGCGTGATTGCTCGACGCGGCGAGGAGTAGACGGTGGCCCACGTAGCTTTCGTACGCCACACGGCGTGCTGCTGAGTGCTATGTTTCGGTCATGCCGGCGATCTGGAGCGGCGCAACGCAATGGGCGCGCGCGGCCTGACGCCGGAGGAAGGTCGCCGAGGCGAGGCGGGAAGCCTGGAACAGGCTGTTCCCACGCGGGCAGACCGCGGCGCTCGAGGGAATCTCCGCCGATTGCCTGGTGAAGGCGGAACGGGCCGCAGAACTGATCCTCGCGGCGCATCGCGGTTACCTGGAGGAATTCAATGCGCTCACCGCCAAGGCGCAGGAGAGGTTTGATACTCGGGCGTGGGCGCAGGGCTCTTTGGACGCCGAGCGGCGCGTGCGGCTCTACCGCGCGGCGGTGAACGAAGCGTGGCTGAAGATGCAGCGGCGGTTTCCCGAACAGACTCCGTTAACCGAGTTTTGGATGGCTGCCCGGCATTTCTTCCTGGTTCACATCTTCGAGGACTACGATGCGGACCTGGCTCTCACGTTCTTCTATTCCACCATGCGCATCGCTTTCGACCAGACGGACTTCCCGGTGGAATATGCGGACGACGGTCTGGCCGAGCGCCCCCACGTATGGAATCCCGAGCCGGTCTCGCGGCGATACCGGACGAACCCGGGGCAGTTGAGCCGCTGCATCGAGGAAGTACTGAAAAGCTATGGATTCCGGGCGGCCTTCGAAAGCCTGGGGAGGGATGCGGCGCTGGCCGCGGAGCGGATGCTCGCGGAGTGGCGGCAGACGGGTGCTGGCGTGCCGCGCCACCTCTACATGCTCAAACCCGCCCTCTTCCGCGACCGGGAGGCTTACCTGGTGGGCAAGCTATCCTCAAACCGCTGCGAGCTGCCGGTGGTATTCGCGCTGACGCACGGTGAAAGCGGCATTACAGTGGATGCCGTTCTCATCGGGAAGGAGGACATGCGGAACATCCTCTTTATTTCCACCCGCTCGACCTTCCACGTGCGTGCGGATAGCTACCGGGAAGTTCTTAATTTTCTCGACACCCTGGCCCCGGAACGCGGCCATCCGGCCATGTGCGCGGTGATTGGCCTTACCCATCCGGCGCGCGTGGCGCTGAACCAGCGGCTGCGACAGCACCTGAGGGAAACCGGCGAACGATTCGTGCGCGCTCCGGGACGCGTGGGCACGGCCATGGCGGTGTTCTCGCCGCCTTCGTTCCCCTACGTGTTCAAAGTCATCCGCGACTTTTCGTCCAAGCCGGGATGGAAGGGCGGGCGGCATATCAGCGAGGTCTATCGGCTCGTGCATGAGATGAACCGCGGACGGCTCATGTTGGACGCATGGATCTACCGCAATCTGCATTTTCCGCGGGCGGTTTTTGACGAGCCAGTGCTGGAAGAACTGTTGCGGACCGCACCGGAGAGTGTGCGAATGCACGGAGACACGGTTGTGCTCAAACAAGTCTACGCGCAGCGAAAAGTGGAGCCTCTCAGTACGTTCTTCGACGAGACCAGGGACCGCATTCTGCGCGAGCGGGCGGCGGACGCGCTGGGCACTTTCGTCGAGGACATGGCCGGGATGGGGCTGTTCATCAGCGATTGTTACGGCCTGCCATTCAACCTCGGGCTGACGCACGGGTTCAACGTGGCGCTGTTCGACTTCGACGACCTTGGGATGCTGCTGCGCTGCCGATTCCGTGAGACGCCGCCTCAGCGGGAAGAGGGAGAAGAGCTTCTTTGGAACACCGAGAGCGACGGCGCCTGGTTTTCGATCGGCGAGGACGACGTCCTGGTTGACGAATGGGAGCGGTACCTGGGCGTTCCGCCGGATTTGCAGGAATACTTCCGCCAGAAGCACGGCAACCTTTTCACGGTGGACTACTGGGTGGAAGAACAGCAGCGTATGAAGGCCGGCGGGTTGCACTTCGTGCTTCCCTATCCGCAGGAGCGGCGGCTGAAGCAAAAGGGTCAGGCTCCCTAAGCGAAATGCGGGTGCTAGCGCACGCCGCCAGACTGCGGGATATCCCCGGACGATACATTCTTGTACACGATGCCGCCCTTCATCACGAACACGACGCGGCGCACGGCGGTGATGTCCTGGCGCGGGTCGCCGGCGAGCGCGATGATATCCGCATTCATGTTGGGAGCGATGGAACCAATTTCGTTTTCGAGGCTCATCGATTGCGCCGCGAGGGAATTGGCGGCGACCATGGCGTCCATCGGGTCCTGGCCGCAATCCCGGACACGGTCGATGAACTCTTCGGCGTTGCGGCCGTGAGCGCCGGCTACCGCGTCGGTTCCGAACACGATCTTCAGGCCTTTGGTCGCCATGGCCTGGCGGAACAGCTCATGATCGAGCGGAATCGATTCCTCTTCCAGCTTGAATCCCTCCTCGGTGTAGTTGCCCACGCCGAGATAACGGTCCTTGAAGAGCAAGTAATTCTCATCGACCAGGCCGGCTTGTGGATCGAAGTAGGTGCCATGATCGGCCATCACCTTGAGATCGTCGGGTGAGGCGTAGGTGCCGTGTTCCACCTGGGTGCAGCCTGCCAGCGCAGCCATGCGCACTGAATCGCGGTAAGCGTGCACCAGGGTGCGAAGTCCCAACTTATGAGCCTCGTCGCAGGCGGCGTTGAGTTGCTCCTGCGAGAGCGTCGGGTTGCCGCCGACTCGTATGCTTTGCGAGGCGAAAATCTTGATCAGGTCGGCGCCCTGTGCTTTGACCTGGCGGATGTAGTCGCGGATCTGATCGGGCGTGCCCGTGTCTGCGCCGCGGCCGTTGAGCGGCCGTACCGCGGTCAGAATGCGCGGACCGGGAATCATACCTTTGGCGACGGCATCGCGAACGGCGACGTCGCCCTGGGCTCCCACGCTCTGCACCGTGGTGAATCCGGCCATGAGTGTGACCCAGGCGTTGCTGGCGATCGCGAGTTCGGCCTGCTGCGGTGTTTCGTTGCGATCGCCGTATTTCCCGCTCGGGCCGAAGTGGTAGGTCAGGTGGATGTGGGTATCGATCCAGCCGGGAAGCACGGTAACGCGGCGCAGATCGTAGGTGACCGGCTCCGCTTTAGGGTCCAGGCGAGCAATCTTGCCGTTCTGGACGACGATTCTGGTATTGTGCAGGACGTGACCCTGGCCGTCGAACACCGTGCCGGCGGCAATCACAACCGGCTTCTCTTGTGCGGCCAGGTTGGATGCGGCTGCCGCCAGCACAAGAAGCCAAACGTTTCGCTTGGTCATAAGATCGAGTCAGCGGTCAACGATCGGCGGCCGGTCACGCCGGCGCAGCTGATCGCTGACCGCTGATTGCTCATCCCTTCCGTTAGAACTCGAACCTCAGCCCGCACATAATCCAGCGGCTGCTGGCCTGGCGATTGGCCGGCACGGCGGTTGCGGAAATCACCCCGAAGTTCGTTATGCTGGAGCCGGTCAGGGGGAGGCTTGGGTTGGCGAAATTGGGGTGGTTGAACAGGTTGTAAAAGTCAAATGACAGGTCCAGAGCAATCTGTTCTTTGATCGGTATTCGTTTCCCGAAAGAAGTATCCACGTTCCAGAACGACATGCCGCGCAAGGGCTGGCCCCAACCGTCGCCGCCGGAGCTGATTTGGACAAAACCGAAACTGCTGTAGGCGGCTTGCGGATTCGCGAACAGGTTGAGACCGGTGCCGCCGATCGCAGGGTTCCCGCCGGTGCCGATGCCGCCAGAGCCGGCTACGTTACTGTGGAGTCCCGAGCCCAGAGACGACGGCGCCACCAGCGGCACGGCCGGTGAGGTGAATTCGGCACGCTGGCCGCCACCCCAGACCTGGCTGTTCTCGCTGACGTAAATGGGCGATCCGCTGAGAATCGTGACGATACCTGAGGCGCGCCAGTCGCCGACCACCTTGTTCAACGCGGGTGGCAGCCACGAGTAGCTCTTCGGGGTGTTGTACACAAACAGCGCGTTGAGAATGTGGGTGTGGTCGAACCGCGACGGACCGTAATTGATGCCGGGGAAGTACGGGTTGGCGAGATTCGACGAATTGTTCTGCGCGCCCTGGCTGGTATCGAGCGACTTGGAGAACGTATAGTTCAGATTGAAAGTGAAGTTGGTTCCGGTGTGGCGCAGCGTGACCAGCAGCGCGTTGTAATTCGACCAACCCAGGTTGACTCCGTCGCTCAGCTCGTTCACTTGCGTTTCATCGTACGGCTGCAGGCCCAGCTTGGCGCGCAACGCGTTCAGCCCGGGCTGGCTGCTGCTGGTGCTGTCGAACATGTTGGACACCTGGCCGTTGGTGAAGAACGAGGCCTCCTTGGCGGCCAGGTACGCGGTGGTGGTGGCGTAACCGGCAGCGGTACCGGCGCCGGGCAACTGGTTCTCGAAGAAGGGTTGCGAGGCGACGGTCTGGCCGGCGCGCAGCGCGTTGGCCACGGCATCGAACGCTTGCGCGAAGGTTTGTCCGGAGGTCTTGTCCTTAAACATGTAAGGCGTGGCCGCGAGCTGGACGTTGGAGAACAAGTCCCTTCCGTAGCGGCCGTTCCATCCGACCTCCAGGAATACGCCGCGAACCAGGCTCCGCTGGATAGTGAAGTCGGCCGTGTAGACTCGAGGCAACTTGATGGCCGGGTCTATGCCGAATGAAATCAGCTCGCTGTAATTGCCTGCCGGAACATAGGGGCTGGTCAGAGTCTGCGGGAAGGTTGGAATGGGGATCGAGCCATCCACGCCGATGCGGTAGGCGCTCTGCCCCGGATCAGCTGTGGCCGCCGCATTGCAGCCGGCTCCGGCGCTGGCGGATGCGGCGCAATTGGTCAGCGCCGTGGTGATGGTGGAGTTGAATCCGGCGGTCAAGCCGGGTGAGACGATGCTGTTCTCGCTGCTGAGTCGGCTATAGTAAATGCCAAAACCACCCCGCAACACGGTTTTCTTTTGCCCCATGAGCTTTGCCAAAATGCCGCTATCGAAGGATGGATTCCAGGCTGCGGACACGCGCGGCGCCACATTGCCCCAGTCCGTGTTGTACACGCTGGAGCGACCCGATTTCGCAACCGGCACGAACGCCAGGGGCGGATTGTAGACGTTGCCTTGTTCCGCCGCGTTGGCCTTCGCCTGGAGGTATGCAAGAGGCGAGATGACCTGGTTGGTGGAAGCGTCTTCGAGCAACGCTTCTTCCTGGTTGGCGAAGTTGAACGGCGTCTGCCAGCTATAGTTCAGGCCGAGGGTCACGGTAAACGAGGGATGAATCCGCCACGTGTCCTGCCCGTAGAAGGAATAGAAGTAGGACAGCGCGTCCATGTTGATCGCCGTCCCGAAGGGCAATGCGTTGAGCTGTCCGTCACGAACCAGGAACGTGTTGTCGTCATTCATCATGCCGAGTGTGGTGGTATACAGGGAGTCCCAGGTGGAGACCACCGACGACGGCAGGCAGTTCGCGGTCAGCGAAGCCGAGCAGGTAGGCGGGCGATCCGCGGCGGGAACTACCAGGAACGAGGAGTCGGCCGTAGTGGTGGCGTTCAGCGAATTCACCGCCCCGCCCACCTTGCCGGTGTGGACGTGGAAGTTTGGTATCCGCTGGAAGTTCGCTCCGAACTGGAACAGGTGGGTGCCCTTGTTCCAGTTCACATCGTTGGCCAACTGAAGGTTCCGATTGTTGTTGAACTGCGTGCGCACGGTGTTGCTCATGCTGATGGGAGGAGAGAAGATGTTCGGCGAGACGGCCACGAAGCCCGCGCTCGTGTTCGTCCCGGGAAGCGCCAGCGACGTGGCGATGGCCGACAGTTGCGGACGGAGGCCGCCGTTGCGATTTCCCACCCACCCGAACCGAAACGTATCCACCAGGGTCGGAGAGATCTGGCCCGTCACGCCGGCGATGGCTGCCTCGGTCCAGGCCGGGATTTTGTCTTCGTTGAGCACGTCGCCGGCGTTGCGGATATCCAGCACCAGCGGCGATGAATTGTAAGCGAGCTCGCGCGAGTAGCTGAAGCTGCCGTTGAAGCGCAATTTCGAGCTGAGATTGTGGTCCAGGCGCAGGGTGCCGAAATCGTCGGTCAACGGCGACTTCGCATTGGCGGTGAACCCGGTGGTGTTCAGGTTGTCGATGCCGGAGATGCTGGGATTGTTTCCCGGAGGATCCAGCGCCATCATGGCTTTCATGGTCGGGCTGATTCCCAGGCGCCGCGGATCGCAGGCCTGGGTCCCGGTCGTTCCGCAAAGGCTGGCTGTGGCGAGGTTATAGGAGACGACGTTCCCGGTCGCGTCCTTAAAGCGCAGAATGCCCTGCTTCAGAGTGTCGGTGGGCACGATTACATTCTGCAGGAACGTTTCCGGATAGCGCCGCGCTTCGTACTCGAAAAAGAAAAACGTCTTGTCGCGGATGATCGGTCCGCCCACGCGCCCGCCGTAGCGGTTGTCCTCCACGTGCGGCTTCACGATGCCCAGGCGGTTGTTGTCCCAGCTATTGGCGTTCAGGGCGCTGTTCTGCGTGTACCAGAACGCCGACCCGTGGAACTGGTTGGTGCCGCTTCTCTGCACCAGCGCCACCTGGCCTCCGGATCCGCGCGTGAAGGCCGAGTTCGCGTTGGCGATCGCCACCCGGAACTCGTCGGTTGCCTCTACCGAAACCATCAGCACCGGCCTGGCGCCGTGGTCGGTATCAATCGTCGAGTTGGTGGAGTTGTCGGTGATATCGATCCCGTCGAGCGTAAAGGTGGTCTGGTCGTTCAAGGCGCCGGCGATGGACGCGCCCGTGTCGCTGCCGGTTTGCGGCGTGGTGCCGGGCTGCAAAAGCAGTAATTCCTGCGCCTGGCGTAACCGCGTGGGAAGGCGCAGCAGGGATTGCGCGCCGATGACGTCGCCGACCGTTGAGTCCGTGGTCTGAAGCTCGAGTTGGGCTTGAGATGCCGTGACCTCGATGGTCGAAGTCAGCTCGCCGATCTCCAGCTTCAGGTTAACCGTCGAGCTTGTGTTGACTTCAACGTTAACGCCCGTGACCGTGGTGACCCGGAATCCAGTCGCGCGCGCCGTAACCGTGTAGGTGCCCGGCGTGACTGCGGGAAACGCGTATCTGCCCTGCGCGCTCGCGGTCGCGTTGGATTTCAAGCCGGTAGCAGTGTTGGTAAGCTCGATCTGCGCCGAGCCGACGACGGCGCCGGAAGGATCCGTCACCGTGCCCAACACCGTTCCCGTGGCTGCCGTCTGTGCTGGCAAAGAAGTGGGCACAACGCACCACATCCATACCAGAGAAAGAGAGGAAATAAGCTTCAAGCATCCCAAAGCCGACCTCCATCATGCACGCCCAAACGCGTGGTTGGCCTTCACCCCTGACGGCGCTGCGGAGGACGCACCTGGGAGTGCCGGCGCGCTGATTCCGCAGCGTAAGAAATCAGCAATAACACTCCTCTGCCCGAAAGCCGGACGAGATGCCACGAGTATATCACCGCTGGAAACGGAGTCGATGTAGGATTCGGCGAAAGCCGACGCTTATTTCTTGTACCGCTCTCTCCGCTTTTTAGCCCATTCGTCCTTCACCACCTGGTGCGCACGGCCAACGGCCAGGGCATCCGGCGGAACGGGCTTGGTGACCACCGAGCCGGCGCCGATATAGCTCCCGGCGCCAATCTCTAGCGGCGCCACCAGGGTGGAATTACTGCCGACGAACGCGCCTTCGCCGATGGTGGTCGGGTACTTGGCCACTCCGTCGTAGTTGCAGGTGATGGTGCCGGCGCCGATGTTGCACCTGGGGCCTATGTCGGAGTCGCCGAGGTAGGACAGGTGATTGGCCTTGCTGCCGGCGCCCAGGCGGGTTTTCTTCAACTCCACGAAGTTGCCGATGTGCGCACCGGCTTCCACGTGGTTGCCGGGACGCAGCCTGGCGAAAGGGCCGGCCTGCACCCCGCTTTCCAGGCGCGAGTCGGTCACGAAGGTGAATGGATTGATCTCGACCGCGTCCGCCAGTTCGGAGTTCCGAACGATGGAGCACGCGCCGATGCGGCAATTCTCCCCAATCGTCGTCCTGCCGAGGATCCGGGCGAACGGCTCGATGATGGTGTCGATGCCGATGCGCACGTCGGCGTCGATGGTCACCGTTTCGGGTTTTTCGATGGTCACGCCGGACAGCATCAGCTCGCGCAGCTTGCGGTCGCGCAGCAGCCGGTCGACTTCCGCCAGTTCCACCCGGTCGTTGATGCCCAGTGCCTCGCGCGCGTCGTCGATGCGCAGCGCCTTCACCTTGTATCCGGCGTTGGTCAGTATTGCCGCCATATCGGTGAGGTAGAGCTCTTGGGCGGGATTGTTGGGGGCTAGCTCGTCCACGTGGTTCCAGAACAGATCCGCGCGGAAGCAGTAGATCCCCATGTTCGCCTCGCGGATCGCGAGCTGTTCCGGCGTGGCGACCTTTTGTTCCACGATTTGTGCAACGCGGCCGCGTATGTCGCGGATCACCCGGCCGTACCCGGTGGGATCAGTCATTTCGGCGGTGAGCAGTGTGGCCGCCCCGCTGCTGGAAGCCTGCGCGGCAATGAGTTTCTGCAGTGTTTCAGCGCGAAGGAGCGGCGAATCGCCGTACAGGACCATCAGGAAGCCGCCCAGCCCCGCGAGTTGGCCGCGCCCCACTATGACCGCGTGGCCCGTGCCTCTTTGGTCCGCCTGTTCGATGAAACCCACCCCGTACGCGGCCAAGGCTTGGCGCACCTGGTCGGCCTGGTTTCCCACCACAACGAAGATCCGTTCGGCAGGCGCCACAGCCAGAGCCGTGCCGACGACGTGCTCCACCAGGGTCTTACCGCCCGCGCGATGGAGCACCTTGGCCTGGCGCGATTTCATGCGGGTGCCCAAACCGGCAGCCAGAATCACAACTGTAACGGGAGTCTGCATTAGTTCCATTATGTCCGGCCATTCTTCCGGCGTCTGCCTTCCTGGGCAAGTTTCAGCACTACCGCTGCGGTGGTGGCTGGGTCATGACGTATCTTGTCGCCGCGCTGCGCCAGATTTCCGGCCAGCACCTTGACCCCCAGGTCCAAGATGGTTTGAACATCGTTTTCCACCGGCTTGGCCTCTTGCCTGGCATAGCGCTTCTTTGCCGCGG
>Ga0335081_10010777_pt1 | contig 14775 bp, 13 predicted proteins | sample Lox_Sample_35_FD_206713 | JGI IMG/M metagenome (GOLD analysis project Ga0335081, IMG submission 206713) | Soil microbial communities from Loxahatchee National Wildlife Refuge, Florida, United States - Lox_Sample_3.5 | ecosystem: Environmental > Terrestrial > Soil > Wetlands | place: USA... | reverse complement strand
CATGTCGGAGCGCACGGTGGTGACCATGAAGCCGCCAACATGCGGCCGGTCGCCGAACACCTCGACCTGACGCAGCGCCGCTTCCGGCGTGTTGAACGGCAGGCACAGCATCGAGAAGAAGCGGCCGCCGGCTTCCGGCATGACCTTTTCGGTGAGCCAGCGGTTGTAGGACCAGCACAGCTCGACCTCCATCTCCTTCTGCGGATGCAGGCCGATATTGAGCATGCCGGTGGGAAACAGACAGGAATAGTCGACGCTCATCGCGTCCATCCAGCGGTGGCCGAGCTGGATGTCGCGCTGCGCGCCTTTGGGATGATCGGTCTTCTCCGAACCGCGCATTGGATAGCGCGTGACGCGACCGCCCATGTCCTGATAACCGACCTGGGATGGCGAAATGCCGGTGCGGTTGCGTTTGCTGCCGGCCGAGAGAGCGAGCTGGCGCAGAACGTCGTTCTCCATGTAGGGCAGGAATTCTTCGTAGCTCTCGTTCTCGTAGTGGTGCGCGTCGACATCGACGATGACGAGGTCGTCGAGGTTGCGCTGGTGGGCCTGCTTGCGCGCGTGCGACAGCAGCCGGGTGGTGTTCAGTTCCTCGATCGTCACGCGGCGACCGCGATCAGCGATGAGATCCATAGTCTTTCTCCTGGCGTTCCTAATCCTCTGACGACGGGACTATCGACCCGTCCAACTCTGCCACATGCCGAGCTCAAAAACGGCGAGATCGACAGCTCGTAACAATCCGCTCGCCGTCACCATGACGTCCGTTGCGGTAAGCGAATTTCTTGGGACCGGCATGAACTGCTCACCAGCTTCACTGCGCGCGGTGTAGACGCGGCACGCCGCGGCAAGGAGCTTCTGCAGCGCCTCGGCCGAAACCAGACCAAGCTTGCCGTCGGCGACGCTGCGCTCGAGCACCGCGGCAAGGCGCTTGGCCTCGGCCGACGCGCCTTCGACGACCGCGACCGCCGGCTTTGTGGCGGGGCGACTGTCACTGGCGCGGCGCGCCGTCTTGCCGGTGTTCTTGAGCGCGCTCTTCAGCGCGCCCTTGGGTGCACTCTTGGTCGCGATCTTGGCGACCGATTTTGCCGCGCGCTTAGGCGACGACATAAAGGTCCTCGCCCTTCTGCACCGTCTTGTATCTCTTGAGCTTGAGCTTGCGATCGCTGACGCACTCGCCCGTCTTCATGTCGTATTCCATGCCATGCCAGGGGCAGACGAAGTGCATCTCGTCTTCGGAGAAGAACAGGCCCATCGACGTCTTGTCCGGGCGCAGCCGCTCTTCGACCTTGGCGATGGTCAGCCCCTCACAGGCCGGGCCGCCCTGGTGCAGACAGAAATTGCTGTAGGCGTAGAACTCGCCCTCGTGCCTGAACACGCCGATCTCATTGTCGCCAACGAATACAATTCTGCGGTCGCCATCGTTGAATTCCGCAAGCTTTGCGACAAACTTTTCCGCCATCTGCGCTAACCTCTGCGTCTCGCCCTGGGTGTTACCCTTTCGGGGTTTTATTGCTTCCTTGTCGACTCGGCAGGTCCGCCCACAGAGAGGCGCGGCCGCCAGCCAGGTAAGCCATGCTCCTAGCACAAACCGGGGCGCTGCGCGACCGCAGTTCGGCACTCGGGGAGTAGTAGTCCCGCGCCCCAAAACCCGACAAGCAAAATGTGGCAGAGCCTGCCGGAGTTAAGCGGCTCCGGCATAGCCGGAGAACGAGCCATGCCCCGGCTGAGCCACTCGGTCGGCGGCTAGGCCATGCGGTTGCTCAGTTCGCCGATCTTCTCGATCCAGAGCTTCACCACGTCGCCAGCCTTAAGGAATTCGCCGCGTCCGGCGCCGACGCCCGCCGGCGTGCCGGTCAGGATCAAGTCGCCGGGATAGAGCGTCATGCCGGCCGAAAGCTGCTCGATCTGCTCGGCGAGGTTGAAGATCATGTCGCTCGTGTTGGAATCCTGCTTCACCACGCCGTTAACCCACAGCCTCAGGGCGAGTTTCTGCGGGTCGCCGATGTCGCTTGCCGGCACGATCCATGGTCCGAGCGGGCAGGAGCCTTCGAAGGTCTTGTGCTTGGTCCAATCCCACTTGAAAGGCGATGCGTCCGGCACGCCGGCGCGCCGGCCGCGATCGCGCGCCGACAGATCGTTGGCGATGGTGTAGCCGGCGACGTAGCTCAGAGCCTTGCTTTGCGGCACGTCCTTGGCGGTACGGCCGATCACGGCCGCAAGCTCGATCTCCCAGTCGACGTTCTTGGCATAGTTCGAGATTTTAACGGTTGCGCCGGGGTCGGTGACGGCACGCGACGCCTTGAGGAAGTGCCAGGCCTTGTGACCGAGTGTGTGCGGGTCGGGCGGCGGCGGGTTGCCCTCCCGGGCCGCCATTTCGGCGGCGTGATCGGCGTAATTGGCGCCGGCGCAATAGATCGCGGAGGGGTACTGGACCGGCGCCAGCAGCTTAGTCTTGGCGAGCGAGGCCCGCTTGACGCGGCTCTTGGCGGCGCCGGCGGCGGCCTTTTTCAATGCCCCTTCGGCGCTCTTCCAATCCGCCAGAATGCCCATCACGGTCGCGTAGGCCGGCTTGCCGGTGAGCTTGGCGGCGTCGAATACCTCTTCGCCGATCACCAGACAGGCCCGCGGCCCCTCGCTCGTGCGACACGTCGCCAGCTTGTAGCCCGCCTGCTTTGCCCCAGCCATTTGCGCCTACTCCCTGATCAAAATCCTCGCTGCCGACAAAACCGCGATCCCGCGCGATTGGCAAGGCCGCCCTGCACCGGCGCACACGGACTTGAGTTCGCACGGTCGTGGTGATTGATTCTGCGGCGAACGCAGCAGCGCACGCGCTTGGAGAGAGCCAATGATCAAGCCGAGACGCATCGGGCACGCCACTTTCGAGACGCCCGATCTCGAGAAGATGATCGACTACTACACGGAGGTGGTCGGACTGGTGTTGACCGATCGCGACAAGGATCGCGCCTTCCTCGCCAGCAAAGTCGGGCTGCTCGCCATTCAGCTCAACAAGGGCGAAACCGAACGCTGCACCACGCTATCCTTCGAGGTTGCGCCCGATTGCGACTTCGGCGCGATCGCCCGCGAGCTGGAGAAGGACGGCATCAAGAGCGAGCTGCGCAACGACTCGGTGCCGGGCATCGGTCCGGTGCTCACCTTCAAGGACAACAAAGGCACCACCATCGCGCTGTTCAAGGAGTGGAGTTATCTCGGCAAGCACCTGCAGCACCACGGCGTCGGCCCGCTCAAGCTCGGCCACATCGCCTGGGTGGTGGACAATCCGCAGAAGACCGCGGAGTTCTACCAGAAGGTGATGGGCTTCCGGGTGTCCGACTGGATCGGCGATTTCTTCGTCTTCATGCGCTGCAACACCGATCACCACACGGTGAACTTCATCCGCGGCCAGAACATCAAAATGCACCACATGGCGTTCGAGCTGAAGGATTTCATCCATCTGCAGAACTCCTGCGACCTGTTCGGCCAGCAGCAGATCCCGATCATCTGGGGACCGCTGCGCCACGGCCCCGGCCACAACATCGCCACCTATCACCGCAATCCGGATGATCAGGTGATCGAGCTGTTCTGCGAGCTCGACAAGATGGTCGACGAGGAGCTCGGCTATTTCGAGCCGCGGCCCTGGCATCAGGATATGCCGCAGCGGCCGAAGACCTGGGAGCCCGGCAAAACCAGCATTTGGGGCCCGCTGCCGCTGCCGGATTTTCACCGCGGCAGGGATTGAGCGGTCCCGCCCGCAGCAGCGGGGAAGAGAAAGGCGCACAGCACGCGCGCCGACGACTTCTGTTGCCCCGCGAAGCGGGGAAGGAGAACCCGCGCTGCGCAGCAGCGTGGTGGAAGGGACGACGGCGTCAAAGCAGGCGCGTGCTTTCAGGATAATGGCGCGGAATGACCGGCGCCCCCTCCACCGCGCTTACGCGCGGTCCCCCTCCCCCGCCGCGCTCCGCTGCGCGGGTGCGGATGAAATAGAGCTATTCGATCACCTCGTCGGCGCGACCCAAGAGAGGCAGCGGGATGGCGATGCCCAGCGTTTTTGCGGTCTTTAGATTGATCGCCAACTCGACCTTCGTCGACTGCTGCACCGGCAGATTGGCCGCTTTTTCGCCCTTGAGGATCCGCCCTGCATAAAGGCCGGCGATGCGATGCGCTTCGGTGATGCTGGTGCCATAGCTCATCAGGCCGCCGGCATCGACATACTCACGAAGATTGTACATCGTCGGCATGGCTTGACGCGCTGCCAGTTCAACGAGCCTGTTCCGCCGGCTGAGAAAGAAAGCGTCGCCTTCGACCAGGAGAGCCCCTGGACGCTGCTGGCCGAGCGTGACAAAGGCGGCATCAAGATCGCTGTCGGTGTGGGCCGGCACAATCAATGTTTTCTGTCCGACGGCCTCGGCTGCCGCGACCGCGATTTTCGTGTCGGGCTCGGTGTCCGCGCTGCCGGGATTGACGAGGAGGCCAATCAAAGCCGTCTTCGGAACTGTCGCGCGCAAGATTTCAAATTGTTTGGCGACTAACGTCCCGGTCAGGAAACTGACGCCGGTGACGTTGCCGCCGGGCCGATTGAGACTGGCGACAAGTCCCAAACTGACCGGATCGCCACCCGTGGCGAAGACGATCGGAATGGTCGCCGTTGCTGACTTCGCCGCAACGGCCGAAGTAACGCCGCCGATCGAGATGATGACGGCGACCTCGCGACGAACGAGGTCCGCTGCCAACGCCGGCAGTCGCTCATAATGACTCTCCGCCCAGCGGTACTCGAACGCGACGTTACGTCCCTCGACGTAGCCGACTTCCGTCAGGCCTTGCCGAACTGCAGCCAACCGAAAGTCATCGGACTGCGGCGACCCGCTGCCCAGAATGCCAGCCACCGGCAGCGCTGATTGCTGCGCCCGTGCCCGGAGTGGCCAAGCTGTTGCGCCGCCGAGGAGCGCGATGAACTCGCGACGTTTCAGCCGATCAAACTGCATGCTCCCCCACGGACACCGCAGGATTGCAAGGATAGCGAGTTTTCGCCGAGAGGTCTGCGGGGACAGCAGCTATCCGGCAAGGGGGCAATCGGTAGCGAGGCACACGTAGCCAATAACCGTAGCGCGGCAAGAGCGATAGTCGTCGGAAACTCACTGCAAATGCAAATGCCCCGCTTTCACGCTCAGCTCGCAAGCGCCCCATGGTTCGGGTAGTCATCCCAAGTACGATCCTTAAAGATGCGCCCTGACCGACTCTTTCTCTTTCCTCCCCACTGCTTAAAGAAAAATACGACGCTCTGCTGCCGACAGGCGTCATGCAATTTCTCTACCCACCATTCCTCCATATCTCGCGCGCGCGGGCCCGATTCTCCACCCACAATTGCCCAATGTATGCCACTCAAATCCGGCTCAGTGATTGGTCCCAGTAGCGGCTCAAATGATACAAAGCGGATGCGCGCTGGCACTCGGCGCAAAATGTCGATCCGACCCAAATAATGTTCCGAGCCACACGTTGGGTAGAATCGGAAAATCCGGCTTGGATAGAACATCCAGCATGCGTTGCGGTCGCTTGGTTAGAACCTGGAAAGAGTGCCAGTGGGCGAGTCCCATGACTCGCCATACCTGACGGATGACGGCCTCGTCCGCCCTGTCCTGGAACAGATCTGACATGGAATTGACGAAAATGCGCTGCGGCTTACTCCAAGCAAGTGGCGCGTTCAGCGCGCCCATGTCGACGTTTACGCGGCCGGTCCAGATATGACGCTTGCCCGATTTGCGCGTTGTACCGGCGTATTTCGCCATGCCCATCGCCTGCAAGCGCGCCGCCATGCGCATGGCGTAGCAATTAGTGCAACCAGGCGAAAGCACAGAGCAGCCGGCTATGGGATTCCACGTCGCTTCGGTCCATTCGATGTTGGATGCGGCCACCGGTACTCTCCTCACACGCTACAAAAGCTCACCTTGTCCGGACACCTTTCGAATTTTGTCCCAAAACTCCTGAGCGAGTTTATGATGACTAACCATCACTAGCCAATAAAGTCGTTGATTTTTCGTAGGTCCCGAGACCAACTCATAGCGCGCTGGAGCGAAGCCGAGTTTTTCCATAATTGCCGCCCAGTAGCCGACGTAAGCCGCACGCGTAGCCGACTTCGACTGCTTCAGAGTAAGTGCATTTCTCCAGCCGGGCGCAAAACGATCCAAAGGTCCATCCTTCGACATCGAGTAAGCATCGAAATTGCGTTGCAAATCGTGGACGCTGATGTGGATCAGCACGTCGATGTGCTTGAACCCGGCAAGCACTTCGATAACTGAGAATGGTAAGGCCTCAAGGTTATAGGGATCAAGAAACGCGAAGTGCAAGCCGTGCGGTTTCAGTTTGCGAGCTATCCGTAGAATCGTCTCATCCGCATTTCCAACTTCCGCTTTGGCCGAACCTCCCGCGTTAGCGATACGTTGTTCCGCAGCGCGGCAGCTCTCTTCGGACAAATCCGCTATATGAATCTCGGAAAATGGAACGCCTCCATCGCGAGCACTCTTAAACGCGACAAGTGGACTTCCGTCGATTTTTTCTCCAGTGCCACGAACAACCGCACGACCCGTTCCGCAATAAAGATCCACATAGGTCGCGCCCCCTGAACCGCGCACCCATTTCCGGCGCGTCGCCCGAGTAATATCGATGTACCTTCGAAGCCGCTCGTGCTTCTCCTTGGCCCAGGAACCAACGTCATCGATCGGCAAATGGTCGTCATCCAGCATGTTATCTGGTCCGCGTAATGAATGTTCTCTATTTGTTCTACTCCACAAACGTGTGTAAATCAATCTTTCGACTACACGTCCGAACTAGTCTCTTCACCGCCTCTGTAAATCGTCACCGGCACCGTCACAAAACTGTTGACTTTAGTCTCTATTTCGGTTACAAGAGGCCCATGAATCGAATCTCGCTCACGTCGAGGACATCGGCCGGTGACGCCGGCCGGTTGGAGCGAGTGCGGTACCCGCGGGCAGCGGCTCGTCACTGCTGCACTCGGGCGGCTCAGGCATCATGCCTGCCGGCACTACGACCGGCGTGCGAGGTGCTTCGCTGGACGGGGACAGGATAGGAGCGGGCAGCGCCCGCGCCGCCGGTCTCCGGAAGACTGGCCTGAGTCGGGCCATCGGGACGAAAGCTCCCTTTGGTCGGAGCCGTGGTGGAACGCCGACAGGCGAGCGCCCCCTGCAGGGTGCGCGCCGCGCCAATGCGGAGCTTGGGAATTCGCGCCTGCCGGCGTTCCGCTTCCTTTTTTCTTGGCGTGGCTTCTTGGCGTGCCGAGACCGCGATCGTGATGGCGCCGGACCCACCGCCGGCGTCGCCTGACGAAGATCGCAAGTGTCGGTGAAAGTATTCGCACCGCTTGCCGCAGGCCTCGGATGCCGATCGCATCGCGAGAACGGTCGAACGCGTCCGCAGCGCCGTGGAGGGAGCGCCAGGATAAAACTTCAAGGAGCGAGACATGAGGCCGCGCGCCGCGACGCAAAAGACCAAGACGCGAAAGCCGAAGACACGAAAGCCGAAGCTGACGCCGGCGCAATATGCCGCGCGCTTTGCCGCCGAAAAGGCTTTGCAGCAGCGCCGCTATTGCAACGCCTTCGGCCTGTGGCGCGACTGCCGGCGCAAAGCGTGCCGCAGGCACGGCGCCTGCCAGGGCAATGCCAAGGCCTGTCTCGCGCGCGCCATCGACCGCATCCCGCGCGCGGTGCAATGGCAGGCGCGCGCCGACGTCCTGAAAGTCACGCCGAAAAACATCGGCGCGCCCGAACGCGCGGCGCGGCAGTTCATGCCGCGGGATTTCTATGAATCCTGAGCCGCAAGCAAGGCCGCCGCGGTCCTCAAATACGCTTGCCTGCCGCGAAGGTTCAATGTTTCAGATAGGGCGGATGAACAAGCCCTACCCCACGCCACCGCGCAGCGGCGAGCGCCGCGTGCTCGGCCACGCGGTGCCGCGCATCGAAGACCCGCCGCTCGTCACCGGATGCGGCCTGTTCGCCGGCGATGTCAATTTTCCGCACCAGCTCCACATGCGCATCGTTCGCGCCAATCACGCGCATGCGCGCATCGTCGCAATCGACACTGCGGCGGCGCGCGCGCTGCCGGGTGTCGTCGCGGTGTGGACCGCCGAGGACGTCGCCGACATTCCGCCGATCGATTTCCGCGATCCGACGTCGGACGCGCTCAAGCCCTACCGCCAGCCGGTGCTGGCGCGCGGCCGCGTGCGCTATGTCGGCGATCCGATCGCGGCGGTGTTCGCGGAAGACCCCTACGTCGCCGAGGATGCCGCCGATTTGGTCGAGGTCGCGGTCGAGGAATTGCCGGTCGTGCTCGATGCCGACGATCCGCCCGGCACATTCGACGACGCTCACAGCACCGAACCGACCGTCGTGCGCTACAGCTTCGGCGACATCGACGCGGCCTTTGCGGCGGCCCACGCCGTGATCGAGCTCGACCTGCGCATCGGCCGTCATTCCGGCGTGCCGATGGAGACGCGCGGCGCCATTGGCCGCTACGACGCCGGGCACGACATTCTCGAACTGCACGGCGCCGCCAAGGTGCCGCATCGCAACAAGGAGACGCTGCTGCGCATGCTCAAGCGCTCAGGCGCGACGCTGCACTTGCACGAAGGCCATACCGGCGGCGGCTTCGGCATCCGCGGCGAGCTCTATCCCGAAGACGTGCTGGTGCTGGTCGCGGCGCTCCGCCTCGGCCGCCCGGTGAAATGGATCGAGGACCGCCGCGAACACTTGATCTGCGCCAATCATTCGCGCCAGCAGCGCCACCGCGTGCGCGCCGCGGTCGACGCCGACGGCCGCCTGCTCGGCCTCGACGACGTCATCCATCACGACCAGGGCGCCTATGTGCGCACCCACGGCTCACGCGTGATGGGCCGCACCATGAGCATGCTGACCGGACCCTATCGGGTCGGCGCGCTGCGCGCGGTCGGCCATTTCCGATTGACCAACAAGACACCGGCCGCGACCTATCGGGCGCCCGGCCGCTTCGAAGGCACGTTCGTGCGCGAGCGCGTGATGGATGCGATTGCGACGAGACTTGGCCTCGACCGCATCGAGGTGCGCCGCCGCAATCTCATCGCCGGCGCCGACATGCCCTATACGATCGAATTCGCCGAGGACCATATCGAGGAATTGCCGCTCGATTCCGGCGACTACCCGGCTTTGTTCGAAAAGGCGCTCGGCCATTTCGGCTGGGAGCGCATGCAGGACGAAGTGCGGCGCCGGCGCGCCGCCGGCGAGCTTGTCGGCACCGGCGTTGCGCTGTTCGTCGAGGAAGGCGGCCGCGGCCCGACCGATGGCGCGCGCATCGCCGTCGACACCAGCGGTGCGGTCGAGGTGGTGACCGGCGGCGCCTCGGTCGGCCAGGGTTTTGAGACCGCGATGGCGCAGATCTGCGCCGAGGCGCTCGGCGTCGATTACCGGCGCGTGCGCGTCGTCCACGGCCACACCGACCGCATCCCCTACGGCATCGGCGCGCATGCGGCGCGCGCCACCGTGATGACCGGCGGCGCGGTCAATGCCACGGCGCTGAAGCTGCGCGCCAAGGCGCTTGGCGCCGCGGCCCGGCTCATACAAGCAGCGCCCGACGCGCTCGACATTATCGACGGCGTGGTCGTGCGCCGCGACGCCAGGGCCGGCAGCGGCGGTCCCACGATCTCGCTCGGCGACATCGCCCGCCGTCTGGCCCCAGGCTCCGAACTCCTCGACGGCGAGCCGCCGGGCTTGTCGGCGGAAGCCTTCTTCAACAGCGACCACACGGTGTTTCCCTATGGCGGCCAGTTCGCGCTGGTGCGGCTCGACGAAGCGACCGGCAAAGTCACCGTCGAGCGGCTGATGATCGCCTACGACGTCGGCCGCGCCGTCAATCCGATGCTGCTCGAGGCGCAGCTCGTCGGCGGCGGCATCCAGGGCGTCGGCGGCGCGCTGCTCGAAGAGTTCACCTATGACGAGAACGGCGCGCCGCTCGCCACAAGCTTCGCCGACTATCTGATGCCGACGCTGCACGAGACGCCGCCGGTCGATGTGCTCATTACCGAGGACGCGCCGAGCCCGCGCAATCCGCTCGGCCTCAAAGGCGGCGGCGAAGGCGGCATCAACGCAGTCGGCGCGGTGATCGCGAGCGCGATTGATGATGCGCTCGGCTGCGCCGGCGCGGTGACGCAAATCCCGGTGACGCCGCAGCGACTGCGCCAGTTGCTCCGGCTTGGGCGAAAGCAATGCAAGCCGCAATAGTGCCGGTTGCGGCGACCCGCTCAGCCGGGCACGCGGCCTTTGACCGCATTGGCGCGCGCCGCATAGGCAATACGGCCGTCGCGGTCGGTTGGCAGGCGCCGCCGCAAGTCGTCCTTGAGCCGCGCGAGGTCGGCCGCCGACAACCGCTGCATGGCTTGCACCGCAGTGTTGGCCAGCGCGGTCTGCGTCGACCAATAGTCGTCGAAATTCGGGAACGACACTTGGATTTCAATGACCCGTGTCGCGACCTGCGCAAGTCCGGCACCTTCGAACAGGCGCGCCATCGCGTCGATGTGCGAATTTTTTCGCAGCGGACTGGCCGGCACCGCAACGTTCATGGCCGTGAGCGCATCGTAGATCGGCTGCTGGATCGAGCCCCCGCCAAGCCCATCCCACATATAGGCCGCGGCGGCACCGCCCGGCCGCACCACGCGTCGCATCTCAGCAACCGCTTTTGCAGCGTCAGGAATGAAACTGATGACAAGCGCCATCGCCGCCACGTCAAACGAAGAGCCGGCAAAGGGCAATGACTGCGCATCGCCGACGCGAAAGTCGGCGCGGGCACCTTTCAGGCGGCCGCGCGCGAAGCCAAGCTGCGCCTCGGCGGGATCGATGCCACTGATGTGCGATGGCGCGCAGCGCTGCAGGACGAGGTCGGTGAAAGCGCCGGTGCCGCAACCGACATCGAGCCATTTCTGATCCTTCGCCGGCGCCAGCCAATCGAGGAACACTTCGCCGACCGCCCGGCTCCAGCGCCCCATCAGCCGCTCATAGGCCTGCCCGTCGGTGAAGTAGCTTCTCGTTTCATTCATGCATCTGCACCGATTTTGTGCGTATCGTCCCTAGACGCCCTTGCCGCCCTCTGAAGGTACCGTGCGCATCAAAACATGCGCAGACTTTTGCGAGCATCGCGACCACTATTGAGTCGGCGACAGATGCTGGCGGATGATTTCGACCATCCGAGCGGCCGTCGTACCTGGTGGAAAGAAGCCGAGATATTCGCCGGAGCGGCCCATCAGATAAACGAAGCCGGTATGATCGATCAAATAGACTGCGCCGTCGGGCGGCTTATACTTGGCGTAATAGGCCTTGTAGGAGTCGGCAAGCTTCCTGATTGCTTCAGGCGTCCCGGTGAGGCCGATCAGGCGCGGATGGAATTGCGCGACATAGGAGCCGAGCACAGCCGGCGTATCGCGTTCCGGATCGACCGAGATGAACAGCGGCTGAACTTCATCGCCAGCCGCGCCCAGTTTGTCGACGGCAAGGCCGATCTGCATCAGTTCGGTCGGGCAGATGTCAGGACACGTCGTATAGCCGAAGAAAACCAGCAGGAGCCTGCCCCGGAAGTCTGTATCCGTTCGAGTCTTGCCATCTTGATCGGTCAAGGCGAAGGGACCGCCGACCTGGCCGCGGCCCCACATCAAATCGTCCATCAGCTTGGCGGCGCGATCCGGATCGGGTTCCTGCGCAAGCGTCGGATACGCCGCGGCAAGCGCAAGCAGTATTGCGCCTGCCCGGATCAGGGGCATGCAGGATATCACGCTCCGAACGTCAGCATCGCGCCAGTCGAGCCGATGAACAGCCGATCCGGCGCAAGATCGCGCATCGCCTCGACGAAATTCTCGCCACTGCAGTGCATCGGCACCACGATGTCCGGATTGAGCGCGATGAGCTCGGAAACGATGTGCTTGGTATAGTCCATCGGGGCCGGTCCGAGATGGAAGCCGCCGAGCAGCGCGTGGACTTTGTCGACGCCGGACACCGCAATCGCCTGCTTTGCCGCGTTGACGATGCCGCGGTGACTGCAGGACGACAGCACAACGAGGCCGCGATCCTTCACGTTAAATACGGTCGCGTGCTCGTGATAATGCTCGTCGGGAACTGTCTTGCCCATCAGTTCGGCCGACGTGTAATGCGACGCATCGCAGCCCAGTCCGTCTGCGGTCTTGCCGAATTGCTCGAATGTGTTGGGCAGGATTTTCTCGTCCGTTTCGCGCTTGATCTGCCCCGTGGTGAAGGCATGACCGACAATGACGGTCGGACTCTCGCACAACACGACCCCAACATTGCGCGCCGCCAGCGCCCGGCGATCGAGATAACCGAAATCGCTGAATTCTCCCGGCGTGCCGCTGGGCTGGACCCGATGACAGAAGTTATCTTCGCCGCCGGCGTAAAGCTTGACGTCGGCCGGCAGCACGGACCGATATTTGTCGAGAAAGCCGATCAGCCCGCCGTAATGGTCGAAGTGGCCATGGCTGACGATCAACGCATCGAGCTTCTTCGGTTCTATGCCGATAATCTCGATATTGTTGAGCAGGGCATCGGGCGTGTAGCCGTAATCGAGCATGAGGCTTCGCGTCTCGTTTCCCTTGGATGATTCCAGATAATACGACAGACCCCATTGCGTATGCAGTTCTGTGGTGTAGTCCTTGGCGCGCGCAGCCGGCGTCACCGTCATGCCTTTGAACGACGTCGGTCGCAGGAAGATATTGTGCGTGAGGTCGACTACCACCCGCACCGACAGCTTGTCGACAACCGGCGCCTGGATCGGCGCAGCCTTGGCAAATTCAACGCAGGAAAATCCACCTGCTGCCGCTCCCGCGAACGCTGCGGTGGCCTTGAGAAAATCGCGCCGCTTCATGTGCAATATCCCCCTCTGATACGTTCAAATTAATTCTAGCATGTGTTCCTTCGCGATGGCGAGCGTCGGGTTTCGAGCCGGCGTGCGAGGATGACCGGACTGTGACTCGGAGATCGAGCGCACCGTCATCAAGAGCGCTCAGCCTTCCGCACTTTTCGGCTCCCGCCGTCGCGCCGACAACGTGCGAATGCGCTACGGCTTGCTCTGCATCGCTTCGGTCGCGATCCTGATAGCGTCTGGGGGCGAGGCGTAGACGTCGCGGATCAATGCCTCGACCGCTTCGCCGCTCACCGGCCGCACCTCGAGCGCGGCGCCGCGCGCCTCGGCGAGGAAATCGGGATCGCTCATCGTCGCATCGAAAGCGCGGCGCAGCAGCGCCAGCCGTTCAGGCGGCAGACCGGGCGGCGTTGCGAACGGCCGCGCCATGGACTGACGCGACACGATCAGCTTTAGCGCGGCGCGCTCCAACGGATCGTCGGTCAGGTCGATGATCAGCGGCACCGCAGCGAGGTTCGGATCGCTGTCGCGTGTCAGCGCCACCTGCAGCGTGACGTTGATTTCCTTGTTGGTGAGCATCGACTGATTGCGGCTCAACAGGCTGGTCCACGACCAGCCGCAGCGGCCGTCGACTTCGTGGCGCTGCATGGCGAACGTGATCTCGGTGCCGCCCGGATAGCCGGTGACGACGCGGATCGGCATATGGAACATGTTGCGGATCACAGTGGCGAAGACGTCGCTCTCGGCGCCGCCGCCGGACGCGCCGATCACCATCGGCTTGTGCTTCATGTCGTCGATCGTGGCGATACCGGACGACGCCATGAAGGCGCAGACGCTCACTTCCTGCGACACGCTGCCGAGCCAGCCGAGTTTGGTGGCGTCGAACTGCGTGCCTTCGGCATGGCCAAGCAGCGGCTCGGCGGCAACGCCCGGAGCGAAGTGCCCGATGGCGGTGCCGTCCTTCGGCGCGACATTGTAGAGATAATTGACGAGCTTGCGCGAGCCGGCGCCGGGCATGTTCTGGGGCACGATCTGCGGATTGCCCGGAATGTGACGGCCGAGATAACGCGCCAAAGTCCGCGCATAGAGGTCGTAGCCGCCGCCCGACGAGAAGCCGATCAGCAGCTGGACGGTCTTGCCGGCATAGAAATTCTCTTCAGCCAGCGCCGCCCCCGGCAGCAGTACGGCCGCGCCGGCGAGCGCCGCCACCATCGCCAGACTGCCGACACGGTGCGCGGGCATGATCGGCTGCAAGCGTTCTATTCGGCGGCGACCGCGGCAGACGACCGCGTCAGTTCGCGCTGCTCGCCATAGAGCCATTCCATGCCGCCCATGGCGTCCTCTGGCGTGCGCGCAGCGAGCATCATATTGCGCAGCTCCTTGGCGACGCCCGAGGCGTGATAGAACTCGCCGTAGACCCGCGCCATGATCTGCACACGGCCGGTGCGCAGATAGCGTGCCTGCTGGTAGGCGAGAAAAGCCGCGGCGTAATCACCGTCGGCCTCGACCACCTTATTGGCAAGGCAGACCGCATCCTCGATCGACATGCAGGCGCCTTGCGCCAGATATTGCAGCATCGGATGCGCGGCATCGCCCAACAGCGTGATGCGACCTCGGCTCCACTCCTTGATCGGCGGCCGGTCACACAGCACCCACATACGCCAGCTCTCGATCTTGTTGAGGAGCGTGCGCACCGGTTCGCAGGTTTTGGCGAAGCGCTCGGCGAGCTCGGTTGGATCGCCGAAGCTGTCCCAGCCCTCTTCGTAGCGATTGGAATGAAACACCGCGACGAGATTGAACAATTCTCCGGTGCGCAGGGGGTAATGCACGAGGTGCACTTTCTCGCCGGCCCACAGCACCATGTCGCGCCAGCGGAACTGC
>Ga0335081_10010776_pt1 | contig 14775 bp, 16 predicted proteins | sample Lox_Sample_35_FD_206713 | JGI IMG/M metagenome (GOLD analysis project Ga0335081, IMG submission 206713) | Soil microbial communities from Loxahatchee National Wildlife Refuge, Florida, United States - Lox_Sample_3.5 | ecosystem: Environmental > Terrestrial > Soil > Wetlands | place: USA... | reverse complement strand
GCATCGTGTGGGGCCGGCCGTGCCCAGCCCCTACGAACATATAGCACACTGATCCTCGCCCGGCGCTGCCGATCGCACAGAAGTTGTCTGCCGGTCACGCCACTAGCGCTAGAGTAGAAATATGCGCTTCCTTGCTGCCGCTCTTTTTCTGGTCGCCGCGCTGGCTCCCCTGGGAGCCCAGGATGTCCATCCCAAAGACGTTCGCCAGGTCGCCAAAGCCGGCTCGACCGCGATTCTTCAACTCCAGGATTTTCTCAAGAACTCCGACGCGGAGGTGCGCGCCGAGGCGGTCAAACAGCTTACCGAGATTGGGACCGCGCGCAGCCTCGATCCGCTCATCCTTGCCACCCAGGACAACGACCCCAACATCCAAATCCTGGCCGTCGACGGCCTGGTCAACTTCTATTCGCCCGGCTATGTGAAGACGGGGCTCGGAGGCTCGCTGCAAAAAGTGGCGTCCACCGTCAAGGGGAAATTCACCGATACCAACGACCTGGTCATCGACCCCTACGTGAACGTGCGGCCGGAAGTCATTGCCGCGATTGGCCGCCTGGTGACGGGGGGCGCCAGCATGGAGTCGCGCGCCAATGCCGCTCATGCGGCTGGCATCCTGCGTGGCAGGGCGGCTCTCGACCAATTGATCGAAGGGGTCCACTCGAAAGACTCGGACGTCATCTACGAATCGCTCGTGGCGGTGCAGAAGATTCGCGACGAATCGGCCGGTTCGCGCATTTCATTCCGGCTGCGCGATCTCGATCCCAAAGTGCAGATCGCCGCCATTCAGACCGTCGGTATCTTGCTCGATAAGGAAGCCTTGCCCGACCTGGTGGACGTGTTGAACCGGACCCGCGACGCCAAGGTGAAGCGGGAAGCCCTGACGGCCATCGCCATGCTGCCGTCCCAGAACAGCCGCCCGCTGTACACGCAATACCTGCACGACAAGGACGACCGCCTGCGCGCCGCGGCAGCCGAGGGGTTTGCGCGATTGCGCAATCCGGCGGACGTGCCCATGCTCGAAACGGCATGGAAAGACGAAAGCAAGCAACAGCCGCGCCTCTCACTGGCCTTCGCCCAGGTGATGCTGGGCAAAGTCGAACTGAGCGAATACAGCCCGCTGCAGTTCCTCATCAACAACCTGAACTCCGCCGCGTACAACGGCGTGGCCTTTCCGTTCCTGGTCGAGTTGGCGCGCGACAACGCCGTGCGCCGCGCCCTCTACGCGCCGCTGCAGACTGCGACCAAAGACGAGAAGATCGGCCTGGCCCGCGTGCTCGGCCGCAGCGGAGACAACAGTAGCATCCCCGCGCTGCAGAAGCTGAGCACGGACAACGATCCCGAAGTCGCTCAAGAGGGATTGAAGGCCCTGCGCAGTCTGCAGAGCCGGATGTAGCTACTTGGCCTTCTTCTGCTTCTGCTGGCCGACACGCACCTTGAAGTGTTGCACCTTGGATTCCTGGAACGCCTTGTGATCGTGGCGCGCCACGGCATCCGCGAGGTACTTGTCAACGTCCGCGTCCTTAGGGAGCACGGACATCAAGGTGAAATTGTCGTTGCAGGTCGGGCAGAAAGGCCGGAACCGCTTCACATTGGGAATTGCCATAACTTCATCCATGGTACCAAAAACGTCGTGCGCTCGATGTGGCGCACGCACTTCTGCGTGCCGCGCCCCGACTCATCGGGGCGCTGAGTCATTCTCCCCGCCGCCGCGCATTTTTCGAGAGGGATCTCCGTTTTTCCATCCGCCTTTATCGGCGTTCATCCGACGGCCGCGAATTTTCTAAACGCAATTCTAAGGCGCGCCGAGCTATCCCGCCATCTCGTCCGGATCGGTGGTTCGCATGTTGATCCAGCCTTGCTGCGGGACCGCATCCAGAGGAAGCCCGCCCTGCCACAAGGAAAGCTGAAAACGCAGCCCGCCGCCTTTCGGTATGGCAACAGCCGTGAGGGGGATCTTAACCTCCAGGACGCGGCCCAAGGCGCATTCCACGGGCGGATCCAGTCTTTCCACGGCCTGCGCTGCGATCCCGGAAAACCGGATCGTCACGTGGCTCGGGTCGTCGTCGTGCGTCGGCTGCAACTGCAGCCGCGCTTCCATCCCTACCATTTCCTGCTCGAATCCGGGATGAAAGTCCACCCGCAGAAAGAAATGAGCGCCCTCGCTGCCGAACAGCACTTCCTTGACCACGTACTTCTTGCCGTGCATCGAGCCTGACCGTTCATCCACGCGATAACTGCCCGCGCCGATCCACTCGAAGTACGACGTGACTTCGCCGTCGATCACCGGATGGATGGCGCCGGTCGGCTCGACACGCACATCCGGCACTGACACCCGCAGGATGGGCCGCGAAAGTTCCTCGGGCGGAGTGAGGTTCAGAAAGTGGTAGACATTTGCCAGGTGGCTGCGAAAGAGTTGGTCGAACTCAGGACGGTTCACCGATTCGTGCTCCGGCCCGTACCACCAGCACCAGTCGCTGCCCTCGGCGATGAGCAGTTCTTCGAAGGCCAGTTTGCGCCGCTCTTCGGGCACGCTGGTAGCGTCGTCGTACGTCTGGCGCGCGCGGAGTAGCTGCGCCCATGCCTGGTTGTCCTCTTCGGCGCCGATCCACACGTCGAAGTTCGCGCCGATCCAGGAGCCCGGAAAAATGTGGTCCAGCGGCTCGGGGGCCATCAGGCGCAGCGCCTCGCTCACGGTCACCGCGCGCATCCCCCGGTCCTCCGAGATCCGGTGGTACAACTCGCGCAGGAATGGCCGGCCGTTGTGGTCGTAATACTCCCAGGCATTCTCTCCATCGAGGATGATGGGAACTAGCGCGTCGCGGCCGGCGCGGAGGATGGCGGCGCAATTCTCCCGGATGCGGCGCAGAAAATCCTCCGCCGCGGCTGCCGCATCCATTTTCGAATATACAAAGCCGATCAGGTCGCTCAGGAAATGATCGCGGAAAATCACGCCCAGCGTGCGTCCACCTTGCCGCCATTGGTATGGCCGGTACAGGCCATCCACCGGAACCGCGCGGCCCAAGGTGCGATTGAGCACGCCGCTATCGGTAGCGGCCCACTGAAAACCGAGTTCGGAAGCGATCGCAAAAACCTCGTCGGACACCGAGCCTTCCGAGGGCCAGAGCCCTACCGGCGCTGCGCCGAAATTCTCCGCGCAGTACTCGCGCGCCAGCGCCAGTTGGCGGCGCGCGTCGTCGGGATAGCGGAAGCGCGGCGGCAAAGGCACGTTGGGGTGGGCCACGCCGGCGATATTGGAATCGCAGAGCAGCGGCAGGATCGGGTGGTAGTATGGCGTGGTAGAAATTTCGACCTGGCCGGAGGCTGCCAGTTTCTGATATGCCGGCAGCACCTGGCCGATGATCTCGCGCTGCTTCTCGCCCATGCGGCGCTGGTCCGCGAGAGAGAAGCCCTGGCCGCGCGCGATCCACTCCCGTACTTCCGCGTCCTGCGCCTGGAACTCTTCATCGAACCACGCGATCTGCGACCACATCTGCACATCCCGCAGATCCTGGGCGCCGAAAAGATCGCGCGCGCCCGACATTTTCTGCCCTTGCGCGGCGTCGTAGAGCTTCCCGTAGCGCGGGTAGCGGTAGATCATGCGCTGTGGATCGGAGTAGAAAGAATGCCTCAGAAGGAATGCGCGCTCGGCTTCACGCAGGTCCTCCGCCGGTTTGAGCGCCACCTGGAGAAATGGGTCTGCGGCGCGGCCGGCGGCATATTCCGCCACCTGCGCCATCATGGAAGGCACCAGGTTGAAAGTCTGCCGGACCTGCGGAAACTCCTCTAGGATGCGGACCATGCCGTAGTAGTCTTTGAGCGCGTGCATGCGCGTCCAGGGGAGTTTGTACTCGCCCGACACCAGGTCCTTATAGAACGGCTGGTGCATGTGCCACAGGAAACACAGATAGGTTTGCGGCATCCAGCTACCAGTGTAAGCGGAATAGCGGAGCCTGTGATCTTCTGGTGGCGTCCGCCGTGTAATTCGCCGTCATTGAAAAATATTTCTGTTTCGGTTGATTTCAATCACATACAACCGAAGTGCGCGCCGCCGCCGCACCGGCCTTTTCCACCCCGGCCTGCTATCGCTGTGTCTAAGGAAGGTCACTGCGCCCCGCTCAGCGGGCTCCGCAAAGCTTGCTTTCCTTCGGGGTCCACGAAGCGTTGCAACTAAGGTAGTGCTGAACTTCCTGTAAAGCCCATGAAGCCTTCGCGGGGTCGCCTCCGGGATGCCCTCGGCAGGGAGACTGTCTGTAGGGCGGATTGTAAATCCGCGGCCGATTGTCCAATCGGCCCAGCGGGCGAAGTTCACCTGCGCTGGTTGCGCAACCCCTGCCCCTACAACAGAGAATTCACGTACGCAGTCAGCTTGGGATCGTTCCAATCCGCGGGGTTGGCGATCTTGAAGACTACTCTACCCTTCGAATCGATGAAGTACGATTCCGGATACATGAACGTCCCATAGTCTTCGTGGATCTTCAGGTCGCGCGCCGTCAGAAATCCGGGTTTGTATTTCCCGAGAAACGCGCGGTATGCCTTCTCGTTCTGATCCACGCTGATCCCCAGCACGACCACGCCCTTTTGGGCATACTGCTCGGCGAACGTCGAAAGCGATGGCGTTTCTTCCACGCACGGCCCGCACCACGAAGCCCAGAAATTGAGGACCAGGAGCTTGCCACCAAAATTGGGCACCGACACCGAACGGCCGTTTTCAGCGGTGACGGTGAATTCCGGCGCTTGATCACCCGCAACCACGACGCGTTCGTGGATCGCGATGTAGATCACATATACCAGGGCCACCATCAGTATGCCGATGGCAACCCGCAGAAATCGGTCGGTTTTGACGCTTTGCATGGCGGAAACTATAATCTAATTGTATCTCCACCCAGATCCTGGGCGTCCAAGAAGAGACGCATGGTGATCACCCGTAAAGTTGAGTTTTCGGCTTCGCACGTCTGCCGGACCCCGGAGCTTTCCGATGAGGAGAACCGCCGTTTGTTCGGCCCGGCGGCCAATCCGCGCGGCCACGGGCACAACTACGTGCTCGAAGTCAGCCTCGAAGGCGAGCCCGACCCGGTGACCGGAATGGTGATGGACCTGAAAGAACTCAAGGAGATTCTGACGCGCCAGGTTGTGGAGCCGTACGATCACCGGTTCCTGAACTACGAGGTGCCCCCGTTCGATCGCGTGGTGCCGACCACCGAGAACATCGCGCGCGACATCTGGCAACGGCTCGACCCGCACCTGAGCGATGGCCGGAGGCGCCTGCACTCTGTCCGGGTTTACGAGACGCCCGACCTGTACGTGGACTATGCCGGAGAAGACACGTGTTCCGCGTAACCCGGCGCTACGAGTTCGCCGCTTCGCACCGGCTGCATAACGCGCAACTGAGCGAGGACGAAAACCGCCGGCTTTACGGCAAATGTAACAATCCCTACGGTCACGGGCACAACTACGTGGTGGAAGTGAGCGCGCGCGGGCCGTTGGATGCCACCGGCAGAGCGGTCGATACCGAACGGCTGGACGAGCTGGTCAGGCGGCAGGTGTTGGCGCCGTTTGGCCATTGTAACCTTAACGCCGATGTGAACTCTTTTCAGCAGGTGGTTCCAACATCGGAGAACCTGGCGGTGGAGATCTGCCGCCGATTGAAGAAGAATTGGAACAGCGCGTTTCCCGGCGACTGGCCCCGGCTGGAACAGGTTCGCATCGCGGAGACGGCCCGGAACATCTTTGAAGTCAAGGCCCATGAAATCGAATAAAGCAATTGTGAAAGTGATCCAACCGAAGTTGGAGGAGCCGAACCTGGCGCCGCTCGTGCAGGAAATCCTGGCCAAACTGGTCGAGGACCCGGAGCGCGAAGGCCTGGCCAATACGCCGGCGCGTGTGGACAAGGCGCTGAAGTTTCTCACGAGCGGCTACCGGATCGACATCCGGAAGCTCATCAACGGCGCGCTGTACGAAGTGAAGTACGACGAGATGGTGGTGGTGAGGGACATCGAGTTCTTCAGTCTGTGCGAGCACCATCTTCTGCCGTTCTTCGGCAAGATGCACGTGGCGTACCTGCCCAAGGCAAAGGTGATCGGGCTGAGCAAAATTCCGCGGATTGTCGACGCCTTTGCCCGTCGGCTGCAGATTCAGGAGCGCCTGACGCAGGAAGTGGCGCAGACCATCCAGGAGATCATCGACCCGGTGGGCGTGGGCGTGATCTGCGAAGCACGCCATTTCTGCATGATGATGCGCGGCGTGGAGAAGCAGCACTCCGGGGCCATGACGAGCGCCATGCTGGGCGCCTTCCGCGACCGCAAGAAGACCCGCGACGAATTTCTCGCGCTGGTGAACCACCGGGCGAACGGGCTGTAGGGCAGGTTGCAAACCTGCGGACCGATTGTCAATCGGTCCTGGCGAGCGGAGCTCGCCGGCTGAAGCCGGCTTGCAGGCATGCTCCACCACGTTGCCAATTCAACGCACAACGCCTGCGATGCGCCTTCTCAGCAAATCCAGCGCCATTTGCGTGGTGAAGACCCGGATGCGCTGGCGGTCGCCAAGAAAGCGGCGGTGCAACACCAACGCACCTGCGGCATCGGCGATTCCTACGTAAACGGTGCCGACCGGGTTCTGCTCGCTGCCTCCATCCGGGCCGGCGACGCCGGTCACCGAGAGCGAATAGGTCGAACCGGCGCGACGGCGAGCGCCGATCGCCATGGCTTCGGCCGTTTCCTTGCTTACTGCACCGAATTGCTCGAGCGTCTCGGGGCTCACACCCAGCAGCTCGATCTTCATCGCGTCGGTGTATGTGATGAAACCGCCAAGGAAGTAGTCGGAGCTGCCGGGAGTGGACGTGAACCGCTCGCCCAACATGCCGCCCGTGCAGCTTTCGGCCACGCACACCGTAGCGTGGTCGCGGCGCAGAAGATCGCCCACCACCGCTTCCAAAGGGTCGCCGTTGCGGGAGTAGAGGCGGTCGCCCAGCAGCGCCTCGATGGGTCCCGCCACCTGGGCCAGCAGCGCATCGGCCTCTGCCGCGGTGGCGCAGCGGGCGCGCAAGTGGACCTGCAGATCGCCGTTAGCGGCCAGGATGGTGGTCACCGGGTTTGCATATTTCTTATAGACCGGCGAAATCAGCGCGTCGAGGTCGGACTCCGGCATCCCGGCGATGCGCAGGAAGGCTGTGCGGATGACTTGTTTCGGGACGATGCGGGCCAGGCGTGGCAGGCATTGGCGCTCGAACATGGCCTTCAGTTCGTGCGGTGGGCCGGGCAGCAGCATCACAACGGCGCCGGATTCTCCGACCCACTGTCCGGGCGCGGTACCGCGGTCGTTGGGGAGAACGTCGGCGCCCTGGATCACGAATGCCTGGCGCTTGTTGACCTCGGCCATTTTGCGCCGGGCCTGCGCGAAGCGCTGTTCCAGGGCCGCGGCGATTTCGGAGTGGAACTCCAGCTTGCGATCGAGAGCCTGAGCGACGGCCTCGCGCGTCACGTCGTCCTCGGTGGGGCCCAGGCCGCCGGAGAGGATCACGATTGCGGAACGCGAGATGGCACGGTGAACGGCATCGGCGAGGCGGTCGCGGTCGTCTCCGATCACGCTCTTGGTGACCACTTCCACGCCGAGATTGTTCAACTCGCCGGTGAGATAAAGCGAGTTGGTGTCCAGGCGCCCGGAAGTCAGCAATTCCGAGCCGACTGCGATGATTTCGGCGTTCATCAGGAGAGCGGGCGGCCCTTGATGCCTACGTCCACTCGGTAGAGTGAATTGGTGGTGGCGACGATCATCGCGCGCGAGGGAGTGAACGCCAGCCCCACAATCCCGGGGCCGGAAAGGAACAGGTCGGCGCGGCGCTCCTGCGAGATCCGCACGACGCCTTTGCGGCCGGAAATCGAAGCGGCCACGTAGAGGTTGCCCTCTTCGTCGAAGGCGATCCCCTGCGGGCGGCCCAGGCCGCGGTAAAACACTTCCACCTCGCCGTGGCTGGAAATGCGGTGGACACAATCGAAACTCGAAGTGGTGGGGCCCGTGACATAGAGGTAGTCATCGGGGCCGAAGGCAAGATGGTAAGCCGCCATGGATTGCTCGAGCGTGGCGAAGACGAAGATCTGGCGGTCGGTGCCGATCTTGAAAATGGTCCCGCTGCGGTCGCCGACGTACAGGTTTCCTTCCGCGTCGAAAGCGATGCCGGTGGCGATTCCCATGCCCTCGACGTACACCGACATGTTCCCGCTGGGCGTGACCTGGTAGACGAAACCTTCGTGGCGGCTGCTGATGTAGAGCATGCCGCGAGCGTCGAAGGCCAGGCCGGTGGCGTTCATCAGTTCGTTGATGAACGGCTTCATGTTGAGATTGAGATCGATCTTATAGACCGCGACCGGCACCTTCTGGCCGCGGGACCCGCTGAACGTGGTATAGACGTTGCCCAGACGGTCGACCGCGGGATTGGCCACCGGGTGGAGATTCTCGCCGATGAGAACGCCGATATCGCATTCCCAGGATTCGCTGGATTGCCCGCCGTTGTTGATCACCAGTTCCCCGGCCGAGGCGCCCTCCGGCACGCGTGCGATTACGAACGAATCCGAGCCGATAATCACCGTGGCGCCCACTTCGCCGATGGTGACGCGAGGCCGATCCGACCTTGCGAACCCCTTGCCGCGGATCTGCAGTTCGCCGCCGGCGATGGCCGCGGGAGGCGAGACTTGCGAGATCTGGGGCTTGGGATCGGGCGACTTCCGGAGTGCCATAGCTACTATAGATTAAACCGTCCCGCCAGGAATAACACAAGTGCCGCGTAAACGCCGGCCATCACGTCGTCCATATTGATGCCCCAGCCGCCGGGCAGCGACTCCAGTTGACGAACCGGCGGCGGCTTCCAGATGTCGAACAGGCGGAAGACCACGAACGCGGCGAGATAGCTTTTCCAGTTGAGCGATTGAGCGCCGGCGAGCGCGATCCACTGACCAAGCACCTCGTCGACGACCACGAATTGCGGATCCTTCAGGTTGGCCGCGCGCGCGGTGACGCCGGCAGCCCACACGGCGGGGAGGAATAGGATTGCGGCGAGCAGGAGAAAGTGCCAGCGTGTGAAGCCGGCGTATTCGTGCAGGACGATGGCAATGATGAGGGCCGCGAGCGAGCCAGCGGTACCCGGCGCTTTGGGGCTGCGGCCGCAGAAGAACCAGGTGGCCAGGAGACGGGCGATGCTACGGGAACGAAAAACACTCACCGCGGAGACGCGGAGACGCGGAGCAAAACGAAAGATAGAGTCGAAGCCCGAGGTCGCAGGTGTGGCGGAGGCGCGGTCATTCATCCGTTTCGTCTCGGGGTTGCGGTTGCGCGGGCGAGGATATCTTGTACTTCTCGGCGGACCAGTTGCCCAGGTCGATCGTGCGGCAACGCTCGCTGCAAAAGGGGAAATCCGGATCGCCGGGTTGAACCTCCTTCTTGCAGATGGGGCATTTCATACGCCGATCTGAATCAGCGGTCCCGCAGCGAATCGCGGCGCGGCTTCCGACGGCGCGAGCAGGGTTCCGACCACATCGTAATCGTGTGCTTCGGTGATGCGGAAGCGGCGGATCTCGCCGGGGCGGGGCTCGGCGCCTTCGAAATCGTTGATCAAGGCTACACCGTCGATTTCCGGCGCTTGCGTAGGCATGCGGCCTTCCCACAGCAAGTCGGTTTCCCGCGACGGGCCTTCCACTAATACGGGTGTCTCGGAGCCCATGAGTGCGCGGTTCCGGGCGCCGGCGATCTTGCGCTGGATGGCCATCAGCCGGCGCTGGCGGTTGCGGATGGTGCGGCCGTCCACTTTGCCATCCAGCGCGTAGCTGGCGCTCGAGTCTTCGTCGGAATACGCGAAGACGCCGAGGTTATCGAATCTCGCGGCTTTCACGAAGCCGCACAATTCGTCGAAGTCCGCCGCGGTTTCACCGGGAAAGCCCACGATGAAGCTGGTGCGAATTGCCACGCCGGGGACGGTGCGGCGGATACGGTCCAGCAGTTTGAGGAACAGGTCGCCGGACGAACCGCGCTTCATCCGCTTGAGGATGCGCGCGCTGGCGTGTTGCAGCGGCATGTCGATATATTTGACCAGCGCCCGGTTGGCGGCCATGGTGTCAAGAAGCCGCTGCGTGATCTTGTTGGGATAGGCATACAGGAACCGGATCCATCTTTCGTGACCGGTTCCGATCTGCGCCAGCCGCGCAAGCAGGTGTGCAAGGCCGTCCTTGAGGCCGAGGTCCTCGCCGTAGCAGGTGGTGTCCTGGCCGATCAGGTTGATTTCACGGACGCCCTGTTGAAAGAGGCGGGTAGCTTCGGAGATGACGGATTCGAAGCGCCGGCTGCGGAACTTGCCCCGGTACTGCGGGATGACGCAGAACGAGCAGGGGTGGTCGCAGCCTTCGGCGATCTTGATGTAAGCGAAGTGGCGCGGCGTAGCCAGCACCCGTGGAGTGAGGTCGTGGTAGAGATAAGGCTGGGCGGGGCCGTCCGGGACCGGCAAGCCCTCGCAGAGGGCCGCTATCCTCTCCAGGTCGTTGGTGCCGACCAGGGCGTCCACCTCGGGAAGCTCTTTGCGGATATCGCCGCGGTAGCGTTCCACGAGGCACCCGGCGACGATCAGCTTGCGGGCGCGGCCCACTTTTTTGTACTCCGCCATCTCGAGGATCGTGTCGACCGACTCCTTCTTGGCGGGGTCGATGAAGCTGCACGTGTTGACCACCAGCACGTCGGCCTGGTCCGGGTGCGGGGTCAGTTCGTGGCCTCGCGCCACGAGTTGGCCCATCATGACTTCACTGTCGACCAGGTTTTTGGGACAACCCAGGCTGACGAAACCGATCTTCAAGCGTGTATCCAAACGATATTCCGAGGGGATGAGCAAAAGCTCTTCCAATCTAGTCTAATAGATCTAGGGGTATGCCGCTCTTGACGGACGCGCCTCCGGCGCGATATCGTCGGGCCAAGACCTCTCGCTCGATTCTTCGCGAAATGAAACGCGCAGCGCTGTTTGTCCCGCATATCCTGAGTGCCATCGCGATGGCCCAAACGCCGCAGTGGAGCGCCGCGGCGGCGAATGAGTGGTACGCGCGGCAACCGTGGCTGGTAGGTTCCAACTACATTCAGAGCAACACCGTCAACCAGTTCGAGATGTGGCAATCCGAGACGTTCGACGCGGACCGCATCGATATGGAGCTGGGTTGGGCGGAGAGCCTGGGTATGAACGTCATCCGGGTGGTGCTGCAGGATCTGCTATGGCAGCACGATTCCGGAGGGTTGCAGCGCCGGATGGGGAGCTTGTTAAAGGCTGCCGACAAGCACAAGATCAAGGTCATCTTCGTGCTGTTCGATTCTTCCGGAGACCCCTTCCCGGAACCCGGAAGACAGAGGCAGGCGAAACCCGGAGTGCGCCAGTCGCTGTGGGCCCAGAGCCCTGGCGCGAAGGGCTTGACCGACCCGAAACAAGCCACGCGGCTTCTGGCGTATGCGGAGGAAGTGGTGGCGGCCTTTTCCATCGACAAGCGGGTGCTGGCGTGGGACGTATGGAACGAGCCGGACAACATGAACGCCACGAGCTACCGGACGTCCGAGCCGACCAACAAGGTCGAGCTGGTGCAGGCGCTGCTGCCGAAAGCCTTCCAATATGCGCGGGCCGGCAACCCCACGCAACCAGTGACAAGCGGAGTCTGGAAAGGCGATTGGTCCAGCCCGGACAAACTCGACCCGGTAGCGAAGACCCAACTGGAGCTCTCCGACTTTATTTCATTCCAGAACTACGACGGGCCGGAGGAATTCGAGAAGCGCGTGAAGTGGCTGCAGGCCTACGGACGGCCGATCATCTGCACCGGCTTTCTGGCGCGCACCCAGGGCAGCACGGCGGAAGCCATCCTGCCGATCGCCAAGAAGTACAACTTGGGCGCCTTAGTCGGGGATCTTGTCGCGGGGAAACCGCAGACCATGCTGCCCTGGGACTCGTGGCAGCACCCGTACACGGACAAGCAGCCGGACGTCTGGTTCCAGGATATCTTCCGCGGCAATGGCACGCCCTACCGGCAGGAAGAAGTGAATTTCATCAAGGAAATCATCGGGACGAGCGGCAGGACGGCGGCGCGCAGGAAGTAGAAGCCACCCGAGAGAGCGTCTCGCTGGACTGTCTTCGATAGGGTACCATTGTCTTGCAAAAATGATACCGAGATTCAGGCTCCTCGCGGCCGGCGCGGCCTTCGCCGCCCTGCTGGATTCCGGCTGTTCGCGGCGTGCCGAACCAGAGAAGCTTTCGATCGCCGCCGCCGCGGACCTGCAGTTTGCCCTGGACGACGCTTCCCGCGAGTTCCACCAGAGCCATCCCCGGACGGGCCTGCAGATTGCCTATGGGTCCTCCGGCAACTTCTATGCGCAGATTCGCAATCACGCGCCGTTCGACTTGTTTCTTTCGGCCGATGTCCAGTATCCGCGACTGCTAGCGCAGGAAGGACTGGCCAATCCCGAATCCGTGTTCGTCTACGCCGTGGGACGACTCGCGGTGTGGGTGCCTGCGACATCGCCGCTCGATCCAGCCACGGCGTTGCGCGACCCTTCGATACAGCACGTAGCCATTGCGAATCCGCAGCACGCGCCGTATGGCAGCGCCGCGGAAGCCGCCCTGCGAAAGATGGGCATCTATGATAGCGTCGAGAAGAAACTGGTGCTCGGCGAGAACATCTCCCAGACTCTGCAATTCGTCCAGAGCGGCGCCGCGGATGCGGGGCTGGTGGCGCTGTCGCTGGCTATCGCGCCGCCGGTTCGCAACCAGGGGCGATACTGGGAGGTCCCGTTGGACACATATCCGAAGATGGACCAGGGCGGCGTGATCCTCAAGAACTCCGCCGCGGCTCGCGAGTTTCGCGCGTGGCTGCTGGCGCCGGCCGGACGCCGCCTTCTCAAGCGGTACGGTTTCTATTTACCGGGCGAGTGATATGGATTGGCAAGCCATCTGGCTCAGCGTGCGGCTCGCGATTTCCACAATGGTGATCCTGTTGATCGTGGGCATGCCCCTGGCGTACTGGACTTCCTTCTCGCACCGCCGCTGGAAATTCCTGGTGGAAGCGGTGGTCGCGTTGCCGCTGGTGCTGCCGCCCACCGTGCTTGGCTTCTACGTGCTCATAGCTATCGGCCCGCGCAGCCCGGTGGGCGCGATCTACGCCAGGCTGACGGGCGGCATGCTGCCCTTCTCCTTCCAGGGGCTGCTGCTCGCCTCCGTGCTCTACAGCCTGCCGTTCACCGTGCAGCCCATTGCTGCGGCGTTCTCCGGCGTGGACCGCCGGCTGGTGGAAGCGTCGTGGTGCCTGGGGGTTTCGCGCTTAGCTACGTTTCGCCGCGTGATTGTGCCGCTCGCCCGGCCGGGGATTGCCACAGGCGCCATTCTCAGCTTTGCCCACACCATGGGCGAATTCGGCGTGGTGCTGATGGTAGGCGGCAATATCGCCGGCGTTACCCGCACGGTGTCGATTTCCATCTATGACCAGGTGCAGGCGCTCGACTACGCCGCGGCTACGCAAACGTCGCTCTTTCTGCTGGCGATTTCCTTCGCCGTGCTGGCGCTCACTTATTCCCTGCAGCGGCGGGTTTGGGCTGTATGGCCGATGAGCTGACCTGCCGCTGCCGGGCGCGGCTCGCCTCCGGATTCGAACTGGATGCGGACCTGCGCATCCCCCTGGCCGATTCGCCGGTCACCGTGTTGTTCGGGCCGTCCGGCTCGGGTAAGACAACTCTGCTGCGCATCTTGGCGGGTCTCGATCGCCCGGATGAAGGAGCCATCGCCTTCCGCGGCCAGACCTGGTTCGACGCTTCGAGCGGCGTCTGCCTGGAGCCGCAAAAACGCCGCGCCGGCTTTTTGTTTCAGGACTACGCTTTATTCCCGCATCTCACCGTAGCCGGCAACATCGCCTTCGCTGCGCCTCCTGGAAAGGGCAGAGAGTTCCTGAAAGCATTCGGACTCTCCGATCTTGCCACACGTCTCCCACGCGCCATCTCCGGCGGCCAGCAACAGCGGGTGGCGTTGGCGCGCGCGCTCGCCGCCCAGCCGGCGCTGCTGCTGCTTGACGAGCCGCTCTCCGCGCTCGACGCCGCCACGCGCCTGCGCACGCGCCACCAGTTGCGCCATATGCTGCTCACCGGGGGCGTGCCCAGCATCATCGTGACGCACGATCTCATGGAGGCGGTGGCGCTGGGCGATTGGATGGCGGTTATCGTAGGCGGCCGGATCTGCCAGACCGGCTCCGTGCAAGAGGTCCTGCGCCGTCCCGCCGATTCGAAGGTGGCCGAATGCGTGGGCGTGGAGAACGTGCTGCCGGCGCGCATCGCGGCGCGCGAGGGCGGGCTCCTCACGCTGGAGGTCGGCCAGTCGCATTTGCAATCGATCGACTCCGGCGAGGGCGGGCCGGTGGTGGCCTGTATTCGCGCCGAAGATATCGCCCTGACGCGCCAGGCCGTGCCGACCACCAGTGCCCGCAACTGGCTGGCGGGACGGGTGCGGACTGTTGTCCTGCAGGGCCCGCTGGCCCGCGTGGAACTGGATTGCGGGTTCCCCTTGGTGGCTATGGTTACGGCGCAGTCTGCCGGGGAGCTGGAGTTGAAGCCAGACGACGCCGTCTGCGCCATCGTGAAGACAACGTCGGTTCACGTGGCGCCGAGATAGAATGTGGCGCGAGCATCCGTGCTCAATGCCGCTTAGTTCTCGTGGGCATGCGGTCTGCAGGAAATCGTGGGGCAGCCAGTCTTGGCTGCAGCCGGCTTTCAGCCGGCGCTTTCGGCACGCGC
>Ga0335081_10010775_pt1 | contig 14776 bp, 9 predicted proteins | sample Lox_Sample_35_FD_206713 | JGI IMG/M metagenome (GOLD analysis project Ga0335081, IMG submission 206713) | Soil microbial communities from Loxahatchee National Wildlife Refuge, Florida, United States - Lox_Sample_3.5 | ecosystem: Environmental > Terrestrial > Soil > Wetlands | place: USA: Florida... | reverse complement strand
GTTCGGTCAGGATAATCCCCACCGCGGAATCCTGTCGGTACCAGCCGATGAGGTCCGTCTCCCGAACCGAAGCACACAGTCCGGAAGTCACCTTCGCCATGGCCGTCCGCGATCTGCTGAACAGAGACGCGCCATCCAGCACCACCAGGAGAAAGGTCCTGCCGGAGCGTTCGGACCGCTTCCGTTCCAGCGTGAGAAGCCGCAGAAAAACCTGCTCCGAGAGGACGACTCTGTGCGGGTCCTGCGAGGGGTGCACCATGAAATCTCCGGGCGCGTCGGCACCGGAGGATTCCTGTGCCCCGGATCCACGGCGGTAATTGGGTTCGGACATTCCCACTGGTTGACTGCCTCCCTAAGAGTCCGGTACGCGGTGAAAGCGATCAAACTCGCCGAAGGGCGTTTCGATCAGTTCGCGCTCTTGCTGGGCATCGCGGCCCACTGCGCGAGAGCGCGGCGCTCTTCGTCGCTGAGCCGCAACTGAGAAGAAGTGCCGGGAATCGGAGCAGCCCCGGCGATGGTCTGGGCCACGTCGTCAAAGTAGCCGGCCCCCGCAAAGCTCTGCGGTTTCAGCGCCTCGTATCCGGAAAGCTGGGCCAGTTCGATTTCCGCCTGCTGCAGCCGCGTGAAGGCAGCCATGCCGGACTCGCGGTAGCCTCGCGCCAGATCGAACATGCCCTGGTTCAGCGATTGAAAGCCGGCCAGGGCAACAAACTGGAAGCGGTAGCCCATCCCGCTGAGCGCCGCCTGGAAGTTGCGGATCGTCGCGCCATCCACCTGCTTTGCCCAATTGAGCGGCGGCGAACAGTTGTAGGCCAGGATCTTGCCTGGGAATTCCGCGTGCATGGCCTCCGCAAACCTGCGCGCTTCGCGCAGGTCCGGCTTCGCCGTCTCGCACATCAGCAGATCCGCGTACGGTGCGTACGCGAGACCCCGGGCAATAGCCGCTTCCAGCCCTCCTTTGTAGCCGAAGAAACCGTCTTTGCGGCGCTCGCCCGTCAGGAATTCATGGTCGTGCGCATCCGAATCGTTTTCCAGGAAGCGGGCCGAGTATGCATCGGTCCGGGCGATGATGAGCGTGGACACTCCCATCACATCCGCGGCTAGGCGCGCGGCGATCAGCTTCTGGATAAAGGACTGCGTGGGCACCACCACCTCGCCCTGAAACTGCCCGCACGTCTTCACCGAGAAGAGCTGGTCCTTGAATTGAACCCCCGCCGCCCCCGCCTCGATCATCGTCTTCATCAGCTCGAACGCGTTCAAACTCCCGCCAAATCCGGATTCCGCGTCCGCGACGATGGGAACGAACCAGGTGGTATCGTCGTGGCCTTCGGCATGATGAATCTGATCGGCGCGCTGCAGCGACCGGTTGATATTGCGAACCAGATTGGGCACGTTTTCGGAAGTGTAGAAGTTCAGATCCGGGTAGATGTCCCGAGCCGAGTTTGCATCCGCCGCGGACTGCCACCCGCTTGCGTACACGGCCCTCAGGCCCGCCCGCACCTGTTCGATGGCTTGGTTCCCCGTCAGAGCGCTCAGCGCGGCCACATATGGCTCATTTCGCAGAAGACTCCAAAGACGCTCCGCGCCTACACGGGCCAGCGTGTACTCGATCTGGAGCGATCCACGAAGACGCAGAACGTCTGAAGGCGTGTACGGGCGTTTGATGCCCGTCCACCGAGGATCTCTGCTCCAGTCGGGCAGCATGCCGAGCGGCTCATTCCGTTGTGACATGTACGTCCCTCTCCGGCGCGTCGTTCGCCGACCGCCGGAAAATCGAAGTCTTAGAATGAATCAGCAAGCGAATCACGGAACTACCGGGAACTGACTGTGGAGGAAGTGAACGTCCTACTGACCCGCCGCCAGTCTTACACGCTGGGCGGACGCACGCTTCAGAGGATGACTGTGGATCGGAGTGACCCAGGAACTTTCGATTTCAGCGGCGACCGAGCGCTGTAGCAATGAGACGGAGAGAATAATCCGGTCGCGACCCTTCACCTGAAGCAGAATTCCTTCCAAGCCGGCAAGAGCTCCACATTCGATACGCACTCTCTGGCCCACTTTCAGATACGGCCAGGGCTGCCTCGAAAGGTCCGATGTTACCAGTGTGCGCAGGGCCGTGATTTCAGACGCCTCCACGGGAATGGGAGTCTTCGCCGTGCCTACGATGGAAATCAGGCCCGGAGTCTTCAGTATCGGAAGCCGCTCCAGCGGGTTAAAGCGGCAGAATAGGTAGCCGGGGAACAGCGGGAGCTCGAGCTCCTTGACGCGATCTGACCAGCGCCTCCGGCTCATGTAAGTTGGAAGGAACCATTCATACCCTTTGCCGCTCAGGAAGGAAGCTACGTTCCTCTCATACCTCGTCCGCACCTGAAGGGCAAACCAGGGCAGACCTCCCACTAACTCGTTAGACAGACTGGAGTTAGCAGAATCTGTAGTATGTGCCAGTCCTCCTGGAATCTCCGAGTTTGAACAAGCTACCGCCATTCGAGTCCCGCCTTTCGGGGTCAACTTAGATGAGAAAGGCAAGCACCGTGCCAATGCGACCGCCTGAGGAAAATCGCCCTAACTCATTGACATGGAACAGGTTGGCTTCAGTTTATGAACCCAACGTGACTGGCGGGATCGGCCTCGAGACGAACTCTATGGAGGAAATACAAAAAGTTTTGGTGTTCCTTCCTGCACGCCCTATCCGGCTGCAAACGCACAACTTGGAAAACGCCCATTTGAAGCGCGACCCCAGCGCGGCCGCGTTCCGGAACCGGTCTCCAGCTAGCCCCTTGCAACTATGGGATCGACGCTGCAGCGAACGTGGCCGAAGACAGAGGACTCTCCGAGCCTCCGTTCACTCCAGTCACGGCGTAGCAGTACGTGAGTCCATGACTCAGTCCCGAAGTATCGGCGTAAGACCCCGCGTTGGATACATTGGCCACATTCGACTGAATCAGGTGGTAAGTAGTGGTACTCGGCGTAACACAGCTCCCGGTTGCGTTCTGCCGGTAGACGTTAAAGCTCACGTCGGTAGCATCGCCAGTCCAGGTCAGAGCGACCCAGTCCGTGGTGGTTCCCTGGATGGGACTGATCACCAGGCTGGAGGGATTTCCGTTGAACACGAAGGAAATGGTGATCGAGTCGGAAGCAGGATTCCGGGTCCCGGCAGCCGTGGGATTGAATGACACGCTGATGTTGCAGCTGTTGTTGGCGGCCAACGACCCCGGACACCCGTTGGTGACCTTGAATTCGGCGCTTCCAGTGCTGACGGCGGGGACCGTAAAGCTCGTCAGGGTCGACGAGCTGTTATTCGTCAGCATAATCATCTGCGCGCCTGGGCACGGGCTGGGTAGCAAAAGGGGAGTCGGCATCACAGCGCAATCTACGAACGTGTTTGCGAAGGTTAACGCCTGTGAATTCCCGGAAAGCGGCGTTTGTACCGTAAAGGTCACATTCATGTTCGCCGACATGCCCCCGGGCGTGGTCACGAAAATCGACTGTGCTCCAGGCGTGGCTCCTGCTGCGATCGTGAAGGTAGCCGTGAGCGAAGTCATCGCCGGGTTCACCACCACGCTTGAGGCCGTGATTCCGCCCATCCCGCTGAAGCTGATGGTCGTATTGCCGACCACAAAATTGGTTCCCGTGAGTGTGATCATCACATTTGTGCCCTGAACGCCCTTGTTGATGTCGATGGCAGTCACCGTGGGCACGGGAGGATTCACGGTAAACGACTGTGTCCCCGAAGTTCCGCCCAGAGTCGTGACGGACACGTTTTCCGAAGTGGCGGTGGCCGACAGGGTGAGCGTGGCTGTAATTTGAGTCGAACTCACCAGCATCACATTGCTCACCGTCACTCCGGTGCCCCCGCTCAAGTTGATCGACTGGATGGGCGAAAAGAAGTTCGTCCCCATCAGCGTCACCGGCACGGCCGTCCCCTGGCTTCCGGAAGCCGGAACGATCGATGTCAGCGTGGGAGCAGGCGGGTTTACCATGAATTGCACATTGTTCATGGTCATGAATCCTCCGGTGGTCACCGTCACGATTTGTCCCCCTGTAGGCGCGGCGACGTCGATCGTGAAGGTTGCCGTGATCGTGGTGGAGCTCGTGACCATTACGTTGCTCGCCGTGATTCCCGAACCGCTGAACGAAATGGTGGCCGACGAACTGAAGTTCGATCCCGTCAGAGTCACGTTCACCATGCTGTTCGGCGTCCCGCTGTTCGGACTGATCGAGATCAGCGACGGCTGACTCATCAGGCTGAAGTTCAGCCCGCCCGACGTCCCTCCTACCGTCGTCACGGAGATCACCGCCGTGCTCGGCGAGGCGTTTGCAGCGATCACCAGCGTCGCTGTGATCATGGTGCTGCCCCCTACCACCACGTTTGTCACTGATATCCCCGAAGCCGGCATTCCCCCCTGCGTCACGTTGACCGTCACGGGACTCATGAAGTTGGTCCCGGTCAGGGTCACGTTTACGTTGGTTCCCAGCGTCCCGCTGTTCGGGTTCACCATCGTCAGCGTCGGCGCCGGCGGGTTCACGCTGAACGACGTGGTAGGAGTCACTCCATTCGAGGTCACCGAGACGGTCCGAACGGGAGGAGACAGCGTCGCGTTGCCGCTGATTACGAACGTCGCCGTGATGGTCGTGGAATTCACCAGGACCACATTGGAAGCCGTCACTCCGCTCCCGCTCACCGCCACCGTCACCGGGCTCACGAAATTCGTCCCGCTGATGGTGACGGGAACGTTCGTCCCCTGGACGCCTACAGCGGGGCTGACGCCGGTCACTGTCGGCGCCCCGATCCCGCTCCCGGTCAACGCCACGCTTTGACCGCTCTGCAGCGGCGGCGTTGCCGGCGCATTGTCCGTAAAGATCAACGACGCCGTTTCCGCTCCCGGCGGCGCCATCCTCGGCGTAAACACCAGCGAAATTGTGCAGGAATCTCCCTGGACCACCTGCGTGTTCGTGGTCAGGTTCGATGCGCCGCACACGGCCGACGTGATCGAGAAATCGGCCGCGTTCGCTCCCGTAATCATCGGCGCGCCAGAGAATATCAGGGTCCCCGATCCGGTATTCGTCAGCGTCAGCGCAATCGGCGCGCTCGGGGAGTTCTGCAGCTGAGTGGTGCTGAACGCCACTACCGTCGTGGGATTGCCACTGATGGAAAAACTCACCTGCGCGCCGGAGGGCAACTCCGTCCCCATCAGGGCTATCGTTCCCATTGAGGATGCCGTGGCATTGGAAAATTGATATGTCACCTGAATGGACGCGCTCTCGGGCCCGATGGTACTGCTCGTCGGGTTGAAGGTAAGGGTTGCCGTACAACTCTGGCCGGCCTGCAGCGTGACGGAACCGCCGCCCGGCACCGGACAGGACGTCATGGCGGCAACGAAAGGAAAATCAGTGGCATTCGGCCCGGTGAAGGATACGCTCGAAATCGTGAGGGAAGGCGCAGGAGTTCCAGTGCTCGTGTTCGTGATTGTGAAAGCGATTGCCACGCTCGAGCCGCCCTGTGGCGTTGAAGGCATCTGCACGCAGGCCAGCACGCCGGAGACGGAACAACTTGGCGCACCGGCAATGGCCAGCGAGGCCGTCGTGCCACCGCTCGTCGTGCCGCCCACGGTGCCCACCCCGCTGCACGCCAGCGCGCAGCCACACAGCACTGCGACCAGAGACGCGAGACAAGTCTTGCGAAGGTAATTCATCATTGAGCTCCGTTTTGGCTAGAGCGGTCTCACCTGCTCTCGCAAACTGGCCGGAAACAGCACCGGTGGTCCGGACACGCCCCTGTGCCTATCTCCCGCAATGGCCGCGAGCGAGGATGTGCTTGGAACCTGAAAACGAAGCCCTGCGTGGATCCGGCGCTGCGGATCGATGCAGGACAAAATTCTGCTTTCCGAAAGCCATCGACCTGTTTCGGGTACAGAAACGAGGTTTACAACCCCCACAAAATCACCCCGTGGGCAACACTCACCCGCCACTAGCTTCCGCCCTGGGACAACAATACTCCCCCGGGCCGAAACTACCTGCTGAGGCGCGCGCTGGTCCAGTGACCGTCAGTGGGAAATGTTATTTTTGAGGGCCAGAGAAGTCAACCTGTACGATGGGATTGGGACGAAAAGTCACATACCTTGCTCGTCCGTCGGAAGTTCGCCTCACTGAGGCCGCCAGACCCATAACCCCATTTGTGACAACGGGATACCTGCGAAAGCGGGCCTTAGATCCGTAGTGGAGCATAGTGCCAAGGGCATTCATGGTGGAACCGGCGTGCACCACGCGGCCAGCGCTTGGCACAAGCGCCGGCCTCTCGAGAGCGCTTAATTACTGAACTATAACCACGGCCGATTGCGTGTACAGGAACGGGGAGAGACGCGGCACAGCCTCCCCCTCCACGCAAATCGCACGCGATGCCCCGCCTCTCCGCCTACAGGGCGGCGCACACGGACTTCACTTCTGTATAGTGCTCGATCACTTCGTGTCCCATCTCTCGGCCCCACCCGGATTGTTTATATCCCCCGAACGGCATCGCCGGATCGAACACGTTGTAGCAATTGATCCACACAGTTCCGGCCTTCAGCCGATTCGCGGTGGCGTGCGCCTTCTTGATGTCGCGCGTCCACACCCCTGCGGCCAGGCCATAGACCGTGTCGTTCGCCTTCGTAATGATTTCGCTCGGATCAGCGAATGGAATCGCGGTGACCACGGGCCCGAAGATTTCCTCGCGGACCACTTTCATGTTTTCGCTGGTGTTGACGAGCACGGTGGGCTTAACAAAATAGCCGCGATCCCCTTCGCGCTTCCCTCCCGTCACCGCCTTGGCGCCTTCCTTGTAACCCGCTTCCAGGTAGTTGCAAACCCGGTTCAACTGCTCCTCGGAAACGAGCGGGCCCATGTCGCATTCCGGATCAAATCCCGGCCGGACGCGGATCTTCCCCGCGGCCTGCGAGACGCCGTCCACCACCTTCTCGAACGACTTCTTCTCCACGTAGAGCCGCGATCCCGCGCAGCAGCACTGGCCGTGATTGAAGAAGATCGCGCTCGCCGCCTGCGGGATGGCGCTCTCCAGATCGGCATCGTCATAGACCACATTCGGCGATTTGCCCCCGAGCTCCAGCGATACCTTCTTGAGGTTTCCGGCCGATGCCTGGATGATCAGCTTGCCCACTTCCGTCGAACCGGTAAAAGCGATCTTGTCCACATCGGGATGCGCGGCCAGCGCGGCCCCGGCGGTCTCGCCGTAGCCGGGGACGATGTTCACTACCCCGTCGGGAAACCCCGCTTCCTGAATCAGCTCTCCCAGCCGCAGCGCGGAGAGCGGCGTCTGTTCGGCGGGCTTCAGCACGGAGGTGCACCCCGCCGCCAGTGATGGTCCCAGCTTCCACGCCGCCATCAGCAGCGGGAAATTCCAGGGAATAATCTGCCCTACCACCCCGATTGGTTCGCGAACCGTGTACGCGAGGTATTTGTTCGCCGGAGCGAGGATTAGAGGAATCGTATTGCCCTCGATCTTCGTGGCCCATCCGGCGTAATACCGGAAATGCTCGATGGTAAGCGGGAGATCAGCTACGCGCGCGATCGCCAGCGGCTTGCCGTTGTCCAGCGATTCGAGCTGCGCGAATTCCTCGAGATGCTTCTCAATCAGGTCGGCGAGCTTCCAGATCAGCTTGCCGCGAACGGCGGGGGGCATTTTCGCCCAGGGGCCGGATTCGAAGGCGGCCCGCGCGGCCTTCACCGCCCGGTCGATGTCTTCCCGGTCGCCCGCGGCTACCTGCGCGAGCACTTCGCCGGTGGCGGGATTGTAAGAGGCAAATGTTTTTCCGGACGCCGCGTCGGACCACTTGCCGTTAATAAGCATTTTCTTTTTCTGCGCCACAAAGGTGGAAACGTTCGGATCGATGGAGGGTGCAGTCGCTACAGTTGCCATGGTGTGCTCCTTTATTCTCTTGAAGCGAATTGCCGACGCTCGGAATTCATCTGAAGAAACCCAACCAGAATGCGAAGCGGCAGACGGCCTGCCCGGATCTCTTCCCCGCGCCCAAGCCGTCGCGTGCGCGAGGTTCCGTAAGAGACGTTACACTTCACGGCCCGAAAGTGCAACAGGCCCCTCACGGCGCCGGCAGCGCCTCTTCCCGCGCCCTCCGCAGCGATTAGGTGACCGCCCTGCCGTGGCGGCCCTGCGCGCTCGGATGTTGGCGCGGGAACAGCGAGATTTCTGAGACCGCGCGGCGAATATCGCCACTCATAGGATCCGGCAGAGAATTTGCGCCGAGTACACCGGATCGTTGATATCGGACACCTGGTTTCCTCCGGGGACTTCGTTCACATATTTATTCTCGACTCTCATCTTCCCGCCGGCCCTCTGCAGGAACCATTCATACTCGATGTCCAGGTGTCCGATATCCAGAGCCTGATATCCGGATTTGTGCAAGTCGTAAGCCAGCACTGTGGCACATGGGCCCAGCGCGAGCAGAATCAGTTTCTCCGGCGGCTGCTTTCGCACCTCGGACAGAATTTCACCGTACCGCGAGAAGGCATTTTCGGCGGGTGCTAGGATACGGGACAGCGATCGGGATTGCTCGAACAAATCATTTCCCAAGCCCATTCGTGTTTTTTCGCCTTCCACCAGAACCACGTCTCGCTCCCGCCAGATGTCCTTGATCCGGCGAAACCAGGAGGCGCTCTGGGATTTGTCTGCCCACACGTAGTAGCACCGCGTGACGAAAGTGTTGTAATAGACCCTGCGCCTGTCGAGCAGCCGGTACCAGTCGATGCGATGCGTGCGCAAGTGCGCTCGCCAATACGCCTGCGTCTCTGCCCTGTATTTTTCCAGCCCTGCGAACACATCAGGAAGACAAGTCAGCAGCCCTCGTTCCTCTGTGCGGAGAATCTCGCGCAGCCGCTGCGCCAGCTCCGGGGCGTAGGCCTGAAAGCCGGTGCTCCCTCCGATCATCACCAGCAGTTCCCCGTCGCCAAATCGTGCCATCGAACAACCATGCTCCGTCGCCTGCGCAATGGTTTCTTCGACGGACAAAACGGTGGGCGGAGTAAGCGTCTTCTCGATTACCGGATTGGCGGCTTTTCGGACGATTCCGGTCACGAACCTGCGACATTTGCCGAATGGATCCGAGATCATTCTGATGCCCGGTCAGTTGACCGCCGAACATCATACCAATCCCAAGCGAGCCAGGAATCACTTCTCTCCCGCTTCGGATGAAAAGGTCTTCATCCTCGCGCCAATCGCAGCCGGCGCAGGACCGGCCTCAGAAGGCTTCCGGCCGCGGGTGGCCACGTGAGCACCGCACGGCAGCAGGCTCCTATGCTCTCAGCACGCCTCCCCTGCGCCCAATTCAGGCGGGCAACCAGCAGCCGAAGTTCAGCGATCTGCCGCGGAGCCACAAAACGCAGGTCAGTGCGCAGGTACTCCCGCGCCACTTGTAGAGCAACCGCATACTCGCCCGCCAGGAACATGTTGCGGATCCAGGCCTCGCAATCCGATGCCAGCTCCCGGTGCAACCGCGAATCATCTACGGACAATTTCGCCAGAAGATCGGCCGTGATCTCGACGGCGGAATCCAGGGGGTCCGCTTCCGCTTTCTTTCGTCGGGCCGCGGATGCCTGCGCGGCCAGTTTGCAGACAGTCTGTTGCAACCGGCCGGCCACAGACACCTGATGCGGATGGACTCTGTACCGCAACACCACTTCCCGCAGGTTGGCGCACTCGAAACGCTCCGCGACCCTGAAGAACATGTCGTAGTCATGCGCCGCCCGAAACACCTTCCGGTAACCGCCTACCGCGCGAAACACCGCTGTCCTGATCAAGACGGTGGAATGGCGAATCGCACATCGCTGGGGCAGTTCGGCCTCGATTTCCTGGTGCTCGGTCGGCTCGGCAAGCACGAACAGCACCCGCCCCGATGCGTCCACCCACTCCGCTTGGCCCCCCACCAGTCCGACCTGCGGATGGCTTTCCATAAATTCGACTTCACGCTGTAAGCGGTCTGGCAGCGACACGTCGTCGGCATCCATTACGGCAATGTACTGTCCCCGGGCCATCGCGCACGCCGCGTTCCGTGCTTCGGGAAGGGTGCAATTCGGAATCTCACTGTACTGGATGCGCCCATCTCTGCTCGCATATCCTGCGGCAATGGTCCTGGACCGGTCCGTCGAGCCGAAATCCACAATGATGAATTCCAGTTCTCGGTAGCTTTGCCCGAGAATGCTCTCAATCGCCTCGGCGAGAAAACGGTCGACGTCGCAGATTGCCATGGCCACCGAAACCAGGGGCTCGCTCATCGCTTCGTCGGAACTCTCCGCAGCATTCTCCCCAAAAACCGTATCGGTGAAATATTACACTCTGGCGCCTGCCGGATGTGAGGGGATGGGCCAGGCGCCTGTTGGCTCTCCAGAACTGCTCGCTGCGCACGGGCCGCCATCAGAGACCCGGGCCCGCGCCGCGTGAAAGATTCCCTGCCCTTCCGGTTTTGCCTTCCCCGCGCGGTGACCATCTGGCACCTGCCACGGTGAATTCTATTGAAATCAAGCGCGGATAGAATTGGACTGAGAGCAATCCTTCGAGTACGCAAATCCGCCGCGAAGGGAGGATTCGAGTGGACCACGGATTTCGGCGGGTGCGTCGATGTGCGGGGAAATTGCTGGGACCATGAAAATTTCGATCATCCTGTGCACCCTCGACCGCTGCCGGCTCCTTCCCGTCGCCCTCGAGACCATCGCCGCATCCGAGCTTCCGCCCTCCCTGCCCTGGGAAGTCGTGGTCGTCGACAATAACTCCCGGGACGGGACGCGCGCGGTGGCCGAGGAGTTCTGTCGCCGTCATCCCGGCCGTTTCCGGTATGTCTTCGAAGGCCAGCCCGGAAAGTCCTTCGCGCTCAATGCCGGAATTCGCGAATCCCGTGGGGAAATTCTCGTATTTGTGGATGACGACGTGAAAGTGGACCCTGCCTGGCTTCTCAATCTCACCGCCAATCTGATGGATGGTCAGTGGGCCGGAGCCGGCGGTCGCACGCTCCCCGCAGTCCCTTTCTCGCCGCCGGTGTGGATGTCGAAAGCTAACCCGATCCAATGGGGAGGCGTCTTAGGCGGCCTGTTCGATCTGGGAGATACTCCCTGCGAGCTGCGAATGGCTCCCTACGGCGCGAACATGGCGTTTCGCCGGGAAATGTTTCAGAAGCACGGTGGCTTCCGTGTGGATCTGGGCCCGCGTCCCGGTGACCTCATCCGCAATGAAGATACCGAGTTCGGCCGCAGGCTCCTGGCCGCGGGAGAACGGCTGCGGTATGAGCCGGGAGCCGTGGTCTACCATCCCATTGACGAAAAGCGCGCTCAAAAGAAGTACTACCTGGCTTGGTGGTTTGACTTTGGACGGGCAATGGCGCGTGAAGAATCTCATCTCCCTCGTTCTGGATGGACAGCCCGGCAGTACTGCGCGATACCCTCAATGCTCGTCGCCCGGCTGGTTGTGCGCACCTTCCGCTGGCTGAAAAACACGAAGCCCCATGGAAGATTCTTCTACAAGTGCCGCGTATGGATGACCATGGGGCAGATCTGGGAAATCTGGAGCAAGTGAATCCACCGGACACGCCGCGTGGGAACGCCGTGAGACCAGGGTGCAGAGCGCTCAAGAGCGCTTGCGAACGATCTCAACCGAGCACCGCGCATGATGCACCACGGCTTCTGAGACGCTTCCCAGCAGCGCGTGTTCAAATCCCTTGCGCCCGTGGGAACCCAGCACAATCTGATCGGCATCCCAGCTCTCGGCCAGCTCCAGGATGCGCTTCTTGGGATCGCCCTCCGAAATGCCTGTGGTGACCTGGAAGCCGGCGGACTTCAACCGGTCCGCCGCGCGACGTAGCAGCTGTTCGGCCTGCTTCAGCCGCTCGCGACGCAGCTGTTCGATTTCGGGGAGATACTCCTTGGCGGCCTCTTCGCTCGCGAAATAATTCAACAGGTCCAGCACTGTGATCACGCGGACCTCGGCTCTATCGGGACGGAAGCGCTCGATCACTGCCTCTAGCGCCTCCTGGGAATACTTCGAATCGTCCATGGCGAGCAGGATTTTCATCGCGCGTCCGTCCGGCGCAGGCTCCCGCCCGCCCCGGAACGTCATGAGCCGTGCACGCAATCTGCGCGGCTAGAAGAGAATCAGCGGTTTGAGGATGCCATCCTCTTTGGTCTCCATCAAGCGAAATGCCTGAGGCAAGTCGGCGAATTGGAACTGATGCGTTGTGAGTGGCGTCGGATCCACCCGGCCGGACTCCAGCAGGCGCAGCAGGCGCTCCATGCGCTCCCGGCCGCCCGGGCACAGGCCCGTGCGGATGGTCTTGTCGCCCATCCCGACACCCCAGGCCAGCCGGGGGATTTTCAGATAGTCCCCATGTCCGTGATAGCCCACGTTGGAAATCGTTCCCCCCGGACGCGTGGCCTTGATGCACGCTTCAAACGTAGCTTCCGAGCCGAGCGCTTCAATCGCGGAGTCAACCCCTTGTCCGCCCGTCAGCTCGAGAATGGCCTGCACGGGATCCTTCTCGCGAAAATCGATCACCACGTCCGCGCCGAAATGCCGGGCCAGCTCTTTGCGTTTCGCCACGGTCTCGACGGCGATCACCAGGCCTGCGCCCAGCAGCCGCGCGCCCACCGTGGCCATCAGCCCCACCGGCCCCTGCGCGAAAATGGCCACGCTCCCGCCCAGCGGAATATTCGCATGCTCCGCCCCGAGGAAGCCGGTGGACATCATGTCGCACGTGTAGACAGCCTTCTCATCGGAAACCGAGCGCGGAATGGGCGCCAGATTCGCTTCCGCGTCGTTCACGTGAAAATACTCCGCGAACACGCCGTCCTTGATGTTGGCGAACTTCCAGCCGCCCAGCATGTCCGTGCACTGCGAGGTGAACCCGCGCAGGCAGTTGGTGCACTTGTAGCAAGGCGTGATGGCGTTGACCGCCACGCGGTCTCCCTCCTTCACGCCCTTCACTTCCCTTCCCAGCTTGTACACCACGCCCACGCCCTCGTGGCCGAGCGTCAGGTCTGCGCGGTCCCCAATCGCGCCCGCCACCGTGTGCGAGTCGGACGTACAGATCAGCGCGCGCGTGGTCTTGATAATGGCCCCGTTCGGGCCGGGATCCTGCGGCACGGGTTTATCCACAAAGCCGACCTTGCCGATGCCGCGCATCACGAAGGCCTTCATCGTCGCGGCCGTGATCTTCCGCGATTCCGGAATTTGCAATGTCGATGCACTCATCTTCGCCTCCACAATCCATGATGTGACGGCGGGAGGGCGCGCGACGTGACCGGTATCACCGGGCGAGGTGATGGGTCCCGCGGAGCGCGCCTCCCGGGCGCGCTCCGCGGGCGCTCAACGAGACGGACCGCTACTCTGGCGAGATCACCACAAACAGAGTGGACCCGCCGCGATTAATGAGCAGAAGAACCGGTTGCTTGGAGGAAGCGGCCATCGCACTGCTGTATTCCGCAACGTTGTGAACGGGCTTGTGGTTGACCTCCTGGATGATGTCTCCCTGCCGGAGACCCGCAGACGCCGCGGGACTCGAAGGCTCCACTTGCGTGATCACCACTCCCGTGGTCGTTGCGGGAACATTGAGCTGCCGGGCGATAGACGGCGTGAGATTCTGGACCTGCACGCCCTGGAGGCCGGCGCTCTGACTGCCGCCTCCGGATTCGGCGCCTGCGCCCGCAGGGCCCTCCGCAGGGTATTCACCGAGAGTCACGGAAAATTCGAGATCCTTGCCGTCGCGGAAGACTTTCAAGTGCGCCACGGCGCCCGGAGCTAGCTCCGAGATGTGCACGCTTAGATCGTCCGGGCCGTTCACGGACTCACCGTCGAGGGAAAGGATCACGTCTCCGCGCTGGAGGCCCGCCTTGGCCGCGGGTCCATCGGGTGTGACGTTGGCCACCAGCGCGCCGCCCCCATGGCTCAGACCGAATGCCTTGGCCATGTCAGGGCCCACGGACTGGATGTTCACTCCCAGATATCCGCGGACCACTTTTCCGTGCGCAACGATCTGTTCCATCACTCTGCGGGCCATGTTGATGGGAATCGCAAAGCCGATGCCTTCATTGCCGCCCCCATTTCCATTGGTGAGGATCGCCGTGTTGATGCCGATCAAATCCCCCCGCGCGTCGATCAGCGCCCCTCCGGAATTGCCCGGATTGATGGCCGCGTCGGTCTGAATGAAGTCCTCGTAGTGTTCGATGGCCCCGCCCAGGCCGCGTCCGGTCGCGCTCACGATGCCCATCGTCGCGGTTTCTCCCACACCCAGGGGATCACCAATCGCAAACACGATGTCGCCCACCTTGAGTTTCGACGAATCCCCCAGCGTCAGCGTGGGCAGGCCGTGCGCCTGGATGCGCAGCACGGCGATATCCGTGCGCGGGTCTGTTCCGATGACCTTGGCGGTGTATTTCTGCTTGTCGGGTGTGAACACCTGGACGTCGGTCGCTCCTGCCACGACGTGGTTGTTCGTCACGATGTAACCCTCCGAGTTGACGATCACACCGGAGCCCAGCGCATATTCCTTTTCGGTTTGCGGCGCGGTGGGCCCCGAGTTCGGCGCGCCAAATTGATTTCCGAAGAACTGCCGGAAAAATGGATCATCGAAGATATTGGGCATGTCTGGCCGCTTCACCACTTTCGTGGACGAGATATTCACCACCGCGGCCAGCGCGGGATCCACCACCGAAGCAAACCCGTCCTTGAACTGCGCCAGACTGACCGGCGCCGGTGGGCTGACCGCGGTCTTGAACGAAATCGGCT
>Ga0335081_10010774_pt1 | contig 14776 bp, 15 predicted proteins | sample Lox_Sample_35_FD_206713 | JGI IMG/M metagenome (GOLD analysis project Ga0335081, IMG submission 206713) | Soil microbial communities from Loxahatchee National Wildlife Refuge, Florida, United States - Lox_Sample_3.5 | ecosystem: Environmental > Terrestrial > Soil > Wetlands | place: USA... | reverse complement strand
GAGTCCTTTCATTGCAAACCTAACGTAGAGTCGGTTGCCAAAGCAAGGAGCGCAAGAGCGAACGACTTTGACCAATACGTGAAGGAGCTGTTTGATGACGTAGTGCTTCGTGGTCTGGTTATGGATGGTGGATATCCGGCGTTAGCGGAAGAGGACCTGAAACGTTTTCCCGCGAAAGTTGTAAAAGTCTTCCGCATTGAAACCTTCATCAACGATTTGTTGAAGAAATATCATTCCTTTAGTGAATTTTGCTCGGCTTACGAGTACGGAATCCGAGATGCAGTCAAGAACGGAGGATTCGTGGGGCTCAAGACCATCATCGCCTACAGGACTGGCCTTAAGGTTAGGCGAGTTGAGGAGTCGGTTGCGAAGCGAGATTTTCTTGAGGCCAAGGAGGGTGAAGCACGAGTTGCGTGGTTTGGTCCGAGGGTTAAAGCGCTTCGAGATTTTCTTGTGGTCAGGGCATTGGAGCTTTGTATCGACCTAGACATTCCAATGCAAATACACACCGGCGTCGGCGACTTCGATATACTTCTGGATCAATGTGACCCAGCCCTACTCTATGACCTACTAAAAGACGACAAACTTCGTTACGCAACAATCGTCCTTGTTCATTCTGGTTTTCCAGACAACCAGAATGCGGCCTTCATGGCTTCAGTTTTACCGAACGTTTTCCTAGACTTCTCACTCACAATCCCCTTCCTCAACCCGACCAGCCATGAGCGTGTTAGGGAGATGTTGGAGATCGCGCCAAGTTCGAAGGTGATGTACGCTTCAGATGGGTTCAGTATTCCTGAGATCTTTTGGTTTAGCGCAAAGGTGGGGAAGAGAGTGCTTGAGAAATGCTTCGCAAGTTTTGCTGAAGAGAAACTTTACGATGAGAATGAGATAAACCAAAAAGCTACGCAGATTCTGTCAGAAAACGCAATCCAGCTCTATCGTGTTCCTAAATAAGTTACCAGATGCAATACTTCATCCGAGTTCTTTTATCGAGGCCGAAGATGAGTACGCCACCGACTCTCACTTGTCGCGTGAATCGATCGCAAAACTCATCCAGGAAAAACAGGTTAAGTTTCTAAGCGTCGAATATGTTGACTTTGCGGGAATCTCTCGAGGCAAAGCTGCGAGCGCTGAAGACCTGGATTCATTTCTTGAGCATGGAATAGGGTTCGCTAAGGGTAACTTCGGATTAACCGCCTACGATACGCTTGCTGCCGAAGCTGGTTATACGCCGGGCTGTGGCGAGGCAGCCCTCATTCCAGATCCCGACACTTTCGCGGTTGCACCATACGCAAGGAACCTCGGCCGATTCATGGGCGATCTTAGAAATGCTGACGGGTCAACTTGGGAACTCTGCCCACGAAGCATCTTCAAGGACTTCTTGAAGAAAACCGAAAACATGGGTTACAAGTATTTTGGAGGAGCAGAGATGGAATTCAACATTGTACGACGAGAAGGAGGCCAGATTCTGCCATGGACGTTAACCGCGATACAAGCGCAGCATGGACTTGAGGTTGGTGCAGGCCTTCTTGATGAGATCGTCGAGAACGTTGAGGCCATGAATGTCAGGACCATCAAGGCGCATGCAGAGGGTGGCGGAAGCTTTGGAGGGCATTTCGAGATTGACCTTCACCACCATAACGGTGTCAAATGTGCGGATGATGTAGTCACCTTCCGGGACGCTGCAAAATGCATCGCGCAACAGAAGGGTCTCATAGCCACTTTCCTCGCGAAAGCAGGCGACTCCTTCACGGGAAGCGGCATGCACATGAACAGCAGCCTCTGCGACGCAAAAACTAACGGAAATCTGTTCGGTGACCCTGACGACAAACGCGGGCTAGGCCTAAGCCAGCTAGCTTACTATTTCATTGGCGGAATCCTAACGCACACTCGTTCCCTTTGCGCAGCGGTGGCATCGAACGTGAATTCATACAAGCGACTAATTCATCCGGGGCATTGGGCAGCAGACGGTGTGTTCTACGCACCCGGACACCGAGGGGCAGCCGTAAGGGTTCCATTTACCTACAAATCAACTAGTCCGCACATAGAATTCCGTGTACCAGACCCTGCTTGCAACCCATACATCGCCTTCACATGTCTACTCGCGGCGGGCATGGATGGGATACAACGCAAGCTTGACCCAGGCGAACCAATCACGGATGAGGTTAGCCGGTGGAATAGTGCTGAGCGTAGGAAGAGGGGGATCGAACCGTTGCCGAAGAGCTTGTACGAGGCGGTTGAGGATTTCAGGAAAGACGACGTGTTCAAGCAGGCCCTGGGAACCGCGTTCTTTGATGAGTACGTGAACATGAAACTAGGTGAATGGGACGAGTACAGCGCGCGGGTGACTCCGTGGGAAATTGAGACCATGATTAATTATCATTAGTCAGCCGACTGTCAGCAGATAGTTCCTCACACCTTTATCGTCAAGCTCGACGACCACACCACGTAGCATTCCCTCGGTATACTCACTGCCAGGGTTGAGGCAAAGGGTTCTGCCGATCTTGATGAAACCACGTGATTCGTGAATGTGCCCATGTAGGCCTACAGCTGGTTGATACTTCTCTATAGCCTTTCGAACTGATGTGCTTCCGGCAGATGTCATGATTATTTCAGATCCCCCGTATACGGGTTTGAGGTTCTCATCTAATTTCGGGCATGTATCAAGTCCCGAGTCGAACGGTGGAACGTGCAGGTTGAAGATGCATCTTTGCATGTCTTGGACCTTTCCGATCATTGCGTCAAGTTTCGAAGCTAGTTCCTCCTCTGAGCATTCTCGTGGGGTCTTCCATGGGGTGGGGTTGCTCCAACCGCTGCTTAGCATTTCTCGGCCGTCTTCGAGTGTAACAAGTTCCCCTTCAGGGTCGACCACGTATTTCGAACTCTTCAGAACGTCTTCAACTTCCATTCGGTCGTCGTTGCCCCCGGTCATGTAGACTTTGACGCCCTTGTCTTTCAGCCTCTCTTCGGCCAGGGACATCCACCTGCGGAGCGTGTTGAGCATGACGTCTGTGAAGACCGCATCCATCTTGGCCGGGTTCTTTCGGAGTTCAAGAATCTCATCTTCTGTAGTTCGGTATGGGTAGTAGCCTGTGAACCTGATCTTCTTCTCGAGGTCCTCGACCTCTTTGTCAGATTTGAGGGTGTATTTGTTGCTTAGAAACTCGCAGGTAAAGGTTCCATCAGAGCCTTTGGCTATCGGGACGATTACTTTGCCAGTAATGTCGCCACCTAGAATCAGCGTATTTACCTTGTAAGCTTGAGGTGTGTTCAAGAATTTCAGGAAGCATTTTTCTGAACCATGAACGTCGGTCGCGTAGAATAAGCGGAGTCGAGAAGCCATGGTTTTTCAGACCTACTTGCCTCGGTGTGAGTTGAGTATGGGTAAAATGGCCTAAGTACTTGTATTTACCTTAAATTTTAGGTTGAATTCCGAATCGTCAGTTTATTATACATTGTTTGGTTCACACAGGGGGAGGAAATACCTTGGAATCACAATATTTCGTAAGAAAAGCAAGTGGTCTAGTCAGAGATTTCGGTGCAGCTGACCTTATCCTAATCGCTTCAGCTATGGTCTTTGGACTCGTCTTCACAACAACCCAGTTTCCTTGGTTCTACGGATTCAACCCTGGGGCAGATCTAGGGCTTTCATTGACTATCGCAGGAATCCCATTCGTCTTTCTGATGCTCACCTACTGGGTGATCGGCGTCGTAATGCCTAGATCTGGTTCCGACTACGTTTGGGTTGGCCGAGTGTTTCACCCATCGATCGGCTTTGCGTGGTCCTTCCTCTACATGTTCGCAGTGTTCACAACTGCGTACGTGGGAAGTGGATTGATTCCCTTCGCATATGCGTTATCAATCGCTGTAACAATCTGGGGACTCCTATTCAACAATCCAGGATTGACAGGCTTAGGTGCTTTCTTCAGTTCAACGGGTGGCACGCTCATGATCGGCATCGCTTTCACTCTCTTCTTCGCAGCCCTAGCAATTCTGGGAACCCGCCTCATCAAAAGCCTACTCTACGTTTCATGGGCCGCAGCCCTCGTAGGTATCGCCATCATGTGGTGGCTTCTCAGCACAAGTAACCCCGGAACCTTTGCCACAAAATGGAATGCAGTGATGACTGGCTATCCAACTTACCAGGCATTAGGGCACGCAGCCGTCACGGCAGGCTACACGCCACCGATTGGCGGAATGGTTGCTGTAATGGGAGCCCTACCGCTCGCCTCGTTATTCCTCTTTGGAGGCAATTATGGAGGAAACGTCATCGCCGGTGAAGTCAAGGATGTGCGAAAGACTGTACCTCTCGCTCTATTCCTATCGCTGATTCTTGGCATAGTCTACTGGAGCATTTCAGGATTCCTGACTCTAAATGCCGTAGGCCCAAACTGGTTCACCTCGATTGCTTGGATGTGGGACAACAATGCAGCCGCTTACGGCGCTCAATTGCCATTCCCGCCATCGCAACCGTTGCTCCTGTCGGTGATTGCGTACCCGAATGCGATACTGCTTGGTTTGATCTTCCTTACCTACTTCGTCGGATCCGTTCAGATACTCTTCGTGTATTTCTGGGTACCAAGCAGGTACTTCTTCGCCTGGTCTTTCGACAGGTTGATCCCAACCAAATTCGCGGACGTGAACAAGAGATTGCACACGCCTCACGTGGCCATAGCAGCGATGACAGTTCTGTCAGTACTCATCCTCCTGCTCTATAGCTTCACAAGTTGGCCCTCAACATTCACACTTGGAACCTTCTTGTGGGGAGTATCTTACGTGATACCAGCGCTCGCCACAGTTGTCTTCCCATTCACGAAGAAGGATCTTCTTGAGCAAGCACCTGAATTCATGCGGAAGAAGATTGCTGGCGTACCCGTGGTCTCAATCATCGGTGCACTAGCAGCAATATCCTTCACCTACCTCGGATACATTGCCTACACGAACCCACTGATTACCTCGCCGACGATTTCAGGATTAGGAATAGCCATAGCTATTCTCATCGGATGCTTCGTCGTCTACTTTGCATCTCTAGCATACCACAAATCGCATGGCCTCGACATCGGTATGGCCTTCAAGGAACTTCCACCAGTCTAAACTTAGATGTAGACCTGAAAGTTCCTCTTCTCTCCTTTTTCTATTCATTCTGACTAATTTTGGGCAAAAACATTTTGGCATTTTACGTTTCTTCGCTGATAGCGAAGCGTTGGATTCAATAGTGAACATAGCACCCGCCATTAGAGTACTTGAGTGAGAAAATGTCTCCATTACCGCGAGATTTCGTCGGTTACGGAAAAGACTTACCCAAGGTAAAGTGGCCAAAGGGCGCGCAGCTAGCCCTCACAATAGCAGTGAATTATGAGGCAGGTAGTGAGCGCGCGGTTGGGTTTGGTGACGACGCCGCTGAAACTTTTGGGGAGTTTCCTATGTACGGTGCCCCGCCAAAACGTGACATGGCCATAGAATCGATCTTCGAGTACGAAACTCGTGTCGCTATATGGCGCATGCTCCGACTATTCGATAAACATAAGGTCAAGACAACGTTCTTCGCCACAGCGAAAACCCTAGAGACCAACCCCGAAGCAGCGAAAGAAATTGTGGGAAGAGGGCATGAGATCTGCAGCCACGGTCTCCGATGGATTGAACATTTCACACTAAGCCTCGCAGAGGAGAGAGACGTAATCCGAAAAGCAATCGCGCTGATAGAGAAGACTACGGGGCAGCGTCCCTTAGGCTGGTATTGTAGAGAGCCTAGCGAGAACACGATTGAGTTACTTGCTGAGGAGGGGGGTTTTGTTTACGGATCGGACATCTACAACGACGACCTCCCATACTACGTAAACGTAAAGGACAAGAACTTCCTCCTAATTCCATACACTCCTGACGTGAACGATTTTCACTACTTCTCCAACAGGTTCAGCAATTCTGAGGAATTTTATCAGTACCTCAAAGACTCATTCGACGTAATGTACGAGGAAGGTTTGAAGAATCCTAAGCTTATGAACGTCGGCCTCCATGTCAGAATATCGGGACGACCGGGAAGGACGGCAGGGGTCGACAGATTCCTGAAGTATGTACGCGCCAAACGTAGAGTATGGATTGCGCGGAGAATAGATGTGGCGAGATGGTGGCTCGACCACTACAAACCGCAAAACTAAATTTTGAAATTACGTGATACGCAACGACGTAATTGTACGAGAGAAACTTGCTTTTTTTCGCCGTCTTTTTAACTCTTAATCATGAAAAATCATGGTTTTTCCGCGGAAAATCGTTTCAGCCTGATGATATGAATTCTATATTCTGCCTCTTATGCAAAGTTCTGTCGGTTTATCGGGTTGGGCCATTGAACTTGCCCTGATACTGGGTTCCCGGTGATCTGGTTGCAAGTGAATGCTGTTAACGTTGCGCCCCCGTCGGAGGACAAGCGATGGAAGCTCGTACAAGCCACGATGCGGAGACATGGGTATCAGCCGAACGCTTTGATTGAAACGCTTCACACAGTTCAAGAGACATTCGGATATCTCGAAAAGAAGAGTTTACAGTTCGTTGCCCAAGCCCTACGCGTCCCATTAAGCCGCGCTTACGGCGTCGCCACCTTCTACCACTTCTTCAGTTTGAAACCTCCCGGAAAACACACTTGTGTAGTTTGTGTAGGAACAGCATGCTACATCAGGGGAGCCCAAGGCCTACTCAACGATATTGAAAACGTCACAGGAATCAATCCAGGTGAGACCACGCCCGACGGACAAGTGTCACTCGTTACGGCCCGCTGCTTGGGATCATGCGGTTTAGCGCCAAATGCAGTATTCGACGGGGAAGTTGCAGGTAAACTGTCCCCAGCAGACGCCCTTAAACGCGTTGAAAGGTGGATGAAAGATGAACCCTGAAGAGCTTGAAGCAATAGCCGAAAAAGAAGAACTCCTAGCGCAATCCTTCAAACACCGGATCCACATCTGCGGTGCCGCCGGCTGCCTTTCAGGGCACAGTGAAGCGGTGAAACAGGCATTCGACGCGGAAATCAAGAAACGCGGATTGGAGAAGCAATGCAGAATAAAACAGGTCGGATGCCTAGGCCTCTGCGCACTTGGACCACTTGTAGCCGTTGACGGAGAACACATACTCTACCGCAACGTGACCGTTGACGACGTGCCAAAGATTGTTGAGGCTCTTGATAAGAAACCTGTAGAGGCATTGCGCTTATCGCTTGAGGAACCGTTCTTCAGTCATCAAAACAAGATAGTTCTGGATACCTGCGGAAAAGTAGACCCAGAAAGAATAGAGGACTACATCGCTCTCGGAGGTTACAGGGCGCTTCGCAAGGCCATATGCGAAATGCGACCCGCCGACGTAATCGAGCAAGTCACTCAAAGTGGTTTACGTGGACGTGGCGGAGCAGGTTTCCCTACCGGACTCAAGTGGGGGACCGTAGCGAAAGCGGTTAGTACACGACGATTCATTGTCTGCAACGCAGATGAGGGTGATCCTGGCGCTTTCATGGACCGAACCATACTCGCAAGTGACCCACACAAAGTGATTGAAGGAATAATCATCGGCGCCTACGCCGTAAGCGCCTCAGAAGGCTACATCTACGTTCGTGCGGAATATCCACTCGCAATCAAGCGCTTAAGAACAGCAATTCACCAAGCGCAACGCGCGGGATTGTTAGGCAACAACATTTTCGGCACCTCCTTCAGCTTCAACATCGAACTACGACTTGGTGCCGGAGCTTTCGTATGCGGCGAGGAAACTGCCCTTATTGCATCAATAGAGGGCAAGCGTGGAACACCCCGACCCCGCCCACCATTCCCCGCTGAGGCTGGATTGTGGGGCCTTCCGACCCTAATCAACAACGTCGAGACATATGCACACGTCCCCCGTATAATCCTCGAGGGTGGCGACTGGTATGCCAAAATCGGCACCGAGAAGAGCAAGGGCACGAAGATGTTTGCCCTCGCGGGACGCGTCAAGAACAGTGGTCTAATCGAAGTCCCTATGGGCACAACACTTCGCGAAATCATCTTCAAAATTGGTGGAATCCAAGAAGGACACCGCTTCAAGGCGGTACAAACTGGCGGACCTTCTGGCGGTTGTATTCCCGCACAATTTCTCGACACACCAGTCGACTATGAGTCACTAACACGGCTCGGATCCATAATGGGATCGGGCGGAATGGTGGTAATGGATGAGACATCTTGCATGGTTGATGTGGCGAAGTATTTCATTGATTTCTGCAGGTCGGAATCATGCGGCAAATGCGTACCGTGCCGCGTCGGAACTGCTCAGATGCATGACATCCTTTGCAGAATCACGGATGGCAAAGGAACAATAGAAGATCTCACATTACTCGAAGAACTCTGTGACCTAGTCAGGAATACGAGCCTCTGCGGCCTAGGACAAACGTCAGCGAACCCGATTCTCAGTACCTTGCGATACTTCCGCGATGAATACGTCGCTCACATCCAAGACAAGACTTGTTCTGCGAGCGTCTGCAAAATGAACGGGAGGGCGTCGTCGACTTGACTAAGCCAGTAACCGTCAAGACATTCTCAATCGACGAACAGGACGTAAATGGAAGAGAAAACCAAACGGTTCTAGAGGTAGCACGGGAAAATAACATATTCATACCAACCCTCTGCCAACTCGACGGCCTATCTTCCGTTGGCGCGTGCCGACTATGCTTGGTCGAAATTAAAGGGCGGCCGAAACTTTTCCCCGCCTGCACGCTATTTCCGGAAGAGGGAATGGAAGTAGTCACAAGTTCGGAACGGCTGAAGAACTATCGTCGAATGATCGTAGAACTCATCTTCTCCGAACGCAACCACATTTGTTCAATCTGCGTCTCAAGCGGGCATTGTGAATTGCAGAGCTTGGCGCAAACTCTGGGTGTCACCCACGTTCACTTCCCTTACCGCTATCCTCCAATGTCTGTGGAGGCTTCGCACAAAGAGTTCACGTTGGATCACAACCGTTGTATTCTATGCATGCGATGTGTGCGAGTTTGCGATGAAATCGAAGGTGCACATGTTCTCGACGTGATGAAACGAGGTATTGACAATCGGATCGTGATTGACCTAGATGAACCGTGGGGCACTTCAGAGACTTGTACTAGTTGTGGAAAATGCGTGCAGGTTTGTCCAACTGGCGCTCTATTCGAGAAGGGGATGTCAGTCATGGAGATGACTAAGCGCAAGCAGTTTCTGAGCTACTTGACGATTATGCGGGAGGCTCATGAATGAAAGCTCGTGTCGCAACTGCTTGGCTCAGTGGTTGTTCCGGGTGCCACATGTCCTTTCTTGATATGGACGAGAAAATCATGGAGATCGCCGACAAAGTCGATTTAGTATACGGTCCACTTGTCGACATCAAAGAGTTTCCGGAAAATGTGGACGTAACATTCGTCGAAGGCTCGGTTAACAATACAGATAACGAAAAACAAATTCGCATCATACGAGAACGGACACGAATTCTTGTTGCGCTCGGAGACTGCGCAGTGACTGGTAATGTTCCCACGATGCGAAACACCTTCAAAGACAATCAAGTCCTTGAACGCGCCTACCTCGAGAAGTGCAACCATGACCCCCAAGCCCCAAGCAAAGATGTTCCGCGGCTACTCCATCACGCAGATCCAATTCACTCGAAGGTGAAAGTCGACTTGTTTGTTCCAGGTTGTCCACCTTCCGCCGATTTGATCGTCCACGTTGTTTCAGAGTTGCTGGAGGGTCGAATGCCCGTCGTCACTTCGATCTCGAGATTCGGTAATTCGCTAAAGGAGGAAGCGTGAAAAATGAAAACAATCACAATCGAACCCGTAACCCGCATAGAGGGGCACGCGAAGATAACGATCGAATTGGACGAGAAGGGGAACGTCAACGACGCACATTTTCACGTAACGGAATTTCGTGGTTTCGAGAAGTTTTGCGAAGGCCGCCCGTTCCATGAAATGCCGTCGCTTATGGCCCGTATTTGTGGAATATGCCCCGTTAGCCACCTCTTGGCGTCTGCGAAAGCTTGCGACGACCTAATGGCGGTACACATCCCCGACACTTCAGTAAGCCTTCGTCGCCTACTCAACTTAGCACAAATCATTCAGTCACACGCGTTGAGTTTCTTCTACCTATCCAGCCCAGATCTGGTTATGGGTAAGGACACTGCCCCGTCTCAGCGGAACATCCTCGGCCTGATTAAGACTAACCCAGACCTAGCTCGAGATGGTATCCGTCTTAGGCAATTTGGCCAAACCGTCATCGAGCTGCTAGCCGGAAGTCGTATTCACCCAGCATGGGTTGTTCCAGGAGGAGTCAACGTTCCGCTAACCTCAGAGACAAGGGACAAGATTGGGTCACGAATTCCGGAAGCGCTGGCAACAATTCAAAGAATCCTAGGCTGGTACAAGTCCACTCTAAATCATTACGAGGAAGACATTCAGACATATGCCAACTTCCCTACGCTCTTCATGAGCTTGGTTACGCCGGAGGGCGGGTTGGAGCACTATGACGGATGCCTACGAATCATAGATGAAAAGGGATCGATCGTTGAAGACATGGTTGATCCTAAAGCTTACCAACGTTACATTGAGGAAGCAGTCGTCCCATACTCATACCTAAAGGCGCCATACTTCAAGCAGCGCGGCTACCCGGACGGAATTTACCGAGTAGGCCCACTTGCCCGCTTAAACACGATAAACAAAGTTGACACCCCACTCGCGCAGAAGGAATGGTTGGAATACAGGGAATCACTCGGAAAGGTTGTTCTCAGCAATTTCCACAACCATTACGCGAGACTCATCGAGATCCTATTTTCGATCGAACGAATGCAGGAACTCCTAGAAGATGATGGGATCCTGAATAGTCGTGTTCGGGCGCTGGCTGGGCCGAATAGTAGTGAAGGTATTGGCGTTACGGAAGCTCCTCGCGGAACTCTGATTCATCACTATAATATCGACGAGAATGGGCTCGTAACACGAGCGAACCTCATCGTCGCCACAGGCCACAACAACCTGGCAATGAATCGGGGAGTGCTGCAAGTAGCCAAGTACTTCGTGAAGGGCCAGCAAATCGAGGAAAGAATTTTGAATCGTGTTGAGGCTGTGATTAGAACCTTCGACCCTTGCCTCAGTTGCTCCACGCATGCACAAGGCCAGATGCCGATACACCTCAGCCTAGTCAACTCGAAGGGCGAGGTATTGGATGAAGTGAAACGATACTAACATAGTCGTGGGCGAAATGGCAAGTGCTCTTGTAATTGGCTGTGGCAACAGTCTCAGGCAAGATGATGGGGCTGGCTATTGTGCGGCCGAACAATTGAATGCAGCCGAGTTCAAAAGCCCTGTACGAGTCATAGCCTGCCAACAACTCACTCCAGACCTTGCATCTGAAATGAGCAACGTCGACCGAGTTGTACTGATCGACGCTACAGCAGTTGGTTCTCCAGGAGGTGTATTAGTGCAGAAGGTTGAGCCACCAGATCGAATTGACACAAGCATTACACACGAGCTTCAACCCGGGGCGCTTCTTGAAGCCGCACGTGCATTGTTTCATTCGAACGCGGAAATGTACTTAGTCACTATAACCGGCGAATCATTCGATTTCGGAGCGCAGTTATCCAGAACTGTTCAGGCAGCCATGCCCGAGGTCTACCGACGAGTAATCCAACTCTTGGGTTCGTAGATCAAGCTCACCCAAATCTGAAATGTTTTTATTAGGCAAGGGAAATCGTCCCTTAGAAAATTGACTAAAGGGTCCCACTTCGTTGCCACTTGCCAAGGACGACATAGCTAAGGCGCTCAGTGAATTACGTAAGAATCTGACCAAGAAGAAATTCTCGCAATCTATTGACATAGTCGTTAGGCTTCGCGAGGTTGACTTGAAGAAGCCAGAGAACAGGATCAATGAAACTATACCGCTTCCCAACCCGCCTGAGAAGGCGTTGAAGATTTGCGTGATCGCCTCGGGCGACTTGGCCACGAGGGCTAAGGCCGCTGGAGCAGATCTGCTTGTCAGTCGGCAGGATATCGATAATTTGGGTAAGGACAAGAAGGCGGCGCGGAAGATGGCTCAGGAGTATGATTTCTTCATTGCCGAAGCCCCTCTCATGCCACTTGTCGGTAGAGCCTTAGGGTCATTCCTTGGTCCTAGAGGCAAGATGCCCACCCCTGTTCCGCCAAACGCAGCGATTGACCAAGTGGTCGCAAACCACCGGAAGATGGTTCGGGTTCGAATGCGAGAGCAACCAGTCCTCCAATGCCGTGTTGGTACGGAGGCGATGGCTGACGAGAAGTTAGTGGAGAATATTCAGGCGGTTGTTTCAAGAATTGAGCAGAAGCTTGAACGCGGTCTGAAGAACATCAATGAAATTCTCGTGAAGGCGACGATGAGCAAACCCGTGAAGATTATCCTATCGAAGTGATGACACATGCAAACACAGCAGGTCGCAGTATGGAAGAAAGAAATCTTCGACGACCTTACAGAGTTATTGAAAACGCACTCTGTGGTCGCCGTGGCCGACCTGCAAAAGGTACGCTCCTCTCAGATTCAAGAGATTCGGAAGAAACTCCGCGGTAAGGCGGACCTGATTGTAGCAAAGAACACGATCTTGAGAAAGGCCGCCGAGAAGTCTGCAAATGAGAAACAGAATATGGACAAATTCGCAGACTCGTTAACCGGCTCGAAGGTTCTCATCTTCACTCAGATGAACCCGTACGAGCTAATCATATTCCTAAACAAGAATAAAGTCCGCGTCCCCGCAAAGGGCGGAGACATAGCCACTGGTGACATCATGATCCCCGCCGGAAATACTGGCATGCAGCCTGGCCCAGTGATCAGCGAATTCAACGAGGCAAAGGTGCAAACCCGAATCGAAGGGGGCAGCATCTTCGTTGCGAAGGACACCGTCGTCGTGCAGAAAGGAGACGTAATCCCAGTCAAAACTGCCTCACTTCTTTCGAAGCTCGGAATGAAACCCATGGAAGCGGGCCTATCGCTCTCCTACGCATACGACCACGGCTTAATCCTCACACCGAACGACCTTGAGTTCAACCTTGACAAAATGAAAGACGACATATCCTCAGCAGCGAGACTCGCGTTCGGAGTTGCCGTTGAAGCCAGTATTCTACTGCCTGAGACTGCACCAGCAATCCTTGGAAAAGCCTACCGTCAAGCAGTATCTGTCAGCGTCGAATCAGGCTTCTTCACGAAGCAAACTGCTGACCTCATCATAAAGAGGGCTTACGCTAACATGAAGGCTCTATCCTCAATGATTTCCGCGGTGAAGCCGGAGGCATTAACGCCGACGACTGCGGCGGAAGCGCCAAAGGCTGAAGGAAAAAGTTGAAAAGAGGGGCTTTTGGGTTAGAGAAGAATCGCGCATAATATTCGGTGTAAAAAATGGAATACGTCTATGCAGCACTCCTGCTCCACTCAGCAGGCGAGAAAGTAAGTGAAGACGGAGTCAAGAAAGTTCTGACAGCAGCAGGAGTCAAAGTCGAGGAGCCGAGAGTCAAGGCCCTCGTAGCAGCCCTCTCAGAAATCAAAATCGAAGATGCACTCAAAGCGGCCCAAGCTGCACCAGTAGCCGCAGCACCCGCAGCAGCCGCCGCACCGGCAGAGGGCAAGAAGGAAGAGAAGAAAGAAGAAAAGAAGTCAGAAGAAGCGCTCGCAGGGTTGGGCGCCCTCTTCGGATAGATCTCTTCGACTTTCTTTCGTTTCTTTTCTTTTTCTCGTTTCCTCTTGTTTCTACACTAGTCGATCTCAGATTTCATCTCTATTTGAGAAGTGCTGTCCTATTTCTATGAGAGATAGGATCCGCGTTCGACTCGCAAGTCCTGTAACTTCAGTGCCGCAAAGATGAAATCATTAGCAGGTGTTGGTACCGATAGCTCTCGGCCGAGTTTTGATACCGTCCCGTTCATTGTATCAATTTCTAGGCGTTTTCCGCGTTCGAGGTCGCGTAGCATCGAAGGTTTCGTCGTCCTGCTCACACCATCTGCCCGTTCTAGAGTCTTTGTGGCTATGTCGTCTGCGAGTTTTATCCCGTTGGCTTTTCCTACGGCTGCGATCTCTCTCAGAGCAGACACGTAGAGCTTCCGGGTTGGGTTAAATGCCAGAGCTTCTCCAAGAGAACTTCGTGAAACCGTGCAGACCCCTGCTGTTGCGCAAATGAAGATGAATTTCTCCCAGAGGACCTCTTGAATTCGATCTGACAGTTCGCACTTGAATCCAGACCTCTCTAAGGTTTCATGGATTGTCTTTGCTCGTTGTGTTATTGTACCATCCATTTCACCGATCACTATACGCCAGGGACCAGCTGCTTGGATGATCTTTCCGGGTTCGGCGATATATGATTCTATGAATATCGCTCCCGCTAGGACGTGTTGCTTGCCAACTATTGCCGCGATTCTATCCTCATTATCGACTCCGTTCTGAAAACAGAGCACTGTGGTGTTCTCCCGGATTAAAGGCCCAACCTCTTGAAGGACCATGTCAGTATCGTAGGCTTTTACGCAAAACAGAACCAAGTCTACGGGACCAACCTCAGATGGCTGATCTGTAGCTCTGACTTTTAATTGGAAATTTCCTAAAGAAACGCTTTCAACGATAAGCCCTCTGTTCTGCATCGCTTCCAGATGCTTTCCTCGTGCAAGAAAAGTGACGTCGTTACCGGACTTGGCTAGTCCACCGCCTAAGAACGCACCAATGCCGCCGGAACCAAGAACAGCTACTTTCATTTCTTTTCGACGGCAAGTTGAATGAATCTAGTAGTTTAGGTATTCTCCGCTCTCTTT
>Ga0335081_10010773_pt1 | contig 14777 bp, 15 predicted proteins | sample Lox_Sample_35_FD_206713 | JGI IMG/M metagenome (GOLD analysis project Ga0335081, IMG submission 206713) | Soil microbial communities from Loxahatchee National Wildlife Refuge, Florida, United States - Lox_Sample_3.5 | ecosystem: Environmental > Terrestrial > Soil > Wetlands | place: USA... | reverse complement strand
CAGGTTCCTTCCTAGTCGACTCACCGACCTGTACGGGTTTAGAGCTCTCGAGAACAGCTCTCCTATCACAACGAACTTCAACAAGCTTTCCAGCAGCAGACTGGCCCAATCGACACGCCAAAAGTTGGCGGCTGAAATAGACGGAGCGATGTCAGCATAGAAGGCCATGAGGTCTCCAACGCCGCTGACAATGGCGAATGCGAAAAAGGTAGGAAAGTTACGCCACAGACCACGCGCCCAGATGAGGCATGCAAGAAATAAAAGAAGTGCGTTGGGGCCAACCCAGAGAGCGTTCCAAAGTAGTGAATGCGCCTGCAACATGGGCGGTCAGATACTTTACCGCGACTGACCGCCCGCCGCAACATTCTGCTGGTTCTTGTTCGGTTTTCGTAAGCAAAGGTACATTGCCGCCCGATCCTCTGCTTCCCGTGTAACGATTAAAGACGGTGGGGATTACGGCTTACAGAGTTGATTGCCGCCGCAGTTGGTGCCGCTTCCCCCGCCACCGTCTGCACGTACTACGGTTGGGATTACCAATGTGTTAAGAAACAGGACAGCGGCTCCGAGCACGAGTAGCATACGTTTCACGGTTCTTTTCTCCTTGGGACTGCGATTTGAACGGTCATAGTTTCACGACGGCGACCTTGCCGCACAATGTGTCCAAAGACCTTAATTGTTCGGAATTCGTAACAAGATGACTCTGAAATCGGCACTACAGGACTTGAAGGAGACCACACTGGCTGCCGTTTCCGGGCTGCTTGGGAAACTCGCATACCTGGCTTCTTTGCGCCGATCGCACGGCCGGTACGAACACTGGGGCATGGAAATGGTCCATGGCGCGGAGTCATCGGAGCGAGCCTTACGTACAGCGCACAACGAAGTTGTCTCAGGAATCCTGCGGACTCCTTTGCCCACCTTGCTTGAGGATTTGCGTGAATCCAGCAGCGGAAGCGGCATGGGTGCGACGAAGTTTGTGGAGAACCTGAACGAGCGATTCGCGGATTTGCTTCCGTCAGGCAGGCAGGATTCGCCGACTGGCAGCCACCTTAGTTCAGTGCTGCTGGCGCTTTCGAAACTGGAGCGGAATCGAGCGGGCTCCACTCGGTCAATTTCATAGCAACGCCCACGACCTGTCCGAGGACTTCGGCTTCCTGCGGATGGCGTAGGACCCGCACCGGCACCGGGGAGAGAGGATGCGGCTGCAGAATAAGGTCGTCACGTCGCATGCTGCACCAACAACAGGTGTGACCGTCGCGGGTCTCTACAAAATAGATCGGACGTTCGTACTCGGAGCGCCAGGAGCCTTCCACGACACGGTTTCTCGTCTCATCGACCTGGATGAAACTGCCCGGAGGAAGAATCGGATACATGGTGAAATCCTGGGTCCCGACATATCCGTAAGTGAAGTCGCTGTTCGCGAATTGCGCGAGATACGCGACGGGGACGAGTCCCCACTGCTCCACCATGCGTCCGAGATTGGTGGTGCGACGTTCGTCGAATCCTGGATCCATGCGCACGGGAACCTGGACGGAAGACAATCCGGCGAGCGCGTCGGATACGTGAGACTTTGGCGGAGAGACGAGGCCGAGGTCGCCGGCGGTGTTGTTCAGATCGACGCCATACCATGACAGGAGTTCGCGAATATCGCGGCGATAGATGACCGAAAGCGTGTAGAGGCGAAAGATGCTTGGGAGGATTCCCTTGGTTTCGATATCAGAAAGACGGCTCGGAGGAATGGAAAATTCTTCGTTTCGATAGCGCTCTGCTATTCGCGCGCTGGAGTTTTCGACATCGCGCATGGTAAGGCCGAGTTTCTCGCGCAAGGTGCGAAGACTCTTTCCCGCGGGTAGCACAGGTGGAAACCTCCCGAATTGCGGAATGATACCAAAGGCTGGGGATCTTGTATCCGTTTATTGCAGCAAATTTTTTTGTACAACCTGAACTTGTTACGAAATCCGAACAGCCTTAAGACTTGATTCCACGCGATTCTTTGCAGATCCACGAAGCTCAATGGGGCACTCTGCGCAGTGGTTGGGCTTCTGTCGCTAACCCAAATTTGTTCGGAATTCGTAACATGGCGAATTTCGAAGTCAGCCTGAGATATCCATGCATCCTGCCTCTTCCCCGATTTGGGCCAGTAATTCTCTTGCTTCGCCGCATTGTGATGGCACCTTATCTTATCCGGCTGAGAACGGGATGACATTTGTCACTCCGCTTGCGTGATGGATGGCACTGGTGCGCCTGCAAGCGCTCGGCCATGATGCAACTAGTGGCGAGTGATCGATCCTGCGATCCCCGCCAAATGGACAAGCCGGGAGCATTTTCCGATGATCGCAACATTAGAGCAGCCGCGAAGCGCAGAACAGACGAGCAGCGATTTGGTAGTGGCCAGCCTGGAGGGCGTCAATAAGAATTATGAAAACATTCGTGCGCTGCAAGGCGTCAATTTCCGCGTACGCGCTGGGGAAGTTGTGGCTCTGCTCGGACCGAACGGCGCAGGAAAGACCACCGCGGTGAAACTTTTGCTGGGGCTCCTACAACCGAATGCGGGAAAGGTTCGTGTTTTTGGTGGCGACCCTGTGAATCCGGAAAACCGGATGCGCACGGGGGCGATGCTTCAGGTGGGACGGGTTCCTGAAACGCTGCGTGTTCGTGAGCACATCGATCTGTTTTCCTCCTACTACCTGAAGCCGATGGCTGCCGCCGATGTTCTGGCGGCCACCGGACTGGAAAAGATTCAAGACCGGAAATTCGGTGATCTCTCGGGAGGCCAGAAGCAGCGGGTGCTGTTTGCCCTCGCGATCTGCGGCGATCCGGATCTGCTGTTTCTTGACGAGCCGACGGTCGGTCTGGATGTCGAAGCGCGGCGCATGTTGTGGGAAGAGATTCGCCAGCTGGTGCGGCGCGGCAAAACCGTTCTGTTGACGACCCACTACTTGCAGGAGGCGGATGCGCTGGCGGACAGAGTCGCCGTCATTGACAAAGGAGTGATTGTCGCGGAGGGAACTCCGGAGACGATCAAGGCGCAGACCGCAGGAAAGAAAATCCGCTGCATCACGAATTTGAGTCTGGGTGCGCTACGGCAGATTCGCGGCGTGACTGAAGTGAAGGAAGACCGCGAGGCATTTGAGATCCATACAAGCGCGGCGGAGCCGGTCGTTCGCGAACTGTTGGCGAGAGACGCGATGCTCTCGGGCCTCGAAGTTACGAGCGGCGGACTGGAAGAGGCATTCCTAGCGCTCACGCAGGACAGCGCAAGAAACGGGAATCAGGCGAAGTGAATTGGAATCCGGCAATGGAAGAATTGAAGAAGGAGGCGCGATGAGCACCGCAGCCATGACATTGAGCAACGCGCAAGTTCAGCGGTCCCTCGGGCATACGGCGACAATTTATCTGAAGGAGGCGAAGTATGAGTTCATCAAGTATCTTCGCCTGCGCGTATACACCGCATCGGTGTTGAGCTTTCCGATCACGTTCTACGTGCTCTTCGGGCTGGTCCTGAACTCTAAGGATGCGATTGCAGGCATGCGCGTCCCGACCTATCTGATCGCGACCTACGGAACTTTCGGAGTCATGGGCGCTTCGCTTTTTGCAACAGCCGCCGGGCTCGCTTCGGACCGCGGCCTGGGATGGCTGCAGGTGAAGCGTGCCAGTCCGATGCCTCCGTTTGCCTATTTTGTGGCGAAGGTGATTACGAGCATGATCTTCAGCGCGATCATCGTTCTGTGTCTCTTTGCGCTCGGCGTGGGGTTCGCCGGTGTACGCATGCCGGTCGGGCAATTCGCAGAGTTGTTCGGAACGCTGGTCCTGGGTTCGGTGCCGTTCTCTGCCATGGGATTGGCACTTGGTTATTTCACTGGGCCCAATTCGGCGCCTTCGACCATCAATCTCATTTATCTGCCGATGTCGTTCTGCAGCGGTTTGTGGGTGCCGTTCATGTTCCTGCCGAAGTTCGTGAAGCAGATCGCTCTGGCTCTGCCGCCGTATCACCTTTCGCAGCTCGCGTTGGGGACGGTGGGAGCCGGAAGTCATGCGTCGGTCGCCACACATTGGGAAGTGTTGGTGGCGTTCACCATGATTTGCCTGGGCGTTGCGCGGATTGGGTTTCAGAGGGATCAGGAAAAGATGTATGGGTAGGGCTAAAGTTTCAATGTTTCAACGTTTCAAAGCTTCACTTTCAAGTTCTGAGTTTTGTTTATGAGCGTGAACTACAAGAAATCCATTGGCTGGGGAATTCTACTGGTCTTATTCGGCCTACTGGCTATGATCGGCGGCGACTGGTCTTTGTTGATTTTGGTTCCCGCAGCGCTGCTGGTGTGGTACGGCGCGCGGCCGGTTCTTCGGAGTGGCCGGAATTGACGGGGGGGGCGACAATAGGCGTATGCCGGTGATCACATACGATCCGGACGAATCGTGCGGAAACCCGAACGTCAGTCATTTCAAGCTGAAGCCCTGGCGAACGATTTTTCGCGATAAGGACCACGGCTGGAGCCCGCTGCTGTGGGTGGTGTATCTCGGATTCTTCTACATCGATCCGGTGATGAGTCATGCGAGCGCGCGTATCTGGGCGCTGGACGTCGCCGGTGGCGTCGCGTTTATCGTCCTGTACCTTGGGCTCTTCGCACTGGCGAATCCGAACTTTTATATTCACATCGGCGGCATGCTGCTGCTCGGAACAGCGTTCATGCCAATCAATGCCGGAGCATGCACTTTCTTTATTTATGCCGCCGCGATGCTTCCGTTCTGCGTCGATACCAGGACTGCGGCGATCGTAGGCCTGCTGACGGTGGGAGCGGTTGGCGCGATCGAGGGACTTTTTCTTCACATCAACGGGTGGACGCTCTTCTACTCGGCATTGTTCCCAATCATCATAGGGGCCGGCAATACATTTTTCGCAGAACGCAACCGGATGAACCGGAAGCTACGAAAAGCGAATGAAGAAATCGAACATCTCGCTAAGGTAGCCGAGCGAGAACGGATTGCGCGCGATTTGCACGACGTTCTGGGACACACGCTTTCGGTCATCACGTTGAAGTCGGAACTGGCGGGGAAGTTGATCGACCGCGATCCAGAGCGCGCGGGAAAAGAGATCCGCGAAGTCGAGCAGATTTCACGGCAGGCATTATCGGACGTGCGCGACGCGATCCGCGGATACCGGTCAAAAGGACTTGCGGCCGAACTGGCGCAGGCCAAATCGACGCTCGAAACGGCCGGCCTGGCCGTCCAGTGCGACGCAGCGACCACCATGCAACTGCCAGCAATGCAGGAGAGCGTTCTTTCTCTGGCCGTACGCGAGGCCGTCACAAACGTTGTGCGGCATGCCCGCGCGACGTCTTGCCGATTGCGGATCGAGCAGCAGAACGGGTCGTGCCGCCTGGAGATTGCCGACGATGGACAGGGCTTCGTTACGATCGAAGGCAATGGTCTGCGCGGTATGCGGGAGCGAGTGGAAATGCTGGGTGGAACTCTGGAACGGCGCAACAAATCTGGCACGACTCTGACGATCACGCTGCCGTTAAAAGAAGTGCCCGTACGAGATGTCATAGAGAGAGTTTCGGATGATGAGAAGCGGGAGCGCGAACTTGAATCCTCCCACTAGCGCGACAAGCCGGAAAACAATTCGCGTGGTGCTGGCCGAAGATCAGGGAATGGTGCTCGGTGCACTCGCGGCGCTGCTCGAAATCGAAGGCGACATTTCGGTCATTGCGCAGGCGCGCAACGGAAAAGAGGCGCTCGATGCAGTGCTGGCGCACAAGCCAGACGTGTTTATCACCGACATCGAGATGCCGCACATGAGCGGGCTTGACGTTGCAGCAGAGCTGAAGCGGCGGCACACGGGCACGCGAGTGGTGATCGTCACGACCTTCGCGCGCGCCGGATATCTGCGGCGGGCTTTGGAAACTGGGGCGTCAGGATATCTGCTGAAAGATATGCGTGCCGAAGAATTGGCGGATGCGGTGCGGCGCGTGCATCAGGGATTGCGCGTGATTCATCCAGAACTGGCGACCGAAGCGTGGGGAGAAATGGATCCGCTGACCGACCGTGAACGGCAGGTGCTGCGCCTGGCCGGTGAAGGACTGGCGAGTTGTGACATCGCGGGAGAGCTGGGTCTTTCCGACGGCACCGTGCGGAATTATTTGTCGGAAGCGATCAGCAAGCTGGGAGCGAGCAACCGCGTAGAAGCTGCGCGGATCGCGAGAACGAAAGGATGGCTCTAGCCTCGCTGCGTCGGATTTCGACGTTAGAGCCATTGAATGTTATTCGTTCGCGACGCCGACCCATGATATATAGGTCGCCATGGGTACAATCGATGTCGGTCCCGGCGGTTCGCTCAAGTCCACTCCGCACGATTTTGATCAACCTTCGTACCGAATGAGCCGGTTGTTGCCGTTTGTGCCACTTGCCGGGATCGCTGGAACTTCCTTCAGTGTTTCTGCATACAAATTGCTCGATCCGAATGCCTTCTACTGGGCTGGGTTCGGACTTGGTTTGGTCAGTGTATTTCTTCTGTCGCATGTACAAAAGAAGCAGAAAAGCGGCGGCGACGTGTCGGCGTATTTTCCTTTTGCAACGTGGCTGGCTTTTGCTCCGGTAATTGTTGCGCTGGTTGTGATAGTGAATTGCGCTCTCGATCGCTCTCCGATCGAGGAGCATCACCAGATCATTACCGGCAGCTATGTCGCACACGGGAAGAGCACAAGCTATCACGTCGAGTTCACCTCTTGGAGGACCGACCGAGCAGTAGAGCGAACTACCGTTCCTTACGAGGAGTTCGCTCTGCTCCAACCAAACGAGCCGGTCATTGTGGAGGTTCACCGGGGGTTATTAGGCGTTCAATGGATTGGGAAAATCCGTAGCGGTCTCCACAAATGATCGTCAAGAGGCTTCCCGCACGATTCCGGCTTCCTCTTTCGTCACAGTCTTATACGCCCAAGCCATGCGGGGCGTGTTGTGTGCGATGCCGATATGGCCTTCGCGGTTTAGAACGATGATTCCGCCGTGTCCGTTGACGCGCTGTTTCAGATAATTCATCGCCTCCTGCGCGGACCATTCTGGAAGATTGCCAGCTTCGATCCGGTCGGCGGTCCATTTGGCAAGAACGAGTTTCATTATGGGCTCGCCCCATCCGGTAGTTGACGCAGCAGCGCTCAAATTGTCGGCATAGCAGCCGCACCCGATGAGGGAAGAATCGCCGAGGCGGCCGGGAGCCTTGTTCAGCGTGCCTCCGGTGGAAGTCGCGGCGGCGATGTTGCCTTCGCGATCGAGCGCGACGGATCCGACGGTATCGTGCGAAATCGTCGTGTCATCGGAGTCGGGAGCGAAAAGATGATTTCCGTCCGGCCTCGCGTTGGCCTGGGCCGATTGAAAATGCCGCAGCCGCTCGACCTCGCGTGGGATGATAAGGTCTTCGTTCTTGCAGAGTTGCACTCCATGCTGCGCGGCGAATTTCTCCGCTCCCTCGCCGACGAAGTAGACGTGCGGGCTCTCACTCAGAATTTTGCGCGCGGTTCGGATTGGATTGAGGAGATGCTCGACGCACCCCACGCCTCCGGCGCGAAGCGTGGCACCGTCCATGATGAGAGCGTCCAGCTGGACGCGGCCATCGCGATTGAGAAAACTGCCGCGTCCCGCGTCGAAGGTTTCGTCGTTTTCCATGATGACGACGGCTTCTTCGACAGCGTCAAGAGCGGAGCCACCGCTCTCGAGCACACGCCATCCGGCAGCGAGCGCATGATTGACGCCCCGGATGTGCGCGTCGACCATGTCATCGGGCATGGCCCAGGCACCGCCGTGAACCACCAGCACTGGATTGGTTGGCAAGGAAATCCCCAGACTTCACGCGACCGGATAGCATAGCAGGAAGACAGCAGTCCGTTCCGCAGTTCTCAACGCAGGGAACGCCTTCTAAGGGAAGCCTGCTTTAGTCTTCCGGAGAGCGTGAGCCCACGCTACGAGCCGACACCAATCCAATGGCGACAGCCAAATCGCGAGCACGTTGAAGATCAGACTTCGGAGAAATCGCGCGGTCCGCCCCCTCATAGCCCTCGACCCCATAGTAGAGCGCACGATCGAAAAACTGCGTGAGCAGTTGCTGCACTTCCAACTCGCCATGCAGTTCGACAATATTGTCGGCGAAGGCTTCCTGACGAAGAAAATGCCAAAGGTGATCGCGCGTGAGCATGAGGGCCCACGTGAATTGATGGAGGCGAACTCCTTCAGAGGCGCGGCGGGCACCGATTGCTCGAAAACGACCGGCGACATCTTTTTCGGTTTTCTGGAGCAGCCAATCGCCAAGATTGTGATAGAGCTCGCGGGCAGCCCGCTGGAGCTCTCCGGCTGGAATTTTGCGAAAGTCAGAAGTGCGATCGGACGCGCGGATGTTCTCGGTCAAGCTTCGCGACAGTATTTCAGAGTGGGTTTCAATCAGGTGCACCAACTTCATGCCCAACATTATTTTTTGGACCCCTGATAAACAAGATGCAGTGGATGCATGTTCGGATGCACGCTGTCCCCAACCAGATGTATCGTAACGCGATATGCTTAGGGCGAACAGGAAGGACCGGTTCGAGAACCCCTTGAAGAGAAATAAAAGGGCCGTCTCGGAACCTGGCGTGCTGAATTCCGCGGCGGCCCCTACTTGCAACAGCATTGAGTTACCGTGACGACAGTACAAGCCTTTCCGGGCGGACGGCAAATACAGCAAATTCTGTAGATAACGCCGCCGACAGTGTGTAAACGTTATTTTGACTGGATAGCAGGCGTGGTTGCTGCCAACACGCCAGATCCTTATCAAGGCACTCGCCGGAGATTACGCGGCCTGACCCGGTGTCAACGCGACTGGCGGGTCTTGTGTGCGCGTCCAGGTGTAACGCATGCGGTGAATCACGGTGATCGTGCTGAGAACCGCGATCACCCACAGCACGGGAGCCATGCGGTTGAACAAGGCGCCCAGGATGACGAGTACAAGGCGCTCGGGGCGCTCCATAAATCCAACGCGGCACGATCCGATCAGGCTTTCGGCGCGCGCGCGCGTGTAGCTGACCATGATGGCGCTGATCATTACGAAGGCAGACAGAATGACATAGAAGAAACGCTCTCCGCGCGCGTAGAAGACAAGGAGTCCGAGAAACTGGCTGGCGTCGGAGTAGCGATCGACGACCGAATCGAAGAAGGCTCCGAAGCGCGTAACGCGGTTGGTCGCGCGCGCAACCTGTCCGTCGACAAGATCAAAAAAGCCGGAGAAGATGATGACCAGTCCGGCATAAATGAACATGCGTTTCTGGTTGGAAGCGTTCGCGGAGCCGAACAGGATCGCGGCCCAGGTATTGACGACCAGTCCCATAAAGGTCAAAACGTTGGGATTGATGCGAGAGAGCGCGAGCCAGCGGACAATGGTGTCGAGAAGGACTCCGCAGGCGCGGCCGAAGGCGGAAGTCCAAGACATGCTCATGAAAGACCTATTGTACCCACAAACAAGGCCAACTTACATGAAGGAGGCGCCAGATTCCTCCTTCTCCGTGTGCCTTTGTGGTTCATGATTTTGGATTAAGCCTGCGCTTCCTTGGGGCCATCTTCGACTTCGTCGTGGATGGTGCTTAAGGTGAGAATTTCCATTTCGCGTTTGCCATTGGGTGTGACGACGATCGCTTCGTCCCCCACCTTCTTGTTCAGCAGCGCGCGGCCGATCGGGCTGGTGGTCGAGATCTTGCCGGCTGCTACATCCGATTCCTCGCTGGTGACCAACTTGTACTCAACCTCTTCGCCCTTAGTGTTGTCGTAAACCTTCACGGTAGATCCAAGGCCAACCTTGTCCTTCGGGATGTTGTTCATGTTGATCATGGACAATTCGGCGAGGCGTTTGCCGAGCTGGCGGACGCGGGCCTTCACGAACTCCTGCCGCTGCTTGGCCATGTGATACTCGGCGTTCTCGCTGAGGTCGCCAAGGGCGGCGGCTTTCTTGATCTCTTTCGGAAGTTCGTGGATCAACTCGTGTTCGAGCGCGTTGATCTCTTCCTGCAATTTGCGCTTGATTTGATCGGTCATTGTGTACGTAAAGGCCGGGTGATGAACAGGCTTGAGACATTATAACCCCCGGCTTCCGGCTTTGGGCTTCCGGCCTCCCGGGCATTCCCATTTCCGGAAATCGATGACAGAGGTACTTTTAGCGACCAGTCATCCGGCTCATGGCTTTGAATTCCACGAAGAACGAGCGATTACCCCCGTAATCTCAGCAGGTTATTTTTAGTTCTTCCGAGAATCCCACAGTCCTACCATCGATTGTATGCGGAAAGAACATGAGGACGGGGATCTGAAGATCCGGCTTGTCCTGGCGGGTTTAACGATATTCGGGATGATCGTGCTGGCGGGCACGTATCAGGGAAACATGGTGCGGGGCGCGGCTTCGGGTCCGGCGCCGCGCGTGACGGCCATCACACAAGTCACGCATGATGGCTATCGCAAAGAGAACCTTCTGGCCGGCGATTCGCAGCTTTACGTGACCGAGTTGCCACAGTCGAACCGTGTAATTGCCAAGGTGCAGCTGCCGGGATCGAACCGGTCGATTGTTTCGAGTCCGTTCACAAGTCTGCGTGCGCTCGATTTGTCGCCCGATCACTCCGAACTGCTGGTCTCTTCCCGCTCAGCTTCCGGAGAATATGAATTCTGGACTCTGCCGGTGACGAAGGGCAGTCCGAGGCGCGTCGGAGATTTAGGCGGGCGCGACGCAGCGTGGTCCTCCGATGGGAAGCTGATGGTATTAGCGAAGGGAGCGACTCTGTACGTCGCCAGTGCAGCTGGAGCGGATGCGCACGAGCTCTACACGGCAGGTGGTTCGGTATTTGCGCCCCGCTTTTCGCCGGACGGAAAGCGAATCCGATTTACGGTGAGCGACACGGAGCAGAACACGACTGCATTGTGGGAAGTTGGCCGGGACGGATCAAATCCACACGCTTTGTTAGCCGATTGGCCGTACAGGAAGACGGCATGCTGCGGCAGCTGGACGGCCGATGGGCAGTACTATATTTTCCAGGCGAGCCAGTCCACGCCAAATACAAGCTTGGTCGTGACCAGCCTATGGGCACTCAGCGCAGATGAAGACGCTGCTCCGGCGCAGATCACGGGCGGCCCGATGTCGTTCGGGAATCCCTCTCCGGCACCGGACAACAAAAAGATCTGGGCGATCGGTGTGCAGCCTGAAGTCGAAGTCGTGAAGTATGAAGCGGCAAAGAAGAAGTATGTTCCGTTGATTCCGGGCCTTTCGGCAACGGACGTCGATTTTTCTGCGGACGGGAAGTGGATCTCGTATGTGGCAATTCCGGAAGGAACGCTGTGGCGTTCGCGCGCCGACGGTTCTGACCGCCTGCAACTGACCTCCGGAGATGAACGGACTGCGTTGCCACGCTGGTCGCCGGATGGAAAGCAGATTGCCTTCGTAAGTCTGAAGCCGGGTGAGTCGTGGAAACTGTATATCGTGGCGGCCAACGGCGGAGCGCCGCGCCCGATTGTGAAGGAGAGCGGTAGCCAGATTGACGCGAATTGGGCGGCGGATGGCCAACAATTGATGTTCGGGGACTACAGCCGAGACGGCGGAGGCATCAACATCCGGGTTCTGGAATTCAAGGCTGGGAGATTGACGACGATCCCCGGTTCACAAGGCCTGTTCAGTCCGAGGTGGTCGCCCGATGGAAAGCACATCGCGGCTCTTTCTCCTGACAATACGACCCTGATGCTATTCGATTTCGGAACGCAGAAGTGGTCAACATGGCTGAAGGAATCGGCTGGGTCGGTGAGCTATCCGGTGTGGTCTGCCGATAGCAAGTACTTGTACTTCGACGACCTGGTCAACGGCCTTGAAGCGATCCGCCGGGTAAAGGTCGGCGGAACGGTTCCAGAGGAAGTGTACGAACTGGAGACGCTGGAGCGGTACCCGGGCGCGCTTGGATTGTGGAGTGGCCGGGCCGCGGATGGATCGTGGATGTTCGTGCGGGATCGCAGCACGCAAGAGATATATCAGTTGAGCATGGAATTGCCGTAAACGGGAGTCCGAGGGACGAGCCAATGGGGAATTATAAGAATGCAACCCGCCGGTCACGCAGGAGCGGGGTGGTATTCATACTGAGCGTCATTGCACTGGTCGGGCTATGGAACGGACTCGCCCGGGCCGCGCAAACGTATGAGACCAGCGGAGAAGATCGGAAAGTGATCAGCCGCGTCGATCCCGATTATCCGGACGCGCTGAAACGTCTTTATATCGGCGGAGTTGTCCGTGTGGAAGTTCAGGTTGCGCCTAGCGGAAGCGTAAAGAGCACAAAGCTGCTGGGCGGAAGCCCGATTCTGGGGCAGTCGACAATGAAAGCGATCAAGCTGTGGAAGTACGCTCCGGCGGCTGCAGAAACTACACTCACGGTCAAGGTGGAGTTCGATCCGCACAGGTAAGTAAGCCTTCTCAGCACAAAGGCCTCAGAGGGCACGGATTGCACCTGGTCCCGCCAGTCAACTACCGCCCGGCCCCTCTTCTCACCCATTAAACCTGGTTTCAAGGACCCGGCGCTCGACCTCGGCGGCATGCCACGCGCGAGCAGTAACTGCGGAAGAAACCGACTGGCGCCGAATCGCGGAGTTATATGCCGACCTCGCCACGGTTGCGCCTTCTCCGATCATGGAGTTGAATCGAGCGGTCGCGGTAGGTATGGCATCAGGCCCGGCTGTCGGCCCTCAAGCTGGTGGACCGGTTGGTGGATGAACCGGCCTTGCGCGGATATCATCTCCTACCGAGTGTGCGCGGCGATTTCTTGAAAAAGCTGGGCGGGTTGGAAGATGCTCGAGCAGAGTTCGAGAGGGCAGCTTCGATCACGCCGAAAGCGCGGGAGCGGAATCTGCTATTGGACCGCGCCCGAAGCTGCATCGCCGACAACGTCTGAGCGGAGGCCTACGCTTTCGATGGACCCGGCTGTCAATACGTGCGTTTCTCGGTGCCTCTGCACTTGGCCAGGATCAGCGTGATGTCATCGTGCTGCTCGCCGGGGTTGAATTGGCGCACCTGGTTGGCGATTGCTTCGACAGCGGTCATTGCTGTTTCATCGCGGTGCTGGCGCAAAGAGTCGAGCAGCCTTTCTTCGCCGAACTCCTCTCCTTTTTCGTTGTACGCCTCTGTCACGCCATCGGTGTAGAGAGCCAGCACATCTCCCGGCTGCAGTTCGCCTTCAGCAAAAGGGCAATCCCAATCCTGAAATAACCCGAGCAGAGTTCCGGTGGAATCGAGGCGGCTGCACGTATTGTCATTGCGGAGGATCAGACCAGAAAGATGCCCACAGTTGGCGTAGCGTAGGCGGCAGGTGTCGTCGTCATATTCCGCGAAGAAAAGCGATGCATAAGCGCTGTCGGTCGTGTTCTCGTAGAAGAGCCGGTTCACGGATCGCAGGAAGAGTTCAGGATGGGTGAGGGCATTGGCGCACTGGCTGCGGAGATTAGCCTGCAAGTTCGCCATCAACAGCGCGGCAGCCATCCCTTTCCCCGAGACATCCCCAATCACGAGTCCTAGCTGCTGCTGGCCGAGATCGAGAAAGTCGAAGTAATCGCCTCCGACCTGGCGGGCCTGAAGACACAGTCCTGCATATTCGAGCGTCCTGGTTTCGGGATGAATCTGCGGGAAGAGGCGCGATTGCACCTGCTTCGCAATTTCGATTTCCCGGGCGGCGCGGCGTTCGGCTTCGTACCGCTGGGCCAGGACTCGGCGTTGTGCTTCGACGCTGCGGGTCAGTTCGTCGAATCCGGCAAGGCCGAAGCAGTTGCCGTCCGGGTCCTTGAAACGCGTATGAACTCCTCCCCACGCCGGAGCTTGAGGAGGGAAATCAAACGGAACGCCCCGGGCTTTCCATTCTTCGTACTTGCGAGTGACATCCTCGGTGATAAACCACACGCGAGCCTCAGGCCGAATGAGCTTTTCGGGGTCGTCCTCGGATTGGAGCCGGTTTAGGCCTAGGTGGGCATTTCCGTCGGCTGGCGCGACTTCGATCCAACGCTGGCCGTTCTCGAAGCGGTGATCAATTACGAGCCGAAAGCCCAGTTGATCGAGGTAGAAGCGCAGGCTGCGGTCCTGATCGCGGACGTGAAGGATCACGAAGTGCAGGCAGAGATAGGGATCTTTTCCATCGATGCGGAGAACCGATCGGTCCACGCCAAACGGGGCTTCGAAAGTGCCCATGGGGCGAGATTATACGGGGAATCGCGGGAGACGGCAGATCACTGCTTGGCGCTTCGCATGTCGTCAGTGCCGAGAGTTGGTTATGCTTGGAACTCGGAGGCTTCCGGGAATCGCAGATTGCACTTTGCCAGAGCGAGTGTCAGCAGCTCCTCGACTTTGGACTCTTCGCAGTTGCGAGCCATCGCCAGTTCGCTGACGAGCAGGTATCGGGCGCGCTCGAGCATTTTCTTTTCCCGGAATGACAGCGGCTTCGCCTTGTGAAGCGCTATCAGGCTCTTGAGAACTCCCGCCACTTCGAGGAGCGATCCAGTGCGCATCCGGTCGGAATTCTCTTTGAAGCGGTCTTTCCAGTCGCCATTCGTGCCGTTCTCCGTGACCGAGAGCAGGTCCAGGACTTTCTGAATCTCACCGTTGCGGACGACGCGGCGCAGACCAACGCTGCCTGCGTTCTGGCAAGGTACCATCACCTTCAGGCTGCTCGCTTTGATGTGCAGGAGGTAAAACCTCTCCACCGAGGCGCCGATAGAGCGGCTGCTGATTTGCTCGATAACTCCGACACCGTGGTCGGGATATA
>Ga0335081_10010771_pt1 | contig 14780 bp, 23 predicted proteins | sample Lox_Sample_35_FD_206713 | JGI IMG/M metagenome (GOLD analysis project Ga0335081, IMG submission 206713) | Soil microbial communities from Loxahatchee National Wildlife Refuge, Florida, United States - Lox_Sample_3.5 | ecosystem: Environmental > Terrestrial > Soil > Wetlands | place: USA... | reverse complement strand
CGGCAACACGCCGCTTTTGCTCGCTAGGTTGCGCACTCGCCGCAACTGGCAATGCTGTCCAAACAGAAATTCCTTTGATGAAATCGCGTCGCCGCATTGCCACCCCCCAAGGCTAAGGATTGCGCCGGCTTGCCCCGCCATTAGAGCAAGAATTTACGACAGGCGAAACGGGCCGTGATAGTCATTTTGCGCAGCAGCAATCCCGAGCCGCAAACGTTCGCTGTGGGGTCATCAACTGCCGCGCCGGTCAATGGTTGGCGTGGCAGCTACGCCCCCGAAAGCTGACATAGTGACCGCCCTGGCAGTGCTAAGAAAGGCCGCCTAAGCTCCGGTACATGACGCCCCGCCGCTTCCCCGCCGATATCGCCAGCCTTCCGGACCTGTTACAAATAAGCGGGGAAAAGGGTACGGAGGACGGGCATGTTAGGGGGTTATGCACGCATATTTGATGATAATGACGTGCTGAAATTGCTTCATGCGAGGGTAAAGAGCGCGGGCGGGCAGATAGCCTTTTCTAAGCAGACAGGCGTGGAAAGGTCACACCTGAATATGGTGCTCAATGGCAGGCGACCGCTTTCGCCAAGCATCCTTGACGCGCTCAATCTCCGAATTGTTTATGCGCCCGTCACGGCCAACAACGCCAGCCTCCCTAGCTCATCTTATAACCAACCCACAGGCCGACGAATGCCCCGACGCCGCTGAGCAGCAGCGCCGAGTAAGAAAATAGGCCGGCGCCCCAGAGGCTGGGGACAAAGCCTCCAGTGGTCGAGCCCACTAATATTCCGAGCCAGATACGAGCTTGCACTGGCAGCCCTCGATAAGCCTCCACCGTTAGGCGATGGCCCATGTCCAGTTAGGCGGCAAACAAGTCACCAAACGGGTCATCTTTGGGACCGATCTCGCCGGCCATTTTCGACCGGACCGCGCTTATGATCTGCTCGAACGACGCCGCGCTCGTGCTTTTAGGATCGATAGTACCGCTGAGCACCACCCTTTCGGCGAGCGCCAATGCTTCGAGGTGTCTGCCAACAGCGTAATTCGGGTGGCTTTGCATCCGATCCCGTGCGGCTTTTAATTCGGCGTCGCCCACGCCGGTCTTCGTGCGATAGGCCCAGGCGACTGCGAAATCCACATATATAGATTCCATTGCCAAAAGCCTCGAGGAGCGGGAATATCACGATCGTCGATTCGAGGGAAATCCCGAAAACGAAATTGCAAGCTTCCAGGGCTTCAAACCCCGAAACCTTGCAATCTCAAGACCGCCGATCCAACGAAAATCGACTCCCTGTCAATCGCTTAGGCCGTTGTTCACCGGCGACTAAAAATTCTGAGTAGCGGCCCAGCGACTCACAAATGGCCGGATCGAAGCTTATCCCACCCACTGGCGGGCATGGGCGATAACAGAGAGGCTTCCGACTAACCATCAATAATTGTCGGCAAGCCCCTCAACGAGTTCGAGCACGTTGCGACGAACGCTAGTGCTGCGGATTCTGTTAAACGCTCGCGCGAGCGCAAGATTGTACTTGTTCGCGAGCAGTTCAGTTGTCTCGGATGGCGCTGACTTGCCGGGCTTAACGCGCGGTCCATCCTCAAAAAAGAAAGCAGGCGTTACGCCGAGCAAATTTGCCATTTCCTGCAAACGGCCAGCACCGACCCGATTAGTGCCCCTCTCGTATTTTTGGATTTGTTGGAACGTTATGCCAAGCCGCGTGGCCAAGTCGGTTTGGCTCAAGCCGCGCGCCAAGCGCATCATGCGAACGCGCTTCCCGATATGAATGTCCGTCTGGTTTGGTGATCGTTTGCCCATAGTTAAGTTGCCCTTCAGCCCTCAGGTTGTAGTACCGTCAGATTGCACCGGTCGGCCCCGCTGTCAAACAAAAGCACTTTGGCTCGCTAGCGGCGATTGTTGTTAGGGTTATTTGGCTCAGTTAACCTGCCGCATGACCGTGCATCACATGAAGGGATCAACCATGGCCTGGACAATAGGCGAGGTCGCTCCAATGACCTATGGCAGAGGCGAATCGGGTTATGGCTTCAACATCGTCGATCAAAATGACCGATCATTAGTCACGTTCGTCTACGACGATGAGAGCGAGGCTGACGTGGCCGCAATGGCCATGCGTGCCGCAGTCGTGAGGGCGGTATCGGTGAAAGCAGTGAACTAATAAGCGGCTATGTGTTGAATCACGGACGAGCTGTGCTTGGGAAATCGGGGGGCCGACGAAGCGAAATGCGCGAGATGGCAACCTTGAACGGTTTTCTGAAACGATTCCGGAAGACGGCCCGCAGGTTGCCTTTCTGAAGCCGAGCCTCGCGCCGCCCGGCTTGAGACTGCCGTTCCGTTCCTTGCGCCCCAATTATGAAACAACATGCGCGTTTTTGAAAGGTCCCAGCCTCCAGCGGATGTCCTTGGCCGCCGCGTTTTGGAAACAGTGTCAAGGCGCTGGGTCACCCGCGCCAGGTCTCATGCAACGTCAGTTATGCCCCCAAAGCGACAGATTGCTGCGTTGCCGCGAAATGACGTGACGTGCTATTCGCGACCAAAGTGCCGCGCAGCAAAAAGTGACCTATTCGATCAGCTCCGTCGGCCAGCGGTCCAAAAACCAGGCGGCTTTCGTCAGGGCTTTTGACGTTGGAAGGACGCTAATTCATTGTCAGTGGAAGTGGTAGTTCAAGCCAACACGCACGATATTGTCGGTGACACGGGTTCCAAGGAACATCGGATTGAACACGCCCAATCCGGCGTACGGTGCCACCAACCAGCCTCACTGCGTGCGGCGCAAAGTACGATTGATCAACTTTTAGCGCCACTCACGATAAAAGCCGGGCATGGAATTTTGCCGTTACCCGCCGACAAAGCCTTGGCAGCTTCATCCTTGTTCAGCAGCAAAAAAATCCCCGCCATAAACATGAATTGCGCCAGTAATACCAAGTCCCTGAAAGCATGACTCTTGGACGGATTCCCCTCTCCGTCATCGCTCGCAACCTAAAAAGAACCGAGGGCGCGACACGCCAAAAGGCGTTTAGTTTAGGATTGTCACTCGACTCGCGCGCCTGACATTGTTGCCAAACTGCGAGCTACGGCCCCGCACTGCGCGGGGTCTTTTTTAGTGCGACCTATTTGCCACCGACGGACCACGGAATAGCTAAAAACTCCCGACCCTGCGTCTAGAGGTCGTTGCGGTCCGAGGCGGGATCTTGGCCGCGCCGGCGCTAGTCTTTCATCTTGCGATTGTTGAAGCCTGTGGCAGGATATTCGTCTGATTGGCGGGTCGATTGAACGGGCGACGCGCCACCATCGGAGAAACCCGATGGATGAAGTGATCGAGGCATATTTGGCGGACGTGTTGGCGCTCGAAGGCGAGAAGCCCGAGGCCATCAATGCAGGGGTGCGCGTTGCGCTTGGTGATGCCGAAAAAATCTTTCGGTCGCGAGAAGACAATCGACGCATGAAAGACCGGGCAGTCCGCGCTTGCCATGCCCTGTGTCGTTCACGCCTCGTCGAGGAAATGAGGCGACGCAAGGGAACGTCGACCGCGGACCATCTGAAACTGGTGCTTGGCATCTTAAATAAACCAACGCATTTGCCGTCGGACGATCGCTAACCTGCGATGGGGTGCGGCGACAGGTCGACGGGGGAGGTCTCAACGAAATCTATCCTTGTGCCCACGGAAAATAGACCAGGGATGACATCGACCCTTGAGACTGCGCTGCTCCTGGCGCAGCGCTGTGCCGGCTACATTGAGGGTTTTCCGCTGCGATCTCGCGTGAGCGACTTTATCGCATTGGACCCGACCGGCAGTGTTCCGATCGCGGAGTATGAGCAGGAAAGCCAGGAAGAGGCTGTGCGTGTACGGACCTTCTTTGAGGTCTTTATGCAAGAACGAGACGTCCCAAGCAGAGCTAAAACGACCGAGGGTCCGTCCTGCGGTTGGTTCGAGGATGCTGCCGAGGGGGAAGATTTCGTCGGAAGCTACGGTCGGGTGTTTGATGTCATCGTTCTTGGCCGGCCCGATGCCGACACCACCTCACTACACAATTGCGCAATTGAATCTGCGCTCTTCGAGAGCGGACGATCAGTTTTGTTGACGCCCCCTGCTGCTCCAAAGGAGATCGCCACCAATATCATGGTCCACTGGAACCGCAGCACCGAACAGGCACGCGCGACAGACGCGGCGATGCGGCTGTTGCAACAGGCGAGCCGCATCACTGTTCTCGATGTTAATGGCGGACAGGGCGTCCCCGGCCCTTCTGCCGACCAATTAATGCGGTATTTTGAGCGCAGCGGGGTCAAGGCTGATCTGGTGACCGTAGGGCTTGAAGGCCGTAGCACAGGCGAAGCGGTTCTTCGGGCGGCGGCGGCGCGAGGCTGCGATCTCCTGGTTAAGGGTGCCTACACGCAGAGTCGCTTGCGACAAATGATCTTCGGCGGCGCGACCAGCCACATTCTGGCCAATGCCGAACTGCCAGTGCTGATGGCCCATTGATTGACCTCATGTTCGGCTATTTGCAAAAATGATGCGCGGTTCAAGGACGGAGGACAAAATGAAGCATATTGCTCTTGGTGCCATGATTGCATTTTTCGCCGTCAGTAGCGCCATGGCGCAGTCCTGCGAAAGCAAAGCGGTGAGTGCAGATGGCAAGGCACTCCACGGCGCGGCCAAGACGAGTTTTATCAAGAAGTGCAAACGGGATACTTGTGCGAGCCAGGCGGTAAGCTCGGAGGGCAAACCGCTACACGGAGCAGCCAAAAACAGCTTCATGGCCAAATGCATGAAGACCGCTTGAAGTTTTAAGCGGTCGCAAGCGCAGGCGCTGCTGGCGTCGCCACATTGGCGAGGGATTCGTTTCGCGGCACGGCAAATCTGGCCGCGCAATGTCCGAAATGCGTCAACCGCGTCGCTTAGGCGCGCCCCAGCAGCGTAACTTACGCCGGATCACGCGCTGAAACTGACATAGGCCAGATAAAGAACGCCGTGGTGAGCGGTATGATCGGGTGTTGCGTACGTTCGTCTGCCGCACAACCATTTTATATGCCATGGCTAAAACCTTGCCCCGAAGGTCCTACGATGAGCAATGACAAGTCAGAACGGGCTCCGGCGAAGACCTCGCGGTCGGACATTGATGCATTTCTGAGTCGCGTCAAAGAGCTTGGTCCTGTCACCGTGGCCGGCACACGCGGACGCCTCATCTTCGCCCTTGATGCCACCATGAGCCGTCAGCCGACCTGGGACCGGGCGTGCAGGCTGCAAGCCGATATGTTCCGCGAAGCCGCCGCGGTGGGCGGGCTCGATATTCAACTCGTCTATTACCGTGGTTTGGCGGAATGCCGAGCCTCGCCGTGGATCGCTGAGCCGGAGCGGCTCGGCACGCTGATGTCTCGAATTGATTGCCGCGGCGGACACACCCAGATCGGCAAGGTGCTGCTCCATGCCCGCCGCGAAGCCGAGCGTGCCAAGGTTGCGGCCCTGGTGTTCGTCGGTGACGCCATGGAGGAGACCCTCGACAACCTATGCGCCGCCGCCGGCGACCTCGGTCTGCGCAATGTCAGGGCGCTTATGTTCCAGGAAGGCGACGATCCGGTTTGCGAGCGGGCGTTTCGCGAGATTGCACGCCTTACCCACGGCGCCTATTGCCGCTTTACGCCCGGTGCCGCCCACGAACTGGGCGAGTTGTTGCGCGCGGCCGCCGCTTATGCGGCCGGCGGAATGAAGGCACTCGCCGATCTCAAGCGCCGCAGCGCCGGCGCCGTTAGGCTGATCGAGCAGCTTGGCTAATCATGCCCCTGCTCCTCGGCGTTGTCGTCCTCGTCCTGCTGCTGTGGGCCGTACAGGCTTTCTCGAAAGCTGATCCGAAGCAGGCCGCGCGCCTGCTGCGCGCCATCGGCGGTGGTGTCGCCCTGATCTTCGCCGCGTTTCTGTTGCTTCGCGGCGAGATCGGTCCCGCGATCACGGTCGGGGTATTGGGGCTCGGCCTACTCGGATGGATCACGCTTTGGCCGGCGAGCTTTGCTGGACGGACGCAGAAAAGCTCAGGCCAGGTGTCGCGTGTGCGCACCATCTACCTGGAAATGGAACTCGACCATGACTCCGGGGCCATGCGCGGCCGCATCCTCGCCGGCCGGCATCAAGGCGCCTCGCTCGATGCGCTCGACCAGGCGACGCTCCTTGACCTGATTGGCCAGGTCGACAGCGACAGCCGCGATCTACTCGCTGCGTATCTCGACCGCCAGCACCCCGATTGGCGCGAACACGCGCGAGATGATGCGGCAGCAGGGCGCCGGACCCGGGCGGCGGCCAGCGGCAAAATGACCGAAGACGAAGCCTATCAGATCCTTGGCATTGAGCCTGGAGCGAGCCCGGACGACATCAGTCGAGCCCATCGATCGCTAATGAAGAAACTGCACCCCGACCAAGGGGGGTCGACCTATCTCGCGGCCCGCATCAACGAGGCCAAAGAAGTCCTACTTCGCCGCCGCTAAATTCCTACAACAGAGCACGGGTTTTCAAGCCCGCTTTGCCCAACAGATTAGGCATTGGCGCTTCGGAAGCGGCTACGTATCCATGAATTCAAGCTCACTCCGATCATAGCGTACAGCAACCAATCCACCGTATCGTTCACTGAATCCGGCAATACGAACGAGGCGATTCCAAAACAGAGTATGGCAGTGCGCTATCGCCGCGAGCCGTGAGCGGCCGGTACGGAACTGCGACGGACGTCATCGCTTGCGTCCGACACGCCGACTACTACGTCTGCTCCCCCAACCCAACATTTGCGCGCGATCGCCCACGACGGCCCAAAACTTCATAACATCGGTCGCATTGCAAATTCTCTTGGAGAGATTTCCGGAAGAGCCTGCACCGTCGCGATAGCTGATCGTTATATTAGAGCCGACCGGCGGCTTCGCACCGTGAACGCCATTGCCGAATCTGACGCTGCCACTTTGTGGATCTAGCACAAAAACCGCGTCATCAGGTTTGGCATCCCGCAAACTCGATACAAGCCTCCACTGACTGTCATTTACGCTGACAGAGATTTTTGCGGTACCCACTCGTATCATTGTAAACTATTACCTCCTTCTCAGCATGTCGGACTAAGCCCAAGTTCGCTGTTGAATCGGCAGATACGCATGAGCAAGCCAGAACCGCCGAACCATGAAGTGCTGGCGGGACTTGTCGAGCGAGTAACCTACCACAACGTCCAGAATGGCTTCTGCGTTCTGCGCGCCAGGGCGCGCGGGCATCGTGACATCGTGACGGTGGTGGGTCACGCTGCAACCATCGTGGCTGGCGAGTGGATTACAGCGTCCGGTGAATGGGTTAACGACCGCACCCACGGTCAGCAATTTAAAGCGCGATACCTCCGGACATCACCGCCGACTTCGACCGACGGCATCGAGAGGTATCTCGCGTCCGGCATGATCCGAGGTGTAGGACCCGCTTTTGCCGGGAGGCTAGTCCGTGCCTTCGGCGAGAAAGTGTTCGACATCATCGAGGCGACACCGGACCGGCTGCGAGAGGTCGACGGCATCGGGCCGGTCCGTGCCGCCAGCATTCTCGCCGCTTGGGCCGAGCAGAAGGCCGTTCGGGAAATCATGGTCTTCCTGCACAGCCATGGTGTCAGCACTGCTCGGGCAGTGCGGATCTTCAAGACCTATGGTTCCGACGCCATTCAGGTAATGACCGAGAACCCGTACCGATTGGCGCGGGATATCCGCGGTATTGGCTTCAAGAGCGCCGACGCGATCGCCATAAAGCTCGGCATCGAAAAGACTGCCATGATCCGAGTTCGCGCTGGAATTTCCTACGCGCTCACCGAAGCCATGGACGAGGGTCATTGCGGTCTGCCGACCGACGAACTGGTCCCACTTGCGGTAAAGCTGCTGGAGGTGCCGCAGCAACTGATCCGAACGGCGCTCGAACTTGAGCTTCGGGACGGTACGGTGACGGCCGAGCGGGTGGGCGAGATAGCCTGCGTCTTTTTGGCGGGTCTTTATCGGGCAGAACGGAGTGTCGCCGAGCGGCTGACGCGATTGGCCAATGGCACGTTGCCCTGGCCCCGGATCGAACCGGACAAGGCCCTGCCGTGGGTCGAAAAGCGCATCGGCCTCGCCCTCGCCGAAAGCCAGGTAGCAGCGATCCGGCTGGCGCTTAAATCGAAGGTGCTGGTCATGACTGGCGGGCCCGGCGTCGGCAAGACCACCATCGTGAATGCGATCCTGCGCATCCTTGCGGCCAAGGACGCTAGCCTACTGCTGTGCGCACCGACTGGTAGGGCCGCAAAGCGCATGACCGAGGCGACTGGCCTCGAGGCCAAAACCATCCACAGACTGCTGGAGGTCGACCCCGGGAGCGGCGGCTTCAAGCGTGGCGAGGACAACCAACTCGATTGCGACCTGCTGGTGGTCGACGAGGCGTCCATGGTCGACATCCTGTTGATGCAGGCCCTTTTGAAAGCAGTGCCAGACAAGGCCGCGCTCTTGATCGTGGGGGACATCGACCAGCTCCCCTCGGTCGGCCCTGGACAGGTGTTAGCCGACATCATCGCTTCCGGTGCCGTGTCGGTGGTACGGCTTACCGAAGTGTTCCGCCAAGCCGCCCAGAGCCGGATCATCACCGGCGCCCATCGTATCAACCAGGGCCTGATGCCGGATTCAGCGCTTCCGGGACAGAAAGCGATTTCTATTTCGTGCAGGCGGATGATCCGGAAACCGCCGTTGGCCGCATCATCGAACTCGCCAAGACACGGATCCCCAAGCGGTTCGGCTTCGATCCCATTCGCGATATCCAGGTGCTGTGCCCGATGAACCGGGGCGGCGTTGGCGCTAGGTCATTGAACATCGAACTCCAGAAAGCGCTCAATCCCGCCGATGACCGCAAGGTCGAGCGCTTCGGCTGGACCTTTGCCCCCGGCGACAAGGTGATGCAGATCGAAAATGACTACGGCAAGGAGGTTTACACCGGCGACGTCGGCACCATTGACGATGTCGACCCCGATGCGGGCGAGATCGCCGTGAGATACGACGGTCGATCCGTCGCTTATGGATTTGGTGAACTCGACATGCTGGTGCCAGCCTACGCGGCCACCATTCACAAGAGCCAAGGGTCGGAATATCCAGCAGTGATCATCCCAGTGCTCACGCAGCATTACGCCATGCTACAGCGGAATCTTCTGTATACCGGCGTCACCCGGGGCAAGCGGCTGGTCGTGTTGGTCGGACAAAAAAAGGCCGTCGCTATCGCGGTGCGCAACGTCTCTGGCCGACGGCGATGGTCGAAGCTCGCGGAATGGCTCAGCCATGTATCACCTGTTTCAGGGCGTGTACGGTAGTGGTCTGAGCAATGGTGGCTGAAGACTTCTTGCTGGATCCGCAGATACGGACTTGGCTCGGCGGGATCGAGCCGGCCTGGATGCTACTGACATTCGACAGTTTGCGGGCGCTGCGGCGGGAACCGTCGGCAACCAATGCTGCAATTCGGATCGCCTACGACCTCAGTGCCGAAGAAATCGCTGGCTCGGCGGTCGCACGCAATACCCTCATCCTTCTGCAGCAGGCGATCGAACGCAACGGTCTTGCGCTGACAGCAACCGGAAACTTGTCCAGAGCCGTCGTGGCCGAGATGCGCAAAATCATGGCATGGCCGAACTATGATCAAGCGGACGCATTCAGGTTGCACAAGGTGATTAATGAACCGGACTTCCTGCCGTTGTATGTCGTTCGCCAGCTGGCAGAAGCAGCGACTTTGGTGCGGTCGCAGCGCGGGAAGTTGATGGTGACACCGTTTGGCAGGTCTATGGCGAGCGAGGAACGTCAGGGAAGCCTAGTGGCGATCTTGTTTCATCTGGCGTTTTGGCATGCGGACCTGGGCGCTTTCGGCCGCGGGTTGCTCGGGTCCTGGCCTCAGGCGGACGCCGGCGTCGTGCTTTGGTCACTGTCGGTTTGTGCCAATGACTGGGAACCCGCCGAGAAGCTGACGCGGCTCTGCACCATTCCGGAGCCGGCTATGTTTTCGGGCACTTGGGACCGGACGACTTATGCGATGGAGGCCAAGATCCTCCGACCGCTCCTTTGGTTTGGTCTGCTCGAACTCCGTAGCGAAAAGAGTGCCGGCAGCCGCTTTGATGAAAAGCATTTTTATCGCAAGACGAAGCTGTTCGATCGGTTGCTCAACTTCAGCGTACAATTAGACATGTCGGGATGCGCCCGCCATTAAGCCGGATCAAGCGTCCCGCCGGCATCCGAAAATGAACGAGAGATTTACGTCCGATGCGCTCGCCGACCGCGGTCGTCAAGCAGGGCACGCCAGCACCCATCCGGTCCTTGGGGACGAACTGCGGGCCTTGCGGCGGCTGCAGCGCGACCAGGAGCCAAGGTCGCCCTTTGTGTTCACATCGGAGCGTGGCGCGCCGTTCACCACTGCCGGCTTCGCCCGCCTGATGGAGCGGGCAGGGGCTGAGGCCAAGCTTGGCTCCAAGGCCCATCCACACATGCGTGCGCGGTCGAACTTGACCTAGATCAAGTCCCGTCCTGCAGTGCCGGTCCATATTGCAGCAGTTAGCCGGGCCGGGTGCGTTCCCTTCCTCAGCCCCAAACTGCCCGGCCGCGTAACGGCTAACGAGTGCCAGAGCCCCAAGCCGCGTGCCCCTCTTTGGCTTGGGGCTCATTTTTTTGCGGCGCCAACACGGAACATTGAAGCTGTGCGGTGCTGCATTACATGACGCTGCAATTAGGCCCGGTTGGGCGGCTCCCCAGTCCCCCGACAACCCCGCCGCCCAGCCTTAGAAGCCTAAGAGGCAACAGACTTCAAAGCCCCGAGCGCGTACCTTGCTTGGGGTTCTTTCTTTTTGTGGCGCTGTTTTGATACGTGCCGACTTCTGCCGAACCGGCGACGCATTGCAGCCAATGTGCGTGCGGAAGGTTAGCGCCGGGCGGGGCTGGTTATTGCAGTAGCCATCCCGCGCCCGGTGGCCCCGGACAGACCCCAACGCATCGGGTCCGGGGCCACTCCTAACATCGTCTACCGCTTAAGGGCCAGCGTTGCGCGTCGCATTACAGCCAATATCGGTGTGGAGGATGGCCACCGGGCGGGGCTGGGGTTAAGTGGCGTACCCGTCCCATCCCGCGCCCGGTGGCCCCGGTCGCCTGCTCTGCCAATCCCAGGATGATCTGGGGCCACTCCTACCATCATCGACCGCTTGGCGGCTGTGACCGCGATCACCAAAAGCTGCGTTAGCCGTTGTGTTGCCAATCCCGCCAATGCGTCGGGCGCACGTCGATCCAGCTTTTAGTCCCCGCCTTGATCCAGCCGTTGTATGTGCGGCGGCACGGGAACGCCAGCGGATGAGCGACGCCATCATGGTCGATGACGGCCAATTCCAAATCGCGGTCAGACGGCGCGGTGATTATGGGCTGCCAGTCCATGCGCGAAGTATCGGGCCGCGCGTCGCGCTCGCTTTGATCTGAATCATCTATTGAGGACGAGCGGAAACAAATAAAAAGGGGCTAGGCGCCCCCGAAATATCCCCGACACCCCACCGCCCTTAGGAGGCAACAAGCTTCTCACCAAACCCCAGGAGCATGCTCCACTTGGGGAACCTTTTTTGTGGCGATGCTTTGGCTGGTCTAGTCATAATTGCTCTTGCTGGCATCTGTGATTTACCAACAACAGTAGGAAATAGCGCATTGACAACGCGCCGCTTCTCGCCCTGGATCGTCGAGGCAAGCCACGAAGGATAGCGCCGGCAAAAAAGCTCACGACATCCAGAAGGGCTTGACCGCTTCGAGATTCATCGTGCCGCGTAAAATACCGATGTCCTGCAGACACCTATCGTCAAGGCTTTCCAATTCGGAGCGAGAAACGATGCCGTGCCACCAGTCCTTGAGCCGCTGATCCACGTCGCTCCAGCGCAAGCCACTATGAGTTTGAACTGTCAGGTTCCTCAGGTTCCAGTTGGTGGTGTTCATAGCACCCTCCCTTTCCCGGACGCTGCCCTTATAGGACGGCGGGACCAAGCAAGATGTGACCGCAAGCACAGTTTTCCGGCTTTCCTGCGCGCTCCGGGCCGACATGATCGGGCAAAACAGCGCGAGTGCTATACTTACCCAATGCAAGAACGCCGCCGCTTCCCGCGACCATGGACGGTCGAAGAGACCTACACCTGCTTCACGGTGCTGGACGCGAATGGGCAGAAGTTGGCCTACGTTTATTTCGAAAGCCAAGAAGGTCGGCGCACCGCGGCCAAGATGCTCAGCTACGATGAGGCGCGGCGGATTGCAGCGAATATTGCTAAGCTACCGGACCTGCTGCGCAAGGGGTAACGCTAATGCTCGGCATTCCGCGTCGATATAGCCATTTTGTCTTTGGCACTGTTCAAGCCGGACTGACATCTCTTCTTGCGGCCGGAATAGCGAGCACCGGCGAGGATCAATTTTTCACCCACTGGCTGCTGTCCTGGCTAATCTCATGGGGGGCAATGATTCCATTCGTGCTGTTTGCTGCGCCCGCCATTCACGCCTTGTCGATCCTGCTGACGAAAGAGGAGCCCGTAGTCCCATGACGGCAAGACGGATCGCGGCCAACATCGCCAAGCTGCCCGTCCTGTTGCGGGACACATGAACGACTTTAGTGAACATTTGAAATGGTGTTTTTCACAGTGTCGTGTTTCGTCTTCATTATGTTGCTGAGTTGTGGCTTTGTTGCCTGCTGAGTGGGGGCATGACTGGTGGCATTTTGTCCGCCTCCACCACCTCCTTTGCCCGCCGCAAGCGTTGGCGACGAAAGCCCCAAAATCACAGCCGTGAGGAAAAGGATTGCCTTGGACATCATTGGCCCCCTGTTTGAGAAAGGCGCAGTGTGGCTTCGGATGCGGTCTTGCTGCAAGTAGGCGACGGCATTCCCAAAGAGTGAGAGCCGATCCAATCCGCGGCGGCTTTGGGCGCCAGGGGGAAGACCTCGGCTGTGAATATGAAACTTCCGCCTATTTCCCTGTGAAAGAAGCGCTGAATTAATTAGACGGACCGCACTGAGCTAAACCAGTGTTGAAGCAAAGTAGCGCAACAATTTTTATGCGCCGCGCTCAGCTGTAGCGACGCGCATGGGGGTCAACTACGATGCGTTGGTTACTGCAACGCTGGCGCTTGTTCCGTCACAGCACGCACTTTGATGTCGTGCCTTGGAAATTGATCTTTCAATACCAAACCCGCTTTCAATGCATCAATAAATCGTCGATAGGTTGAGTTCACACGCCCATCGATTCGAACAACGAAGAGTTCTTCACACGACCCCTGAATTGCGATGCTGCTTTTCATGACCACACCCCCGTTTATCCCTGCGATAGCGAAACGCGGCGTTTCCAATGTTTGAGGGTGCTCGTTGATTTTGTCTTAATTCCGCGAGAATCCTGCCGCCCCCATAAAATATAATTCACGTTGCAGGGGCGCTACAGATTGGTCAGCAATACTGACGGCAAAACGGCAAATCTCCCCAAAATGCGTCGTGAGAAGCCGGTACACGCGCGAAAATCTATCATTCTGGCGGCAGAATCTCCTGAATACATACCTGATCAATAAGGTGCTCTCGCCGTATGTCGGTCAGATGCGTTCTCTTCTCGTCGTTTGTCAGATTTGCTCCAATTCCCTGCGTCATCGCCAACACAAGCGAGCGATCAGGCATATCTAACCAATATGATCGGCGAACGAGCTTATTCGACGCGTCACGCGCGAATGGACTGTTAGGCTCGACACTGAGGTCAGGCTCGTAGAAGCGAGGCATGGGTGGCCACTACGGTAGCTGGTTTTTGAACCAACGAATATCTCTTTCACTTACGTAGATGTCATTCCTTTAGTCATACCTTCCATTGCCTTTGAATATGTTTCGCCGAGGCTCTTTGCTTGTTCGTTGAATGCATTGAATTGTGTTGCCAGAAATTCGGTCTGCAGCGCGACAACATCCTGTATGTTCTTGGCTTCGGCAAGCCTCTGCACGAATGCAACGGTGGTGTTCATATTTTCCGTCGTGTAGTACATGAGCTGCCTACTCAAATCCGTGCTTCCCCAAGGAGTCGCTGACATGCTCTTCTGAAGCCAACTGAAATAATTTGCCATCGCTCCCTGGGCTTTCTCCAAGGTCTGCGCAGCGGCCGCCTCAGCCGTCTTCGTAAGATTTTCTAGAGATTTCTCCGCCATAGGTTTGCCCTCTCTGTCTCCATTATATTATCAAGCCTGTTGAGGCTGTATCCGCATTTCCCGTTATCTACAAACGGGAAATCATCGCGGGATGCACCGCCGTGTGCGCTCGATGTGCTTGGTGCCTCCAACCTTGACGTGATTCCCACCGATGACCTCTTTGATCTGTCCGCGCGGACAGGTCCCGTCATCGACGAGCACCCTCTCTCCTTCCCGCAACTGACCCATCGGCGGCTCCACTTTGAGCGTCTCCGAGGCGGCAGGAAGCGCCATCGCTGCCCAGAGAAATCCAGCGGCAAGACACAAGTGAGATGCTCGCGCGCTCATGATTAGCTCCTATTCCATTTTTGGTCAGGCGGCTCTTTCGATCCGCGTGTCGATCTCGGTACGCAGCGCTTCGAAGTCGATTGGCTTGGTCAGAAGCGCCTCGGCTCCCTCCTCCAGCACCTTCCGCTTAGTCTCCGCATCGCCATAGGCGGTGATCATGATGACCGGGACGTCAGGCCGCATAGCCTTGGCCTTGGGCAGAAGTTCAAGGCCGGTCATCCCCGGCATGTTGATGTCGGACAGAATGAGGATCAGCGAGACACTTTCC
>Ga0335081_10010770_pt1 | contig 14780 bp, 24 predicted proteins | sample Lox_Sample_35_FD_206713 | JGI IMG/M metagenome (GOLD analysis project Ga0335081, IMG submission 206713) | Soil microbial communities from Loxahatchee National Wildlife Refuge, Florida, United States - Lox_Sample_3.5 | ecosystem: Environmental > Terrestrial > Soil > Wetlands | place: USA... | reverse complement strand
CAATTGCTGGAGTCCCATTTGAGGCGATTTGAAAAATACACAGGTATTTGAGATTTGGAAATTAAAAAAGTTGAACCACCGATGATGAATCGTAATCTATGCGGAGACGGCTCGTCGAGACAAAGGCCAGTTGCAGTTGAAATAATCTCGCAAGCAGCCTTATAGTTTTAATATGTCATGAATTTTGGCAGGGGTGTTCATGAGGAAACAGAAAACAACCGTCCTTAGAGTCTTGGCGTTCGCCTTTTTAGTGGGCACCTGGAACGCTGAGCCGGCTTCAGGGAGTCGCCCCACTCATTCGGCTAATTCTATCCAGATGGAAGGCATCCCAAACCTTTACGAAGTCTCGAGGGTCTTTATCGGAGTGGCCAACCCATGGCTAAGGGCATGCGGAACCTGGAGACCGTGGGAATTAAGAAAACTTCCGCAAGAGGTTGTGCAAATGAAAAGCTCTTGACAAAATGTGCCTAATTGCATAATATACCGTCCAGACGGTAAAGATACAACTCATTGAGTTCACCAAATGTTTCTCCGTCCATGATCCCTGGGGACGAGGATTAGGGTTTGAAAGTGCGAGTGCCGAGCAAATAGAAAAGGAGTTAAGAAAGAGCGTTTTGTTCTTTCCTCAATTTCGCCTTCCCGAATCGTCGCGAAGTTTTTCAAGAAATTTAGAAGGAATTTTGTAGCTCAAATCTTGTGCCTTTTTAATGTCCTTCCAAGATTCGTCGTATTCTTTCTTAGAGTAATAGGCAATTGCCCGATTATAGTAGGCATCAGCGCGCTTTGGGTCTATCTCAAGGGCCTTGGTAAAATCATCGATCGCCCAATCAAATTGGCCTTTATTCACATAGCCAATTCCCCGGTGATAGTAGACGCCAGCATCCTTTGGGTCTATCTCAAGAGCCTTGGTGAAATCATCGACGGCCTGATCGAATTGGCCTTTTCCCTCGTAGGCAATCCCCCGATTGATGTAGAACTTAGCATCCTTAGGCTCATCCTGTTTTTGTTGAGCGGAGGTATAGGAGAACGAAAAGAAGAGAACTATTGGCAGGACTATCCCTGTCAATTTATGCACAGTATTTTCCATAGTTCCAATCAAAAAGCCGAACTTATCCCAGCGTTGGCTTTTTAGGTGAGTCGTTACTGGTAACTTCTTTATCAAGGAATGTGACATTTGTCAATCAGGCAATTCAATTTGTTTAAGGTATTAATACAGCCAATAGAATTTGTCGATTACGGTTTAAAATCTGCGTCATTAGAGCAAAATGACTTCTTGGAGATTTCGAATAAGCGTCATTCTGCAACTTCGCTACAGAATGACGCTTATTCGAAATAAATAAAGAAAGCAGAACTATTTGGGACCCTGCCTTGATCACTTAGGGTCCTCTCATCAAATTCCGTAAAAAAAACTCCCATCACACTCGTCTAAAACTTGTTTCTATGTAACCAGCTGAATTCGGGTCGCTTCGGAGGGGAAGAAGGTTTCTCCCCTGCTTCCCCGATTTTCAGAACAGCCGCTAATTCATAATCATCCGGAATACCAAGAATTTTTCTGACCTCCTTTTCCTGCTCCCCCCAAAAGACCACGATCCCACTTCCCAAACCATCGGCAACCGCAACCAAAGACATATTTTCAATGCAAAGCCAGGCACTTGCCGCCGCCCCTTTCTGATGGCAGACTGCAACAGCACTTGCATTCTCGAATGATTTCCTCTGACCGACCGCCCTCTCCTTAACTTTATCCTGTCCTTCTCCAGCACGGGAGGGCATCGTTAAGCTAAGCTGATACTTTTGTTCCGCAATTTGATCGATTGTCTTTTGATCATCAATAATAATGAACTCCCAGGGCTGGGAATTTCCGGCTGAGGGCGCCTGGGTGCCCGCCAGAATAATTTTCTTGAGCTGTTCTTCCGAAGCTTTCTTCTTAAAAATGCGAATTGTTCTCCTCTTTGCCAGTACTTCATGCATTTTCATATGTCGTCTCCTTTTGCAAATGTTTTGTATCTCTAAGCTCTTTCCCGTAATAGGCGCAAACGAAGTTAAGAATTTTGAACGGAGTCCTTTCCTTCCCCATACATGTTAAAAGTGTACATAATCAGAATGTAGGCGTCAATATGAATCAGAAGGGTGGTTTGCGCCAAAATTCCGGTAGTCCGTATTGTGGGGGAGTGTTACTTGTAAAAAGAGATGCTTACAATGCCAATAATGGCTTTCTATGGATTTAAACGTTCCACCTACAAAGGTGCAGTTCCATTAAGACTAAGCCATCAAGGATTACTGGTCGAAAGCCCTATCTTAAAGTTGCCAACATTACATGTCTGAAAGGGTGCAATGAGGAAGGATTCTCACCCGGCAATTTTGATTCGCATCAAAGGACTTGAAGATGTCATAAGTTAGTTTCATAGGGCAATATTCTGTCTTGCAGATCATATCCCTATAAATAATGAGTGTATCTTCTGGTTTTACCGTAAGGAGGCGACCATGGGCCCATAGACTGCAGGGCCCGCCATTCCGTGTATACCATACCTCAAGCATGGTCTGATTCCCAATATAAATACCCATTTCACGGCAGGGATCTTCGTCTGCTGAGACCCATAGCGGAAATAAAATAAGAGCAATAAGCATCAAAGCGGAAACCATTCCCTGGAATTGAATTCTTTTAACGATGAACCAAGTTGATAGAAACACCGTGTTCTCCTTCATATTGACATTGCCGTTGGTCATTAGAGCCTGAGGTCTTGGTTAAGTTTGTTTTCAACCATGTACAACCTTCCATCTTCAGTCACATAGATAACGCCTTTTTTTATAAGAATTTGAAGGGCATATTGCTTAAAATCACGTCCTCTCATTATCCTTTGGACAAAATCTCGCTCCTCAAGTCCGAGTTCCTGCAAAGTCTTAGCATCGTTAATTCCCAAAGCATTGTACTGTCCAAAAATCTCTATAACTTTGAACATAGCTCTCCGGCCACGAAAAGCGTAAACGGAAAGAATTGCCCCCAAAGCTATGATTATAAGAATTGGAAGAAGCAATAAACTGTAACCCTGGATCAGGATAAATCACCCCTTACCCTTACCGAATTACCTTTACATTGGCAGCTTGAGGACCTTTGGGACCTTGAGTGACTTCACATTCAATTTCGTCCCCTTCATTGAGGGATTTGAATTCTTCACTCTGAATGGCAGAAAAGTGAACGAATACGTCCTTTCCGTCTTCCGTTGTTATGAATCCATATCCCTTCTTCTCATTAAACCACTTAACCTTACCTTTCATTTGTAACCTCCTGTGAAATATGATTCTGAATCAAAAGATTCTTTTTCTCCTCATCTCCGTATCCACCACCTTCACCATCTCCCAAAACTCCTCCTTGGTGAATATTCCTTTCTGCACAAGCAGCCGGATAACGGCCTCCTGTGAGACTACCTGGGACATGAGGAGTTCTTCAGAAGAAATGATCTGTTTGGGATCAAGAGGGGTTGCCGTGGCTTTTGCTCCTTTTAGGTAACCACCCTTAACCCACAAATCCACCTCAGCCGTCTAAGTGCTTTCGCATCTCCCTGGGCTGCCTTGGTTATGAGGTCTGCCTGATCTTTATAGGTTTCTCTGAATCTCTGAATCAATTCCTCGGAAGACCCTTCTATTCCAACATCCTTTTCTTCACAGAGGGATAAAATCAGTTCAGTCTCCGTCATGTTTCTTTCCTCCCTCTCCCCACATAGACCCCCGAATGCCTCTCATGCTCCTCGGTGTCAATGAGAATTGGGGAGGTAATTATTGGGAAAAACCTCCTAAGAAATTTTTCAACTTGGTCATATCCTCTGGAGCAACATCAATAAATTTCACTCCACACCGATAATCTCCCCAGACTTCACCTAAATGAATATCCATCCAAGCCACCTGGTTCACCATTTCCATCATATTTAATTCAGAACCAGAAGTGAAAAAAAGTTTCAATCTCAGATGTTGACCAATTTCCATCCGCTCAGGGAAATAGACCAACAACCCACCTTCACTGGCATTGATAACTCGACCTTGTTTGACAACTAAATCCTTCCGAGTGTACTCCACCGGCAAATCAACACTGAACCTGGGATATCTTCTCTTTCCAAAATTCAGAGTTCCGTAACAGGGTTTAGTTTCTTCTTTCTCCTCCTTCTTGTAGAATAACTTCAAATTACTGAGCTCTGTCAATATCTGACTCCTCTTATTATGCCTCTCCAGAACCACCATTCTGTCCTTAATTTTTCTTACCACATAAGTTGCCCCAGTAATAATACTCTTAAACTTGTCTCCTACCCCTGGCATGGTAGTCACCTCCTTAGAACAGACTCAACCTTTCCATGGTCTCCTTTTCACTAAATAAGTCAGGACTCTTTCTTCTTTCTTTTATTGACCCCACCCAAAAATATTTTTGCAAATTCACATTTTTGCCTGTCCCATATCGTCTGTCCTTTTTAAATAAGGTCCCCTATCCCTTTAATAATTATTTCTACTTCTCTTTTGTTCATAATCTTAACTCTTTTCCTTTTCACTGTACTCTGTTTTCAGGCATGGTCTTTTGTTCCACCGCACCCAAGAATCATTCTCTCAGCACGCTGGAAATTTTCAAAGACCTCTCTTGTATCGCGATTTCACTTGTAAATAAAAACCCCACTCCTTTTTGAGAAATGGGGTCTAAGTTTGTCTTCAGACCATATACCCACCCGATGGTTAGAGGCTAACGATAGATGGCCTCAGTCTGATTAGAGTGTACTAAACCATGAACAGGGTGTCAATGAGAATTGGGAGGGTTGGTTGCCTCTAAATTCCTGCACGGTTTGATGTCCATACCTTTTTCCTTCCAATCGGCTCCATCTGTACTCGATGGATACAAGCCTGTCCTGAAGATAATTCATAAAGCCTTTAGCCAAACCCTCCCATTTGAGTTGCTCCTATAATTCGTAAAAAATGCCTCCCCCTACGAAACCATCCGTTTACGTGAAGCTTTACTTTTACAAAATCAATTATTATCTTTACTAAAACGGGGGTAAGTATCATGAATAAAATTTTAAATAGAATCCTAACATTTGCGATTTTGTTAGTTATTGCAGCAAGCTTGGCAGGATGCCCGCCTCCTTGGTGGCGTCATGGTCATTATCACCACTTTCGTGGCGGTGTTTTTACTACAAGCATAAAGTGAAATGAATGGCTTGCGGTCGGACACGAAACCCTGAAGGAGAATCATCGGCGAAAACTGCTTACGGCCTGATATTCTCTTATCTACAGATTCAGTCCTTTTGATGCCCATGCCGTTCATCCTCAATCCGTTTTAACCTATGCTCGATGTTTGCAAACCTATCCTGAAGAAAATTCATAAAGCCTTTGGCCAGACCCTCCCATTTGAGTCGCCATCCTTCAAGGGTTTCGTCTCTCTCTTCCAACAGGTCTATGTCCAATCCATTTGATGCTATAAATTCTTTGGTCTCAGTTTGAGTGAGTTCTCTGTCCATTATAATTCTCCTCTCTCGTCGTGTCTTTCCCTCAATCGCCTGAGGTAGTCCACGTGTCTGGCTAGTTCCTTCTTTTTGAGTTCTTCATGCTCTTCACCCTCTTCAAATCCAATCCTTCCACCATTTTAATCCTCATCACTCAGAATAATTCTTCTTGTATTTATGAACGTTTTATAAACATCATTTTTTTGTTCCTTTAACGCCTTGAATCTCTTAGAAGTATTTTGGTATGGACAATTTTGTTGAAATTGCAACGGAAAAGGAATATCCTTTTGGTTAATGGTCCGCCTGCAGATTTTCAATCAAATTTTCAAAGGATGTTGAGGTGGGGAAGGAAAGAATTTTAGTGGTGGATGATGAAGAGGCCATCCGGGACATGGTCTCTAAAATCATCAATCTCATTGGCCACGAAGCGGTCACCGCCGGAAACGGGCGAGAGGCTTTAGAAATGCTGAAGAGCGAGCCCTTCAGCATCATGATCACGGATATCAAGATGCCGGAGATCGATGGGTTTGAATTGATGAAGGCGGTGCGAGATCAATTCCCGGTTACCCCGATCATCTGTATGACCGCCCATGGAGGCTCCTATAGTTATACGGATGTGGTCGGTGCGGGAGCGGCGGACTACATCACCAAGCCATTCACCATTGACGAGATGAGGGCGAAGTTGAGCCGGGTGATCCGCGAGAAGGATCTCATTACGGATCTTACTCAGAAGTCGACGGAACTGGGGAGAGCGAATGAGGAACTGAAGCGGCTCGACCACCTGAAGTCCACTTTTATCTCCAGCGTTTCTCACGAGCTTCGAACCCCTCTGACCGTGATCAAGGAATTTATCTCCCTCATGCTCGAAGGGCACGTGGGACCCCTCACCGACGATCAGAGAGAGTATTTGGGTATTGCCAACAAGAACATTATCCGCCTGACCAACCTGATCGAGACCCTCCTTGACTTTTCGAGAATCGAGTCGGGAAAGGGATTGAAACCGAGGTTTGAGCCGACTCGTCTGACGGAGGTGGTTGAGGACGCCGTCATGACTTTTTCTCAACAGTTGGAAGAAAGAAGAGTCACCCTGGAGAATCGGCTTGACTCAGATACGCCCGTCGCCTTGATCGACCGCAATCGATTGACCGAAGTCTTCATCAACCTTATCGGCAACGGAATTAAGTTCACCCCCCCGGGAGGGAAGATCACGATCGATTCGAAAGGACTGACCGAAAAGCGGGATTATTTGAAGATTGTGGTGACGGATACCGGAGTCGGTATTTCCTCAGAAGACTTGCCCAAAGTATTTGACCGCTTCTATCAAGGGACAAGGACCCAAACCGGGCTGGTCACCGGGACCGGGCTGGGACTTGCTATTTCTAAAGAAATCATCGAAGCTCACCAGGGTTATATCCAGGCCGAGGACAGGTCCGAGGGAGGGGCCTCCTTTGTTTTTACGGTTCCGGTATTCGGAACAGAGACCATCTACAACCTTGTTCTCAATCCAATGCTCGAAGAGGCGGAAAGGGACAGGGCGCCCTTTTCCATGATTCGGGTGGATTTTTGGGACCAACGGACCAAACGGGAGTCTGTGCTCAGCCATGAATCTTGGGAGGGAGTGATGTACGCTCTTCAGAAGATGGTCCGGTCTGTCGATACGGTCATTCCTTTCGAGCAGAGTGCGGTATATATTTTTTCCTTCAACGACAAGAAGCTGGCAAAAGAGATTGGCGATAGGGTTCAAGTGAAACTAACCCAGGGGAATTACATCCCAAAAGGGATAGACGTTCAGTTCAGATCTTATTCGTATCCTAAAGATGCCCGTTCCAAAGAAGAATTCCTGAAAGGGTGTCGGCTGTTCTTAAGAGAGGACTAACGCCCGGCGAGAGGTCTAAAAGGGGATGAAAAAAATACTGGTCGTATTGATTGTGTTGATTTCTTGCCTCGTCGCCTGCGAGAAGGAGTCGCCTCCTCGAGAAATCCAATCGGAAACCGCATCCGTCCCGAAGGTCGTTCTGGAAAAAGAAAGAGTCGAAAAGGAAAAACCTTTGCCTCCTGAGGTGAAGATCAAGCTGAAGAGAGACGGGAAAGATAGCTATTCCTGGGAACTGGCAGGTTCGGATGTGGATCAGATTCTAAAGGTCAACGAGAAACTGAGGAGGCAATTGGGAGGCGAGAAGCCCCGATAATTCACAAATAAGCACTAAATTCCAAACACCAAGTACCAAATAAATCCCGATGAACAACAAAATTTCCCATCCCCCCCCTCCCTCTTCCCCGAGGGGAGAAGGGAAGGGTGAGGGGAGTAACGTTTGGTTCATTCGAGATTGTAATTTGGAGCTTGCTTGGGATTTGTGATTTGGAAATTGAGATTTGAAACCAGCGCATGTCGGGCTCAGAAATGATAAGACTTTCTAGGTTTTCGGGTTCACTAAAGGAGGTAAGAAAGAGATGGAAGGTTATATCGAACAGATCTTTAAGGAACTTCCGTTTGGGATCGCCGTCGCTATGGTTGTCTTCCTGGGCATTCTTTTGATCATTTGGCTTCTTCTTCCGCTCTGGGTTTTATTCATTCAATGGAACACGAGTAAGATTAAGGATGAAATTCGAAACCTCGCCGATCAGCTTGAGAGAAGGAACTGGGATGAAAAAGGAGAGGAGATGGCCGACTTGGATCTGGAGGAGGACTGAAAGAATCCTTTTTATCTTGGTCTTGCTCTCCGTGTCCGTCGCCCAATCTCAGAGTTTTTCAAAAATTCCTCTTTACATACATCAGAAAGAAATTTGGGTGGAGGTCGCCAAGACTCCTGAAGAGAGGAGCCGTGGGTTGATGGGGCGAAAACATTTGGGCAAAGATGAAGGGATGCTCTTCATCTTTGAGAGAGAGGACTACCACGGATTTTGGATGAGAGATACGCTCATCCCTTTGAGCATTGCGTTTATCGATAAGGATTGCCGGATCGTTTCGATCACGGATATGCAACCTCGAACTTTGGATTCCCATCTTCCTCCCAGACCCGTCCTCTATGCTTTAGAGATGAACCAAGGCTGGTTTTCCTCCCTTGGCATCAAATCAGGAGATGTCGTGAGGTTTTCAAAATAATCAACGTGGAAGAGATTATTCTTTTCACAACGGCAGTGCTCGCTCCATGATCAGCGCATCCTCATTTCCGTAATAATTCGGAACCGTGCCGGTCATCTGAAATCCCATCTTAAGATAAAAGATTTGAGCTCCTTGGTTGCTTCTTCTCACTTCGGCCCATACCTTCCTCGAACGTAAGGATTTCAGCGCCCTTTCCAAAAGCCGCCTCCCGATCCCTTTTTTCCGGTGCTCAGGGTGAACGGCGAGCGAGATGAGGTGCCCGTCGCCGGAAAAGATGATATACCCAAGATTTTTTTCTTCTTTCCAAGGAGACGAAGTGTCAAGATAAACCAAAAAAGTTTCTGGATAGAGATAGTGAAGCGTGAGAAAAGTTGTCCAATGGTAGGGCGATTTGGGGAAGGATTGGTTTTCAATCTGGAGAATGGAATCTAAATCGGAGAGAGAGAAAGGCCGGATCATGAGCGCGTTTTTGTTCCAGAGATGATAGAGGCTACCCCGCCCGTCAATGCCCGGGAGCTCACTTCTTCCAATCCGACCTTCCGCATGATCCCCTCATAATTTTCAACTGATGCAAAATGGAAAACCGATTCCGGAAGATAGGCGTACGCACCCCGGTCGCCGGAGATGAGGCCTCCTACCCGAGGAAGGACCTTTTGAAAATAGATCGGGTATATTCTTTTCATCCATCCTTTCCGCGGGAACGTGAATTCCAGGATAATCACCCTTCCTCCCCTTTTGATCACTCGGACCATTTCAGAAAGCGCCCCTTCTTTTTCCACGATATTCCTCAAACCAAAGGCGATCATCGTAGCGCTAAAGGTATTTTCTCGAAAAGGAAGGGAGAGCGCGTCTCCAAGGCTCAATGCGATGGTTTGTGACAGGCCCTTCTGGAAGACCTTTTGTCTGGCCTTTTTGATCATCGGTTCCGAGAAATCCACTCCGAAGACTTTCCTTCGGTCGTCATGCTGGCGAACGATCTCGACGGCGACGTCGCCTGTTCCGGTAGCAATATCCAATATCCGACCTTCGAGCCCTTTCAATTCGCGGACCGCCATTTCTCTCCAGTAAATATCCCTCCCCAGGCTGAGAAGACGGTTAAGGAGGTCATAGGTGGGGGCGATGCTGTCAAACAGGCTCCGGATCGATTTAGGGTGGAGAAAGTATCTCTTCATCGATTTTTTTCAAACGTCCTGTCAGGACCCCGCCACAGGGCAGGGCTTTAAGCCAAATTCTAAACCCAGACGCAATAAAGTTCAGACAATTTTGATGAAATTCTTGCCAGGGGTTCCGCAAATCGGGCACTTCTCGGGTGCCGTTTTTTCAACCGTGTTGCCGCAAACGGGACAGACGTAGTAATCCAAGGCCTCATTCTTCCCCAGATTCTCCAGGGCTTTTGAATAGAGAGAGGCGTGGATTTTCTCCACCTGATTGGCGAAATGAAACGTCTGGAAAGCGGGGTCATTCTTCTCCGACTTTGCAGCTTCTATCATCCCGGGGTACATGCTTTTGAACTCATGCGTCTCCCCGCTGATGGCCTCCTGGAGATTTTCTTTTGTCGATTTGATTCCCTTCAAAACCCGAAGGTGGTTATGGGCGTGGACGGTTTCTGCTTCAGCGGCCGCCCTGAAAAGTTTGGCTACTTGCGAATATCCTTCCTCATCGGCCTTCTTAGAAAAGGCGAGATATCTTCGATTGGCCTGGGATTCTCCTGCAAACGCCTCTTTTAAATTTCCTTCTGTTTTGGTTCCCATAGAGTCCTCCTTTCGATCTTTGAATAAGAAAAATTATACCAGAGTGATTCGGAAACAGCAATCGATCCGTTCGACAGGAAATGTAGCCGCAGCCTTCAGGCTGCGAATTCCACGGTTAGAAAGGATGCCTCGCGACGACTGGAATTTCCAACGGGGCCTACGATTTTGAGAAGGATTATGGATGTCGAAGGGTTGACATCCCAAAGCGGAATGAGTAGAATGAGTGCGTTTCGGGGAAATGGAGTTGGAAAATGAGACGAATCATTCCTCTTCTCATAATATCTGTCTTTCTCTTAGCACCCTCCGGTTACGGAGAGATGTATAAATGGGTGGATGAGAAAGGGACGGTTCACTTTACTGATGATCTTTCAAACATTCCGGAAAAATATCATCCCGGTGTGGAAACTCAAAAGCCTGCTCAAGAGACCTCCTCTCCGGAAATAGGAGACAAATCAAAATCTCCTCCTGCGCCTGAAGCACTGGAAGATTTTGAACCTGAGGGAGCCGAAGTAGAACTGCTTAGGAGAGGAGAGGTTTGGACGACCGACGTCCTTTTGAATAGAAAAATAAGCAGGCGTTTAGTAGTCGATTCAGGGGCCAGCTTTATGTTGATCAATCCGCAGACAGCGAGGGAGCTGGACATTGTGGTCGATGAGAACACCCCTGTTATCCCAATGGCCACCGTCAGCGGCTACATCCTTACACCTTTGGTGACATTGAGGTCCGTTCAGGTTGGCAAGGCGGAGGCCGAAAATGTCGAAGCAGTCATCTACGCGGTGCCTTCTGGAGGAGGCGGACTTCTCGGCAACTCCTTTCTTAATAAGTACAAAGTGACACTCGATTCCATCCAGGGGAAAATGATCCTCGTTTCCATGAAAGGGATCCCCTCGGCCCACCGACCTGGGGGTTATGGAAGAGATTTTTGGACGAGCCAGTTTCGTTTCTATGGTAGGTACTTGGAGATAATGAAAAAATTAAAGAAGAATTATGAAGGCCGTGGAACAGAGTCCGCGAGAAACGAGCTGAAGCGAATAGAGATTGCCATTCAGTATTTCGAGAATCAACTGGATGAGTGGGACCGGAAGGCTTCCTTTGCCGGAGTCCCTCGGAACTGGAGAGAATAACCCCACTCTGATTGAGTGGGGAAATCCCAAATTCGAAGCACAAAATCCGAAACAAGCACAAATATCCAAAACGTGAAAATCTTAAACGAAAAAACTTGGGTTTTTGTTATTTGGAATTTGTTTCGAGTTTAGAGTTTCGGATTTGGGATTTTTTGTTCAGGGGGTATAGATTACCACCAGGAGCTTGGCCTCCTCTTCGCTGAGGTTGCGAAGTTTGTGTGTGATACCTGAATCAAAGTGAAGCGTTTCCCCTTTTTTCAGAAGATGCTGGGTTTCTCCTGTCATCACCTCGACGTGGCCTTTTAACACGTAAAGAAATTCCTCTCCGTCATGCTTGTACTCGACCATCCTATGATCCTGCTTGGGATCGATGGTGACGAGAAAAGCCTTCATATGCTTTGTTTCCGCGTCTGGAGTGAGCGTCTTGTAAGAGTAGGCCTGAGTTCGCTTGTAAAAGCTCTCCTTCCTCCTCTTCTCCGAAGCCTCCTGTTCTTCCGCAGAGAGGAAGGACCCCGAATCGATGGCCAGGGCTTTTGCGATGCGGATCACCGCTGAAACCGGAGGAATGGCGATCGCTTCCTCAATCTCTTTTAGATACCTTTGTGAGAATCCGGTTTTGTTGGCAAGTTGCTCGAAGGACACCTTTCTCAATTGCCGAAGTTGTTTCATCTTCGCCCCGAACGATTTTTCGTCTACGCTCCTGTTTGTCATGGTTCCTCCCCAGCCTTGGACTCTCGTTATGCCACTTCATTATATTCCTAATTCTCCATTTTTCAACTTAATTTTCTTAATTTTCAGTCCGAGTGTAGCTCCGGTCTCGGATACAGCAGGATGGAAATGGTCTCCCCCGAGTCCCGGCGGACCTCCGTGGCTCAAAATTTATTGTTTGGGTTATCCTAAATTCATTATATAATGAATTTATGGAAGCGGCGGACCAGTGGGTGAAGGTGGGGACGGTTGAGAATCGATTTGAAGGGGACAGGATCTCTCAAGCCCTGGAGGACGCCGGAATTCGATTTCTCATCAAGTCTTTTCTGGATACGGCTTATAATGGCCTCTATATCCCCCAGAAAGGATGGGGAGTGGTCATGGTTTCCGAAAGGAACAAGGAAGAGGCAGGAAGGCTTATTTCCGAGATTAAGAACACTTTTGTGAAGGAGGAAGATGATGAAACTGGACAGCTTGGATGAAATTTTGAGGTTTGCTATTCGAAAAGAGGCGGATGCGGCAGCTTTTTATAAAATGGCTGCGGATCGATCGAGTCCCGGCATTCAGAAGACGTTCGAGGAATTAGCCAAAATGGAGGAGGGGCACAAGAAAAAACTTGAAGACTTCGACTTGAAGAAGATCGATCAGATGGAATTGAAGAAAAACAGGGGATTAGGCATCAGCGAGATGCTGGAGGATGTCCCCTACAGTCCGGACATGAGTTATCCTGACCTTCTCCGAATGGCGATCAAGCAAGAAGAGAAATCCCAGCGGCTTTATACCTCCACGGCAAAGATTTCGCCAGAGCCGGGTTTGAAGAAGTTGCTCTTGGTCCTTGCCCAGGAAGAATCGACCCACAAGGAGAGACTGGAGAAGATTTATGACGACGAAGTTTTGAAAGAGTTCTGATCGCTGAAGACGAACCCGTGTGATCCAGGAGAAAGGTAAAGTATCATGGTGCCCGGTTTAACTGGAAAATCTGAGATGGTCGTGAAAAAGGAAGACATCGTCAGCCGACTGGGGGATGTGCCTGTGGCAGTCCTGTCCACACCGAGACTGATTCAACTTTTGGAGGCAGCGGCCATCGAGGCGATCCGCGACTTTATCCCCGAGGATCAAGTGAGCCTCGGAACAGAAGTGAAGATCAAACACCTCTCCGCCACGCCACTTGGCATGAAGGTCACTGCCAATGCTCTTCTTAAGAGCGTGGAAAAGAACAGGCTTTTTTTCCTGGTAGACGCCTACGACGAGAAGGAAAAGGTTGCGGAAGGGGAACACGAGAGGATCCTTGTCTCAAAAGAGAGGTTTTCTCAGAGGTTGGAGAGGAAGAAAGCAGGATGATCCCGATTTCATTCTGGTGGGATTCCCGAAATGGATCAGGTTCAATAAAGCTGGACGGATTAGTCTCCTCAGAATGGAAAAGCGGCAGGATGACGGCGAAAATTCTCGGAATACCCATCTCCTCATCTTTGACAAAGAAAACCATCCGCTTCTCTCGTATTCCTCCCATCAGATGGATCTACCTGAAGGGTTTTTTCTCCTTTCTCTCAAGGTGGAAACTTAAGAGGTTGGAAGGAACCCTTTCTTTCCCTGATCCGATGGTAAATGGAGTCGTTTATGGGTGGATGAGCGCAGTTCTGGCCGGGAAACCCGATCGAAAGATCGCTGTCACCATCAATTTTTCGGGAGAGAATCGGCTGAGAGGCGAATTCGCCGTTTCTCTCAGGACGTTGGTCCATCATTTTAGAAGCTGGATTTATCCTCTGATCCGGGAGGTGAGAGGGAAAAAGGTATCCCAAGGAGGTGAATAATCATGGACGCAGCTGATTTGATCAAGACACTCTTAGATGGATTTAAAGCTGTTGCAAAAACGGAGACCATCGTTGGAGAAGGCATTAAAGCAGGGGAATTCACCATCCTCCCCGTTTCTAAAATCTCTTTAGGAATCGGAGCGGGTTCGGGGTCAGAACAGATCAAGATCTCGGCCGGAAGCGGCGGGGCAGGAGGTGGGGGAATCTGCGTGGAACCCATTGCCTTTCTGGTGGTGAAGGATGGGGAAGTCTCTATTCTTAACCTGAGGAGAGGCCCGGCGATGATAGAGTCTTTCTTCGGTAAGATTCCTGACATGGTGGAGAAGGCAGTCAATATTGTCAAAGGAAAGAAAAAAACGGAGTAAACTGAATTCTGGGACAGGCCGGAGAGTGACGAGGCGCTTTGAGATCCTTGATCACACGGCGGATATCGGCCTCATCGTTTACGGCGAAAATCTCAGGGCCCTTTTCGAGAATGCTGGCGAGGCTTTTTTCGGTCTTATCACCGATTTGAGAAAGGTGAGGCCTCGGGTCGAGAGAAAAGTTGTTATTGGAGGAGAGAGCCTGGATCGCCTGATGGTGGATTGGTTAAGCCAACTACTTTACCTTCATGATGTGGAGAATCTTCTCTTTAAAGAGTTCAAAGTTGAGTCTGCCGGGGAGGATGGTCTGAAGGCGATCGCGAAAGGAGAGCCTTTTAAGGAGAGAGTCCATGTAATCAAGACAGAGGTGAAAGCCGTGACCTACCACCAGATAGAGGTTCGGCAAGAGAAGGGATTCTGGAGGGCGCAGGTCATTTTTGATCTATG